>Ga0310345_10000425_pt1 | contig 65610 bp, 62 predicted proteins | sample HC15DNA20500_MG_FD_204667 | JGI IMG/M metagenome (GOLD analysis project Ga0310345, IMG submission 204667) | Marine microbial communities from station ALOHA, North Pacific Subtropical Gyre - HC15-DNA-20-500_MG | ecosystem: Environmental > Aquatic > Marine > Oceanic | place: Pacific Ocean: North...
GGGCTATTCCTCCCCGCGGGCTTCCGTCATGCCGCCGAAGGATGGAATCCGGCGTCGCCCTAGGATCGCATCGGAGGCCTTCATGGTTCGAGACGCGAGCTTCGCTCGCCCACACCATGAGGATCAAGCGCTTCAGCCGCTTGCCGGAGACAGCCCCCGCGTCTCGCCTCACCCTGAGTGGCGCGGAACGCGCCGTCTCGAAGGGTGCAGGCCGCAACCCATCCCATCTTGCAGGGGAAACCCACAAACGTTACAAGGCCCCTCCCGCGCGAACGACCCACACTATCAGACAGACGCGCCCAAACGGAGAGGTGCCGGAGTGGTCGAACGGGGCGGTCTCGAAAACCGTTGAGCGCGCAAGCGTCTCGTGGGTTCGAATCCCACCCCATCCGCCAGCTATTAAGTGCCTGATATAGCACGTCTTTTCTATACTAGCGCAGTGCCAAATTGTCTGGTGTCTTCCGACGCTTACGCCCAGCAATAATCAAGTGCGGTAGCTGGAGACTCTTTTGGTGCGCAAATCGACGGTCTCTGCGGGCCTCGTCTCCTGTGGCCTGGGTCCGCAGTACCAGTGTCTCTCGGACGTGCCACTGAGTCTTGGCGAGGGAGCGAGACGCTAAACGGAGACGCTCCGAGGCAACGGGCCATTGAGGCACTTTAGGACCAGAGGAATTCGCGCTGCGCGCCCCAATCCAAAGGCAGCCGGGTGTCGTCCATCAGCCGGTTTGCCGTGAGCTGTGGCGGGTGCCGTCCGTTGAGGATCGCTGTGACGATGTCGGGTGCGAGGAAGGAGATGCGCAAGAGACGGGTGACATAGGAGCCGCTGATTCCATCCTCCGCGGCGATCTCTTTCAGCGTTAGGCCGGGCTCCTCGATGAGGCGGGCGCGTATGGCATTGGCTCTAAGCAGGAGACGGACGAGAACGGCATCGACAGTCGCTGGCTCCGATCCATCCTCGACCACCAGTTTCATGCCGATGCCCGCTCGCTTCAACCGGGCGGGGATTTTCAACATTGTCAGATGTCGCTCCCGATCCTCAGCGCGGGCCTGAGAAGGTTCCCGGTGATCTGTGGGATTGAGCCATGAGGCTACGGCCATGTGGTCGAGTGTCACCTCCACCCGGTCAGCATGAACCTGAACTCTTCGTACGATGGTCCGGAGAAGCGCGCGCAACCGTTCAGCGTCGAGAGTCTTCCACGACGCGGCAAGCTGTACCGCCTCGCTCAAAAGCCTTTTCTGAGCGACGACGTCAGGCTCGCTACCTGCAAATGCATTAAGCACGGCAACAGGATCAGCCAGCCACCCGCACACCCGATCACTGACCAAGGTCTCGATCTGGATGGCCGGAATGCGCTGCCCCTTCCCTTCGGCCTTGATGCCTCCCGTCACCAAGCTCTTGGAGACGTAGTAGCGGTAGCGAACACCCTTCTTCACCGCATGACTCGGCGTCATCGGCTCGCCGTGAGCATCATAAAGGAGACCGGCGAGCAGACTGAACTGGTGGCTTCCCTTAGCAACTCCACGATCGACGCGATTTTCAGCCAGAGTCTTCTGAACTTTCTGCCATAGGGCAGGATCGACGATCGGCGTTTGCTCGCCCGGATAGGCGTCGTTCTTGTGCACGATCTCGCCGCGATAGAGGCGATTCTGGAGCATAAGGTAGAGGGCTCCCCGAGAGATCGGCTTCCCGCCGTAACTCCGGCCATCGGGCGCGGTGCGACGCTTGCTGATGATGCCTGCCGCATCGAGACGCTCCTTCAGCAGGCGTACAGAGCCCAGTTCGTGGTAGTGCCGGAAGATCGTGCGAACGGTCTCGGCTTCGGTCTCGTTCACGACCAGCTTCCGGTCCCTCACGTCATAACCGAGGGGCGGATAACCGCCCATCCACAGGCCCTTCTTCTTGGAGGCCGCGATCTTATCGCGGATGCGCTCGCCGGTGACCTCCCGCTCGAACTGGGCAAACGACAAGAGCACGTTCAAGGTCAGCCGGCCCATCGAGGTGGCGGTGTTGAAGGCCTGTGTCACCGAGACGAAGGACGCGCCGTGGGTATCGAGAACTTCGACAATCTTGGCAAAATCCAATAGCGAGCGAGTGAGCCGATCAATCTTGTAGACGACAACGACGTCGATCTTGGACCCCCGTATGTCAGCCAAGAGCCGCTGCAGGGCCGGCCGCTCCAGCGTGCCCCCGGAATAGCCGCCATCGTCATACCGGGCCGGCAGCATGATCCAGCCCTCGTGCTTTTGACTGGCCACAAAGGCCTCGCAAGCTTCACGCTGCGCATCGAGAGAGTTGAAGTCTTGCTCGAGCCCCTCCTCGGTCGACTTGCGTGTATAAATCGCGCAGTGGACCCTGTGCCGGCCGCATTTTGCGCCAGCTGCAAACCGCCTAGGCATCTGAAGCGTCCTTCTTTGCGGCTAATCCGAAGAAGCGCGGGCCTGACCAGCGAGCACCGGTAATCTCACGCGCGACGGCGCTCAAAGAGCGGTAGGTCCGTCCGGCGTAGCGGAAGCCGTCGTCTTCGGCCATCACGGTATGCGTGCGGCCGTTCCACTCGCGTATCAGGCGCGTGCCCGTCCTGATACGCTGGGCGGTCTCTTTGGCACTCTCTGCCCCAGTGTGCCGTGCCTCGATCAGCGAGGCGAGTTTGCGACGGGTCGCTTTGCTCAGGCCACCATAGCGAAGCTCCTGGATCCGGTACGCAATGGCCCTAACGAGCAGGTCCCGACTGAGCCGTGGCGGCTGGCTCCGATAGAGCCGCCGCCACTCTTTGCGCAAGTCGCCTGGAGTAAGATCGCAGAGCGCCTTGAGCCTGCGCGCCACCTCTAGGTCGCGGGGTGTCGTGCCCGTTGCCTTGCCTTCGGGGCTTGCCATCACAACTAGTCAAGGCCGGCAGTGCGATACCGGCGAGGCCCCGCGTCAGGCTTCTCCGATAGAAGCGTGAGGCCAAGCTTCTTCTTCACGGCGCCAGCCAGGAAGCCGCGCACGCTGTGTTGCTGCCAGCCCGTCGCCGCTTGCAGATCGTCTACGGTCGCACCTTCGGAGCGGCTGAGCAGATCCAGGTACGCTTGTTGCTTCGTCTTTGCGGCTCCAGGCTCGACACGGCCGCGCGGGCGAGCCGCTCCCCTGTTGTGCGCCCGCTGTTTCGGCGCTGTCGGCTTCATAAATTTGCGAGTTGCCTTTGGTCGAGGCCGAGGCTTGGTGCGATCGACCGCCTCTATCGTTCTCGGCTCGTCAGCAGAATGAGACTTAGCCATTGAGTGGTCCTCCTTACGAGCAACCGCGCCCCATGCGCGTGCTCCCACCACCCAATGCCCCGCGATTAAGGCGAGGCGCTTTGGCCGTCGGCGCCAAGCCATCTCGGCAATCAACGGCGTCAGCATGGACGCTCTCTTCGCGAGGGAAGTCCAGTTCTTTGCGCCCTTCCGGGAAGCGCCGATTTCGCAAGGCACGCGCAAGGCTGGCGCCGATTCCGATACTGCCTCTGCGTCGTAACAAAAGTTAGCCGCGCCCGGCCAATGCCACTTCAAGAGGGCGTCGCCGGGCATTCCGCTAGGCATCTCAACGGCGCCCATTGTATGGCACTTGGTTTCGCCCCGGTAGCGTGGCGCATCGACTCAAAGCAATAGCTCCCTGACGTCGCTGGTTCCTCACAGGTGCAGAACTGCCTTCGCATCTTACGTAAGCAATGCGCTCATGGATGTTTTAGGATTGGGCGGACTCAACCTCGTCATCGACGTACCATTTGTGCAACTTGGACATTCCTTCAAACTTGATGGACAAAGCTTCCGTGCCGATTTCCGCCACGGTCCCAATCTTGTCCTTGATCTTCTCGTCATGTTCCTTGCCGGCTTTCACCTTGACCCGATCTCCGAGTTTGTACTTCGTCCGCATGAACGTCCTCGTTCGCATGTTTCGCGCTGCTGGCGCTCATCAGTCCCGGCACATTACCGAGAGACATGCGGCGTCATGACAACTTAATCGTGAGCCGGTAGCCAACTGAATAGCCATCGGTGAGCACTCGGCTTCGCCAAATGGCGCTTAAGCTCCTCCCGCTCGTGCCTGAACTGATGCTACAAGCCCAAGTTGCGGTGCGGTAATAACGCTGACAAAAGCATTGAACGGAGCGACGAACGTCAACGAGAAATCTTCGGGAGTCGAGGATCCTGTTACGAACCAAGACACCTCAGACTGATTAGCTCGATGGCAGAGCCCTTAGGCGCTTGCGCGCAGGGGCTGGTTCACTCTCGCTACGCTACCTCCTCAGCGCCCTTGGTCATGTCACCTCCGGTATAGGACTTTGCGCCGGTGCCAGCGAGCTTGCCCTTGTCCACGATGAGATATTCGGTGCGGATGGGTTTGCCCGCGAAATAGCTCTCAAGGATTTCGCGGGTGCCTGCCGCATAGCGGGCCTGGGCCGACAACGAGGTCCCCGAGACATGCGGGGTCATGCCGTGATGGGGCATGGTGCGCCAAGGATGGTCTTTGGCCGCGGGCTGCGGAAACCAGACATCGCCAGCATAGCCCGCGAGCTGACCGCTTTTGAGCGCACGCACCACGGCGTCGCGATCGACGATCTTGCCGCGGGCGGTGTTCACGAGGTAAGAGCCGCGCTTCATCCTGCCGATCAGCCTGTCGTCGAACAATCGCTCGGTCTCCGAATGCAGCGGCGCGTTGATGGTGACCACATCGGAGGCCTCGACCAGGGACTCAACGCTGGGGTGATAGGTGAGCCCCAGTTCCTTCTCCACCTTCTCAGGCACGCGGTGCTTGTCGAAATAGTGGAGCTTGACGTCGAAGGGCTTCAGCCGGCGTAACACGGCAAGGCCGATACGGCCGGCGCCGACGGTGCCGACATTCATACCTTCGAGATCGTACGAACGCGCGACGGAGTCGGCGATGTTCCAGCCGCCTTTGATCACCCATTGATACGACGGGATGTAGTTGCGCACCAGCGCCAGGATCATCATCACCACGTGCTCGGAAACGCTGATCGAGTTGGAATAGGTGATCTCGGCCACGGTAATGCCGCGCTTCATGGCCGCATCAAGATCCGCATGGTCCGAGCCGATTCCGGCGGTGATGGCGAGCTTCAGCTTCTTGGCCTTGGCGATGCGCTCGGCGGTGAGATAAGCCGGCCAGAAGGGTTGGGAGATGACGATCTCAGCGTCGGGAAGTTCCTTGTCGAAGGTGGAATTCGGGCCGTCCTTGTCGGAGGTGACCACCAAGGTATGACCGGCATTCTCGAGAAACTTGCGAAGCCCAAGTTCACCCGAGACGCTGCCGAGAAGCTCGCCGGGCTTAAAGTCGATCTTGCTCGGCGTCGGCGTTGTCATACCATCGGGATAATGGTCGATCTTGGGGATGTCGTCGCGAGCGTAGTTCTTGGGATAACCGTCGACAGGATCGGGGTAAAGGACCATCAGAACTTTGGCCATAGAGTAGCTCCTTGGGCGAGGCGGACGGGACCGAGCACCTCGCGTCACGAGCCTCGTTCCACTGCAATAGCGCTTCCTGTGTAACAATGCGCTCGGGTGACAGCCCATAAAGTATAATCTCCTCGCGACGCAAAACTTTAACACGGGTTAATCTCTGCCCACCGGGACGCGTTTAATGCCTTCTCTATCGATCGCGGCTGCGCCCATCCCATCTAGTAGAGAGTGTCGCCAGCATTGTCGGAGAAGCGAATAGCCTTTGCGGTGCTGCTTTCATCCGACACACCGAAACGCGCATTGAACAGGGAGAAAAGGATGGTCCGTCTGGCGGGGCAGACGACGGAGCATCTTGAAAATCAGCTGAGGGCCTTCGTCGAGCGCAGGCGCGGGACGAACATCTGCTTTGGCTGCCGCCGTTAAGTCAGACGACAAATACCGGTGCGAATCCGCCGCCCGGCGTTCGGAAATTCGTCGTTTGCCCCTGGTAGAGACGGGCGGCCGTGAGCAAGACTCGGCCATCATAAGTGTAAAGCCGTACATCCACCTTTCGCCGTTCTGTTATTTCATCGAACCTGATCATGCGCTCCGCGGGCGCGGCAAAGTCCTGAGCAACGTAGCCGCCTCGCATGATCTCCTCCCATACGCCTTTCGTCACTTTGTCGCCCCGATACACTGCTTTGCCTCCATGACCACCGGCTGGCTTGAAGAAGAAGGTTTTCCGAGCTGCCCACAGTTGCGGCGCATTGTCCGAGGTGACAAGCAAGGTGCGCGGTATTCCAGCCAAATCTATGAGAATCTCCGATGGAAGTCCCCAAGAGCGAAGTGTCGCCGGATCAGAAAGCAGCGCCAAATTGCGCTTGTCGGCGAGCAGAGCATGCGTGTGCGGGTTTGGCGTGACGACGACGGCGCCCGTAGCGTACGCAGCACGCATTGATTCATGCTCAGGGCGATCAAAAGCGAAGTCCGTCACGCGGTTATACACGAGATCGATCTGCTCGCCGTCGATTAGCAGCCGATCATCCTGGTATCGAAGCCGCTCGGCGTCGGCTACTACCGCATTGATGTCGTGCCTTTGAAAGAAGCGCTGGGCCAGGAGAAACTCTGGATAAAGATATTGCTCTGCGGGCCTATCATCGACAATCGCAATCCGCTTCGGCGAGCCTGCCCTTTGCTGCAGCACCCATTCATGCTGGAACATGGAAAGCACGCGAGGCTCGAAATCGTCTGCCTCAACCGGGACCTCGACCTCAGTGCAGCAAGCCCGTTGAGCTCTGGCCAGCAGCGCGTTGAGGAAGGCGCCACCCGCATTCGTGTTTACCTCGATCAGTTTCGGTCCTGTTGCGGTAATATGGAAATCGAAGCCCATGAAAGCGCCCAGTGGCCCGAAGTCGCGCCGGGCGATTTCGGGAGCCCAAGACAAGGCTGCTTCTTGATACTCAGGCAGCCGGGCTACGGCCTCTATTGCTCGCACGGTCCGAAGCATCTCGCTGGTCTCCGATTTCGTAATGAATACCGGAGCATTGGAAAACAGATGCGGCCGTGTTCGCATGAATGTAGTGCAAAACTCCGGGTCTCCGACTTCCTGCTCAAGCGCTCGACATAGCGCGTCACGGTCGAGCGTGATGCAGAGGCACTCTTGGTTTAGACGCTCGGAGACAGATCGAGCGTCCTGCATGGCGGAAAGAGGCGAAGCAGGGTCCACCGGTTCATCCTCAGCTTATCCGTTCTACGCGGTTCTCGTTTCCGGCACCTCAGCGCGGGGGCCGCGCGCTCCTTCTCATGGGGCTGATGCACCCGATCTTAAACTCAGGAAGCCGGAAAGTGGGAGGTGTCGTCATTTGTCATTTTATCTCAAACGTATCGAAAGCCATTATGATTGTGTCCTTTTGTGGTTCCACCGCATCGCTACGGCTCATTTCGCTTCGCTCGATTGCTTGCAAAGCTGTATGATCTCGGTTGCCATGACGTCCATTCGGGCTCGACCGCTATGATCGATACCACCCTCACTATCTGGTTCATATTGACCGCTGTGTCAGTCGCTTACGTCGCTTTGGATGCGTTCATGCGCAACCCTGAGCTCACGGTGATGAAATATGGCTGGGTTCTCGTCACCCTATATACCGGCCCTATTGGCGCGGCGCTCTATGTGCTCTCGTGTGAGGAGCCGGGACCTTACCAACATGAAGTCTTCATCGAGCCACTTTGGAAGCAGGCTCTCGGCTCGACGATTCACTGCTTAGCCGGTGATGCGACCGGTATCATCGTCGCGGCGGCGGTTACAGCTGCTCTTGGCCTGCCCATGTGGCTTGATCTCATCGGCGAATACGCTCTCGGCTTCGCCTTTGGCCTACTGGTGTTTCAAGCACTGTTTATGCGGAACATGCTTGGGGGCTCATACGCAAAAGCCCTTCAGCGAACCTTAATGCCCGAATGGTTGTCGATGAACGCCGTGATGGCGGGAATGATACCAGTCATGGTGGTGTTGATGACTCACGATATGCGTGCAATGGAAGTCACCTCGCTGCGCTTTTGGGGCGTCATGTCGCTGGCCACATTGGTCGGCGCTATCATCGCTTATCCCGTAAATGTATGGCTTGTCGCCGTCGGCCTGAAACACGGTATGGGCAGCGTGCGGGTCCTCGGGGCAGGAGGACACAGCCTCGAAGCCGAAGCGGAGCGCATTCGCGCAACTTCCGGTGAGGCTCCAATGGGCCTGATGGCAGCTATGCCAGGCCGCGCGACGCTTGCGGAGAAGGATGCCCTTAAGGTCCAAAGACCGGGAGACTCCACGGAGATGTCGATGAAAGGGGGGACAACGTTCTCCCAGCTGACGGCGGTGACGGTTCTAACCTTAATCGCGCTTGGTACCGGAATCGTGCTAGCCGGCCTCTCCGGAGGACTAGAAATGGTCCCCACTGAGATGGGAAACATGCCGGTCTCGCATTAACCTGATCGGTCTTTACCAGGCGGATCTCCGATGCGCGCTGTTGTATGAACTCTCAGGGCTTTAGCGGTTCGCTTGTGGCTGACAAGTAAATTGGCCAATACACAAACGGCTTTACACAAGCGACGTTGCGGCGGACGGTGCTTGCGCTTGGGTTTATCATATCTGCCCGTTGTGTGGAACGCTCCCCGGCCCCGGGTTCAAGCTCGCGACAGGCGATGCACAAGTGTCAGACCGGAAAATCCCTGACTCGCGCCTGGAAAAGATTTCCAAAGGAGAAGCGCAATGATGGATGGATACGATAGCATGTGGGGCATGGGCGGAATGGGCCTGATTTGGCTTCTAATTTCGGTGTTTGTCATCCTCGGTATCGCTGCCGCAATCAAATACCTCTCGAAAAAGTAGTCTCTGGATGATTCGAGAGAAGCTAGCCCCTACCGGAGCAATGATTAGGAGCTATTTTTCTGCTGTACGCATTCCTATTATTGCTCACACAAATGAGTAAGCGTGCGTGTCAGAAAGCGGGACCAGGTTCGAAGGTCTCTGATGAAACAGACAGTTCGTGCGAAGGAGGTAGAACTTTCTGCGATCAACGCTATCGGCAGCCGACGCGGGTTGATCTCAGTGCGCGAGCCGACCGTGATGACGTCAAATGCCCACAGAGGAGGCCGACATGACTATCGCTTTAGCTATGGCCACAGTGCTCGTGGCATCAACGTGTTTATTCCATTATGCGGTCCTGCGCTGGCTTTCAGGCGGAATGGCTCTGATCGCCATGACTCCAAGCATACGTATCCTAGCGATCATTATAGTTATTCTTGCAGCTCATCTTCTGGAAATCTGCATCTACGCTAGTGCTTATGCGCTTGGCGATGGGCTGCTTAATTTAGGCGGTTTCGGCGGCCGAGCGGTTGTCGAGCCGCTCGACTACCTTTATTTCTCGATCGTGAGCTACACTACGCTAGGACTTGGCGACGTTTTCCCGGCGGATCATCTCCGCTTCATCACCGGCGTTGAGGCTTTGAACGGCTTGCTCTTGATCGCTTGGTCGAGTTCCTTCATGTACCTTGCCATGGGACGGCTATGGCCATGGCAACCCTGTGCCGAACCTCGGAAGCAACCTTCGTAGCCTATTGCCAATGGCATTTATAACTAAGAAGGCGCCCCATCCGGACCATGCATTCTGCGCAGCTTCGCGCGCTCCCAGGGCCAACAGCCATCGAGTTCCACGTCAATCGAGAAGCTGAGAAATGTTCGTATTGTAACGAGCGCTCCTAGGACAGCGATGTTCACGAGCGACGGCTCAAGGACGAGGGAGCGCAAAATATCGGCAGCGACGAGTAACTCTAACGCGATCAATGTGCTCCGGCCCAGATCGCGGCGGAACGATGCGTAACCCTCGGCTGCCTTCTCCTGGAGCTGCACGACTACTGATTTGGCAACAGCCCAGACGAAGCGGCCTGAGATTGCGGCCAGACTTGCGAGTTCGAGCCCCACGATAGTCCACCTAACGAGGCTTTCCATGGCGCTGCCAATCATGTCGTGTAGTCCTATTCGACGATCAGCCGGCCGCGGAGCATGCCCATGGGGCAGGCGAAGGAGAACTCTCCTGCCTCCTTGGGCATAAGCTCGACCGCCACGAGTTCGCCGGTGGGTAACTCGGCGCTTTTGTTAAAATGTTCGAAGACAACCTTGTCGGAACAGGAAGCGGTCTCTTCCCGACGAAAATTGAGGCGGACGGGCTTGTCGCGGCGGACGATGATCGTGTCGGGGGTATACCCGCCTTTGACGAGGATCATGGCTTCCTGATAACCCCCGCTCATATCGGAGGCTCTCACGCCCTTGCTACGCTTCAACCAAAAGAACCAGATAATGAAAGCAACGAGCAGAAGCCCGGTAATCAGCACCACCCAACGGTCCGGCGTCATCATGCAACCCTCCTCGGCTGGAAGAAGCGGAGCCTGTTGGCATTTGTCACAACGGTGACCGAACTAAAGGCCATGGCTGCGGCCGCAATCAGTGGCGATAACAACAATCCAAGGAATGGATAGAGAACCCCCATGGCTATGGGAATGCCGAGCGTATTGTAGCCGAAGGCGCCGACCAAGTTTTGCCGCACGTTGCGCATGGTGGCGCGACTGATTTCGATGGCCGTAACCACGCCCACGAGGCTGCCTTTGATCAGCGTTACGTCGCTCGCCTCGATGGCAACATCAGTTCCAGTACCAATGGCGAAGCCAACATCCGCTTGGGCGAGCGCCGGGGCATCATTGATGCCGTCACCGACCATGCCCACGGTCTTACCTTCCAGTTGAAGCTTTTGGACCTCATGCGCTTTCTCGTCGGGCAAAACATCGGAGAGCACGCGCTCGATGCCGACCTCCCGCGCAATCGCCTTAGCCGTGCGCTCGTTGTCGCCGGTCAACATGACGACTTCGATGCCAAGGCGCTGGAGAGCCCCTACTGCCTCTTTCGAGTCGGGCTTAACCGTATCGGCAACGGCGACGAGTCCAGCTGCGGTGCCCTTGATGCCAACATACATTGGGGTTTTGCCTTCGTTTGCGAGCCGCTCCCACTCCTTCGTTAGCACGTCATGAGGTATGCCACGGTCACGCATCAGTTTCGCATTTCCGAGAAGAACCTCCCATCCGTCGATGCGCCCGCTCACGCCATGCCCGGGGATCGCGGCAAAGTCCTCGGCATCAACGAGGGAGAGACCGCGCTGCTGGGCTCCCTGCACGATCGCCTCGCCTAGCGGGTGCTCTGAACCTTGCTCAAGCGATGCGGCCAAGCGCAGCACTTCATTTTCGCTCTGGTTTTGGGCAACAACCACGTCCGTCAAGGCCGGTTCCCCTCGCGTGATGGTGCCGGTCTTGTCCAGGACGATCGAGTCGAGCTTCTGAGACGTTTGCAGCGCGTCCCCTGACCGAATCAGGATGCCGTTCTCGGCGCCCTTGCCGATACCAACGGTCAAGGATGTCGGCGTTGCCAAACCGAGCGCACAGGGGCAGGCGATGATCAGCGTGGTCACCAGGACGATCGTCGCGTAGACCACACGCGGCTCGGGTCCGATGAGATACCAGGCGACGAACGCCAGAATGGCGAGAATCATGACCGTCGGCACGAAATAGCCAGAGACAAGGTCAACCAGCCGTTGAATCGGTGCCTTCGAGCCTTGGGCGTCCTTTACCATGCGGATGATGCTGGCGAGTGCGGTGTCCTTACCGACCTTGGTAGCCTTGAACCTAAAACTACCGGTCTTGTTGATCGTCGCACCGATAACTTCGTCGCCGATCCGTTTCTCGACCGGGATCGATTCGCCTGTGATCATCGATTCGTCGAGGGCGCTCGATCCTTCGATGATTTTACCATCCACCGGAATCTTGTCGCCCGGGCGAACGACGACGATGTCACCGACGATAACCTCTTCAACGGGCAGATCGATCTCTTCGCCGTCGCGTATAACCCGTGCCGTCTTCGCCTGGAGGCCGATCAACTTTTTGATCGCTTCGGAGGTACGGCCCTTGGCTTTGATCTCCAGAGCAAGGCCGAGAACAACCAGCGCAACTACGACATCGGTTACATCCCAGAACACTTCCGCCAAGGCGGGGTCAGGAAAGAGTCCAGGATAGGCAACCGCGACCACAGAATAAAGGTACGCTGCTGTAATGCCGATGGCGATCAGCGTATGCATATTGGCCGAGCGGTGTTTCAGCGCGTCCCACATGCCGACGAAGAACTGGGAGCCGGACCACAAGAGGACCGGCAAAGAAATCACGCCGAGGAGCGCCCAGACGATGCGCCGCGTGTCGCTTCCTACCGGCATCCACTCGCGCAATCCGGGGATGAGATCGGGATAGCTCAGTGCCATCACCGGAATCGAAATCGCGCCGGCGAACCAGAACTTGCGCATCAGCGTGCGGTATTCCTGTTCGTTCGCCGCCTGTTCAGGATCCTCATCCGCCTCGATCGCGGCAGTCACATCAGTTGAGCGGGTTTCTGCAATCTTGTGGCCGGCGGACTCGATCGCCTTGCGGATGGCTTCGAAATCAACCGTGCTCGGGTCATACTCAACATCCACGGCGTTGGTCCCGAGGCTAGCGCGCGCCATAAGCACACCAGGTGTCATCTTGAGGGCGAGCTCGATCCGGACGACGCAGGACGAGCAGTGCATGTGCATGATCGGAATCCGAACCTTGGCAGCCCCTGCCGTATAGCCGGCAGTGCGAATGGCGCTCACAAGTTGCATGGCCGTGGCGCAATTGGCGTCGTAGTCGACGACGGCCCGCCCGTTGGCGAGATTGACGCTAGCCGAGGAGACACCGTCGATGGCCTTGAGCGCCTTCTCGACCGTCAGAGCACAATGTGGACAAGTCAATCCTCCGATCGAAAGCTCGATGTGATGACGTGCCTCGGGGGAGTGCGCCTTCTCCGGTTTCGGCTTCCGGGGCTTTGCCCCCGCTGACTTTGTTTCATTCATAGTCTTACTCACCGGATTCTTCAGCCGAAGCATCGCGTAGCTGCTGCACTCGTGCGATATAGCGTTCCGGACTGGCATTGAAGAGGCGGTGGCATTCTTCTGAGCAGAAGAAGAATGTCACGCCACCATAGTCCTCCTGTGCGACCGTCCTTTCGGGATTGGTGCGCATCCCGCACACGGGATCGATGACTTTCATGGTTCGTCTTTCCAGCGAAATTCTTAGTGAAACACCATTCCTTCGATATGGAATCCCGCATCGACATAAAGGACCTCGCCAGTGATCGCCGTCGTATAGTCGCTGGCCAGCAATAAGGCGGCGCGACCGACCTCGCAGGCGTCGACGGTCCGCCGCAGCGGCGCCTTTCGCATCGTCTCATTCAGAAGCTCATCGAAGTGTTCAATCCCGGAGGCAGCCCGCGTCTTGACAGCGCCAGCCGAGATTGCATTAACGCGAATATGCTTGGGGCCTAACTCATGCGCCAAGTAGCGCACAGATGCTTCGAGTGCCGCCTTCACGGGTCCCATGACATTGTAGTGATCGACGACTTTCTCGGCGCCATAATAGCTAAGCGTCATGAGGCTGCCGCCCTTGTCCATAAGAGGTTCGGCGAGCTTGGCCATGCGGATGAGGGAGTGGCAAGAGACAACCATTGACTCAGCAAAACCCTCGGTCGAGCAGTCGGTTAATCGACCATGTAGATCCTCCTTCCTGGCCCAAGCAACCGCGTGGAGCAGAAAGTCGAGACGTCCCCATTGCTCCCGCATCGCCTCGAAGACTGCCTCGAGTTGCCCGGGTACAGACACGTTGCAAGGCATCAAGATAGGTGCCGCAACCTGCTCGGCAAGCGGCGCCACATGCGGCTTGGCCTTGTCGTTCAAATAGGTGATTGCGAGTTGGGCGCCGGCGTTTGAGAAATGCTCTGCGGCGGACCAAGCTAGGCTGTGCTCGTTGGCAATGCCAACGATCAGGCCCTTGCGACCAGTCAGGTCGAGCACCTCCTTCGAGCCGGTCGATATGGACTGCATCCTAAAAATGTCCCCTCTAGTCAGGTCAACGCCGTGGCATCGAGCCCAGCCTGATATTGGCACCACACACACCGGCAGGCGACATGGTCGCAGCTGCGATCGCGCAACGCAGCCCGATAGCCAAGCCACGCGACCGGGAATAAAAGTCTGCTCAACCTCGACGGTCCATAGAACCGGCGCAGGACCAGACGCGTATCTCCGCGGCTGAGGCGCCTCACCGCCGCACGCCGGCCTGTCTCACCAATAACGTTGAACAGGAATCGATTTACGACCCCAGCGCGCAGAGCTGGCAAGAGATCCCTCCGCCATAAGCCCTTATAGTCAGTACCGTTGATGATGCTCTCTGCCGCTAGCACGCCCGACCGGAAAGCGTAGCGCATGCCAAACCCAGCCAGTGCGTCCTGGAAACCGGCTTGCTCGCCGATCACCGGATGACCACCTTGCAGCGCTGTTTGGGGCAGCCGAAAATTGGCAAAGCCCCCGAACGGCCGAGGCACGCGCATCTCCAGCCCCAGACGCTGACGGAAGAAGGCAACCGTCCGCTCGACGTATTTCGCCTGGGCTTTGAAGCCGGTGAACATGCAGCTCGCGACCGTGCCCCACCCGTCATGAACGAGCAGATACGCGTAACCGAGCGGCGCCAGCCGGCTATCGATGACGAGCCAGCTGCCGTCCTGCGCGCTGGTTTCAAACACATAGCCAACTGCGATGGCATCGGCACGCCTTGGACCGATCGCGAGGACCGCAGTCCCTTCCACTGCATGCGCGCGATCCTTGAACCTGACATCGACGCCCGCAGCGACGGCTTGATGCAACAGCGCGCGGTCGAGGGAGCCCTCACCGCATCCACGTCGAACGAGATAAAATAAGGGCTGCTCGCTCTGCACCGGGTGCGCGACGCCGTGAGCATCAAAGACGGTGCCTTGCTGGACCGCATGATGTTCGAATGTGACGGCGACGCCGGCCTCGGCCAACTCGTCGAGGACGTCGGGCTCGCTACTCCAATTTTCGAGCCCCTGGAAGTCGCCATGAAATCGCATGCCGACATCGTGATGCCACTCCCGAACGACGACGCGCCATCCAGCGCGAGCTAGCGCAATGGCGCAAATCAGGCCGGCAGGGCCAGCACCGATGATGGTAACAGGTTCCATCGCCTTCCGTCGGGCGCTCGCTCGGCTCTCAAACGTGCTCATGGCGGCCTCGCTGCCCGAACGTGTTGACGCGTACCGGAGAGTAAGTCCCCGATGCGTCCTTGGTATGCCACGGTGCTGACTTGGACATCGTCATCCCGGTAGCGGCCGACAGGCATCATCCGGCTGCGGCGCACATTCTAGGCTCGACCCGGCGCCTTGTGCTCTTGTCGCCGGCCTGGCCGAACCGTGGTGCAACAAGGCCGCCAAGGCAAGAGACGCTAGTCGCGCTTGCGCCGGATCGGCACGCGACGTCAGCACGACCGGCACGGCCAATCCCACGGCGACGCCGGCCGCCATCGCTCCAGCAAGATATTCAAGATTTTTCGCGACCATGTTGCCCGAGACCAAATCGGGAACGAGCAGAATATCGGCATCACCGGCTACTTCCGAATTGATGCCCTTTTCCTCAGCAGCACCACGTGAAATCGCATTGTCGAACGCGAGCGGCCCGTCGACGATCGCACCCGTGATTTGCCCACGCTTTGCCATCACCGTCAAACAGGCGGCATCTAGCGTTGAGGTGATCTCGGGATTGATCGTTTCGACGGCCGACAGCACAGCCACCTTGGGCGCTTCAACGTCGAGGAAATGAAATAGATCGACTGCATTCTGAAGAATCTGCGCCTTGGCGTTGAGATCGGGCACGATGTTGATGGCAGCATCAGTGATTCCGATAAGCTTCGGATAGGCCGACAGCTCCATTAAAAAGACATGGCTAACCCGGCGTCCAGGAACTCGGAGACCGCGCTCTTTGTCGAGAAGCGCCCGCATGAAAACATCAGTGTGAATGTTGCCCTTCATCACCGCGTGGGCCTCTCCGGAACGCACGAGCTCAACAGCCTTCGCCGCAGCGGCCGCGTCTCCGCTTGCTTGAACGATCCAGTCGTCTCTCATTTTCCAGTTTAAAGCGTCGCCGAGGGTCATGGTTGCTTCGGCGTCGCCGATAAGAAGAGGCTCGATGAGCCCTAGCGCATGAGCTTCGCGGAGCGTTTCGATCACCACGTCTTGCGCAGCATCCACTACCGCGATGCGGATGGGTCCGTGTGACTTGGCCCGATCAAGAAGTTGTTGCAGTTTTTTACCGTGGCTCATCATTAGCCATCATCCTTGCACCGCAAGTTGCGTGTCTAGAACCTGCCGAGCATGCCGTGCAATTATAATTTCTTCGTCGGTTGAGAACGCCTCAATGTTCACGCGGCTGCGGGCGGACGATATGAGACGAGCACCGCTTGCGTTATGCTGATCGTCGAGTTCAACGCCTAAGTACTCCAAATCCGCGCAGACCTTTGCTCTTATGGTGGGAGCGTTGGCGCCAATGCCGCCCGTAAAAACGATCCGGTCGAGACCGCCAAGCGTTGTGGATAGGGAGCCTATGAATGAACGCGCATGAGTGCAGAAATAGTCGATCGCCTCGGCTGCCTGCGGACGATCTCTATCCGCGAGCAGTACTCGCATATCGGAGCTGATACCGGATAAGCCTAGAAGGCCAGAGCGCTCATATAGAACCTGCCGAACCGCCTCGGCTGATAAACCCTTCTCCAATATCAGATAGAGGACAAGCCCAGGATCGATGTCACCGCTCCTCGTGCCCATCGGGAGCCCGGAAAGAGTGCTGAACCCCATAGTCGTCTCAATACTCCGGCCATCTCTAATGGCGGCCATGGAAGCACCGTTGCCGAGGTGCGCCACGATCAGCCGTTCGCTGTCGGCCTGGGGGCCGTATTTCCGCCGGAGATCGTCGACGACGAACTCATAGGAGAGGCCATGATAACCATACCGACGGAGTTCGGGGCTGATCAGATCCCGCGGCAGACCTGTTGTTTGCGCAAGTTTCGGCAGCGATGCGTGGAACGCGGTGTCGAAACAGGCGACCTGGGGCAATTTTGGTCGATGGGACCGTACTGCGGCGATGCCGGCGAGATTGTGCGGTAAATGCAGCGGTGCCAGCGGGATCCGCTCTTGGAGCTCCGACTCAAGTTCTGGGGTCACAAGGCGGGGACAATCACAATTGGGTCCGCCATGCGCCACGCGGTGGCCAACAATACTAATTGACCGGCCAGCAGCATGCCCCTCGACGGCAGAGAGGATGACCTCGATTGCGCCTTCCTGGTTTGAAACGTGTACCTCCTCATCCGACAAAATCCCACCAGCTGCATCTACGGCACGAAAATGACCATGATCGTGACCGATACCATCCACGGCCCCAGAGAGGCTTCGTGCAGACGGCTCATCATCGCCAAACAGCGCGAACTTCACGCTGGAAGAGCCAGCGTTTAGCACCAGGATGGTGGAGCTAGAGTTCATACCCGACAATCAGTCGCTAGCGCGGCACCCAAAGACAAACGTCCGTCATTCAATACTCGTTCTAGGCAGAATTCGGTCACCGCTCCTCAGCGGTCGTGCGAGGATCTGACGATTTCGAGGCCGCGAGCGACCCATAAAGGTTTTGGAAGGCTTGCTCTTCGAGAGTATCTCGTTGCTCCCGCGCGGCCTCGAGCATCTTTGTCACATGTTCGCTCATCTGCTTCTCTGCGCTGCGTAATGGGCCGTCTGACTGCACGGGCACACGATGCTTGCGCACCAGTTCGGCCATTGCCGCAATTCCATGCATCCATGGCGAGAACTTCTCCGAAAAGAGGTAGCGGCTGGTGCGCATGGGATGCAGCCATTTCAGCATGGCTGCCGACCAGGGAGTCGCGATCGCCTGCACCCAGGGGCTTACAAAGTGCTGATAGAGCGCCTCGTTGACGTCCGAGACCTGTCGTACGCGCACGAAGGCTTCACTCGAGCCATCAAGGACAAGATCTTCCACGCGTTGTTCGTCGAAGGACACACGATATTGTGGTTTGCGACAATCTGGATCGCCAGTCGGATTATAAATCTTCATCTCATAAAGGCCCGGTGCGAGTGCGTTGATATCACCGAGACTTTCCAGAATGGCACGATGCTCAAACCGTGCCACCGAGGCCGAGACATAAATGCCGAGATGGCCCACATGCGGGTTGATGAGATAGACGATCCGTTGGTTGGCCTGCTTTAACGCATCTGTTGTCTTGTAGACGGCCTTCAGCCAACCAAGCGCCTGATGCGGGGGGGTAATGTCATCGCCATGGGAGGCGAAGATCACCAGCGGACTACGGAGTGAGCGAAGGTCGACCTTCACCTCATCGCCGAAATCGAGCGTCCCCTGTTCAAGTTCATTGCCAATGAAGAGATGATCGACAACTTCGACAATCTCTTCGCGGCTGAAACTGTACCAGCCGTTCCACCAGCGTTCGAACTCAAGGAACCGATCCTGCTCCTGATCAACGTTGAGGAAAAGGTTGGCATATTTTGCCCATTGCGCTTCTGGTTTCAGGTTCTCGAAGTTCTGGATGAGCCAAGCACCGTCGAAGCGGCCATTACCAATATCCGCGAGAAAGTTCGTCACCCAGCTCCCACCGAGGAGACCACCCACGAGCCGCATTGGGTTAGCACCTGATTCTCCCGCCCAATACGACAGTGGAGAGCCGTTGAGCACGGCAGCACCGACAGGACCTTGACAGTGGATTGCCACCAGGACTGCGGCCCAGCCGCCCTGGCAGTTGCCGTAGAGGATCGGCGCCTTGCCGCCATGGCGAGACGAGACCTCGTCGACGAACCGGCGCATGGTATGCAGCACATCGACAAGCCTCTGATGGGGAGTTGGCGCCGGGAAGAAGCTCACGAAGTAGACGGGATGGCCTTCATGCAAGGCGATGCCGACCTCGGAGTCGCGTTTGAAACCGCCCATGCCCGGGCCATGCCCGGCTCGTGGGTCAACGACAATCACCGGCGGCTTGGCCTCGTCGACACACTCGGCGGCATGGTCTTCCCCCGCCGCCGTAACACGCAACAGCGCGTAGTTGGTCGGCCGCTCGAAACGTCGGGCATCGAGCAGAGTCTCGTACTCGAATGTGAGCACGGGCGGCATGCCGGCCTCCTCGTGCTCCATCATGATATTGGCGCGCTGACGCAGGATATCCCAAAACAGCACCGACCGTTGCCATACATCAATGCTGTAGGTCCAGAAGTCACCGGGAAAGGCGGGAATGTCAGGTCGAGCCGAAACTGGCTTGGCGTCGGCATTCTGAGCTTCCTGCACGGAGTCTGCTGGTTCGGCTCCAGGCTCAGATTGTGGTGTGAGCGTGTCAATCTTAGGTAGCTTCAGAGCAGCGCCGGTCATAACCCAGAACTCCTTCCTTTATTCGCGTGACGGCTCCATATGCCGTTCTTAATCTCATTAAACTGGGCCCAGCGTTTTGGTCCTACGTCAATCAGACATCGCCTCAACACTGTCGTTCGAAAGCCCCGCTAGTGGACTGCTTCGAGAGCAAGAGCAACGCCCTGACCGCCGCCGATACAGAGAGTGACGAGTCCGCGGCGAACGCCGTCCCGCTTCATCGCGTGCAGGAGCCGAGTCGTGAGAATGGCTCCGGTCGCACCGATCGGGTGTCCATGTGCGATGGCGCCACCCTCAACGTTCACAATGTCTTCGGACAGGCCGAGCTCGCGAATAAGTGCCAAAACGATTGCGGCAAAGGCCTCGTTCACCTCTGCCCGGTCGATATCGCTGAGCTTCCAGTCTGCGCGCTCTAACGCCTGGTCTACTGCCGGAATCGGGCCGAGACCGAACAGTCCAGGCTCAACCGCACCGACCCCGTAGGCTACAAGGCGCGCCATAGGCTCGAGGCCGTGTTTCTCTGCCCAACCCCGTTCTGCAACGATCATGGCGGCAGCGCCGCTATTGAGACCTGGTGCATTTCCGGCCGTGATCGTGCCATCTTGGCGAAACACTGGACGAAGCTTGGTTAAGCTCTCAAGGGTCGTGTCGGGTCGGTTGTGTTCATCCTTAGCAAAGATAATCGGCCCTTTGCGGCTGGGAACTTCTATTGGAACAATTTCTGCCTCAAACTTTCCCGCTTCCTGCGCCGTAGCGAACCGCTGCTGCGTTCGATAGGCCCAGCGGTCCTGTGCCTCACGGTCAATTTGAAACTTTTCCGCCAGATCCTCCGTGACCCACCCAGAATGTTGGTCACAAAACGCATCATTGAGGCCATCGCGCAACATGCTGTCGTAGATCGCAGCGTCGCCCATCCGGTAGCCCCAACGCCCACCCATCATCAGGTACGGCGACTGATCCATGTTTTCCATGCCTCCGGCCACGGCGCATTCTATGAAGCCCAGCATCACCTCCTGTGCCGCAGTGGCAACGGCTTGAGCACCCGAGCCGCAAACCCGATTCACCGTGATCGCCGGCACGTCGACCGGAATGCCGCCCTTGATCGCCGCCTGGCGTGCAGGGTTCATCTTGCTGCCGGCTTGAACGACATGGCCCATGACAACGGTATCGACGTTGGGACCCTGGAGTTTGGCTCGCTCAAGCAATGCGCGGATGACGGTCGCGCCGAGCTCGGGCGCGGGTATAGTCTTCAACGAACCGCCATAAGTCCCGATTGCAGTTCGAACCGCATTGCACAGAACGATTTCCCGCGTCGTCATGTTTCGTATCCCTGTGTGGCTTTCTGCGAGAAAATGCTTGAAACTGCATGGGCCGCGCGGCAGCACGGCGATGAGCGTTGAGGACCGCCACCAATAGACGATGCGCTCGGTGCCTTGCGCATCCAGCGCGCACATCCCTCCTAGGCAATGCTTTTACTGCGGTCTCTGACTTAGGTTAAAGATCAGCGGGGCAATCCTGGTACTGCTTTGGGCTCGCCGGCTTTGTTTCCGTTCGGACCACCTCTTAAGCACGCAACCGCTGATAACTAGAGGTTGGGAAAAACATATGGCCTAGCCAACCTCATCGGCCCTAAGCCACGACCTTAGTATCAAAGGGTCCAAAGCGGCTACCTCCAGCAGCCTGTCTGGATCCAGAATGCGAAGACGGTGGTACTGAAACTCTATGATGCCCTGCTTTTTGAGGTCGCGAAGCATGCGGTTTACATGAACACCGGTTAAGCCTGTTGCATCCGCAAGATGCTCCTGCGTGAGGGGCAAGTAGACATCCTCGACGCGGTGACCAGGCCAACGCATACGCTCGCGAACAAACAATTCGAGCAGGAGGTGAGCAACCCGTTCCCGTGCCGAAAGCCGCCCAACAATAGCTAAGTGGTCAAACGCTAGGCTGAGATCGCGGGACAGCAACCACGCCAGCCGCATTCCGATTTCCGGATGTCTTTGATGTAGCGTAGAGGAACTTACGAGATAAGGCGCGAACAAAAGGTCGGTGAGCGCTTCCAAACCATAAGTGGCTACTTCCTCTTGAGCAGGATGAAATCCGACGATTGCGCCCGGCAGGACGAAGCTCAAAATTTGTCGGCTTCCATCAGCAAAGAGCACATACAGGAAGGCCCAGCCCTCCAGGATCTCGATAATTTCCCGACGCGATTCGCCAGGACGGAATAGTTGGCAACCAGCGGCGATCCTGCGATTGGGCTGCTTGTACCGCGCGATTGCGTTCAACCATTCCGTCAAGACGGAGCTCCCACCAGGCGGAAGGACTTTCGCAAAGGACGATTCGTCGCGCCCTTTCAGCTGCGTGCGCAAAACAGCGCCTCTCGAAATTCATCTCCGAGACTCCTCGCTTCCTGTAATAGACGCTTGAGGGGCGCCTCTCATTACGAAGGTTGCTTAACACTCTGTTGTGGCTTGGTTTTATGTAGGCGCTTTGTATACTCGCAGGCGCAATCGAGGTAGCCATGCACCGGACACATCGCACAAGTGAGTTCGAGAGCCTGCCGCATTGCCTGACGCGCGCGATGGAGACGAACGGTCAGGGCATTCAAGCTCAGTCCTAGCTGGCTCGCCGCAGCCGAGCGCGGCATCTGCTGCAGGTCCACAAGTCGTAGGACCTCCGCGTAATGCGGCTTGAGGACGGGCAAGAGTTTGTGCAGACACATACAAATAAAGGCGTCAATATCTTCCTCAGTTAGTGGCGTTGCGACTTCTTTGCGCGCGAAATCGGCTTCGGCTCGCTTCCGCCTCCCGGTGCGCCGTAGATGATCGTTGAGCACGCTCCTCAACACGCGTCGCAGCCAAATTCTCGCACTCGTCTGCCGGCGCAAATCCGCCGAATGGGTAAGAACCCTCAGATAGAATTGTTGCATGACATCTTCGGCGTCGGGGGTGCTGCCCAAGACCTTTCTGAGGAAGCCCAAAAAATCAGCATGCACCTCAGCCAAAATAGCAACGAGCGCCGGACTGAGCGGTCTTAGCCCTTCTGGTGACTCATTGGTCTGTTTTCTCATCGCAATTGCCCCCTTCCGCGATGCTCGAGAAGATTTGAAACAGCCGCTAGTTGCACCCAGCGAAACGACCAGGGCGACATCAAACATGGGGCGATCCAGACCGAAAACGTTTGATCGAGGTTAAGGTTGAACCGGAGCATCCTGTCTAGTGTTGAGTGTCTTTGTGCTCCATAGTTGCAATTGTGATTGCTTCGCAAAAATGCCATCGACGCCGTCCCGCACTGCCATCTTGGTCATGAACACAACTGGCGGACCGATCTTGTGTCCGCTGTTTGCCAAATGCGACGGCCTGTTACTCTTCGAAAGCGACGGCTCAAGTCATTTTTTGCGCAATACCGAGGGCGCTGCACGGGGCCTAACTGATCATATTCTCAATGTACACCCCGATCGACTGTTATGTGGATTCATCTCAACTGCCGAAAGGCAGGTGCTTGCGGCGGCAGGGATTGACATTCGGTTGGGCTCATGTTCGGTCGCAGTCGATGAATTGGTGAAATCGTTCGCGACTTTACCCAAGGCATAAAAACGCACCCACTAACGAAGAATTACCCAGTCAGAACGGTTCGCAGCCTAAATTGATGGAAACGAGAGTGAAATGATTCCAGATCACTATGTCTGGTTCGTTTGGTCAATCGCTTTCCTGTTTCCTTGGCTTGCGGCATACTTGGCCTTTCCGGAACAGCGGCGGGCCATTTTGTGGTCGAGCTTATTCACGATGCCTTTTGGTTTGACCGAACCCTTGTTCGTACCCGAATATTGGAATCCGCCCAGTCTGTTCAATCTCGCTCAACGGACAGGTTTCGATATCGAAAGCTTGATCTTCTCCTTTGGCATCGGCGGGATTGGAGCAACGCTTTATAATTTGCTGACCGGACGCGCATCCGTAGAATTGTCCTCTGTTGAACGATCCGATCCGCGGCACAAATATCATGCTTGGGCCCTTGCTATGCCCTTCGTCGCATTCCCGCTTCTCTATCTATTACCATGGAACCCCATTTACGCAGCCATCGTCGCAATGGCTCTCGGCGCGGCCGCGACGGCATTCTGCCGGCCCGACCTTGTGTTGAAGATCGGCCTCGGCGCCATTCTTTTCGTAGGTTATTACACCGTGTTCCTGCTCGGACTGGAGCTAACTTCACCCGGCTATATCGAAAGAGTGTGGAATCTCTCAGCGCTTTCAGGGATCGAGGTCGCAGGCTTACCGATCGAAGAACTGTTATTTGCAGCGGGATTCGGCGCCTACTGGTCCAGCGTGTACGAGCATTTTACTTGGCGCGGAGCAATCTTTAGTCAAGGCTCCGCCCTGTCATGAGCTTATTACTCAGACTCGCGCGCCAATCGCCTAACATAGTCGGAGACCACGTGTAGCTTCTGGCCAGCACTCACTATTCTATTAAGTTACTGAGAGCTCCGGCCAGTAGGATTCCTACCAAGACGATGAGGTTCCAGATCACAAGCCCGACGGCGAAATTTCCGATCGTGAAGACGTTTTCCACGCCCCCTACATCGAGATGGAGAAGGTAGGGCAAGATCGTCGACGCCAGCCCGGGAATAAGCCCAAACGCAAGATAGCACACCGTCCATACGATGGTGACCCAGACGAGTCCGATTTTGGATATGCGTGCGGTGTCCATGTGATGCCTCCTTTAAGAAGTCCGTGAGGAATCCTCTTTTGAGGACGTCCAAAAGCTGTTCAGCCGCGGTATCCACCTCGGCGTGTTCGCTGCATAGCGGTTATACACCTCGCCAAATTCGGCACGGGTCTCGTCCTCTTCATGGTGCGCAAGGCGCACATACATCAGTACTAGAACGGGGAACATGAGCAGCGTGAGTATGGTCGGCCACTGCAACAAGAACCCGAACATAATCATAATGAAACCCAGGTACTGGGGGTGACGCACATATCGGTATGGGCCGGTCACCGCTAGTCCTCGGCGTTGTTGGGCCTGATAAAGCACTCGCCATGCCGCACCGATGAGTACGAAGCCCCCTCCAATGAATACAAAACTGAGAATATGAAAAGGCCCGAGATGGGGGTTTCCCTTCCAACCAAACAGCATCTCAAGGAGATGTCCGGCGTCATGTGACAGCCAGTTCACGCTCGGATAGCGACTTTGTAGCCAGCCGGACAGGAAGTATATCGTTAGCGGAAAGCCATACATTTCGGTAAACAGGGCGACGAGGAACGCGCTGAAAGCGCCAAATGATCGCCAGTCGCGCTTCGTCTGTGGCTTGAAGAAGCTGTAGGCAAACAGAATAAAAATAGCCGAGTTGATAAAAACGAGAGTCCAAAGCCCATAGGCCGGCGTGTCGGAGTGCATCGGGGAATTCTCCTAATGTTGGTGTTTGCCTTGGTCCTCCGCCACGGAGGCTGACGCCCGATCGTGTGATCCGTGACCGCCGTGGTGCCAGAAATGCAAGAGGGGACAGGCCAGGAGGAGGAGCCAAGGCAGAATAAACCAAGCATGCGCCCAATGTTCCGCAACGAGGTAAAAGCTTGCTATTAATAGAAACAGGACAAGCGCTACCGACCAGCGAGAGACGCCTCCACTGCGCTGTTTCCGGATGTTATTTCCGTCCATGGATTTCACCTATCTGCCTCAGTCTCAAGTTTTGCGCTCATCCCTACTAGTTGTCCCGGAAGTCACCCTGATCACCGTCAAACTATGACCTCTGCAGTGAGATTGCCGATCAAAATGGATCACGACGACTGTCCTATGTCGCGCACGTCTTGTGCATTCTTGTTCTTTCCTAGCTGTTGCATGTCGATTTTGCTGGCCGAACAAGCAGACGCGGTAGACCATACCCCGCGACAACAGCCGGAAGGACGAGCATTGCAGCTGCGTTGAAGGTGGCGTTAGGAATGCTCGTGGCATCGAACAGCCAGCCCCCGCCAGCCGAACCAACAACTTGGCCGAGGCTCTGCGCCGCGGTGACCTGTCCAAGCGCGGCGCCACCAGTCTCACGCGCTTTCAGCGACACCCAAAACGTGGCGATGGGAGCGAGGATGCCGGCGCTTGCCGCGACCAATGCTACAGCAACCGTCATGGCGCCATAGCTGTCGGCAAACGGAACGACAGCGAGGCCAAGAGCCAGAAGGACAATGCTTGGGGTCAGGAACCAACGTGTGGCGTCAGGCCTGATCAGCGGTGACAGCACGACCGCCTGCACCACAAGCATAACAATACTGCACTCCGCAAATAGCATGCTGATTTGATAAGCGTCCATGCTGAGGGTCTGCTTTCCCCTCAAGGCAAGGCCGACCTCGAAGGCGCCAATTGCAAGCGAGCCAATGAATACGATGATTCCCAATCGCAACAAGATGCCCCGGCGCTTAGGTTCATCTTTGGTTGCGACGCTATCGGCCGGTCGCCACCGTACCGCGTGCACGAAAAGTCCAGTCAGCACCGCAGCGACTAGCGCCAGTGCCGATGCAGCAAGAAATGATGCAGGGAAATATTCCCCATATGCGGGACTCACTTCCCGAGACACGCGTAGAGCGAGGCCGCCTAACAGGGGACCAACGAAGAAGCCCGACGTAACGGCAACATTCAACAACGTGAAGCGGTACGCTCTCCATTCCTTTGAGATCGCATAATCGGCCACCAGGGCATAGGCCGCAGGCACAATTGCCGCACCAAACACACCGTTCAGGAACCGCAAGACATAGAGCGAGGCCAAGCCTTCAAAGAAGGCAAACAGCGCTAAGGTCACTCCCAGTCCGATAAGTCCTATCAGAAGTACGTGTCGTCGGCCGAGTTGGTCTGAGAGACTACCCCAGAGCGGCGCAAACAGAAAAACCGCGAGGATGTAAGTGCTCGTAATCAAACCGGTGTGACGTGACACGGCGGCAGGATCCGCAGCGGGGGAAAGCTGCTCGATGAGGAAAGGCAGAATCGGCAGGACGATGCTATAGCCGACGCTGAGGGAAAATGTAGCCAGCATCAAGCTAAGCAGCGCGGTCCGATCGAGCCCTTGCAATTGCTTACCCTCACGCACGGGTGGGCTCATGCGCCCGATATCGCGCAATGCCCGGCAACTTGGTCCGCTTCAAGAGCAGGGCATTGACAGCAACAAGTACAGAACTGCCAGACATGGCGATCGCCGCCACTTCAGGACTGATCACCAAGGGATAGAACACGCCAGCCGCCGCAGGGAACGCCACGATGTTATAGGCCACGGCCCAGAACAGGTTCTGGTGCATCTTACGCAAGGTGGCGCGGGAGAGCTCGATAGCACCAACAATGTCGTAGGGATCGCTCTTCATGAGAACGACATCAGCGCTCTCCATGGCCACGTCCGTACCTGCTCCAATGGCGAAGCCGACGTCGGCCTGAGTGAGCGCCGGCGCATCGTTGATACCATCACCCACCATGCCAACCTTTTTGCCCTGACCTTGGAGCTCCTTGAGCCTATCAGCCTTCTGCCCGGGCAGGACTTCGGCAAGAACCGTCTGAATGCCTAGTTGAGCTGCAATACGCTCCGCCGTTGCCTGGTTGTCGCCGGTAATCATGGCCACCTCGACGCCGCGTTCACGCAGTTTTCTTACGGCCACGGCCGAAGTAGGCCGGGAGGCGTCGGCAATCGCGATCAATCCGACCAACTCTGTACCCTTGGCCACATGAACGACCGTCTGTCCGCGGCCCTGCAGGCCTTCGATCTCGGTCGCCAATGGAGACAGATCAACCTCCTCCTCATCCATCAGGCGACGGTTCCCGAGAAGTACGCGCGCTCCTCCAACCTTAGCCCGCGCTCCACGCCCCTCGAGCACTTCGAAGCCTGTGGGGCGCTCGATCTGTAAGTCCTTCGAGCGCCGCAGAATGGCTTGGGCCAGCGGGTGATCCGACCCTTGCTCGACAGCGGCGGCCAAAGCCAGCACGTCGTCATCGCTCGAACCGGCAGCCGCGATGACTTCAACCACTTCAGGCTGGCCGAGCGTGAGTGTGCCTGTCTTGTCGAACACGATCACATCGAGCTTGGTGGCATCTTCCAGCGCCGAGGCGTTCTTGAACAGAATTCCGTTCATCGCGCCAAGCCCCGTCCCCACCATGACCGCCATTGGCGTGGCAAGGCCGAGCGCATCAGGACAGGCAATCACGAAGACCGTGATAGTGAGCGTCACGGCGAACAGCAGAGGCTCACCGATCCACCAAAACCAAACTGAGAAGGTCGCAAGCCCGATGATTAAGGCGATTAGCACCAACCATTGCGAGGCCTTGTCGGCCAGGAGCTGCGCCGGCGCTTTGGAGTTCTGCGCCTCCTGCACGAGCTTAACGATCTGAGCGAGGGCCGTGTCGGCGCCGACCTTGGTGGCGCGATAACTAAAGGTGCCGCTTTTATTGATAGTCGCGCCGATAACCCCGTCGCCCGGCGCTTTCTTCACGGGCATAGACTCGCCGGTGAGCATGGATTCGTCGACCTGAGAGTCGCCCTCGATTACTTCGCCATCGACTGGAATCTTGTTGCCCGGGCGGATGATGACAACATCACCCACCAGGACCTCGGCGGTCGGCACCTCGACCTCCTTCCCATTCCGGAGGACGATTGCCATCGGCGGCGCCAGGTCGAGCAAGGCACGAATCGCCTCCGAGGCCCCAGCCCGTGCGCGCATCTCGAGCCAGTGGCCCAACAAGATAAAGACCAGCAGGACCGCCACTGCTTCGTAGAACTGAACGCCCGGGAAGAAGAATGTCGAGCCGACACTGAAAAAGTAGCCGGTTCCGACAGAAAGCACGACGAGCACAGCCATGTTGAGAACGCCGTTCTTCAGTGCACGCCAGGCGGCAACGAAGAATGGCCAGCTCGGATAAACGACGGCGCCGGTGGCGAGCAAGAATAACCAGAAATCAAGACGCAGTCCGAAGGGCGGCTCCGGTGGTGTGAACAACCCGCCCATCGGGGAATAAACGAAGATTGGAATGGTGAAGATCAGGGCAATCCAAAAGCGATTGCGCATGTCGCGGACCATGACCTGCATGTCCATTCCGGCGCCATGTCCCATCTCATGCGCCATGTCGCTCGATCCCTTAGAGACCCGAGCATCGCCGCCAGTGTCCGACGTCTCTCCAGGAGACGTCACGCCAGCGGGCTTTTTCGCACGCGCTGTGTGCTGCGCCATATGTGGGCTTGTACCCATTATTGGCTATCCTTTCGCTTCAGAAGCTAGTGAGCCCTAGCACATGTGGCGAGGCAACACTTCACCGCAACACTCGAAACCGCACTCGAGGATTTTACCGCGCAAGGCCTCCACGTTGGTGGTGTTCTCGTCGTAGTCAACGACCGCCGTGTTGGAAGCAATATTCACTATCGCCCCTTGCACGCCGGGCACGCGCCTTAGCTGCTTCTCAACTGCTGCAAAATCAAGAACCGACAACATGTCGCCAACTTCGAGCACGACTCGTCTCATGTCTTCGCTCCATTCTGAGAACCGGTGACGCTGGGCATCGCCGTGTGCCGCATATTTACGAAATCCTGCGCTGGAACACTTCTTGGATAGACACGCATACGGCTAGGCTTCCGCGCAGTGATGCAATAAATCGCGCGCGTCTAGAGTTGCCGAAGCTGGCTCGGCATCTGGGGCAAGCCTCCGGTAAAGGGTAGAGTAGTGCTCCGCAGAGGCGCTCCACCCAAAGTCTTGGCTCATGCCGAAACTTTGGAGTCTGCGCCAGAGAATAGGCTGGGCATAAACGGCAAGCGCTCGGTCAAGCGCCGCAAGCATGGCAACCGGGCTTGCCTCCTCGAATACGAATCCGTTCGCAGTTCCGCGGCGTAGTTTTTCGTTTGTTGCATCGATAATAGTATCGACAAGCCCCCCTACGCCGCGCACAACAGGCACCGCCCCGTATCTGAGGGCATAAAGAGGGGTAAGGCCACAAGGTTCAAAGCGAGAAGGATGCAAAAGGATGTCGGCGCCCGCGTGAAAACGATGAGCAAGCGGTTCCTCGTAGCCGATGTACGCGGCGAACTGTCCAGGATAGAGCTGCGCCAGGTCTATAAACTGCCGTTCAAGCCCAGCATCGCCTTCACCGAGAACCGCCATCTGCACTTGGCGCCTCATGATATCTGGCACGCTCTCGAGCACGAGATCGGCCATTTTCTGCTCGGTCAGGCGGCTAACATAAACAACAAGCGGCATGTCGGAAGCAGGTGCCAGACCGAGTTCGCGCTGCAACGCCGCTTTACAGACACTCTTGCCTGCGAGATGTTGCCGGTCGAAAGGCGCAGCAAGATGCGGATCTCCATTCGGATCCCAGATGCGATCATCGATCCCATTGAGGATGCCACTCAAAGCGCGCTTGCGACGACGTAGCAACCCTTCGAGCCCGCAACCGAATTCCTGGGTCGTCACTTCGTGCGCGTAGGTACGGCTAACGGTCGTCATGTGGTCGCTGAAACAGATCCCCGCCTTAAGAAACGACACCTTTCCGTAGAATTCGAGCCCGTCCACTGAAAGAAAGTTGCTCGGCAAACCGAGCTTTGGGAAAACCGATGTGGGAAAAAGACCCTGATAAGCGAGGTTGTGGATCGTAAATAGAGTTGCCGGCCGCGGCGCCTGTGCCGTGTGCAAGAAGGCGGGTAACAGACCCAGGTGCCAATCGTTGGCATGGACGACATCAGGTCGCCACTCAAGAGCGAGGCGTCCCAGCCCAATACCTGCAGCTATACGGCTAAGATGCGCGAAGCGTTCGGCATTGTCGGCCCAGTCAATCCCATTCTGGTCCTGATAGAGGCCCCGCCGGTTAAACAGCAATGGGGTGTCAACGAGCCAAACCGGCAACTCGCTGTCCGGCATTCGCGCCGTGATGAGCCGAGTGGTGCCCGCGACGGCGTCCTCAAACTTGACATGAACCGACTTATTGGCCGCCGCCTCCAGCGCTTCGGGATAGGCGGGGAGTATCAACCGAACATCGACGCCTCGTTCGGCAAGCGCAACCGGGAGCGCAGCGCCGACATCGGCGAGGCCGCCTGTTTTTGCCAAGGGATAAATTTCAGATGCGGCAAAAAGAACGCGCATCACTCCTCCTCCTCGCCATGCCTCTCAGGCTAGCTTTGCCGGAACAACCGCCGAGCTCTTTAACCTGGATCAAGCCAAAACTTCAGAGTCTCAGCCGGGGAAGAAGCCCAGCAAGGGACCGCCTGTAGCAGACGGACTTTCGGGCGCAGTCAATCACTCTGCCGCAATGACACCTTCGACCCCGCATCTGCCCGATGTCTTGAGCTGATTCTCACGCACTGCGATATAATCTCGCGTCAGAGGAACGGGGTCGAGCCGCTTGGTAAGCTGGATTTGGAAGACCACAAGTCCACCATGGCGAAACCCGCACTCGGCAATCGCGAGATAGAACTCCCACATTCGACAGAAGCGCTCGCCGTAGATTTTTGCTGCCTCATCACGCCGATCGAGGAACCGCTGTCTCCACGCTTTAAGCGTCTCCGCATAATGCAGACGGAGAATCTCTATATCGGTGACAAGGAGGCCGGCGCGTTCGATGGCCGGCAAGACTTCCGAGAGCGCCGGAACGTAGCCACCTGGAAAGATGTATTTAGCGATCCACGGGTTGGTGGCGTATGGCCCGTTAGAGCGGCCAATGGAGTGGAGAAGCATCACGCCGTCGTCAGCAAGTAGCTCAGAAATCTTCGTGAAGAATGCGCCATAGTCATCACGCCCTACATGCTCAAACATTCCGACCGACACAATGCGATCAAACGCACCTGTGACAGCGCGATAGTCTAGGTTCTGGAAGTCGAGGTGCTGGGTCAGTCTGCGTTCTTTCGCCCGGCGGCGTGCCTGTTCAAGCTGCGTGTCTGAAAGAGTAATGCCAGTGACTTCCGCACCACAGTGCTCCACGAGATAGAGTCCAAGTCCGCCCCAACCACTACCGATGTCGAGTACGCGTTGCCTTGGCTCGATGAGGAGCTTGGCCGCAAGGTGCCTTTTCTTGGCCAGCTGCGCCTCCTCTAGAGACTGGCCAGAGTGCTCAAAATACGCACAGGAGTACTGCATGTCTGGATCGAGAAAGAGACTGTAAAGCCGACCATCCAGATCGTAGTGATGAGCCACGTTGCGCTTGGCTCGTCGTGCTGTAATTCCCCGACGCAACAAGCGCGGCATTAGCCGAACGCTGTTGAATGCTCGCGCGATGGCGAGGGTCGGATCAGAGCCAAGGTTGCGGCCGAGCAAGGCAATTAGATCGTAGATTGAACCCTGGGTAACGACGAGCCGGCCATCCATATACAACTCGCCGAGCGCGAGCTCCGGCCGAAACAGGAGGCGCATAATGGCTCCCCAATCGGCTAACCAGACAGCGATAGGCTTGCCCGAACCATCACCAACCGTAAACTGGGCTCCTGACTCAATCTCGACCTTCAACGTACCCGTACGCACGATCCGAGCGAGGAATGCGCGCAAAAGAGACACCATATCTGTTCCTCATGAAATTCCTCGGCGCAACCGCGATCAACTTTGCTGCGCCAGACTCTGCAAAATTTAGCGACGCCAGGGGAAAGCGGTACGATCCGCGGCGAGATAGCGTTCTAAAAATACAGCCTATGTAACAGACGAAACTTAACCCAAATTAATGTCTCACCCCCGGCTCTTGCCGTATCCAACGGATAGGACACACTTGCACGGAGGTCTCAATGGGCACCACATCTCGGGTTAAAGGCTCGGCCGCTAAACAAGCCTGCTGTGGAGAGCCTCACAATCTACAGCCGGAATCGGAGAAAGCGTCGGAACGCAGTGCGCCGGTGAGCAAGGAGACGCCGCCCGAAACAGAGTCGAAGGCCTGCTGCTGCGGAGGAGGTAAAGATCGGTCGCACAGCACCTCAGAGCATGCCATTAAGCCAGACAAGGCCTAGAAACGAGATTTAAACCCCGTTGTTCGTCAGGATGTCGCAGCGTCACGCTCCAAGACGGGTTTACGGTGCCACGACCTGAGTGGAGTGCGCACTTTGGACGCGGTCTCGGCCGGCCAGTTACGTCACCTGTTCGGCATCCTTGCTTAGGGCATTACGACCTCGGCATCGGGAAGCTCGTTCTCAAGAAGGAAATTTGGGCCATCCTTGTCGGACGTCACTTACCTGAGTATGACCTGCGTCTTCGAGAAACTTGCGAAGCCTGAACTCGCCTGAGACGCTGCCCGAACAAGCCGCCCGGACTGGAGTCGACCTGGCTCAGAGTCGGCGTCGTCATTCCATCAGGATAGCGATCGACCTAGATCGCTCATTGCGCACCCCAGCGCCGGTGCAGCCAGTTGTAGATCGGACAGTAAACCAAGCCGGCATAGGCACCGTACAGGAAGCTTTCCGCGAGGCCGAGACAGAATCCCCACCAGGTGAGCCATTTGAACGCTGGCAGCACCATTTCGAGAAACTCGCTCATGCGAAGGCTTTGCGGGGTTACGAGGCCGTAGATTACGCAGACCACGAAAGTAATGCTGGTAAAGAGGCCCAATGCCCAAGTGACCAGTCTTGTGTTTAACATCGCGCTCTCCGGTCAAACGCACTTGCGACAATGTCTCTTCGTTTGCGAAGTAAAGCCTCGCGCCTGGGACCTAAGTGCCCAAAGGACAACCCATCGCGGATGGTCAGTGCTGGTGACCAGCGGAGGTATCATCCTTGCGCTTTTGGAAGGTCCGGCGGCTAGCGCGTTCTTTGCCTCTACCGCCATGGCCTCCGTGCCCGCCATGCCCAAACATATGCATGGCGACAAAGGCGATCGCGACCAAGATCCAGAACCAGTTTGCCGATATCCAATCCACGAGACGTGAGACCCTCTGCTTTCCTACAAATCGATAACTCTGGCAGAACTGCGAGTCTGGGAGTGCTTACCTGCGGTATCGTTCCCGCAACTCGACGATGGCCGGCACATCTCGAACCATCAGATCGTCCGGCGCAAGCCCGGAACAGCCCACCTGGATCCCGACTGCCCTTACGCTAAATCCCTCTGGAACGAGAGACATTGCTTCGGTCATGCTCTCGGCAATTACGAGCCATATCCGTGCGTCACGGCCTCCTTTCTGTTGTCTCTCGGCATGAATGTGAAACACGTTCATGTGCTTCTGCGTTTTCTGAGGCTATGACACTCAGCCGACTAAAGCATGTTAGTCTTTGTCACATCGCGTCTTTAATGCGGATCAAAGACGACCTTCTGCGCCTTGACCACGGATTATAAGGACCAAACCGAAAGGCCGCCCTCCTCGACGTTCCGGAGTTTCAACATTGGCACATTACTGCCGCACGCTGCGGGCGTGATATTACTGGAACGCTGCAGCCGCATAGGCCATCCAGACGCACGACGTTTGACGGGTCCCCTGCTTCTCCGGCAATCAGCTTGATCAACCGGTTGTCATTAATCCACGACTGAGCAACTTGAGGGTCAAGTCCAGCAGCATCTACGAGCTGGTCGGGATTCAGAATCCGCAACCGTCGATAATGGAATTCGACGATTCCCTCCTTGCCTAGAGCTCGAAGCGCCCGGTTGACGTGAACGCCCGTAAGTCCAGTCGCATCGCCAATGTGTTCCTGTGTCAGTGGAAGACAAAGCTCTTCGCTATGGTGTCCGGGCCACCGCATCCGAGATCGAACAAACAACTCGAGGAGTAGGTGAGCGATTCGTTCCCGCGCAGATCGCCGACCGATGCCAACCAAATGATCGAAAGCAAGGCTGCGGTCCCGCGCAATCGTGCGCGCAACCTCCAGGCCGATCTCGGGATTCCCTCTATAGAGATCAAAAAGTCTCTCATGAGAGGTAACGCGGACCTTCACATCGGTTATCGCTTGGGCGCTATAGTCCATAACGCCGCCGCGTTCGGGTGAGAATGCAAGCACTGCACCAGGGTATGCGAATTGGAGTATTTGCTTTCGACCATCCTCCAACACATTGTACAGCGCAGCCCAGCCCTCAACGAAGCAATAGATTGCCTCGCCTGTTTCACCTGCGCGAAACAAATCGCGACCGGCAACGATGTTGCGTTCTGCGGATGTTTGATGAGGCCTCGCTGACACCCTGTATCGCGCACCATCGGCGGCTGCACCCGGCGTGTCTTGCACGTATGTGCGCCTGTTGCGAACCTTCAATTTCTGCTGATGGGACATTGTCGTCTCTCCCAAAACTATCGACTTCCTAATGCCTTCAGCAAGAAGGGATTGGTGTAGAAGCCGATGATGCTGTCTGACGAAATGATGTGATGCCCTCGATCGAGCGTTCGCGAACGACGCGAATGGCTCGATTCGAGGCTTCGGTCAGACAGCTTTCTTGGGAGGTCGAAACTGAGCGTCCAAGGTCCGCGAAGGCACGCGGCAGTGTCCACCCGTAGGCTCAGCACGTGGATTAGGCACTCGAGCTGTAGAGTATGTTGCCGTCATCAGCCCTGCTGAAGAGTGGCAGGTGCCGCAACACGAACTTGGGCAGCCTGGTTCATGCGAGTGCTGCAGGCCGTCACGCGCTGCACAAATGCCAACTTCCAGGTCGCTCGCTGGGGCTACAATAGCGGCACCGACTGCTGACACCACTATCAGCGACTCGGCGCGCCGCGCGAAATCTGTCTCGACACTATCTTTGCTGCCACATGCGTATGACATTTCGGGCATTAGAATGCCCATAAGTGCGAACGCCACGAGTAGAAAGAGCCAACGCCCCCGCCTTCGACTCGTGTCTAATCTCGTCCCTGTAGACTGGTCGAGCTGCATGTGGCCTGGGCCTCGTGCCTCTGGATAGCGCATACCGGCGTCCTCGGTCTTCACCACGAGGAAGAAGGTTTCAGACGCATGATCGTGACATAGATCAGGCGCTTCCTTGATCTAAATCAACTCAATCGCACGTGGCGTGTCTGTGTCAAGACAACGACTCTGATCGCCAAATTACAACGTTACACGAGGTCATGCACCTTTTGTCTCGGGCCTTCTCGAATCTGGATGGTTGGTAGGTCTCGGGACAGCGCGCCATCCCGGCTTGTATGCGCGCCATGAAGCCGAATTTAAGAGCTCCCTTCCACTGCCGGATTTCAGCACACCCGCCACGATCATCGGATCAGTGCTTAACCTGGGTCAAAGATCAACGCTGCAGCATTCCTTAATGTCGGTTAGGCACTCAATCCATCGGTGAAATTGGGAGGTCCTCATGAACAAGTGGCAAGACTGGGTAAACTTTGTTCTAGGCCTTTGGGTAATTGTATCTCCATGGACGATCGAGCACGTCATGGCGCCGGGCGGCGTAGTGACCGAGGCCGCGATGTGGAATCACTATGTGATCGGAACGCTCGTTGTAATCCTGGCCGTTGCTGCCATCTATGCCTTCAATGCCTGGATGGAATGGGCCAATATCGTGGCCGGCGGCTGGCTAGCCATTTCTCCTTGGGTATTGGGATATAGCGAGTCCTTGGGCCTGATGTGGAATGCCCTGATTGCTGGCGTGCTCATTATCGCGTTCGCTGGCTGGGCCCTCGGCGAGGATCAGGTCTCTGGACAGTTGTCAAAGTCTAAGCGGGGCTGAGTTCCCTTCGTGCCTCACTCATTGTCGTGACCTGTCGGGCAAACCGACTCCATGCATTGGGACTGTCCTCCTAAATTGAGTAGGAGCGGCCAATTGGGCGACGTTAAAGGCAAACAAATGGGACGTAACGAAGATTTGCACTGGCGTCTCGAATCGATCGAGGAACGATTTGCGAAGGTGATGAATGAGTTTAGCTCGCGCAAGCCCCTCCTAGAGCATCATCGCTCCAGAATCGACGAGTTCGAGAAGAGACGAGACACCATTCGTTCAAGATTAGGAGGAGTCAATCCTGAGAAGAGTTCAACCGATATGCGCGCCAAGAGCGAAGCGGAACGGGATCTCGAAAATCTGATGAATGCTTTCGAACGCTGGGTGGAACACGTCGACAAGGAATTCAATCAGCTCGACAATAGCCAATGATGACACGCTCCGACGATGGTACAAATAACGGAAAGAGCGCTTCTCGCGTGTCGTCTGACTGTGCTTACAGTGTCCCGGCGTGAGAATTTCCCTAGCGATCCTTAGAGCTTGCCCGACCGAGCAATCCCAAGGGCCAATCGAAAGGTGAACCAGAGCGCCAGAGCGAAGACAAAAGCGGCGACAATAGGTATGTCATAGAGGCGCGGACCAACGCTGTGCTGCATGAGCAGCGAGCCGGCGATGAACAAACCCAGCGTGACCAAAGCAAGGGCGACGCGATTGCTGCTGCGGTCGATGTGAGCCTCCAAACTCTCCAGACCGCGAAGACGAAAGTTCAAGCCCAGTCCTTCACCTTCCCGATTCATGCGCCGTATCCACGAGGCCAAGACGATTGGCAAGTCTTGTGTCGCGATCAAGGTATCGAGTTTCAGCCGGTCGATCCCGCCCTTCCAGTCAGCCTGCTGCAGTGCCAGCTTAAGCATTTCCGTTCCCTTCACCTGCAAGCTTTCCAATAATGGAAAGTCGGGGTCGAGCGTGCGTACCGCGTGCTCCGCGTTGTTCATGGCGCGAATAAGAACGAGAAGATCATGAGGAATGAACATGTTCTGCCCTTGGCCAAGTCGCGCGACCCTTAGAAAAGCATCGGACAAAGACCATTCTTTCAGCGGGAGGGCGGCGTAATCCGCAAGGATCTCGGCGATACCCTTGCGGAACTCGGACCGGTCTATTTCACCCCCGAGGATGCCGAGATCGATCGCAGCGTCCAAGAGCCAGTCGGCATCCTGGCGAATAAAAGCACTGATGAACGCAGCGAGCCTGCGGCGTGTGGTTTGGTCTAGAAGTCCCACAAGTCCGAAGTCGTGGAAGCATATCTTACCGTCGGTGGTGATGAACAGGTTGCCGGGATGAGGGTCTCCGTGGAAGAAGCCGAGGACGAAGATTTGATATAGATATGCATCGACTAAGTTCTGGGCGAGTTGCGGTCCCTCCGGTCGAATTGCGGGGTCACTAATTCGCCGTCCACCGCTGCGCTCCTGCACTATGACCGTTTTGCTAACGAGGTTCTCGACCACGCCAGGAACATGGATCGTCGACGAATTGGCGAAGGCCGAAGCAAAACGCTTGATATTGCGCGCTTCAAGCCGGAAGTCGATTTCCTTGCGCAAGTTTGTCCAAATTTCGTCTACGATGCGCGAAGGTTTGTAACGATTGAGATGTGGAGCAACGCCTGTAACAAGCCGGACCGCCACTTTCAGCGCCCGCATATCCAGCTCGATCTGCTTCTCGATCCCAACGCGACGAACTTTTATAACGACTTGACGTCCGTCAAGCAGTTCTGCCGTATGCACTTGTGCAATCGAGGCTGAGGCGATGGGCTCATCGTCAAACCGAGCAAATAGCTGATCAGCAGGAGCCCCCAGAGCGCTTTCAATCTCCTTTTTCGCAAGTTCTGCTGGAAAGGGAGCGACGTCTTCCTGAAGCGATTGCAGCGCCAAGAGGTAATCTTCAGGAATGATGTCCTGGCGCATGCTAAGCGCCTGACCGAATTTTATGAAGGTGGTGCCGAGACCGGTGAGGGCAACGAGAAGTCGTTCAGATGATGTTTGCCGCGAAGGCAAGAGATGTAGACGAGCGAGCACAGACGTGGCTCCAAGTCGAGCCATTGCGAAGACGATTCGAAACAGCCTGAGCAGCGCCCTCATTGTGCATGATCGAGGTGTAGCCGGCTCCGGGACGCAGTCTTGCAAACATCAACTGCTATGCGAGCCACTCCGCCCCGATAGAGAGTTACGGCGCAACGACGGATCTCGACGTTCGGTTTCATTCTGCTAGCAATCCCGCCTTCAAATGCGCTTCATCGTAGGGAAAGACGACGCGCAAATCCGGCGTGGCCAAATGCTTGTCGGTTTCCGGACAGGCCAGCCGTGCGAGCACGTCTCGTATGACGTTAAGACGCGCGCTGCGCTTATCATTGGCGCGGACGACAATCCAAGGAGACAAGGGACTTGAGGTTCGCGTCAGCATGACGTTCCGCGCCTTGGTGTAATCATCCCAACGCTCCACAGCGACTTCGTCGATGGGGCTAATTTTCCATTGCTTCAGGGGATCTTGGCGCCGGTCTTTAAGCCGCTTCTTCTGCTCTTGCTTGTCGATATCGAGATAATACTTCAGGACTTGGATGCCGGCACCGATGAGCATGTGCTCAAACGGCAGAACGTCCTGGAGAAAATTCTCATACTCATCGTCCGTACAAAATCCCATAACCTTCTCGACGGTCGCCCGATTATACCAGCTGCGATTGAGCAGGACGAACTCTTCAGCTGCTGGCAGATAAGGGACGTAGCGCTGAAAGTACCACGACGTTCGGTCCCTGTCGGAGGGTCGGCCTAGGGCCACCACGCGCGTCTCGCGTGGGCTGAGATGTTGGACAATGCGCTTGATGACCCCATCCTTGCCGCTTGCATCCCTGCCTTCAAAGATCACCAGCGCCTTGTGGCCATGCTTGATGACGTGCTTCTGAACTTTGACGAGCTCGACCTGCAATGCGCGAAGCGTCTCCTTGTATCCCGTTGGTCCCGTATCGGAAAATTTGCTCTTTGGCATGAGAGGGGCTCACTATGTTGAAACTGGATCAGTTACAGGTTCCACCTTCGCGCCATCGGACATTAACGAAGATATGCTTCGGTCGCGTAGCGTCGAACCATTCGCTGACTATTGAAGTATGAACCGATCTTGCTGATCGCCTGCTTCATCATCCAAATCCAATGATCTCTGTCGTTATAAAACAGGGGCAGCACTTGCTCTGAAAGCTTAGCGTAAAGTGCATCGGCGTCCGCGTCCGCATTGGCTTCTGCGGTTCCATCGATTGCCCAACCGGTGACGCCCTCGATGCAGGCTTCCGCCCACCAGCCGTCACGGACACTCAAATTCAATATGCCGTTGAGCGCCGCCTTCATGCCGCTCGTGCCCGAAGCCTCGAGCGGCGGCAGCGGCGTATTCAGCCAGATATCTGAGCCCGCCACTAACGTTGCGGCGATCGAGAGGTCGTAGTTTGGCAGAAATGCCAACGTCACCCTGTCTGAAAGGTCGCTGATGTGATTGTTGATCCGCTCGATCAATCTCTTGCCATCGTCGTCCTTTGGGTGCGCCTTGCCCGCAAAGACCACTTGCAAGGGATGTTTCTTGACCACGGCCAACAACCGCTCGACATCGGCAAACAGCAAATCAGGGCGTTTATAACCAGTCATACGCCGGGCGAAGCCGATGATTAGCGCATCAGGTTGCAACGCCACGCCGCAATCGGCTTTCACCCGCGTGATAAGATCGGCCTTCGCCTCCTGATGAGCGTCCCATACGAGATCATTCGGGAGCTGGTCCGCCTTGACCAGGGCTTCAGGCTCATGACCCCAATGTGGAAAGTGCGCCTCATAGACCCGCGCAAAGCTCGGATGGGTCCAGGTTGGCACATGGACACCATTCGTCACAGCGCGTATATCGTAGCCTGGGTATGCGCGACGCGTGGTTTCGGCGTGACGTTTCGCAACCCCGTTGATGTAGCCACTTAGATTTAGCGCAAGTTGCGTCATGTTGAGCTGCTCCGGTCCACCCGCAATCCGAATCTCGTCGAGTTCGATAAAGTCGCCTAGCACGCGACTAACCAGATCATAGGGGAACTGATCGTGCCCTGCGGCGACTGGCGTGTGGGTGGTGAACACACACCGTTCCCGCACCTCCGCATTATCGTACACTGGTTCGCCCGGCCGCAGCCTCTCAGGAGAACGACGGAACTGGTGCAACAACTCCAGCGTGAGAAGCGCGGCATGGCCTTCATTTAGGTGGAAAGTCGTAATGTCGAAGCCAAGGGCTTTAAGCAGCCGTACCCCTCCGATGCCGAGCACGACTTCCTGTTTTAGTCGATAAACGTCATCTCCGCCGTAGAGCCGGTCGGTCAGTTGTCGGTCGCGAGGGTCATTTTGGTCAAGATCCGTATCCAGCAAGAGCACCGGAACGGAAGGGCCTAGTGGACAACGCAGACTGTAGAGCCAGGGGCGTATCCACACCGTCCGTCCCTCGATGCTCACCGCGACCATTGCGTCGAGCGGTTGAGTCCACTCGAGCGGTTCCCAAGGATCCGGTAGATCCATCTGACGACCATGCCGATCGATCTCCTGACGCAAATAACCAGCCCGGCTCACCAAACTCACGAACACCACGGAAAGCGCGAGATCGGCGCATGAGCGCGCCGTATCTCCTGCAAGCACGCCCAATCCACCGCTATAGGTGTGGATCTCGGGCCGCAGTGCAATCTCCATTGTGAAATAAGCGATGCGCGTTTTGCCGAGGTAAGGATCAAGAGGGTTCATTGTACTCTAGCGGCGCCTAGCCGATTGCGAACTGCGGTCTAAGGCGCGCGTTGCCGCACAAGGACGACAGTGGTGCGTGCTCCGAGCGTGATCTCATTTCCTAACGCGACCGGTCTGGCACCGATTTGTGGGAGGTCCGCAGGTGCTGGTCGCGAGGTATCCACCGCAAGGCCCCATTCGCCTCGCGCTGACGATGGCAAGACGAAGCTTCCTGATTGATGTGCTGCATTGAACAGTAGGCACAACAACGGAAGGTATTCCCCATCCGACAGTTCCTTGATGAGACACCCGATTTGGTTCTTGGACCCTTGCCAATCAGGCGCAGCGCCTCCAACGCCGAACCACTCAATCTCAGCTGGATCGTAAAAGCGCTCTGCGGCAAGCACTTTGTATTCTCTTCGGAATCCTATGAGGCCGCCCACGAAGCGCACGAGGTCGGCATTTGCTTTCTCAAGCGCCCAGTCATACCAAGAAATCTCGTTGTCTTGACAATAGGCATTGTTGTTACCGCGTTGGCTGCGTCGAAACTCATCACCTCCGAGCAACATCGGAACGCCACGCGAGACAAAAAGACTGACAAGCATATTCTTGATTTGGCGCAACCGAACGGACTCGATTTGGGCAGTGTCGCTCGCGCCTTCTACGCCGTTGTTTTCGCTATAGTTTTCGTCCATCCCATCGCGATTGTTTTCGCCATTCGATTCGTTGTGCTTGCGCGCATAACTCACAAGATCATTGAGCGTAAATCCGTCATGGCTCGTGATAAAATTGATGCTGTTAACTGGTGTTTCCTGGGCACTTTGGAAAAGATCAGCACTTCCACAGAGACGCGTCGCAAATGCTCCTGTCGTCCCTGCATCGCCTCGCCAGAATCGCCGCACATCGTCGCGGAAGTGGCAGTTCCATTGGGCCCAACGCTGCCCGGGAAAATGACCGAGCTGAAACGAGCCGCCGAGATCCCAGGCCTCGGCAATAAGCTTGACGCGGCGTAAAACCGGATCCTCGGCAATCTGCTCAAGAAGCGGCGGATTAGGCAATAACTGACCCTTCGTGTCTCGCCCCAAAATGGACGCGAGGTCGAAGCGGAAGCCGTCAACATGCATTTCGACGACCCAATGCCGAAGGCAGTCAACAACCAAGCTCCGCACCACCGGATGGTTACAATTCAGCGTGTTGCCGCAACCGGTGAAATCAATGTATCGGCTCTTATCTTCCGCCAAGAGATAATAGATACTGTTGTCCAACCCTCGAAAGCTGATTGTTGGACCGGTCCCGTCGTGTTCGGCGGTATGGTTGAACACAACGTCCAACACGACCTCGATATTGGCCTTATGTAGTTCACGGACCATAGTCTTGAACTCAGCCGATGCAGACCTGATTGCACTGGCGCTCGCATAGCTTGCTTTCGGCGCAAACAGAGCTACGGGATCGTAGCCCCAATAATTGCGTACTGGCGCTTCTCCGACACCTCTCGTCTCCCAGCCGCGGAACTCCTGAACCGGCATGAGCTCGATGGTCGTGATGCCGAGCTCCTGAAAGTAAGGTATCTTCTCCAACAACCCTAAATATTGGCCCGGACTGTCCACGTTCGATGAGGGATCAATCGTCAATCCGCGAACGTGAGTCTCGTAGATTACTGTATCCCTCCAACGGTGTCGCGGGGGACGGTCTCCCTGCCAGTCGAAGTCGTCAGCTGGGAAAACGCACCGCGCGCCGAAGGCATCGTTCTCCCTCTCTGTTACTGCAGACTTAGCTGGTTCCGCATCCCAGTCCGTCGAGCCAACGAGGGTTGTAGCGTACGGATCAAGCAGTCGCACCTTGGGATCGAACCGGTGCCCCTCCCCAGGCGCCCAGGGGCCATCAACTTTGAGCATGTAATTTAGGTCCGCCAATTCGCCAGTGAGCCGAACATGCCAAACATCTCCAGTGCGGTGCTTTTCGGCCTTCAGCACAACTGACTGAACAGGCTGGGTGTCGGCAGTCTTAAAGAGCAGCAACGTTACTTGCGTAGCGTGGCGACTAAATACAGCGAGATTAAAGCCATCGCAAACTTCACTAAGACCGAGCGGAATCGGTCGGCCGGTCGTCACTCGGATTGATCCGTGTCGCGAGCTAACGAAGATAGAGTCTTCGTTTGGTTCTGATGCGAGCGCGCTCACCGCCACGAGCCCCTTCCCCTCAAGTCCCTGCGTTTGTCCCCAACAGCGAACCTACCTGAACTGCTTTTCGACCAACTAGCATGCAGCTCATTTGGGAGGGTTCTGCTTTGGTCCAATCAATACCCTTTCGGTTCTCGCGACAGTCACTATCGGCTCTTGCAACGCCTTGCGGGGTTGCGACATCCAATTCTGTCCATAGAGTCGTTGGCGCGACACGTATTTAACCTGCATCAAAGATGGAATTCATCTCACTGCCCGATGATAGCGTTGCCTCGTTCAAGAGACGCGCTGTTACAGTTTGGCTCCGACGCTTAGTTTGCCGCGCGAGAGGACAATGTAGGTGGGTCCCGAAGCCGGGGCGCTACAGTCGGTCAACACGCGAGCAACAACGCCGGTGAATGGCATCAAACGCGAAGAGAAATAGACATGCGGCTCATCGTGTTCGAGACTGAGGAATGGGAGCACTCAGGCTGCCTTGGCCTCTCACCCGAACATGAGGTAACGTGCACGCGTGAGCGGTTGGACGCAAAGAGCGCCGAAAATCATACTGATGCGGAGGCGATCACTGTCTTCGTTAACTCCACTCTAGATGCCGACGCGCTTGCCCGCTTTCCTTCGCTTCGTCTTATCGTAACGCGCTCTGCCGGATACGATCATGTCGATCTAGAATATTGCCGGGCGCGGGGTATCATTGTCTCGAACGTACCAGATTACGGGGATTATACGGTCGCCGAGTATGTCTTCGCGCTGGTTCTGGCGCTCAGTCGTCATCTTATAGAGGCGGCCACGCGGACCCAACGCGGTGACTTTTCTCAGTCGAACCTGCGTGGTTTTGATCTGCGTGGCAAAACTCTCGGCGTGGTCGGTACCGGACGCATCGGCCGTCGCACAATCGAGATCGCTCGCGGCTTCGCGATGGACGTTGTCGCGTTCGACAGGCATCCCAACGAGGCCTTGGCGGATAGCCTCGGCTTTCGCTACAGCGGCTTTGCCGACGTACTCGCCCACGCCGATGTCTTAACGCTACATGTGCCGGCCACACCAAAGACCCACCATCTCATCTCCGACCGTGAGCTTGGAGCAATGAAAGAGGGCGCGGTGCTTGTTAACACCGCTCGTGGCGATATCGTGGACACTTCGGCGCTAGTGCGGGCCTTAGCCGACAAGAGACTAGCGGCGGCGGGGTTGGATGTATTGCCGGAAGAGCCGCTGATGCGTGACGAGGCCGAAATTTTTCGCAACGATGGCTGGGACCGCAATGATGATTTGCAGAGAGTGCTCGCCAGCCACGTACTCCTACACTTTCCCAACGTGATCATTACGCCGCATATTGCCTTTAACACCGATGGTGCCTTGCGGCGCATTCTCGATACCACCTTGTCGAATATCCACGCTTTTGCACGTGGCCAGCCGCAAAATGTGGTCAACGCTGTAGAATAGGATAGGAGACAAAGTTAGTCCGCGATTTTGGGCCCGCTGCTTGGAGATCATGATGGCAGACTGCGTTCAATACATTCGTTGGTTCGAGGATTTAGGCTCTGCGGATGTCAGCCTCGTAGGTGGCAAAAATGCCTCGCTTGGCGAAATGGTACGCGTCTTAAAGCGCGAAGAGATAAGCGTGCCTGATGGTTTCGCTATCACGGCTGAGGCATACCGGGAATATGTCGCCGCGAATATCATTGCAGAGGCTCTGAAAGAGTACATTGATGCGCTGAAGAGCAGTCGCGCATCGCTCCATGAGACCGGCCGCGCCATACGCCAGCTTTACATTGATGGTGAATTTCCTCGGCCAATTGCGGAGGCTATAGCCGCATCTTATCGGGATCTAGCTCATCGCGCCGGGCGGGATAACGTCGCTGTCGCTGTGCGCTCTAGCGCCACCGCGGAAGATTTGCCAGAGGCAAGCTTCGCGGGGCAGCAAGAAACGTTCCTCAATGTACGCGGAGAGCGTGATTTGCTGGACGCTTGCCGTCGCTGCTTCGCTTCACTGTTCACCGACCGCGCCATTAGCTATCGCGAGACCAAGGGTTTCGACCACCTTCAAGTCGCGCTCTCAATTGGCGTGCAGTTGATGGTGCGCGCTGACAAGGCAGGCTCCGGCGTGATGTTTTCAATCGATACGGAGACCGGCTTCCCCGGTGCGGTCGTGATAAGTGCTGCCTGGGGGTTGGGAGAGAATGTTGTTCAGGGGGCCGTCAATCCGGACAAATATGTCGTCTTCAAAACGCCGCTCGAGGACACGCGCTACACGCCAATCATCGAGAAAACATTGGGGGCAAAAGAAAAGAAGATGATCTACGCCGAGGGCGGCAGTAGACAAACAAAAAATGTCAAAACCACCCGTCGTGAACGCCAGTCCTTCGTGCTCGATGACAACGAAATCGTACAGCTTGCCCGCTGGGCCATGATCATAGAGCGTCATTATGGTCGACCGATGGATATGGAGTGGGCCAAGGATGGAGAAACCGGCCAACTCGCCATTGTTCAGGCTCGTCCGGAAACAGTGCAGTCCATAAAGCACACGGCGCTACTCAAAACATACAGACTGAAGAGGAAGGGAGAACGTCTGCTTTCCGGCGCGGCCATTGGTCAGGCTATCGCGGCCGGCCCTGTCTGCGTCATCAAGGATGTCGCGGAGATCAACCAATTCCGGCCAGGCTCAATCCTGGTCACGGAAATTACCGATCCGGACTGGGTGCCAATTATGAAACAGGCGGCCGGCATTGTCACCGACCATGGAGGCACTACCAGCCATGCTGCCATTGTCAGCCGTGAACTCGGCGTGCCCGCTATTGTCGGCACGCAGGTCGGCACCGATGTCCTCCATGACGGCCAAGCCATTACTTTATCCTGCGCTGAAGGCGACATCGGATACATCTATGACACCGCCCTCCCCTTCGAAACGGCCGAGGTCGATCTTACCACCGTACCGAACACTCAGACGGCAATGTTGGTCAACATCGCCAGTCCTGCCACGGCGTTTCAGTGGTGGCGCTTGCCGGCCAAAGGCATTGGCCTGGCGCGGGTGGAGTTCGTCATCAATAACATCATAAAGATTCACCCGATGGCCTTGACCCATCCGGATCGTGTCGAAACCAAAGAGGAACGCCGCAAGATTGCGGAGTTGACCCGCGGTTATGCTGATCCAAAAGATTACTTCGTGGATGAACTCGCGCGTGGCATCGGCAAGATCGCCGCGCCCTTCCACCCTCATCCAGTGATCGTGCGTCTGAGCGATTTTAAGACCAACGAATATGCGCACCTCTTAGGCGGTGTCCCGTTTGAGCCGAGAGAGGAGAATCCCATGATCGGCTTCCGTGGTGCCTCCCGCTACTACAGTGAGCGATATCGCGAAGGCTTCGCGCTAGAGTGTCGCGCCCTCCTTAAAGTGCGCAGCGAGATCGGGCTCGACAACATTATTGTCATGGTGCCGTTCTGCCGTACGCCAGAAGAGGCAGATCGCGTTTTTAAAGTGATGTCGGAATACGGGCTTGAGCGTGGGCAAGACGGACTCGAAGTATACATGATGTGCGAGATACCTTCGAACGTCCTCCTCGCCGAGGAATTTGCGGTGCGCTTTGATGGATTTTCGATCGGCAGCAACGACCTGACCCAGCTCGTTCTTGGTGTCGACCGAGATTCAGAAGAATTGGCGCCGCTGTTCGACGAACGCCATGAGGCGGTAAAGCGCGCCATTCGCCAGGCAATCCACCAGGCACATGCTGCGGGGATCAAGATCGGGATTTGCGGTCAGGCACCGAGTAATTATCCCGATTTCGCAGCCTTTTTGGTCGAGGAAGGAATCGATTCGATCTCCTTGAACCCCGATAGCTTCGTGACGACGACGCAATATGTGGCGGAGATCGAGCGACGGCAAGGATCCCTATCTTCCATCGACGCCGTGTGACCTTAGGGCAGCAGACGATCCTCCGTGTACCGGGCTACAAACACGATCGAGACTAGCGTTAGCTTTTGATCGAAATTTTTGGCAGGAGTCGAACAAAGGAAGGAACTACGAAATTGGAAGGACAAGGCAGGATTCGCGTTGCAGTGAACGGTTACGGAGTTATCGGTAAGCGCGTTGCCGACGCTGTTGTGCATCAAGACGATATGGTGCTTGCGGGTGTATCTGACGTCGACACGGACTGGCGTCCACGGATGGCTACGCGAAGGGGCTTCCGTCTGTTTGGCGCCACGCCGGATGACGCTGGAGCTATGAGCCAGGCTGGCTTGGACGTCTCCGGCACCCTCGAGGATCTCCTTGCCGAAGCCGACGTGGTCGTCGACTGCACGCCGAAGAGGGTAGCCGCCAAAAATGTGGAGCTGTATCGACAGATCGGCATCAAGTTCATCGTCCAAGGGGGCGAGAAGCACGAGGTTACCGGGCACTCCTTCGTCGCAGATTCGAGCTATGCCAGTGCCGTCGGGCGGGAGTCAACGCGTGTCGTTTCGTGCAATACCACCTCGATCGTACGTACGCTCACGGCGCTGAAACAGGCAGGCCTCCTGAGGAAAGCGCGCGGCACGCTCCTCCGCCGCGCCACAGATCCTTGGGAAAGCCACTTAGGCGGTATCATGAATACCCTTGTGCCGGAGGAGGAAATTCCAAGCCATCAAGGCCCCGATGCCAAGAGCGTCGATCCGGAGCTCGACGTGGTGACGATGGCGGTCAAGGTCCCGGAGACATTGGCGCATCTCCATTACTGGTCCGTACAGCTGACGTGGTCAGCGAGCAAGGAAGAGGTACTTGACGCCTTCGGGTCGGCTTCCCGCATAGCTTTGATCCGCACGAGCGACGGTCATAAGGCGATCAATACGGTCAAGGAGATGATGGCCGATCTTGGCCGCTCGCATGACAATCTCTACGAGGTTGCCCTGTGGTCAGACATGCTAAAGGTCCAGGACGACGAGCTTTTCTATGCTTACATGGTCGACAACCAAGCTATCGTAATTCCTGAGACGATCGACGCGATACGTGCCCTTACCGGACGAGAGACCAAATCGCAGGTGTCAATCCAGAAGACAAACGCCGCCCTGGGAATCATCCAATTCTAGCAAGCGGCGCCTTGTCCCTACAGAAGACCATCCCGATAGTGCTGCGACCTCGCAACAGCTCAACGATTAGGTGGAAACGGAAGAACCGTACGACCGGTCAGTTCGCCCTCCGAGTTACGCATCCCGACCAAGACTATCAGGCAAGCAAGACCACGACACTGACCACAGGTGTTTCGAGCCCTCGTGTTTGGAGCGCCAAGATAAAGTTTGACGTAGGTTAAATTGCCTGCGTCAGGGCGGGTATAGGGTTCCCTCACACGGGCGCTATACGCCCGAGGCGCGGCCTGCCCGAAGGCAACCGCTAATCTACGTCCCCATTGAAGGAGTGAATAAATGAAACGTGCAAATAGTCGGATCCCCTTTATCGCTGTCGGCATGCTTGCCATGATGCTTGGTTGGGCTCCGGGTGCCATCGCCGCAACGGCGGAAGAGCGCGCGGCCTGCGAGCAGATGGCCAAGGAGATGGGCATGGATAAGAAGCACTCACATTCAGAGGATAAAGGCCAGGGGTCCGGACCAATGAACCTCACGCATGCGCGGTGCAAGAAGATACTCGCAGAGCCCAGCCAAAGTGGCGGAAACAGCGGAGGATCACACGACCACGGATCCCAATAGGGCAATCAGGTCCGTCTACCTCATTATATCCACGTACCGCCGATCGTCGCCGAAATAGTTCCGCGGCGATCGGCCTTTTCCCAGACTGATGTCTTCCACGCTGCGTAACAACACGCTCAAGGTTTATCTTTGCTCTCTTGAAGGCGCTTTATGCCCGCCTTTGCGCTTTCGTAGTTGGGCGCCAACTTCAACGCTGCCTCATAGTCCGCCAATGCATTATCGGATTCACCAAGCTGTTCGTAGGCTTTTGCACGGCTCTCGAACGCCTGCGGCGCCGGAGCTAAGCCGAGACCTTTGGTGAAGTCGTCTACGGCTTGCTCGAACTCGCCGCTCTTGAACCTAATCTCCCCCCGCGCGTAATAGCAGACCACCATTCGCGGGTCTAACTTGAGGCCAGTCTCGAGATCTTCCAACGCACCCTCGTAGTCACTCTTTCGGATTCGAGCGAGACCTCGATTACAATAGGCGCGCGCGAAGTCCGGTTGTAGCCGTATCGTTTCCGTCAAATCGGCGATTGCCGCGTCATACTGCCTTACTGCAAGGAAGGTCGTGCCCCTGTTATACCATGCTTGCATGAGGTTAGGATCTTTGCGTATCACGTGGCTATAGTCGGCAAGACCGAGTTCTATGAGGCCGCTCCGAACGTATGCCCCGCCGCGATTGATGTAGGCATCAACGTTGTCAGGGTCCAGTCCGATTACCTCACTGAAGACCGCGATCACCTGAGTTAGATTTCCCTCCTTCAAACAGGTTGCGCCCTGCTCCTTCAATGCATCGACTCGCTCTTTCTTTGAGAGAGTATCGTCAACAAAGGGCAGACGTGCGCATTTGTTGGGAGCAGCGACGCCCGGCCGCGCAGGGAGCGCTATCACGACAACCGCCAACATGACGATGACAAGTGCCGATACTCGGAGAGCAACCCAACTATTACGACCGCTGGCGTGGCATGGAAAGTGTATGGTCACGGTGCCGAGCCCTCCCTTCACCAGACAGAGCGAACCGCGCCATTGAAGAAGTACTCTACCAATGTCGGCGGATACCAATGTCTGGAATACGTCTCGAAATCTCGTGAGGTTATCTGTCCAGAGAGCGCGTCTTCGATCGAACTCACAAACAGCGGTAACGCTGAAGCCATTTGGACGTATTGATACGTGGTGATGTTATCGTCCGGCGAGAGACTGACTGGCGCCTGATAAAGCACACCGCCGGTGTCGACGCCTTTATCCACAAGGTGGATTGTCACACCAACCCGATCCGGATCGTCATTGACCAGAGCCCAGTAAGCCGGATGCTGACCGCGATACTCTGGCGTAATCCCCGCATGATAGTTGATGAACGGTACATCAACGGCTCCTAGCGTGTCCTTGCTGATGATTCGCGTTCCGTAGACGGCGACCACATTGGGCTCCAGCTCTCTAAGGAGCCGACGGCACGTCTCGCTGTTGACTGAGTCAATCTTCCTGAGATTCACATTCGTCGGCCACTCGCTGCTTAGCCCATACTGTGCGCAGACCTGCCGCACACGCGCTCGGCTCAGCCTTGCGACACCCTTTAGGAAGAGCGCACATAGGGCTTGACCAACGGCATAGGAGAGGCCTTTGACCTTTGCGCGTCTCCGGAACACAACCCATTTCGACTCCGGCCCCTCCTTGAGGACGATTAGATCTTTGAAACGATCGGCTAAGTAGTTGACAGAGATCGTGGCGAGCGCACCACCGGCAATCAAGAGCACGACACGCCCGGCGGTATTCGTATCGATAGCGCTGATCACAGATGCCAGCCCTCCTTCCCCAAATCTCCGGTGTTCAGTGAGAATGTCCGCTTGATTTGCTCCCAGTCCTTTCTTCGACGATCTCATCGTGGCTTGGCGCCTTCTCGGCCAGCGCCTTATAGTCATCGATTGAGAGGTCTGGGAGCTTGCGGAGGAACGCCACGATGTCCCAGACCATGTCATCACTATGGGTCACGCCCCATGCCGGCATACCGCTAGCTTTAATGCCGTGCTTAATTACCCAGAACTCTTCGGCAGCGGACATATGGCTTCCTCGGTGGAGCTCAGGCGCTCTCGGATAGAGCCCGCGGCTCATCTCAGTCCGGTCCATGCCTGGCGCGAGATGACATGTAGCGCACATATTTGCGTATTGCCCCGCCCCCGAGGCGATGCGGTCGGCGTTGTCGAGATCGCGAGGCACACGAATGTCTGCTGCACGCTTGGCGATGGACCGTTCCCGCACGGTCTCGAGCAACCAGTAAAGGGATTGGGTGTGGGGGACATCAGCAGCCACGTTGTAAAGCCCAGCGTAAACGCCGATAAACGCCGCAATGACTCCAGTCAGGAGTGCCCCGATCGCGCCGAGCACGATGAGCCAAAGACTTGATGCTTTTGAACCAGGTTGACGCATGCGCTCCTCTCTCCAAATCTGGCTCATCTAGTCTTCCATTGCCTTCATGGCGTTTTGCATGTGTGCTTCACACGCACTCATATCTTTCTTGCTCCACTTGGCTTCCGCCATCTGCATCTCTTCCATGGCTTTGGTCTTAGCGTCACTCTCAGGCATCGATTGGACGTCCGCCTTCATCGCATTCATTGACACCTCATCGCACATCATTGCGTGCGCTTCGTGGGCATCAACTGAGGTGGACACGACGCCTGTGCTCGCTCCAAAAACCATGGCGCAAATGCCCAGGGTAAAAGCTGACTTACGCATTTTGCTTCTCCTTCCTTCTTCTGCCGTATGGTTCCAGCTTACGCTGGCTACTTGCCCTCTTCGCGTTCGGCGTCACGCTTTGATCCCGTCCCGTTTGAGATCCTGTGCGCTTGCGAGCTGTGCAACGGTCCCAGCTGGCGGTCGATACCAGCCGGGATCGGCATAGCTCGTGAGATTGTTCCGGACCTTGAGGATGGTGAACATCCCGCCCATGGTGATGTAGTCGTAAGGTCCTTGAGCGCCGACCATGGGAATGCTGTTTTGTGGGACCGCCATATGCATCCCCATCTCGGCCATGTCGCCCATGCCCGCCTCGCCCATCGTCATGTAGGCGGGAATGACTGGCGTGACCTCGCGGTTGAGGCGGCGCGCATCGACACCGATCATGTTGGGCCCTTCATGGCCCATCTGGTTCATAACGTGGTGTGTCATATGGCAATGCATGGCCCAGTCTCCCGGGTTATCGGCAACAAAATCGACGGTCCGCGACGATCCAACGGGGACGATCACGGTGGTTTCCGGCCACCGCGCGTTCGGCGGGATCATGCCTCCGTCAGTCTGGGCAACCCGAAACGCGTGCCCGTGCAAATGGATCGGGTGATGGTCCATGGACGAGAGATTGGCCAAGCGTAAGCGGACGCGATCGCCACGCTTAGCGACGAGCGCTTCGGTGCCTGGAAAAGCCTTCGCGTTGAGGGTCAGCGTATTGAAGCCGGCAAACACACGGGGGTCCGGGCGGAAGGCACCCGGCTTGATGTCCCACTCACTCAGCATAAAAGCGAAATCGCGGTGAGGCCGCGGCTCAGTTGGGCGTCGCGGATGTATCACCAGCAATCCCATGACGCCGAGCGCCATCTGGGTCATTTCATCGTGATGGGAGTGGTACATATATGTACCGTGCTGCACGAGCGGGTACTCGTATTTGAACGTCTCGCCCGGCTGAATAACTTTCTGGCTTAGACCTCCGACACCATCCATGCCACTCGGCAAGATGATGCCATGCCAATGGATCGAGGTCGGTGCGGGCAGTCTATTGGTGACATAGATGCGGATCCGGTCGCCTTCGACGGCCTCGATGGTCGGCCCATGGACACGGCCGTTGAAGCCCCATAGCTGTGCCTTCAGCCCGGGAGCAAACTCGTGCACCACTTCCTCAGGCACGAGGTGAAACACTTTGACGCCATCGACGATTTTGAAGGGAAGCGTCACGCCGTTGGGCGTAATCACGGGGTTATAGTCTTTGCCCGGCTCGCCAGGAGGGACGTCAGCGCCCGGTTCGATGGTGCGCGCGGGATGCACTCAAGCCAAACAAGGATCAGCGGCGACCGTCTCGTTACATGGAGATCCATCTCACCGGCAACATGGAGCGCTTCATGTGGTCGTTCGACGGTAAGAAATTCAGCTCTGGCGTGGAGCCGTTCCGTTTCGCCCTCGATGAGCGGGTCCGCGTCACGCTCGTCAACGACACCATGATGCAACACCCCATTCACCTCCATGGCCACTTCATGGAGTTGGTGAACGGCCATCCTGGACATTACCCGCTGAAGCACACTTTGAACGTGCTGCCTGGAAGCAAGCTGAGCTTCAACCTCACGGCAGATAACCCGGGAGACTGGGCATTTCACTGCCACCTCCTCTATCACATGCACGCCGGCATGTTTAATGTCGTCACCGTCCGTCCTCTGACGCGTCGGAGGCGGGGATGAGGACACTGACACGAAAGACACTGCTCCTCGCTTCAGGATCGAAGCTTACTTGTGTACGGGATGTCTACAGATGGGATGTCAGTAACTACTTAGTCTCGCGTGCGACGTCGGAAAGTGTGGCGAGAAAGTTGTGTACGTTGCTGGCTCCCACTAGCGTTACCGCCGCTTCGCGCACTGCAGCCTTATCCTCATCATCCTCAACGATTCCCCAAAGGTACACTTCTCTATCTACGACGATCGCATTTACGGATTGCATTGATACGCCGCCCCTTCGCCGTACTAATTCAAGAATTCCGGCGCGAATGTTCCAATCCTCAACCGTCGGTTCGGTTTGGCGGCTGCCAAGGGACGCCAGACCCTGGAGTACATCCGCTCTGCTCACTAATCCTAAGAGGCTTCCGTTCTCGATTACAGGGACACGCTTTATGTGATTGGACACAAGGATGCTGGCCACTTCGGACAAAGAGGTGTCTTTGCCGACAGAGACGACATGCCGGGTCATAATATCCCGCACCCGTCTCTCTTCTCCGTGGCTAAACACGGTCGTCGGATACGCAACCAGAGACAACCACCAACTGCGCCCAGGATCACGTTGCGATCGCCGCATAAGGTCGCCCTCGCTAACGACGCCAACAAGCTGATCCTCGTTGTCCAAAACGAGAACCCCGCTAATCCTGTGATTAATCATGATTTTCGCTACTGACGCCACGTCCATGATGGGATCAACTGTGATCACGTCCGGCGTCATAACGTCCTTGGCCTGCATCTTCTAAACCTCTCCTTGGAGCTAGCCGAAAGCCGCGCAGGAGCGCCTCCGGGAGACTACGCGTTGGCGCCATCCTATTCTCTAAAACCTGCGCTTCCGCGAGGTCCGTGCAGCTTCTATTGGCCTAAATGGTCTTGGCTTTCTGCCCGCCAGCTTAGAAGATGGCTCTAACTCCGCCAACGTCAATAATTCGCACCTTTCGGTGAGCACACCGGGAAGATCAAAGACAACTCGACGCTGTCACCGAGCGTCGCCATATAGCTTGAGCCGATATTCGAAAGGTTTGAGACGCTATGCATCACGAGAATAGGCACTCGCGAACCACCGATCGCGTTGCCCCACATCGGTTTGTGGCGGCTGCCTTTGATCTAGATGGCGTTATAACAGACACAGCACGAGTCCATGCTGAAGCGTGGACTGCCGTTTTCGATCCCCTCCTCCAGGAGAGCGCTGAGCGCGAAGGGATCGCGTTTGAGCCCTTCACCCCAGACGACTATCGCACGTATGTCGACGGTCGCCCTCGTCTCGAGGCCATCCGCGCATTCTTATCGGCGCGAGGAATGTCACTACCTGAAGGCGAGAAATCGGATGGCTCTGACACGAGGACAATTCATGGTCTGGCCGAGCGCAAGAACGCGCTGTTCTTACAGCTGATTCTCGAGAGAGGCGTCGATGTCTACCCGTCGAGCATTGCCCTGGTCCGCCGTCTGCGCTCGCTTGGACTAAAGACAGCCATCGTATCCTCAAGTAAGAACTGCGAAGACATTCTTCGTGTGGCGGGCATTGAAGGTTTGTTTGACGTTGCTGTCACTGGCCTAGACCGGGAAAAGCTCTCCCTAAGAGGTAAACCCGCGCCTGATACATTCTTAGAGGCTGCTCGACGGCTCAGTGTTCCGCCGGCGCAGACGATCGTTATCGAAGACGCCATTGCAGGGGTTGCTGCTGGGCATTCGGGGCGTTTCGGCCTCACAATTGGCGTCGATCGCAATGGTAATGCTGCTGCTTTGAGAGAAGCCGGAGCAAACATCGTTGTCTCCGACCTTGCTGACATTCGGCTGGAACTCGACGACGCCCTTAGCGGACGCACGTCTTGGGGGAAACCGAAGCCTGACGTGCATTGCCTCGACCCCTTCATTGCGCATACTGGCACGCAGACTCTCGCGCCCGAGATACCTGCGGTCGACCCCTGGATTTTCGCCTGTGACCGCTATGATCCGACAATTGAGGGACGCTGGGAGACTCTCTTTGCGCTAGGAAACGGATACTTCGTAACGCGCGGTGCTGCGTCAGAGTCGCAAGCCGACGACATTCACTATCCAGGCACGTACCTAGCTGGCGGATACAACCGCCTTACTACCGTGCTCGATGGACACGCCATCGAGCATGAAGACTTGGTCAACCTGCCAAACTGGCTGCCGTTGAGCTTCTGTATTGACGATGGCGAATGGCTCGACCTGGGCGGTCTCGACATTCTTGTCTTTCGTCAGGAGCTCGATCTTCGACATGGACTTTACAAGCGGACGGTACGCGTTCGCGATACGGCCGGCCGAGAGACGAAAATCGTTGAGCGGCGTTTGGTCCATATGCGTGACAGAAACTTGGCCGGTCAGCATTTTGAGATAACTGCGGAGAACTGGTCAGGACGAGTGATCCTCCGTGCCATTCTAGACGGAACGACTAGCAACGCCGGGGTACCGCGCTACGACGAATTCAACAAGAATCACTTTTGCGTCCACGAGACCACGCATACTGACCATGACAGTTTTCTGATAAGCGGAAGTACAACGCAGTCCGACCTGCACGTCGCACAAGCGGCCCGAGTGCGTGCTTGGTCTCAAAACTCAAGTGAGTTCCTCAAGGGTAAACCCCTGACGGAACCTGCCAGGGTTGGTCAGGACTTTGAGACCTATGTTACACCGGGTGCGACAATAGCTTTAGAGAAGATCGTCGCACTATATTCGTCGTTAGACCATGCGATCGCGGATTGCAAGACCGCTGCATGTAAAGCAATAAGACGTGCGGGCTCATTTGATGATCTGCTTAAAACGCACGCGCTGGCCTGGGATCATTTATGGCGACGCAGCGATGTCGACCTCGTCGACATTGGCAACGATCCTAGGCACACCGTGCATCTCGCGGTCCGTCTACATCTCTTCCATCTGCTACAAACTACATCGCCGCACACGATTGAACTCGACGCAGGTGTGCCGGCGCGAGGTTGGCACGGCGAAGGTTACCGAGGGCATATATTCTGGGATGAACTGTTCATCTTCCCATTTCTCAACCTTCGCCTTCCGATCTTGACGCGCGCGCTTCTCCTTTACCGTTATCGCCGCTTGCCCGAAGCCCGTTGGGCCGCGCGGCAGGCGGGCTATCGTGGCGCGATGTTCCCCTGGCAAAGCGCCAGTAGCGGCCGTGAGGAGACGGATGTGATGTACTTCAATCCGCTTTCGGGAGACTGGATCCGCGATAACACATATCTGCAGCGCCATGTTGGCGCGGCGGTAGCCTACAATGTTTGGCAGTACTACGAGGCAACGGGCGATGCGGAGTTCCTATACGCCTATGGCGCGGAACTGATGTTTGAGATCGCGCGCTTCTGGGCCAGCATAGCAAAGTGGAACGTGGCCCGCAGCCGGTACGATATCAGTGGCGTTATGGGGCCGGACGAGTTCCACGACGGCTACCCAAGCGCGGAACAGCCGGGGCTTAACAACAATGCTTATACGAATGTGATGGCCTCCTGGTGCATTGCCCGTGCGTTGGATCTCTTTGCACTTCTTCCCGTAGAGCGCTGCCACGAACTCTGCGAAGCGCTTAAGTTGGAACGCGATGAGATTGCGCATTGGGATAATGTGAGTCGGAAACTCTACCTTCCTTTTCATAATGACGGTCTTCTAAGTCAATTCGAGGGCTATGGGGAGCTTGAGGAGTTTGATTGGGAAGCGTATCGCCGCAAATACCCCAGCATTAGACGCCTCGACCTAATACTTGACGCAGAAGGCCTCTCGCCGAATCGATACAAGCTCTCAAAACAAGCAGACGTATTGATGCTCTTCTACCTGTTCTCGGCCGAGGAGCTGGCTGAAATTTTCGAACGCCTAGGATACGCCTTCGATCCCGAATCCATCCCAGCGACAATTGACTATTACCTTAAGCGCACATCACACGGTTCTACGCTAAGTGGGATCATACACGGATGGGTGCTAGCCCGTTCGGTTCGGCGGCGCTCATGGCAACTGTTTACCGAAGCTCTCGAGAGCGACATCAGTGATACTCAAGGAGGGACGACACGCGAGGGTATCCATCTCGGCGCTATGGCCGGCACCGTGGATATTCTGCAGCGCTGTTTCACTGGGCTGGAACTACGCGGAAGCGAGCTGCGGTTTCATCCCGTCCTTCCTGATGAGCTTAAGCACCTTTCGTTCAGACTTAGATATCGAAAGCACTCGCTCAGGATCGATGTAAAACCATCAGAGTTAGTCGTCGAAAGCGATCCCAGCGATGCCGAGGCGATATCGATTGTAACGAACTACCAACGTGCCACTCTACGCCCTGGTGAAAAAGTGAGTCTTTCAGCTAAAGCGGTCCGCGCGTGACAGATCAGTGCAATGAGAGATTATTTTTCGCCAGAGAGAGCGCCGAAGATCGGACACAAGCTTTGTCTACCGGGTTTGCAAGCCTGTGTCATGTTTTTGAGTACCTGCTCCAAGCGCTTCAGATTAATTATCTTGTCTTGAACATCGGCAAGATGACGAAGTGCGAGCAGTTTTGTCTCGTCTTCTCTCCTTTCTTCGGACAAGGTGATTAATGTACGAATATTGTCCAGGGAAAATCCGAGTTCGCGACCCCGGCGAATAAGAATCAGACGTTGCGCGTGATCCTGGTTGTAATTTCGGAATCCGCCTTGTGTGCGGGGCGGAGTATCTATGAGCCCGATCCGCTCATAGTACCTAATCGTATCCACATGAACGCCAGTCTCTGCGGCAATTTTGCCTATCAGCATCGAGCCAGTTTTCGCTTGTGCCTGTAGTGACTACAGACTGTAAACCGGACAGGAGCCGGCATCAATCGGCTCAAGGAGGAGCAATGATTGCTAAGTTCGTACTAGCAACTGGCTTGCTTCTGGCCATGGGGGCAACGGCTTACGGCATTTGTCCCTTCTGCTAAGAAGCTGGCATCGCCGGTCGCCGTCTAGCGGCGACCGGCATCCACGCAGACGTAAGCTCCCGGGTTAGCTGCGTCCACCCACCGCTAGACGTTGCAAGGCGCTTTTTTTCGTTTGGGTCTGCAGGCCCCGCAGCGCACCGACTGCATAAGCAATCGTCTGTATTGTTAGTCCTAGCACTTAGGCCGCTGCTCTGTCGTGGCCCCACTTCCAGTTCCGAATCTCCGGCATGTCCTCGCCGTGCTCGACAATGTAGTGCCGATGATCCGACAGTTTATGTTGCATCGTCTGTCGTACTGTGGCGGCTCGGCTGCCGAGCGTCGGAACCCGGTCAACAACGTCCATAACCAATTGAAAACGGTCGATGTTGTTGAGTACGGCCATGTCGAACGGCGTGGTTGTTGTGCCCTCCTCCTTGTAACCGCGCACATGAAGATTGGAGTGATTCGTCCTGCGGTATGTGAGTCTGTGAATGAGCCAGGGGTATCCATGGTAATTAAATAGAATCGGCTTGTTGGTTGTGAACAGAGAGTCGAACGCAGCCGAAGAGAGGCCGTGCGGGTGCTCCTCCTTCGGCTGCAGACGCATGAGATCGATGACGTTCACGACCCTGACTTTGAGCTCTGGCAGGTGTTCCCGTAGCAAACTTACCGCAGCCAAGGTCTCAAGCGTTGGGACGTCACCGGCGCAAGCCATGACGACATCCGGATCGCCATCGTGATCGCTGCTAGCCCAGCCCCAGATGCCAATGCCAGCATCGCAAAAATGTATGGCATCCTTAAGCGAGAGCCATTGCAGCTCAGGCTGCTTACCAGCCACAACGACGTTGACTAGGTTTCGGCTCCGCAAGCATCTGTCAGCCGTGACGAGCAGAGAATTTGCATCGGGAGGCAAATAGACTCTGATCACCTCCGCCTTCTTATTTGCAACATGGTCGATAAAACCTGGATCTTGGTGGCTAAAGCCGTTGTGGTCTTGGCGCCACACGTGCGAGCTGAGGAGGTAATTCAGGGACGCGATCGGTCGGCGCCACGGCACCTCGGTACTTGCAACATCCAGCCACTTGGCGTGCTGGTTGAACATCGAATCGACGATGTGAATGAATGCCTCATAGCTTGAGAAAAGTCCGTGGCGACCGGTGAGCAAATAACCCTCCAACCAGCCCTGGCACGTATGTTCGCTCAGGATCTCCATCACGCGACCGTCTGGGTCGAGATGGTCGTCGCCCTCGACGCGTTGGGCGTCCCAGGCGCGGTCGGTGACCTCAAAGAGGGCGCTAAGGCGATTGGAGGCTGTCTCGTCAGGCCCAAACACGCGAAAATTTCGGGCATCTGTATTGAGGCGCATCACATCACGGAGATAGGCTCCGAGTACTCGTGTTGCTTCCGCATGGATCGTCCCAGGCGTCGGCACGTCAACTGAGTATTCTTGAACTCTTGGAAGCTTGAGTTCCTTCAATAGACAGCCGCCGTTGGCGTGCGGGTTCGCCCCCATCCGCCGGTCCCCTTTTGGGGCAAGTTCAGCGAGTTCTGGAAGCAACTTGCCGGAGTCGTCGAATAGCTCTCCGGGGCGATAGCTACTCAGCCATCGCTCCAGAATGGCTAGATGCTCTGGATCAGTACGCACCTTTGCCAGCGGCACCTGGTGGGAGCGCCAAGTCCCTTCGGTCTTAAGACCGTCAACTTCCTTGGGGCCCGTCCATCCTTTTGGCGTGATCAGGACAATCATCGGCCAGCGAGGACGAAACGACTCACCCTCGTCCCGTGCGCGTCGATGAAATTCAACGATCTCGCTGATCACCTTATCGAGTGTCTCGGCCATAGCCCGGTGCATCGAAGCTGGCTCCGATCCTTCAACGAAGTACGGCGTGTAGCCATACCCTCGCAGTAAGCTTGATAATTCGTCCGGCTCAATGCGCGCGAGTAGGGTAGGATTTGCGATCTTGTAGCCGTTGAGATGGAGGATTGGCAGAACGGTGCCGTCGCGAGCCGGATTCAGGAACTTGTTGGAATGCCATGCCGCAGCGAGCGCGCCCGTCTCGGCCTCGCCATCACCAATCACGCAGGCGACGATGAGATTGGGATTATCGAAAGCGGCACCATAAGCATGTGCCAGCGAATAGCCGAGCTCACCGCCTTCATTGATTGAGCCTGGGGTTTCTGGAGCGGTGTGACTCGGAATTCCACCGGGAAAAGAAAACTGACGGAACAGCTTCTGTAAGCCCTCAGCATCTTGAGTGACCGCAGAAAAGAACTCTGTGTAACTACCTTCCAAATAGGTATTGGCAACGATTGCCGGCGCGCCGTGACCCGGACCGGTGACGAAAATCATATTGAGGTCATACTTGCGGATGGCGCGATTGAGGTGGACATAAAGGAAATTGAGTCCAGGCGCTGTCCCCCAATGACCAAGGAGGCGCGGTTTGACGTGTTCAGGACGAAGTGGTTCACGCAGTAGCGGATTAGCGAGCAGATAGACCTGCCCCACAGAGAGATAATTGGCTGCGCGCCAGTAAGCGTCCATGAGGTCGAGTTCCTCCTGGCTCGGCTGACTGTTTATCATTACGCCCAAGGATTGGCCTCCCATTAAGGTCCCAAAGTCGATCCTCTCCATCACCCGACCATAATTCCGCAGGCGCGTCAAAGCTAAGCAGCGACAACTAAAGCTTTCCAGGCGATTGCAACTACTTCCGTTCTCGCAGTGCCGCCGATCAGCCACGACTCCTGGACGAAGCGGAGTGGTTATTGCTTCCTCCGGGTTAGACCGAGTCGGTAGCGCTGAACGTCGCAATCGCTCGCACTTCCAAGGTTCAAGTCGTTGCATTAAGTCGTTGCATTAAAGAGTCATCGGCCGGTGTTTCTGCCGCGCCCCAGCGCTCTCGGCATGAAGCTGACAAGTTGTGTTATGCCATCAAATGAGACTCAAATGCCTTGAGTTCACATGTAGAGAATCGCTAGTGCGGCAGGATCAATTTTGCTGCCTGAGCATCGGTAATCTGCACCGCAACAAACACCGGCGTGGCCAGTCCGGCGTTTGTCCGCCTCGCTGACTTCCGCCGACGACCCGCGCATGCCGGCGGGACGATCGGTCGCTACAGTGCCTCGTTACTAAGGCTATGACTTAGGGTGTGACTACGCCTATGACTTAGGCTGCCACGACGGTAAAGCAGCTTCGGCTCAGGCGGCTGCGGCTCGGCTTTGAACTTCGCCCGCCAATTGCCAAACGCCTTAAGTGGGATGCCTTGCGCCTCGCAATACTCCCGCTGATTCAAGTCGCTTCGCTTCCAAGCCTCGTGATGTGCCCGCCAGAAGGCCTCGCAACGGCGCTGCCAAGGTCGATGCTCGCCCGCCATCTCACTCTCCTCATCTGCAAATTTGAAGGCGAGAACAGATCGCGCCCGCGTGCTGCAAAACAAGTGTGATGAGGTGGAACGGCCCTCCACCACAGCATCCAAGTGCTAAAACGTCGGCGTTATTTCAACGCCACAAGATAGGAGCCGTTCCGTGAAACAAATTACCACCATCGGACTGGATTTGGCCAAACAGATTTTTCAGGTCCACGGCGCGGACGCCGATGGTTCTCCTGTCTTCAATCGAAGGCTGCGCCTTGGTGAGGTGCTGAGATTCTTCGAAAAGCATCCTTCGTGTCTGGTCGGTATCGAGGCATGCGGGAGCTCTCATTACTGGGCACGCGAGATCGCAGCACTTGGTCACGAGGTGCGATTGATGCCGCCAGCCTATGTGAAGCCTTTCGTGAAGCGAGGTAAGACAGATGCAGCCGATGCGGAGGCGATCAGCGAGGCAGTGGTCCGTAAGACAATGCGCTTCGTCCCGGTCAAATCGGTTGAACAACAGGCAGCAGCGATAGTCCTTAAGACACGCGGACTTTTGGTCCGCCAGCAAACCCAGTTGATCAATGCACTGCGGGCTCACCTGTCGGAGTTGGGCATCGTCGTCGGCACCGGCAGAGCAAAAGTAGCAGGTTTGGTCGAGATCGTACGGGATGAGACGGATGTCCGTTTACCGAAGGCCGCCCGCTTCGCCTTGTCGGCAATCGCTGATCAGATCGAGGCGCTGGCCCGACAGATCGATAGGCTCGGGAGGGAGATCGTTGCCGAGGCAAAGCGAGACAAGGATATGCGGCGGTTGACCACGATACCGGGTGTTGGAGCAATCACAGCGGCATCTATCAAGGCGCTTGTTCCGGATCCCGCCGGGTTCAAATCCGGCCGTCATCTCGCTGCATGGTTAGGATTGACACCGAGGCCTCATTCGAGTGGCGGCAAGGAGCGCTTGGGTAGGATATCGAAGATGGGAAATCCTGAGCTTCGTTCCCTGCTGGTGCTGGGCGCAACTGCGGTTCTGCGGCACGCGCGGGGCAACACCAACGCATCGAAATGGCTGGTCGCCCTCATGGCACGACGACCTTACAAGGTTGCCGCCGTTGCGCTTGCAAATAAGATGGCGCGGATCATCTGGGCGCTTTTGACGAAGGGCGGAACATATCGAAATATGGAGGCAGCAACCCCCGCAGCAAGCGCGTGAGCTCTAAGCTGATCCATAAACACTGACCGGCGCAGTAGCCGTCAGAGGCGAGGTGCATGAACAGACGATGATTCCATGGGAACGAAATCCCGAAGCGAGACAGGCCGTTTCTCGCACAGCGCATACAGCGCGTAAGTGTGATCAGCCCCTCGCATCGCGGACTTCATCGAGGCCAGCGGTCCAAGCCGCGCTGAAAGGCCGGACATATGACTGCACCGTTCCCGGGTGATGAACCGTTTGAAAAAGTCCTTGCCTGGCGGGCCGTTCCACATATGCGAGAAATGGGCGCTTACACAAAATCCTTGTTTTCTGTTGCAGAATTCCCTGTTTCGTCTGGAAAAATCCCTGTTTTGATTCTTAGGGAATTCGCAGGCAACGCGTTGATTTTTCTGGTGGTTGGAAGGTCGACATCGCCAAAAGCGCTCCCAAGCGTCAAAATTTCCCTGTATTTTCCCGGTGATCAGGGATCTCGGCAAGGAGACAGGTTCGCCGATGACTGCCTCCACCGCCAAGTGCGTTTGATGTGTTGAACTCGCGGGCTTCCTGCCGGCACCCAAGATGCGAACCCACGAATCTGCATCGGGTCGGCGCCGCGAGCGGCGCCTCTCGGTTCGAATCCGCCCCATCCGCCATCGCGGCGCTCCCACTCCTTTCAACACCGCGTCATGGGTTCCCATGAATCGTTTCGTCGTCATTTCTGGCTGCTCCGGCGGGGGCAAGTCCACGCTCCTGGCGGAGCTGGCCGCACGGGGCTATCCAACCGTGGAGGAGCCGGGCCGTAGGATCGTTGAGGACGAGGTCGCGCGGGGCGGGAGCGCCCTGCCCTGGGACGACGCGGTTGCCTTCGCCAAACGCGCCATCGCCATGGCTCTGGACGATCTGGAGCGCGCGGCGGGCGCCGAGGGCTGGGTGTTCTTCGATCGCGGACTGGTCGATGCGGCCGCCTATCTGGAGCACCTCACAGGCGACGCTGCCCTGGTTCGCTGGTGCGCCGACCGCCGCTATCACGACCGGGTCTTCCTCGCCCCGCCCTGGCCAGAGATTTACGCCCATGACCACGCGCGGCGGCACGATCTCGATGCGGCGCTTGGGGAATACGAGCGGCTTCTGAAGGCCTATCCGGCGCTCGGATACGAGATCGTGCTTCTGCCCAAGGCGAGCGTCGCCGAGCGCGCCGATTTCATCCTCGCCACGCTGCCGCAACAGGCGTAAGGGTCGGCGGAAGCGGATCGGAAGGGCCTGATCTTGGCCAAAGGTGAAAAACGCGCAGCCATGCGGCGGACGGCATTCCGTCTGCTGGGGTTGATCTTCGTCGGGGTCGGCGCGATCGGCATCGTGCTGCCGGTGCTGCCCACCACGCCTTTTTTGATCCTCGCCGCCGCGTGCTTCACCCGCTCATCGCCGCGGCTCGAGCAGTGGCTGCTCGATCATGCCCATTTCGGCCCGCTGCTGCGGGATTGGCGCGAGCGGGGCGCGATCCCCCGGCGGGCGAAGGCCTTGGCGGTCGGCGGCATGGCGGCCGGGTTTGCCGCCTTCTACTATTTCAGCCATCCAGGATGGGCGCTGATGCTGAGCGTGCTCGCGCTGATGGGGATCGGCGCCGGCTACGTGCTGACGCGGCCTGATTGACGCAACTGCTTCAGTGGGAGGCGGACGAGGCGAAGAGCGCGTAGGTGAAGAGCACGGCGAAGATCGCATGGATCGCCGCCCCGCCCTGCACCGGCGCACCGCCGATCGACTTTGCCGCCAAGTAGATCAGCGGGATCGCGGCGATCACGTTGTAAAGCCAGAGCCCGTAGGCCGTCGCCATGCCGGCGGTGGTGCCGAGGCGATTGCTCATGATGAGAGCGGCGAGGCCGAGCACGATGGTGAAGACGCCGAACACGGTCGCCTGCTCGCGGGTGGCGCCGCTGAGCGCGACGCCCTTGGCGACCATCACGAGAAGGGTCAAGCCGAAGAGCAGCTCGAACCCGCCCGACAGAATCATCAATATGCGCAGCATTCCCCGCCCCCGTGCTTTTACCGCGTTCGGCCTCCGCCCACCGGCCCGGCAGCGTCGGCGCTAGCTCCGCTGTTGGGAGGCGCGCGGTCCCCAGATCATCCAGACCGTCACGATAACCGGAATCCCGAGCGTGGCCCAGGAGACGGCATCCCAAACGCCGTCGCCGACCAGGGCCGCGATGAGGCCGATCATGCTGAGGACGCCGATCAGGATCGGCAGGAAGAAGATCTCGCCGAGGCTCTTGGTGCCGGATCTTGGACGAGTACGGGTCATTCGGCGGCCTGGGGTGCTGGGCCGGCATCGCTCATGCGCTCAAGCTCGGCGATGCGGGATTCGGTGCTGACCTTCCGCTTGGCGAGCCAGAGATAGATCCCGCTGCCGAGCACCACGATGGTGATGATGTCGAGGATCGCCCAGATGATCTTCAGGGGCAGTCCGCCGTAATCGCCGAAATGGAGCGGCTGGGACAGCAGCAGCGCCGTGACGTACCAGGGCGCGTCGCGCGTGTCGGTGAGCTCGGCCGTCTTGGCATCCACCAAGGCCGGCTGCAGCAGCTTGGACGTCAGCGGCGTGTCGCCCCGAAGGAAGACCGCGTAGTGATGGGCGCTGGAGAAATCCGACTGGGGAAACGCGACGAAGGACGGCGCCATGTTGGGCGCCGCGTCGAGCGCCGTATCCATGGCGGCCTGGAGGGAGCCCAGCTTTTCGTAAGGCGGCAGGTCTTCATACGGCTTCACCATGGCGGCGAGCTGGTCGTTCCTCCAATACATGAAGACGAGCTCGCCGAGGGTGTTGATCACACCGGTGCCGCCCACGACGAGCGCCCAGGCGATGGTCACGGCGCCCATGAGGTTATGCAGGTCGAGCCATTTGACCCGCGGCGCCTTCTCCCGGCGGACGGTGCCGAAATCGAGGCGCTTCATGAAGGGTGCGTAGATCACCACGCCGGAGACGATGGCCACCACGAAAAGCAATCCCATGGCGCCCAAGAACAGCATGCCAGGCAGGCCGGCGAATAGGTCGATGTGGAGCTTGAAGATGAAATACATCACCGTGCTGCGGAAGTCGTACTCGCCGAGCACCTCGCCGGTCCGCATGTCGGACACGAGAAGCCGCGTGTTCTCCCGGTCCCCATCGGCGGGATCGGCCATGGTGACGAAGGTCTCGTGGGGATGATCCTCTTCCCAGCTCAGGAACATGGGCGACCAGCCGGGAATCTCGGCCTTCGCCTGCTCGACCACCTTGTCGTGGGAGACATGAGGCG
>Ga0310345_10000426_pt1 | contig 65220 bp, 55 predicted proteins | sample HC15DNA20500_MG_FD_204667 | JGI IMG/M metagenome (GOLD analysis project Ga0310345, IMG submission 204667) | Marine microbial communities from station ALOHA, North Pacific Subtropical Gyre - HC15-DNA-20-500_MG | ecosystem: Environmental > Aquatic > Marine > Oceanic | place: Pacific Ocean: North...
AGGTGCTGCTGAGCGGGGTGCGGCGCTATCCCGACGATCCGGAGCTGTGGACCGCGCTGGGCTCGGCGCTAGTCGCGCATGATGGCGGCAATGTCTCACCGCCAGCGCTCAATGCGTTCGGCCGCGCGATCGCTTTCGCCCCGCGCCACCCGGCGCCGCGCTTCTTCCTGGGGTTGGGCTATGTGCAGGCGGGCGATCTCGGCAAGGCGCGCGAGGCGTGGGCGCTGGCGCTGGCGCTCACCCCACCGAACGCCGCCTATCGCCGGGACATCGCCGAGCGGATCGCGGTGCTCGACGCGTTGGCGCAGATGCAGGCGGGGCAGGCGCCGCCGGGGGCGCAGTAGGGACGCGAAGCGCCTTTCATCTTCTGTCGCATTATCTCACGCGAAGACGCAAAGGCGCGAAGACTTATCGCTCTTTGCGTCTTCGCGTCTTTGCGTGAGAAAAATTTATGAGCGCTGCGCGCGTCAGCGCCCGAACGGCCCGTTCAGCCGAACGATTGCCCGGTTAAGCACCGCCGCGAAGCTCACCCACAGGAAATAGGGCAGGATCAACAGGCTCGACAGCACCGAGATCGGCCAGAGCCCGACGATCATCACCACCAGCGACGCCCAGAGGAACACCACCTCCACCAGCGCCCAATCGGGGCGGCGCAGTTTGAAGAACAGTGGGCTCCACAACAGGTGGAAAAGCCCGTTCACCGCGAACAGGATCACCACCGCCTGCCGCTGCGCCTCATTGTCGGCCGCATACCAGGCGTTGGCGGCGGACCAGGCGGCAAGGCCTAGAATGACCCCCCAGGCCGGGCCGAACAGCCAATCCGGCGGCTGCCAGGCCGGCTTCTTCAGGTTGAAGTACCAGGAAGAGAGCGGCGTGAGCGCGCCGCCCAACACCCCCAGGAACAGCGCCCAGCCCGCGGCGGCATAAATCGGCCAATTGTCCATCTTGCTGACTGTCCAAGCTGTGTTACACTCGCCGGCGATGCGCGTGTCCTTCCCCTTTACCGCGATCGTCGGGCAGGACGAGATGAAACTCGCGCTGCTGATCGCCGCCGTCGATCCGCGCGTGGGCGGCGTCATGGTGTTCGGCGATCGCGGCACCGGCAAGTCCACCGCCGCGCGCGCGCTCGCCGCCTTGCTGCCGCCGATGCCGGTGGTGCCGGGCTGCCGTTATCACTGTGCCCCGGGCGATAGCTGCCCGGAGCCGCACCTCCACCAAAAGGGCAAAAGCCTCGCGCCGGTTCCCTTCGTCGATCTGCCGCTTGGCGCGACCGAGGATCGGCTGGTCGGCGCGCTCGATCTGGAGCGGGCGCTGACGCGGGGCGAAAAGGCGTTCGAGCCCGGGCTGCTCGCCCGCGCGCATCGCGGTTTCCTGTATATCGATGAGATCAACCTGCTCGAGGATCATCTGGTCGATCTGCTGCTCGACGTTGCCGCCTCGGGCGAGAATGTCGTCGAGCGCGAGGGGCTGAGCGTGCGCCACGCCGCGCGCTTCGTGCTGATCGGCAGCGGCAACCCGGAAGAGGGCGAGCTGCGGCCGCAATTGCTCGATCGCTTCGGTCTTTCGGTCGAGGTGCGCACGCCGCAGGCGCTCGCCGAGCGGGTGGAAATCCTGAAGCGCTGCGATGCTTTCGAGCGCGATGCTGAGAATTTCTGTGAGGAATGGGCCAAGGCCGAGCGCAAGACGCTGCGCCGCATCGCGCGTGGGCGCGAGCTGGTCGCGTCGATCGAAACGCCCGAGCCGGTGCTGAGCTTCGCCAGCCGGCTTTGTTTGGCGGTCGGTGCCGATGGTCTGCGCGGCGAACTCACCCTGATGCGCGCGGCGCGCGCGCTCGCCGCGCTGGAGGGGTATGAACGCGTGCGGGCCGAGGAAGTCCGCCGGGTCGCGCCGATGGCGCTGCGCCACCGGCTGCGGCGCGGCGTGCTCGACGAGAGCGGCTCAACCGCCCGCATCGAACGCGCGCTCGCCGATCTGGCGGCATGACGCCGCTCGCCGATCTGGGGATCGCGCTGCGGCTGATCGCGGCGGCGCCGGGGCTGAGCGGCCTGCGCGTGACCGGCGCGAGCGCGCTGGCGCCGGCGATCGAGGCGGCTTTGGGCATCGCGCTCGGCAACGTGCCACTGCGCCGCGTGCCGAGCCAGGTGAGCGCGGAGACTTTGCTCGGCGGGCTCGATCTGGCGGCGACGCTCGCCGGCGGGCGACCGGTGCGGGCGCCCGGCCTGATCGCCGCCGCCCGTGCAACGGCGCTGGTGATCCCCGGCGTCGAGCGGCTCGATCCCGCCGCCGCCGCGCTGATCGGCGCGGCGCTCGATGCGGGTGAAGCGCGCGTGCTGGCGTTCGACGAGGGCGAGGCGGGGCCGGCGTTCGTCGAGCGGCTGGGGCTGTGGCTCGATCTACGCGACGTGATGCTGGGCGCGGGCGATGCCGCGCTGATCGAGGCGCCGGCGCGGCTGCTCGTCGGCGCGGTGCCCGAAGCGGGACCGGCGATCGCGCGGGAAGAGGCGATCACGGCGCTTGCGGAGGCCGCGACCGCGTTGGGAATCGATTCCGCCCGGGTGCCACTGTTCGCGCTGCGGGCGGCGCGCGCGGCGGCGGGGTTGGCGGGGCGGGAGACGCTCGCGGCCCCCGATCTCGCGCTCGCCGCGCGGCTGGTGCTCGCCCCGCGTGCCACCCGCCTCCCGGCCGAACAGGCGCCCCCCGAAGCGCCGCCGCCGGGCGAGACGCGCGCCACCCAGCCGCGCCCGCCCGAGGAGCTGATCGTCGAGGCGGCGCGCGCCGCGCTGCCGGCGGATGTGCTCGCGCGGCTCGTCGCCGGGATCGGCCGGGTCCGCACCCCGGTGCGGGGCGCTGGAGCGCGGCAGCGCGCGCCGCGCCATGGCCGGCCGGTCGGCGCGCGCGCGGGGATGCCGGGCGGCGGCGCGCGGCTCGCGCTGATCGATACGCTGCGCGCCGCCGCGCCCTGGCAGAAGCTCCGCGCGGCGCCATCCGGCCGGCTCGCGATCCGGCGCGACGATCTGCGCGTCCAGCGGCTGAAGAGCCGGCAGGAGGCGCTCACCATCTTCGCCGTCGATGCCTCGGGCTCGGCGGCGCTCGCCCGGCTGGCCGAGGCAAAGGGCGCGGTCGAGTTGCTGCTCGCCCAGGCCTATGTGAAGCGCACACAGGTCGCGCTGATCGCCTTTCGCGGCACCGGCGCGCGGCTCTTGCTGCCGCCGACGCGCTCGCTCGCCCGCGCCCGCCGCGAGCTGGCCGAGCTGCCGGGCGGCGGCGGCACCCCGATCGCCGCCGGGCTCAACGCCGCGCGGGAGCTGGCGGCGGCGGCGGCGCGGCGCGGGCGGACGCCGTTCCTGGTCGTGCTGTCGGACGGTCGCGCCAATGTAGCGGCGGACGGCACCGCTGATCGAGCGCGAGCGGAGGAGGAAGCGCTCGCCGCCGCCAAGGCGCTCGCGGCCGAGGGCGTGTCGAGCGCGTTCGTCGATATCTCGCCCCGCCCGCGCCCCGAAGGCGCCCGGCTCGCCGCCGCGATGCACGCGCGCTACCTGCCGCTGCCGCGTGCCGATGCCGCCGCGCTCCACCAGGCGATTGGCGGCTGATGCTGGCGGACCGGCCGCGCTGGGACGTGGAGGGCCGCGCCTGGCCGCTGCGCGAGGCGAGCCGCTTCGTCGAGGTCGATCGGCTGGGCTGGCACGTCCAGCAACTGGGGCAGGGGCCGGTGGTGCTGCTGCTCCACGGCACGGGCGCGGCGACGCATAGCTGGCGCGGCCTCGCGCCGCTGCTCGCCGAACGCTTCACGGTGATCGCGCCCGATCTGCCCGGCCATGGCTTCACGCAAGGGCGGCCGCCGGGCGGGCTTTCCATGGCGGCGATGGCGCGCGCGGTCGCCGGGCTGTGCGCGGCGCTGGAGGTGGCGCCGGCGCTGATCGTCGGCCATTCGGCGGGCGCGGCAACGGCGTGCCGGCTGGTGCTCGATGGCGGCGCGAAACCAGCGGGGATCATCGGCCTGAACGGCGCGCTGCTGCCTTTTCCGGGGCTTGCCGCCAAGCTCTTCCCGGGGCTCGCGCGACTGCTGTTCGTCAATCCCTTCGCGCCGCATCTCTTCGCCGGCTGGGCGCGCCAGCCGGGCGAGGTCGCGCGCTTCCTGAAGCGCTCGACCGGCTCGACGATCGATGGCGCTGGGCTCGCCGCCTATGCGGCGCTGTTCGGCACCGCCGGACATTGCGCTGGGGCGATCACGATGATGGCCGATTGGGACCTGGAGAGCCTGGCGCGCGATCTGCCGCGGCTCGCCGTGCCGCTGCTGCTGCTTCATGGCGCCGCCGATCCGATGGTACCGCCCAGCGTTTCGGAGCGCGTCGCGGCGATGGTGCCGGGCGCGCGGTTCGATACGCTGAGCGGGCTCGGCCATCTGGCGCATGAGGAAGCGCCCGAGGCGGTCGCGGTGTGGATCGGCGCTTTCGCCGACGCGCTTAGCGTCACCAGCTGAGCCCCATCAAAACAGCTCCCCCTGCGGCCCGGGCGGCTTGCGAAACAGGTCGGTGCGCACCGTCATCCGCTCGCGGTTCAGCCCGTGCTTGCGGCAGGCGATCTGGAAGCGCGCGCGGAGCAGATCGGCCCAGGGGCCGCTGCCGCGCATCCGGGTGAAGAAATTGGGGTCGTTCTCGCGCCCCTCGCGGATCGATCGGATCACGCTCATCACTTTGCCCGCGCGGTCAGGGAAATGTTCCTCCAGCCAAGCCTTGAACAAGGGCGCGACTTCGTGCGGCAACCGCACCGGCAGAAAGAAGGCCGCGCGCGCGCCGGCCGAAGCAGCGGCCTCCAGCAGCGCCTCCATCTCATGATCGTTGATCGCCGGGATCACCGGCGCGAGCGAGACGTAAACCGGCACACCCGCCGCCGCGAGCGCTTCCACCGCTTTCAACCGCCGCGCGGGTGCGGGCGCGCGCGGCTCCAGCGTCATCGCGAGCGTCGGGTCGAGCGTGGTGATCGAGAGCGCCACCGCCGCCAGCCCCTGCGCCGCCATCGGCGAAAGAAGGTCAACATCGCGCACGACGCGGTCGGACTTGGTGGTGATGGTAAGGGGATGCCGGCATTCGGCGAGCACTTCCAACACGCCCCGGGTGATCCGCCAATCGCGCTCGATCGGCTGATAGGGATCGGTGTTCGTCCCCAACGCTAGCGGCGCGCAGACATAGCCGGGCTTTGCCAGTTCGGCGCGGAGCAGCTCGGCCGCCTGCGGCTTGGCGAACAGCCGTGTCTCGAAATCGAGCCCCGGCGACAGATCGTGGAAAGCGTGAGTCGGCCGCGCGAAGCAATAGATGCAGCCATGCTCGCAGCCGCGATAGGGGTTGATCGAGCGATCGAACGGCACGTCCGGCGACTGGTTGCGCGCGATGATCGTGCGCGGCTGCTCCACCGTCACTTCGGTGCGCAGCTTGGGCGGCGCGCCGTCAATCTCCTCGCGCGCGTCGAGCCAATCGCCATCGGCCGCGCGCTCTGGCAGAGCGAAGCGCCGGCTCGCGTCGTTCAGCGTCGCGCCGCGCTGGGGGCGGGGAGGCCGGGCCATGCGCGCCATCTAGCACTTCATGCGGAACATAAAAAGAACATTGTGGACAGCAATCGTCTTCGCGTCCATGTTGCGGATCGGCAACGAAGCGAGGTGGGCGATGCGGTTGATCGGCGGCATGGTGGCGATGGGCTTGGGGCTGCTGGGCGCGAGCGGCGCGGTGGCGGCGGACACCAAGCCGTGCCCGGCGGGCATGATCTGCGCGACCAAGCCCGAGACGATCGCCGATGCTCTGCGCGCGGCGGGCTTTTCGGCGGACGTCGGCAAGACCGAAAAGGGCTTCACCCGCATCAAATCGAGCGCGTCCGGCTTCAAATACAGCATCTATTTCGAGGATTGCGACGACGCGAAGGCCAATTGCGCCTCGATCCGGTTTTACACCGATTTCGACAAGGACGGGTCGGAGACGCTCGATCTGGCCAATCGCTGGAACCGCGACAAGCGGCTGGGCAAGGCCTATCTGCTGGACGACGGCAGTTTCGCGATCGAATATGATCTGTCGACGGTCGGCGGGGTGAACGCCGCCAATTTCAAGGACGTCATCACCTGGTGGGAATCGACGCTTGGCGCGCTCAGCCAGTTCTTCCGCGATAATCCGGCGCCGAAGGTGGCAGCGAAACCGGCGGCGTGACGGCCAAACGGCGCGTTGGAATTTATTGTTGTGACGTTCGCCGGAACCTGCCGGGGCTGACGCCCACCGCGCGCGTGAAAACCTGCGTGAAATATTTCTGGCCTGAAAAGCCGCAGGCGCGCGCCACCGCCTCGATCGGCAGTCGGGACTGGACCAGCATTTCGCGCGCACGATCGATGCGACGCCCGGTGATGTAGCGGTTCAACGTGACGCCGGTCGTCTGTTTGAACACGCGGGACAAATGGAAGGGCGAAAGGCAGGCGACCTCCGCCAGCATGTCCAGGCTGAGCGGTTCCACCAGATTGGCGTCGATGAACTCGATCAGGCGCCGAAGCCGCGAGCTGGGGAGGGTTATCCGCGCTGCTTCCCGAGCGAAAACGCCGGGATCGATCCGGGCGAGCGCTACCGCGATCGACAGGGCGAGGCCATCGATCATCAACCGCCGTGTCGATTCCCGGGTCATGATCTCACGTTCGATCATCGGCAACAGCGCTCGCAGCGTTTCGTCGTCGCTATAGAGTATCGGCGCGGTCACGCGCTTGCCCAGGCACGCCAGCCGGGCGTTCAGATAATGGCGCGGGAACAGAAAGCTGCTCGAACGCGCCGTGGTGCCGAACGTCAGGCTGGTGTCGCAGCCATGGGGGATGAACGTAACCCGTGTCGCTCGATTGGCGGCAAGCGACAGGGCGCTGCCCGCCACCTTGCCATAAGCCGGCACGCCGCCACCTACTGAATAGAAAAGCAGATCCTGCGCATCCAAGTCGATCTCGGCGGTAGTCATCTCACCATCGCCATAGTTGATCGTGCGATAAAGCATGATCCCATGGTCGCTATCGGCAAAGGCCTCGAGCGCGGGCGCCGAGCTATAGCCCACCGAGTCTACCGGCCGATAGCCGGTACTGCTGTAATAGCGGCTCGCCATCATCAAGGCCGTTCATGCCCGCGAACAGAAACTATTCGCCTAAAGGGCGCAGGCTATGCAAAACGAGCGGCGAGATCAAGTAGAACCACGGCGGCATCACGGCACGTTCGCTCGCAGCTCCTCGATCCACGCCCGCGCGCTCGCGTCGCTCGGCGCGCGCCAATCGCCGCGGGGGGAGAGGGCGCCGGCGCTCGATACTTTTGGCCCGTTGGGGATCGCCGAGCGCTTGAACTGGCTGATCTCGAAGAAGCGGAACAGGAAGCGCTCCAGATGCCCCTTGATCTCGGCGAGATCATAAGCGGCGCGCGCCGCCGCCGGGAAGTCGCGCGGCCAGCGCCCGGCCTCGGCATCGCGCCAGGCGTGCCAAGCGAGGAACGCGATCTTCGAGGGCGCGAGGCCGTGGCGCACCACGTGATGCAGGAAGAAGTCGTTCAGCGCATAGGGGCCGATCCGCGCCTCGGTCGATTGCAGCGCGCCGCCCGCGTCCGCCGGGATCAGCTCCGGGCTGATCTCGGTCGCGAGGATCGCCTCCAGCACATGGTCGGTCTCGGCATCGAATTGGTCGGTCGCGATCGTCCAGCGGATCAGGTGCTGGATCAGCGTCTTGGGCACGCCAGCGTTCACCGCATAATGGCTCATCTGATCGCCGACGCCATAGGTACACCAGCCGAGCGCGAGTTCGGAGAGATCGCCAGTGCCGACCACCAGGCCATTGTGGTGATTGGCCAGGCGGAACAGATAATCGGTGCGCAGGCCCGCCTGCACATTCTCGAACGTCACGTCATACACCGGATCGCCGTTCGCGGCGGGGTGGCGCAGATCGTGGAGCATCTGCTGCGCGGCGGGGCGGATGTCGATCTCGTCGCCCGCCACCTGCAGCGCGCGCATCAGCGCCCAGGCATTGGCCTTGGTACCCTCGCTCGTCGCGAAGCCGGGGAGGGTATAAGCGAGGATATGCTCGCGCGGCCGCGCCAGCCGGTCCATCGCCTTGGCGCAGACGATCAGCGCATGGGTGGAATCGAGCCCGCCCGAAACGCCGATCACCAGCCGCTCCGCGCGCGCCGCCTCGACGCGCTTCACCAGGCCTTCCACCTGGATGTTGAACGCTTCGTAGCAATCGGCGTCGAGCTTTTCGGGGGTGTTGGGCACGAAGGGATAGCGGCGTTGCAGCCGGCGCAGGCCCTGATCGGCGAAATCGGGCTTGGCCTCGAACTCCACCCGGCGGAAGCGATATTCGGGATCGCCCGCCAGCCGCGCCGCATCGTTGAACGTGCCGTTGCGCAAGCGCTCCTGCCGCAGCCGGCCGCAATCGACGTCCGCCGTGATATAATCCAGCTCGCAGCGGAAGCGCGCGCTTTCGGCGAGCAACTCGCCCGCCTCGTAGATGAAGCTCTGGCCGTCCCAGGCGAGATCGGTGGTGCTCTCGCCCGGGCCGCTCGCCGAAAAGGCATAGGCGCAGATCGCCCGGGCGCTTTGCGCGGCGGCGAGCAGCGCCCGCTCGCGCGCCTTGCCGATCACGATGTTGGAGGCGGAGAGGTTGCAGCAGATCAGGGCGCCCGCGAGCGCCCCTTCGGTGGAAGGCGGGGTGGGGGCCCAATAATCCTCGCAAATCTCGGCGTGGAAAACGAAGTGGGGCAGATCGCTCGCCGCAAAGAGCAGATCGGGGCCGAACGGCACTTCCTGGCCAGCGTAGGTGATGTTGAGCCCATCGAGCCCGGCGCCGCTCGCGAACCAGCGTTTCTCATAATATTCGCGGTAATTGGGCAGGAACGTCTTGGGGACGATGCCCAGCACGCGCCCGCGCGCGATCGCCACCGCGCAATTATAGAGCCGCCCCTGCCGCTCGATCGCCGCGCCGACGAGCATGGTGGGCCGGCATTTGGCGGTGGCGGCGGCGAGCCGGGCGACCGCCGCCTCGCTCGCGCGCAGGATCGCCTGCTGGAGGTGGAGATCGTCGAGCGCATAGCCGGTGATGCTGAGTTCGGGGAAGACGATCAGATCGACGCCCTCGGCATGCGCCGCCTGGACGATGGCGATATGCGCGGCGGCGTTGGCGTCCGGATCGGCGACATGCGCGCGCGGCGTGGCGGCGGCGACGCGGAGCAGTTCGTGCCGGTGGATCGAGAAGAAGGGGTGCGGGCGCGGCTTGAGCATGGCCGCCGGTTTAGGGGGAAATGGGCAGCGGGGCTAGGTTGGAGCGGAGGAGGGCGTGGGAGGGCCCCTCCACCATTCGCGTGCCGCGAATGGTCCCCCTCCCCAAGCAGAGCTTGGGGAGGATTTTGGGTAGCGCTTTAAGTCCTCCCCAAGCTCTGCTTGGGGAGGGGGACCATTTGCCGAAGGCAAATGGTGGAGGGGCGGACCCTAGCGCAACGTCGCGCTCTCCAGCTTCAGCTTGTCCGCCGGGATCACCTCCAGCTGGGGATAATCCTTGCGCAGCGCGTCGACGAATTGCTTGGCGTCGCCGACCACGACGATGCCGGCTTGCGCGGGATCGAGCAATTGCGCCGCCGCCGCCTGCACCGCCGCCGGATCGACGCCGGCGATGGCGGGGGTGTAGCGCTTCAGCTCGTCGAGCGGCACGGCGTCGATCACATAGCTGCTCACCAGCCCGGCGAGCCCCTCCACCGTCTCGGTCGAGCGGCCGAAATCGCCGATCAGCACCTCCTTGCGCGTCTGCAGTTCCGCATTCGGCACCGGCTCCGTGCCGAGCCGCGCCATCTCCGCGCGGATCAGCGCGACCACTTCGGGCGCGGAGGGGTTCTTGGTCTGCGTCTTGGCGGCGATCGGCCCGGTGCCGCGCCGCGCGGCGAGCGTCGAGCCCGCGCCATAGGACAGCCCGCGCTTGATCCGGATTTCCTGGTTGAGCCGCGACGAGAAGCCGACGCCGAGCACCGCATTGGCGAGCGATCCGGCATAATAACGCTGGTCCGCCCGCGCGATGCCGCGCCGCGCGATGACGACGCCCGCCTGGCCCGCGCCCGGCAGATCGACCACTACGACACGAGGGGCAGGAATCGGCCCGCCGGTCGCCTGCGGCTCGGGCGCCGGGCCGCGGGCGCGCCAGCCGCCAAACCGCGCTTCGGCGAGCGCCTTGGCCTGGGCGGGCGTCACGTCGCCGGCGATGATCAGCGTCGCCTGATCGGGGCGCCAGCCCGTAGCATATGCCTGCTGCACCTGCGCGCGGGTGATCGCCTTGAGCGACGCGGGCGTCCCGCCCAGCACCCCGCCATAGGCACCCAGCCCGAACACCGCGCGGTTGGCGACATAGCCGGCCAGCTGCGCCGGGTCCTTCAGCGACACCTCCACCGAGTCGATCGCCTGCGCCCGCGCGCGCTCCAGCTCTTCGGCCGCGAAGGCCGGGTGCTGGGCGACATCGGCCAGGATCGGCAGCGCCTTGGCCAGCTGATCGGCCTTGACGCTGAGGCTCACGCTCGCGCCGTCCCAATCGGCGTCGCTGTCGATGCTGCCGCCCAGCGCCTCGATCTCGCGCGCGATCTGCGTCGCCGAACGAGTCGCGGTGCCCTTGGTGAGGAGCGTCGCGGTGATGTCCGCCAGACCCGCCGCCCCTTCGGGATCGGTCGCGCCGCCGCCGGGCACGGTCAGCACCGCGGAGACGAGCGGCAGTTCATGCTTTTCCACCACGATCAGCCGCAAGCCATTGGCGAGCTTGGTTTCCACCGGTGCCGGCACGCGCGCCGCGACCGGCGCGGCGGGGGGCGGCGGCTGCAGCCGTTCGGCGGCGGCGGCGGGGGTGACGATGGGGATATCGGCGGGTGGGGTCAGCGCGGCGACCTGCACCGTCGCGGGCACGGCGATGGTGTCGCCCTTGGGGCTGGTCGCGGTCTTGGCGAGATAGCGCAGCGTCGCCGCCTGATTCTCGCCCAGATAAGCGCGGGCGACGCGCTGCACATCGGCGGCGGTGACGGCGGCGATCGCGGCGAGCTGACGGTCCGCCGCGCGCGGATCGCCGTCGATGATCACGGCTTGCGCGATCGCGCTGGCCTTGCCGTCGGCGGTCTCGCGGCGCTTGATCGCCTCGGTGAGGAGCTGGTTCTTGGCCTCCGCCAGTTCGGCCGCCGAGACGGGCGCGGCGCGCAGTCGGCCGATCTCGCGCTTCAGGCTCGCCTCGGCGGCCGCCGCGCTCTTGCCGCCGGCGACGATCGCATAAGCGGCGAGGAAGCCCGCTTCCTTATGCGCCTGGCGGAAGGTGCCCGCCTGCAGCGCCACCTGCTCGCGATAGACGAGCGACTCGTGGATCCGCGAACTGTCCCCCGCCGAGAGGATAGCGTTGAGCACTTCGAGCGCGGGCGTGTCGGGTGAGCGGTCCGCCGGGATCGGATAGCTGATCATCACCGCCGGCAGCGGCACATTCTCTTCATAAACGGTGCGCGAGACCGGCTGGGTGCGCGGCGGCTCCTGCACGGTCACGCGGGGGATCGCGCTGTCGGGCTTCTTGATCGGCGCGAAATATTCGTCGACCCAGCGGTCGAGCGCGGCTGGATCGAAATTGCCGGCGACGACCAGCACGGCATTGTCCGGCCGGTAGTAAGTCGCGTGGAAGGCGCGGACATCGTCGATCGAGGCGGCTTCCAGGTCTTCGAGGCTGCCGATGCCCGGGCGGGCATAGGGGTGGCGGCTGAAGCTGATCTCGGAGAGGTAGAGGCCGAACAATTTGCCATAGGGCTGGGCGAGGATGCGCTGGCGCAGCTCTTCCTTCACCACGTCGCGCTCGGAGGCGAAGCTGGTGGGTTCCACGACCAGGCTCGCCATGCGGTCGGCCTCGGCGAAGAGCAGCCGTTCGAGATGGTTGGCCGGCACCGTCTCGTAATAATTGGTGTAATCGTCGTCGGTGGAGGCGTTGTTATAGCCGCCGACATCCTCGGTCAGCCGATCGAACTGTTCGGGCACCAGGTTGCGCGTCGCCTTGAACATCAGATGTTCGAACATGTGCGCGAAGCCCGAGCGCCCCTTCGGATCGTCCTTGCTGCCGACATCGTACCAGACATGCACCGAAACCGTCGCGACCGAAGGATCGCGCACCGCATAGACGTGGAGACCATTGGCGAGCGTGCGCTCGGTGAAAGCGAGCGGCTTCACCGGCAGCGGTGCCGGGGCGGCGGCGAGGCGCGGCGCCGGCTGGCGCGGCGCGGCGGCGGCGGGAAGCGCGAACGGTAGAGCGGCGCCGAGCAGCAGGGCGGCACGAAGCGTCATGATGTTCTCCGGCTTGGATTTTGGCCGGAGAGTGGCCGCGTGTGTTGGGGCTGTCAATCAGTTGGGGGAGAGTGCCGCTTGTCAAATTCCTCCCCGTTCACGGGGAGGTGGCGCGCCGAAGGCGCGACGGAGGGGGCGACGCCTTGCAGCGCCCGACGTGCTCAGCAGCGCATCCCCCTCCACCATTCGCGTGCCGCGAATGGTCCCCCTCCCCGTGAACGGGGAGGATTTGGATTGCATTCTATTTCTTCCCCCGCCCCGAGTTGGCGTAAAGCAGCGCCGCCGCCACCGCCGCCGAGCCGACCCCCACGCCGATCGCCAGCGACAGGGCGCTCCAGCCCTTGGGGGTCTCGCCCGGCGTCGCTTCGGCGGCGCTCGCCACGCGCTTGGCGGCGTGGGCGGCGGCTTCGATCTCGTTCATCGCCTGGGGCTCGTCGGTCATGGCTCGTCCTCTCGATAATAATCGGCGCGAAACCGGCGCGCGAAATCGGCCAAGCCCCCTTTGGCGATTGCGGCGCGCAGGTCCGCCATCAACGCCTGATAGAAGAACAGGTTGTGCTCTGTCATCAACATCGCGCCCAGGATTTCGCCCGCGCGCACGAGATGGTGGAGATAGGACCGGCTCCAGCCGCCGCACACTGGGCAGGCGCAGGCGGGATCGAGCGGCCCCTGATCCTCCGCGAAGCGCGCGTTGCGGATGTTGATCGGCCCGGCGCGGGTGAACGCCTGGCCGGTGCGGCCCGAGCGGGTGGGGAGGACGCAATCGAACATGTCGATCCCGCGCTCCACCGCGCCGACGATATCGTCCGGCTTGCCGACCCCCATCAGATAGCGCGGCGCCTCCGCTGGCAGCTGCTCGGGCGCGAAATCGAGGCAGCCGAACATCGCCGCCTGGCCTTCGCCGACCGCCAAGCCGCCGACCGCATAGCCATCGAAGCCGATCTCGATCAGCGCCTCGGCCGAGGCACGCCGCATCGCCTCGTCGAGCGCGCCCTGCTGGATGCCGAAGATCGCGGCGCGCTCGGCGTGTTCGGGGGCCGCATCGAACGCCGCGCGGCTGCGCTTGGCCCAGCGCATCGAACGCCGCATCGCTTCATATTGCACGTCGCGCGGGGCGGTCGTCGGCACCAGTTCGTCGAAGCACATGTTGATGTCCGAGCCGAGCAGCCGCTGGATCTCCATCGATCGCTCGGGCGACATGGCGTGGCGGGCGCCGTCCAAATGGCTCTTGAACGTCACCCCGTCCTCGCTGCGGGTGGTGAGTTCGGCCAGACTCATCACCTGATAGCCGCCGCTGTCGGTGAGGATCGGGCGATCCCAGCCCATGAAGCCGTGCAAGCCGCCCAGCCGTGCGATCCGCTCGGCGGTGGGGCGCAGCATCAGGTGATAGGTGTTGCCCAGGATGATATCGGCGCCGCTCGCGCGCACATCCTGCGGCTTCATCGCTTTCACGGTCGCGGCGGTGCCGACCGGCATGAAGGCAGGAGTGCGGATTTCGCCGCGTTGCATCGTGAGCGTGCCGGTGCGCGCGCGGCCGTCGGTCGCGCTGATCGAGAAGGCGAAACGGGTCATGCCGGTGCTTTGGCGCGTTCGGCCGGCGCTCGCAATGCGCCGGGCGCGGGGGGCGAGCGGTTGAGCCCCATGTCTTTGCCAAGGAGCCCACCATGACCGACAGCCTCTCCCGCCGCGCCGTGATGGGGGGTGCCGCGCTCGGTGCCGCCTCGGCGCTCGCGACCCCCGGCCTCGCCCAGGGCGGCGAGGGCGCCGCGCCGCCGCCGCAGGACCCGCGCGGGCGCCACCCCAAGCCGCCGTTCAAGCGCCAGCAACAGCCCTGGCCGGGCCTCGCCAGCAAGATGGAGCCGCGCCCCGATCATGGCGAGCGCAGCTATCGCGGATCGGGCCGGCTCGCCGGGCGGCGCGCGCTGATCACCGGCGGCGATTCGGGCATGGGCGGCGCGGCGGCGATCGCTTATGCGCGCGAAGGCGCCGATGTCGCGATCAACTTCCTGCCCGACGAGCAGCCCGACGCCGATCTGGTGCTCGCCGAGATCGAGCGCGCGGGGCGCAAGGGGGTGGGCCTGCCGGGCGATCTGCGCGACGAGGGCTTTTGCCGGCAGTTGGTAGAGAACGCGGTCAAGCAGCTGGGTGGGATCGATATTCTGGTGTCGAACGCCGCCCGCCAGCAGACCCATCCATCGATCCTCGACATCAGCAGCGAGAATTTCGATTGGACGATGAAGACCAATATCTAGGCGCCCTTCTGGCTGATCAAGGCGGCGCTGCCGCATCTGCAGCCGGGCGCGGTGATCATCGGTACCACGTCCGAACAGGCGCAGGACCCCTCTGCCGACCTTTACGATTACGCGATGACCAAGGCGGCGACGACCAGCTATATCCGCAGCCTGGCGAAGCAGCTCGCGGCGCGCGGCATTCGCGTGAACGGCGTCGCGCCGGGGCCGATCTGGACGCCGCTCCAGGTTTCCGGCGGGGCGACGATGGAGAAGCTGGAGAAATTTGGCGGGCAGACGCCGCTCGGCCGTCCCGGCCAACCGGGCGAGCTCGCCGGGATTTATGTGGCGCTCGCCGAGCCGGGGAACAGCTATGCGACCGGCCAGGTTTACGGCGCGATGGGCGGTGGCGGGCAGCCCTGACTTTTTTTGTTCTCCTCTTGTTCGACCGGAACATTTGTTGTACATCGCCTACTTGAACGCTCGGCCCCGCCGGGCTAGCGAGGAGCCTGGCGATGACGACGAAGCTGAAGGTGGTCGAAATGGCGGTGGCGGGGGATAAAGCGGCGGCTGATCGCCAAAAGGCGCTGGAGGCCGCGCTCGCGCAGATCGACCGCGCCTTCGGCAAGGGCTCGGCGATGCGGCTGGGCGACAAGGCGACGATGCAGGTGGAGGCGGTCTCCACCGGCTCGTTGGGGCTCGACATCGCGCTCGGCGTCGGCGGGTTGCCACGCGGGCGGGTGATCGAGATCTACGGGCCGGAAAGCTCGGGGAAAACGACGCTCGCGCTGCACGTGATCGCGGAGGCGCAGAAGCAGGGCGGCATGGCGGCGTTCGTCGATGCCGAGCACGCGCTCGATCCGGTGTACGCGAAGAAACTGGGCGTCGATATCGATCAGCTGATCGTCTCGCAGCCCGATACCGGCGAACAAGCACTGGAGATCACCGACACGCTCGTCCGCTCCAACGCGATCGACGTGCTGGTGGTCGATTCGGTCGCCGCGCTCGTGCCGCGCGCGGAGATCGAGGGCGAAATGGGCGACAGCCATGTCGGCCTGCAGGCGCGGCTGATGTCGCAGTCCTTGCGCAAGCTCACCGGCTCGATCAGCCGTTCGCGCTGCATGGTGATCTTCATCAACCAGCTGCGCCAGAAGATCGGCGTGATGTACGGCAATCCCGAGACGACGACCGGGGGCAACGCGCTGAAATTCTATGCGAGCGTCCGGCTCGACATCCGCCGCACCGGCCAGATCAAGGACCGCGACGATATCATCGGCAACACCACGCGGGTGAAGGTGGTGAAGAACAAGGTCGCGCCGCCGTTCAAGCAGGTCGAGTTCGATATCATGTACGGCCAGGGCATCTCGAAGATCGGCGAGGTGCTCGATCTCGGGGTGAAGGCGGGGCTGGTCGAGAAATCGGGCGCCTGGTTCAGTTACGACAGCATCCGCATCGGCCAGGGCCGCGAGAATGCGAAGACGTATCTCACTGAAAATCCCGAGGTGGCCGATCGGCTGGAGCGGGCGATCCGTGGGCGGATGGATCAGGTCGCCGAGGAGATGATGACCGGTCCGGACGGCGACGAGGGCGACGACCTCTAAAGGGAAGGGCCGCCGCCCTGCCAGGCGCGGCGGCGGCTCTCGACACCCCGGGCGCGCCGGCTAGAGTGGCGCCGGCTTATCGCGCGGGGGACCCATGATCACTGTCCATCACCTGAACAATTCGCGCTCGCAGCGCGTGCTCTGGCTGCTCGAGGAATTGGAGCTGCCCTACCAGATCGCCTTCTATCAGCGCGACGCGAAGACGATGCTGGCGCCGCCCGAGCTCGCCCGGGTGCATCCGCTCGGCAAGTCGCCGGTAATCGACGATGACGGCTGCGTCGTCGCCGAGACGGGGGCGATCATCGAATATCTCGTCGAGAAGGCCGATGGCCGCTTGGGCGCCCCTGCGCACCGCGCGGACGCGCTGCGCTATCGCTATTTCATGCATTACGCGGAAGGCTCGGCGATGCCGCCGCTGCTGCTGAAACTGGTGCTCGGCCGCGTGCCGCTATTCGGCAAGAGCGCGCAGAAACGCATCCAGCCGATGATCGATCGCCAGCTCGATTATATCGAGGCCGAACTCGCCGGCCGCCCCTGGTTCGCCGGCGATGCCTTCACTGCGGCGGATGTGATGATGAGCTTCCCGCTGGAGGCCGCGCGCGGCCGCGCCGGGCTCGACGCGAGCCGCCCCGCGACGATCGCCTGGCTCGACAAGATCCACGCGCGGCCGGCCTATCAGGCGGCGCTCGCCAAGGGCGGGACTTATGCCTATGCGTGAGGGGGCGCGGCCGGGCGTCGAGGCCGGCCACGGCCCTGCGTGTCCCGGTGACGGCCGCGCCGATCGCCGACGGGGCCTGGTGATCGTGGCGGCCCCGCTCCGCGCCAGCGCATAGGCCATGCGTTTATGGACCGAGGGCCGTCGCCGGCGGCTGATCGTGGTGACGATCCTTGGGGCGCTGTTCCTTTCCCCGATCGCCGCGCTTCGCTGGATGACGTTGGTCCCCGGCCGATCGTGGGCCGGACCGCTGCCCCCGCTTCAGCCGGCGGAACGCGATCTCGCGCGGCGGCTGCGCGGCCATCTCACGGCGATCGGCGGCGCGCCGCGCAATATCGGCCATGGCTTGGCCTATGCGCGCGCCGCCACCTATATCGAGCAAAGGCTGACCGCGGCCGGCTATCATGTGACGCGCCAGACGTTCGACGAGGGACTGGCCGCCAATCTCGAGGCGGTGATCGAACCGGCGCGCGCCGTGGCGCCCACCCTCGTCGTCGGCGCGCATTATGACAGCGCCGGCGATGCCCCCGGGGCGAACGACAATGGCAGCGGGACCGCCACGTTGCTCGAATTGGCGCGGATGCTGGCGGACCTGCGCGGCCGTGCCGATGTCCGTATCCGTTTCGCCTTTTTCGCCAATGAGGAGCCGCCCTTCTTCAAGACCGGCCGCATGGGCAGCCTCGTCTATGCTCAAATGCTCGCCGACCGTGGCCTGAAGCCTGATGCGATGTTGTCGCTCGAGACGCTCGGCTATTACAGCGATCGTCCGGCGAGCCAGCATTACCCGTTCCCGCTCGGCGTCTTCTACCCGTCGACCGGCAATTTCGTCGCCTTCGTGGGTTCGGTCTCGTCGCGCCCGCTGGTGCGGCGGACCGTTGGCGCCTTCCGCTCGGTCACCCGCTTTCCGAGCGTTGGCGGCACCGCGCCCGATATCGTTCAGGGCATTGACTGGTCCGATCATTGGGCATTTGGCCAGATCGGTGTGCCGGCGGTGATGATCACGGATACCGCGCCTTTCCGTTATCCGCATTATCACAGCCTGGCCGACACGCCGGACAAGATCGATTTTGATCGCTTGGCGCGCGTGACGGCGGGCTTGGAGCGGGTGTTGCGCGGCTGGCGTTAGCGTGTCGCGCGTCAAGTCTTACCCATCAGCGTCAGCACGATCGCGGAAGGCATCTCTCTCCCCGATCCCTCCTTCCCCGGCGAAGGCCGGGGCCCCGTAGCGCGCCCGCGGCCGGTGAGGCATGATGCTGCGATTGTCGTGCCGCTGGGCCCCGGACGCCGCCGGCGAAGAAAGCCGATATGAATGACAGTGAGGGTCCGACGTTGGGCTCGATCAAGGCGACGAAGCGCGGGGCAGGTAAAGGATCAAGGTTCGGCGGGGTGTTTCGAGGATGAAGGACTCCTCCACCGCCGCCCGGCTATCCGCCCCTATTGCCCGAACCCCGCGCCGCTCGCCTGCGCCACCGCCTCGCGCGCGGCGGCGAGCAGGGCGCCGGCTTTCGCCTCGCACTCGCGCTGCTCATAAGCGGGGTCGCTGTCGGCGACGATGCCGGCGCCGGCCTGGACGTGCATCACCCCGTCCTTCACCACCGCGGTGCGCAGCACGATGCACGAATCCATCGATCCGTCGGGCGAGAAATAGCCGACACCGCCGGCATAGGCGCCGCGCGCCTCGCCCTCCAGTTCCGCGATAATCTCGCACGCCCGCACCTTTGGCGCGCCCGAGACGGTGCCGGCGGGAAAGCCAGCGAACAGCGCGTCGAGCGCGTCGCGCCGCGAATCGAGCCGGGCGACGACGTTCGAGACGATGTGCATCACATGGCTGTAGAATTCGATCGTGTAGCTGTCCGTCACGCGCACCGATCCCGCCGCCGCCACCCGCCCGGCGTCGTTGCGGCCGAGATCGAGCAGCATCAGATGCTCGGCGCGCTCCTTGGGATCGGCGAGGAGACTCGCGCGATTGGCTTCGTCCTCCATGGCGGTGCGGCCGCGCGGGCGGGTGCCGGCGATCGGGCGGATCGTCACTTCGCCGTCGCGCACGCGCACCAGGATCTCGGGGCTCGATCCGGTCAGCGCGAAGCCCGGCAGATCGAGATGATAGAGGAACGGCGAGGGGTTCACCCGCCGCAGCGCGCGGTAGAGCTCGAACGGCGGCAGCGCGAAGGGCGCGGTGAAGCGCTGGGCGAGCACCACCTGGAAGATGTCGCCCGCGACGATATAGTCCTTGGCGCGCGCGACCATCTCGGCGTAGCGGCCTTCGGGCAGCACGGGCTGTAGCGCGATCTCGGGCGCATCGCCGCGCACCGGCGGCGGCAGCGGCGCGGTGGCGAGCCGGGCGGCGGTCGCCTCCACCCGCTCGGCGGCGTCGGACACCAGCCGCTCGGGATCGCGGCGCTCGTCGGGCCAGACGGGCGCCACGATGAACAGGCTGTCCGCCAGCCGATCGAACAACAGGATCACCGTCGGCCGCACGAAGATCATGTCGGGCAGGCCGAGCCCCGGCGCGGCGGCGCGCGGCAGCCGCTCGACCAGGCCCACCGTCTCATAGCCGAAATAGCCGACCAGGCAGGCGAGCGCGCGCGGCAGTTCGGCGGGCACGTCCATCCGGCAGGCGCCGACCAGCGCGCGCAACGCATCGAGCGTCGGTTCGGGGCAGGGGGCGAAGGCCGCGCGATCGGTGAGCCAATGCCGGTTGATCTCCGCCCGCGCTCCTTCCGCGCGGAACACCAGATCGGGCGCGAGGCCGAGCATCGAATGCCGTCCGCGCACCGCGCCGCCTTCCACCGATTCGAGCAGATAATCGCCGCGCCCCGGCTCGATCAGCTTGAGTGCCGCGGCGACCGGCGTTTCGGTATCGGCGAGCTGACGCTGCCACAACAGCGCCGGGCGCCCGGCCGCGAGCGCCGCGCGCGCCTCGGCCAGGCCCTGAACGGCCGCGCTCAGCGGGCGCCCTCCAACAATTCGGCGCGGACCTTGGCGACTTCGGCGTCGTTCACTTTCACGCCCAATTGCTTGCGTGCCGCGCGGACCAGTTCCTCGATATATTCATTGCCCACCGCCTGGCCGAGCTCGGCGCGGCGCGCGGCGACGATCTGCGGCGCGGCGGCCGCGTCGCGTCGCTCGATCCGATCGAGATAAACGACGATCCAGCCCTGGCCGCCGGGCGCTTCCTGCAGCTTGGCGGTCTTGGGAGCCATCGCGAAGGCGAGCGTCACCGGCCCCGGCGCGCGCGGCCCCAGCACCTCCAGCTGCGCGCGCGTCGCCTGGAGCGGCTGGATGGGCGGCAGCTGCAGCCCGGTCGCCTTCATCGCCTCCGCGAAGGGTTTGCCCGCCTTCACCTGCGCGACGACCTGCGCCGCGACCGCGCGGGCGCGGCGCTGCGCGCGATCGAGGGTGAAATCGCGCGCCACCACCGGCGTCAGCTGCGCGAGCGGCGGCACCGCCGGCGGCACGACGCGATCGACGATCATCACCGCGAAGCCGCCATCGGTGCCCAGCGGCACCAGCTGCGTGCCCTCGCTGGGATCGATCTTGAACGCGGCGTCCAGCACCGGCCGGAGCGCGGGGTTGGGGCGGCGATCGGGATTGGCGGGATCGATGCCGGCGGGGGTGACGGGCGGCACCTGCTCCACCGTCAGCTTGCGCTTGCCGACGATGTCATCGAAGGTCGCCTTGTTGTCGATCGCGTCGCCGATCTGCTCCTGCGCGTCGGACAGGGCCTTGGCGAGCTTGGCCTTGCCGAGTTCGTCGGCGAGCGTCGCGCGCGCTTCGCTTTCCGACTTTGCCGGCAGCTTGGCGACCTTCTCCACTTGCACCACGGTGAAGCCGAGCGGCCCCTTGATCGGCCCGGCGACGGCGCCTTGCGGGGTGGCGAACACCGCTTTCGCCAGCTCGACGCTGGTCTGCGCGGCATAGGCCGTCTGGTCGAGCCCGGCGAGCTTCGCCGCCTCCAGCCCGATCGCCTTGGCGGCGGTCTCGATCGGCGTGCCCGACTTCACCTTGGCGGCGAGCGCTTGCGCCTGGGCTTCCCCAGCGATCACCACCTGCGCCACGTCGCGCGTTTCGCGCGCGGCGAAGCGCGCCGCCTGGGCACGATAGGCGGCGGCGATTTCGGCGTCGCTGGGGGTGGCCTCGGCCTTCACCGTTTCCGCGGTCACCACCGCGACCCGCAGCGCGCGGCGCTCGGGGATGCGATAGCGGCCTTGGTTACGCTGATAATAGGTCTTCAGCTCGTCGGCCGTGGGCGTCGCGCCCGCGCCGATCGCCTTCGCCGGAATGAACCCCACCTGGCCCCAGCGCTGTTCGAGCAGCAGCGCCGCATAGGGCTCGGCGAGTTTGGCGGGGAATTGCGTCGCGCCTTGGGTGGGCAGTTGCAACTGCTCGATGATGATCGAGCGCGCGATATCGGCGCGCACCTGGCGATCGGTCAGCCCGCGTTGCGCGAGCAGCTGCTTGTACGTGTCATTGTTGAATTTGCCGTCCACGCCCTGCAGCCCGGGGATCGCGGCGAGCTGCTGATCGACCAGCTTCTTCGGGGCGGCGAGCCCGATCTGCTTGCCGAACTCCTCCAGCGCGATCCCGCCGATCAGGCGATTGAGCGTCCCTTCGAACCCGCCCGCGAGCAGATATTGCTGCTGGGTGAGATCGGGCTGCTGCTGGCGGAAATTGGCGACATCGCTGCGCACGCGCTCGCGCAGATCTGCGGCGGTGACGGTCTGGCCGCCGATCGTCGCGATCACACTCTGCGGGCCGGCGCTCCGCCCGCCACCGGTGCCGCTGCGCAGGCCGCCGATATCGCCGATCACGAAGGCCAGCGCGATCACCACCAGCGCGACCAGCGCGACCGTCGCCCCCAGGCGCGAATAGATTAAGCGACGAAACAGGCTGAGCATGGCGGGCGGGTACGTCCTTCGCGGGTTTGAAGGCGCTTCGTCTAGGGGGACTTGGCGCGGGCATCAAGCTCGGGCATCAGCCGCGCCGACACCATGGTCGGGGAGAGAATGATGCGGCGCAAGCTGGTGGCGGGCAATTGGAAGATGAACGGATCGCGCGCCGGGCTCGGCGAGCTGGAGGCGATCGCCGCCGCCGCCGCGCGGCATCCCGCTGTCGATGTCGCGGTAGCGGTGCCGGCGACGTTGATCGGCTGGGCGGCCGAGCATGTGCCGGCGCTCGCGATCGGCGCGCAGGATATTCACGGCAATGATGCCGGCGCCCATACCGGCTGCGTCTCCGCCGCGATGGTGAAGGAGGCGGGCGCGCGCTTCACCATCGTCGGCCATAGCGAGCGGCGCGGCGACCAGGGCGAGACCAGCCAGGACGTCTGGGCCAAGGCGGTGGCCGCGCATCGCCACGGGCTCCACGTGATCCTCTGCGTCGGCGAGACGGAGGCCGAGCGCGACGCCGGCCGCGCCGCGCGCGTGGTGCAGGCGCAGATCGAGAAATCGGTGCCCGACGAGGCGAACCCCGATTGGTTCACGCTCGCTTATGAGCCGCGCTGGGCGATCGGCACCGGCCGCACCCCGACGATGGAGGAGATCGCCGAGGTTCACGCCATCGCCCGGGCCAAGCTGCGGATGCTGGTGGGCGCTGCGGCCGACGGCATCCGCATCCTTTATGGCGGCTCGGTGACAGGCGCGAACGCGGCCGAGATCCTGGCGACCGCCGATGTCGATGGCGCGCTGGTCGGCGGCGCGAGCCTGACCGCGGCGAAGTTCGTGCCGATCATCGAAGCGGCGGGGTAGAGGCGTTCAGCCGCCCAACGCGCGTTTGCGATCCGCGTCCCGGTAGCCGGCTTGCAATGTGAAACCGAGGCGGCGCAGTGCTTCCGCCTCGATCTCGAACAGCAATGGATCGGCGAAGCGGCGGCGCGCGGCCACGGTAAGCGCGATCGCGTCGCCGAGCGCCCCCGCGCCGATCGCGGCGTCGATCGCGTCGAGCCAGGCGGGATGATCCGCCGCCGCCAGCGTATCGGCGGGCAGCGTCTCGGCGAAGGCCTGGTCGCGCCAGCCCGCCACGTCATACAGGTGCGCGATCGGCCGGCCGAGCGCGGGATCGCGCAACGTCTCCAGAAAGGCGAGGTGGAGCGGGTGCGCGCGATCGGCGACGTTCTTGCGCGCGAAATCGGCGGACAGGTGCGCGCCGGTATGCTGCATCATGTAGAGCCGCATCGAATCCGCGCCCAGCACCTCGGCATGCGCCATCATCGCCGGCATCTGGTGGAAATTGTCGAGCTGGATCGTCGCGTTCATATGGAATTCGCGGAAGATGCCGGCGGCGCGCTTGGCGGCGATGAACGCCAGATTGGGTGCGAGCTTCTCCCATTTGCCGGGGCGGCGGACGATTTCGTAAACCTCCGGCGTGCAGGCATCGATCGAAACGTTTACCAGCGGACGGTATTTCTCCAGCCCCGCATAAGCGGGCCAGCGTTCCGCGCCCAGCAGTAGGCCGTTGGTGTGCAGATCGAGTTCGAGTTGATAATCGTGCTCGGCGAGCCGCTTCAGGATCGATCGGTAATGGTGGCTGGCGAAGGGATCGCCCTGGCCGGAGAGCGATAGGGTCAGCGCGCCGCGCGCCAGCATCGGCTCGAACACCTGTTGCTCGATGATGTCGAAGCGGCGTTCCTCGGCCTCGCTCGCGCTCATCAACTCGCTGCGGCAGGAGGGGCAGGCGAGATTGCAGGTGGAATCATGCGCCAGGAACAGCCAGCGCGGCGCGTGATCGAGCAGCAGCTGTGCCTCGTCGATCGCGCGGCGCAGCGCTCGGTCGGTAACTTCCGCGCGGCGGGGCAGGGCGTCTTCACGGATATAGGTGCAGCGCTGCTTGTTGCAGAAGCGGAAGCTGCCATCGAGGATGCTTTCGCGCATTTCCTGGGCGTCGGCGCCGTTCCAGATCTGCTCGGCGGTCATCGCGCCGATGGTGCCGAGCCGCTTCTGCGTCCAGATCGAGCAGCAGGGCGCGACCGTGCCGTCGATCAGCGTTTCGAACTTCACGAACGGCGCGTCGCAGAAGCGACCGGAAAGATCGGCCGAGCGGGCGGGATCGCCGTGGCGTTCGGCGAAGAAGATGGCGCCCGCGGTTTGCGGACAGAGCGAAAAGGCGGCTTCGAGCTGGCGCAAGCTGGCGATGCCGCGCACCCGGTCGCCGTCCAGCACTTCGATCAGCGCGAGCAGCAGCGCCATGCCGCGCTTGAGCGGCGCCGGCTGGAAATCGATCAGCCCTGCGATCAGGCCGCGCAGCGCCTGGCGATGCTCGGCATGTAGTTCGGCGAGCGCGGCCCATGCTTCGGGGTGATCGAAGCCGTCGATAAGCAGGCCCATCACCGTTTCGAGAAAGCCATAGAGCGGGTGTTCGGTGATCGGCGCGGTGTCGGTCGCCGGCAACGGCCGCGCCGCCGCATTCCAGGTCTCGCTCGTCACCCCCCAAGCTCCTTGGCTGCTAATCTCCCGCCCGGTGTTGCGGCGGGGAATTTGAAATAGGGTTAACGGCCGATCAACCACCTTGGGTAAAGTCCGGGAAAGCCTGGTTCGCGGGCGTGATCCCAGGAAAAATACGGGGGCCGTGCGGCGGCATCCCGCAGGGGTGCGGTGGCTAAAGCTAAGCCGCTGTTCATGGGTTTTCCTCAATTCCAGGTAAAGTTTGGCCGCCATCCCACCCTGGCCGCGGGCATGCCGCTCCCGGCCGCACAGGGGGTGACGACATGGCAGGCACGGCGGAACGCGATCGCCAGCGGCGGTCTTGGCTGAGATATGGCGCGCTGTTGCTCGCCGGCGGCGCGGTGATCGCCTTCGCGGCGACCGCCCCGGACGGGAGCGGCGGCGATCCGCTTCAGATCGTTCCCGGCGGCGCGCCGACCCCGGCGCCCACCGTCGCCACCGCCGAGGTGACGCCCGCCACCGCCGCGCCGAGCGAGGCCGATTACCGCGCCGCGCTCGCCATGTGGCGGGTGCCGCGGGAGAAGGACTCGTGTGTTTCGTGCCACGGTCCGGATTTCATCGATCTCGCGCGCATCGGCACGTCGGACAGCGATCTGATCCGCCGCGCGGTGCTCGATGGCGCGAGCAGCGAGGAGGCGCAGGCACTGCTACGCGGCGTCCAATATTTGCGCGCCCGTTACGCGATGCCGGCCGAGAACCCGCGCACCTTCCGCCCCTTCCAGCCCGGCGGCGCGCTGCTGCCCGGCGCGAACAGCGTCGAGCGCGACGCCGCGTTCGGCGAAGAGCTCGCCAAGGTGCTGCCGACGCTCACGGGCAGCACCCGCGTCGCGACGCTGGCCGATGCCAAGCGCGCCCGCGACGAACTGCTCAACCTGGATTGGGACAAGTTCCGGATCGGCATCCCCTTCCCGCGCTGGTCGGCGGATATCGCCCACGGCCCGCAGGAAGGGACGATGAACGATTGGGTGAGCGATCTGCCGCGCGTGCCGCGCCCGGCCTTTGCCGCCCAGTGGCAGGCGCTCCAGGATGCCTATCTGAACGAGCCGAGCGAAACCAATTTCTGGCGGCTCTATTTCGCCGCCGACGACATGACCGAGGGCTTTGCCGGCGTCACCCCGGCGGACCCCGCCGATACCCGCGAGGTGCATGATTTCTCGCTGATCAAATATCGCTCCACGCTGATCGGCCAGCATCTGCTGCGGATGGAGGCGCTGCGCCGCCAGGGCTTCACGCGCGGGCAGATCGCTTTCTCCTACCTCGCGACCGATCCCGGCTTCGCCGTGCCGTTCAAGGCCGAAGGCGTGACGCTGCACAACGGTTACCGGTTGGAGGAATTCCTGCCCAATCCGATGTGGGAAGTGGGCGATTTCCAGCGCCGCGAGCTGGAGCCCTCCGATCTTACCCTCGGCCAGCCGGGCAATCGCGGCACGTCCGACCGCTTCCGTGATCAGCTGCGACTGCTCGGCTATCCGCAATTCGTGCTCGACAGCATCGATCCCAATCAGACGATCGAGCAGGCCGATGACGAACTGCGCACCGCCTGGTTCATGATCGGTTTCCGCTTCGATCCAAGCTTGCTCCGCGTCTCGCCGTCGAACTCGACCAAGGTCGGCGAATATCTGCTCGGCCAGCTGTGGAAGCAGGACATGTTCATCCACCGCGCCTTCCTGCAATTCACCCGGATGGTCGCGGCGAGCTACAACCCACAGGCGATGGTGAAGGCCTCCCCGCCGTTCAAGCTGCAGTTCAATTACTTCACCGGCTATAACCGCGCGGTGCCCAGCCGCTGGAACACCGACGCGACCGCCAAGCCGAGCGCGACCGCCAAGGCGCGGCAGCTGGAGCTATACAAGCGGATCACCGCCAACCTGTTCCGCATGGCACTGCTGCTGCACGAGGAAGCGCTGAGCACCGGCCAGATCGCGCCCTATGGCAATGTGACGACCGACGGCGAGTTTGATCGGATCAACGAGTTCTTCAACTATGCCGGCCAGCCCGATCGCGCGGCGGACGACGCGCTGATCCGCCGCGTCGCCGCGCGGGCGGGGAAGACCCTGAATTTCTAAGCGGCCGCCAGGGCAGTGCCGGGGAGCTCGATCCGCTCCTCCGCCACCCGGCGGATCGTGTCGATGCTCGCCCGCATGAACGGGCGAAAAGCGGCTCGCACGATCAGCGCCAGCGGCAGCGCGGCGAGCGCGCTTCTGGGGGCGAAGCTATACACCCAGCGGATCTCGGTCGCGCCATCGCCGCGCGCCTGGGTGAAGAACTCGCCGCGGCCATAGGCCGCGAGCCGCCCGATCAGCCCGCCAAAGCCCCAGACCATATAAGCGAAATAATGCGGGCGATCCTGGGCGATCACTTCTTCCAGCACCGATGATCCGTCTGCCATGAACACGCGGCGCCGCGCGCCGGGCTCGCTCCAGGTGCCGGCGATCATCGCCGTGTGGGTGATCGCCGGGATCGAGCCATGACCGAGCAAAATGTCCTCCAGGGCGACATGCTGGAACCAGCGATCGAACCGATCGAGCGGGCGCGCGACGGTGATGCTCGCTTCGGCGGCGATGTGACGCCCCTGGCGGAGCGCTGGCCGCGCCGCTTGAGCATCGGCAATGGGATCGACGGTCGGCATAGTCCGGTCTCCGGATAATACGTCCTCCGTACTATCAAATTCTTGTCGGGCTGGCAAGCGGGGGGCATGATCGGCGCATGACTCAGGCGGCGATGGCGGAAAGTCTGCGCGAGGCGATCGCGACCTTGCTGCAGGTGTTTAAGGTGGAGGAGGCGCTGAGCGGCGAGGGGCCTTATGCGCGGCTCAACCTTTCCGATCTGAACGTGCTGCTGTTCCTGGGCGCGAGCGGCGAGCCCCAGGCGATGAGCGCGATCGCCGCGGCGCTTTCCGCCAAGCTCAGCACCGCCGGCACGATCGCCGATCGCCTCGTCCGCGCCGGGCTGGTCGAGCGGCGGCGGGTGGAGGATGATCGACGGCTGGTGCTGCTGGCGCTCACGCCCGCCGGAGCCGAGCTCCATGAGGAGACGGTGGCGGTGCAGCGCCGCCACTGCGCCGCGATGCTCGACGTGCTCTCCTCCGACGAGGAGCGCGAGCAACTGCTCGAACTGCTCGGCAAGATCGCCGGCGCGGCCGCCGCTTTGCGCGCCCGTCGCCTGCCACGCGCTTAACCGAACCGCGCCTTCAGCAATTTCCAAGCGGCGCGCAGGCCGAGTGCCTCGCCGCCCTTGGGCCGGGCGGGTTTGGCGGTAGGGCGCCAGGCGAAGGTATCGAGATGCGCCCAGGGCGTGCCCGCGGGGACGAAGCGCTGGAGGAACAAGGCGGCGGTGATCGATCCGGCGAAACCGCCCTCCGGCGCGTTGACCATGTCGGCGATGTCGGACTTCAGCATCTCGTCATAGCTGCGCCACAGCGGCAGCCGCCACAGCGGATCGTGGACGGCGTCGCCGGCGGCGAGCAACTCGGCGGCGAGGCCTTCGTCATTGGCGAAGGTGGCGGGCAGATCGGGGCCGAGCGCCACGCGCGCCGCGCCGGTGAGCGTCGCGAAATCGAGGATCAGCGTTGGCGCGCTCTCGCCCGCCTTGGTTAGCGCGTCGCCCAGGATCAGCCGGCCTTCGGCATCGGTATTGGTGTTCTCCACCGTCAGGCCGGCGCGGGTGCGCAGCACGTCGCCGGGGCGGAAGGCGGCGGCGGAGACGGCGTTCTCCACCGCCGGGATCAGCAGGTGCAGCCGCAGCTTCAGCCCCGCCGCCATCACCAGCTCGGCGAGCGCCAGCGCGTGCGCCGCGCCGCCCATGTCCTTCTTCATCAGCCGCATCGCCGATGAGGGTTTGATGTCGAGCCCGCCGCTATCGAAGCACACGCCCTTGCCGATGATCGCGACGCGGGGGTGATCGGGATGGCCCCATTCCAGCTCGATCAGCCGGGGCGCGCGCTCGCGGGTGGCGGCGGCGCCGACGGTGTGGATCATCGGATAGCCCTGCACCAGCGCGTCGCCGCGCGTGACCGACAGGGTGGCGCCGAACCGCGCGGCGAGGGCCTCGGCCTCCGCCTCCAGCTCGGCTGGCCCCAGATCGCTCGCGCCGAGATTGACCAGATCGCGCACCTTGGCGACCGCGCTCGCCAGCCGCACCGTCTCGTCGATCCGCGCCGGCTCGCTTGTCAGCAGCACGCGCGGGCCTTGCGGATCGGCCTTGCGGTAGCGTTCGAAGCGGTGCTGGGCGAGTAGCCAGCCGAGCCCGGCCGCGCCGAGCGGGCCGGTCTTCAGCCGATAACTGCCCTCCGGCAGCACTTCGCCCTGGCTCGCGATCCGCCAGGGCGAGCTTTCCGGCTCGTTGCACACCAGCAGCGCCGACCAGTCCTCGGCGCTCTCGCCCGGCAGGATCGCGCGGTTGCCCGCCTTGCCGCTCACCTGCGCGGCGGCGAGCAGCGCGCGCGTGCGCGGCGGCTGGCCGGCGAGCCAGGCGGCATAATCCTCCGGCCGCACCACCTCGATGAAGCGCGCGGGCTGGCCGCGATCGGGCTGGAGCAGGGGCGCGAAATCGGTCATTGCGCGGGGAAGATCAGGAATTGCTCATAGCGGCCGGGCGCGGCGGGCTCGGCATAGGTTACCGCGACGAGCTTGCGCCCATCGGGATAAGTGATGCGGTAATTGCGGTTGACGAAGCCGCCGCGCAGCCGGGGCGGACCGGCGGGTTCGAACGCGCTCGGCTCGCCCAGCGCGCCGAGCGACTGGCGGTAATCGCCGGCGACTTGCGCGGTGTAGAAATAATTCCAATTCTCCGTCATCCGCGCGGGCGCGAGCGTGCCGTCGCGCATCGCGGTGAAGATCGCGCGGGCGTCGGCGGTCTTGCCCGCTTCGGCATCGGGCTTGGGCGGCAGGATCGTCTCGGCGATCTTGCGCGCGATCGTGCCCTGCGCGTCGCCGAAATCGGCGTTGACCGCGACGGTGATCGCCGCCTTGTCATCGGGGAAGACGATATTTTCGGTCAGGAAGCCGACCGCTTCGCCGCCATGCTCGATCGCGCGGCGCGCGCCGTTCGCGCCGCCGAGCACGAACACGCCGAGCCCGTAGCGCGTGTCGCCGCCGTTCGTGAGCTTCACGACTTTCTCCTGCTCGTCCCACTCGGCGGGGGTCAGCAGGGTGCGATCGATCCGGGCGATGTTCCATTTGGCGAGATCGCTCGGCGACATCGACAGCTCGCCCGCGGCGAACAGCCAGCCATAAGCGGCGGGCTTGGCGAGCCGTACCGGCCCCAGCGCGAAACGGTGATAGCCGGCGGGGAAATCGCCGCCGATCGCCTTGTCCTGATCATAAGCGGTGATGCCGAGCGGCTTGAACACGCGGCGCTGGAGCAGCGCGAACAGCGGCTCGCCCGCCACCTTCTCCGCGATCATCCCCGCCACGACATAGCCCGTGTTCGAATATTGCCACTGCGCGCCGGGATCGAAATCGAGCGGCTTCTTCGCCCAGCGATCGACGATCGCCTGGGGGCTGACCGGCTTTTCCATAGCGGCGAAGCTGTAATCCTGCGGCCAATAATCCTGCAGGCCCGAGGTGTGGCTGAGCAGCTGGCGCAGCGTGATGCGATCGGCGCCCGAGATATCGGGGAGATATTTGCTCACCTTGTCGTCGAGGCTCAGTTTGCCGTCGCGCTGGAGCAGCAGCAGCGCGGCGGCCGTGAACTGCTTGGAGACCGAGGCGATCTGATAGGGGGCTGGCGTGCGGGCGCTCGTCCAGCCCGGCGCCTGGGTGCCGTAGGCCTTGGCGAACACCAGCTTGCCGCCGCGCACCACCGAGATGGAGGCGGAAGGGACGCCGGTGGCTTTCAGGCTCTCGGCGACGGCGGAGTCGATCTTGGCGATCTCGGCCGGGGTGAGTTCCTGCGCGACGGCGGGCGCGGCGAGGACGGCGAGCGGGAGGAGGGCGTAGCGGATCATGGAGTCTTCCGTGGCGTGATAGTGGCGCAGGGAAGCGGAGGATGATGCGCGAGTCAAATCCTCCCCAAGCTTGCTTGGGGAGGGGGACCATGCGAAGCATGGTGGAGGGGCAGCGCCGCATGGGCATTTTGCCGAAACCAAGTCAAACCGTCCGCCGCGCGCGCAAGCTTAGGCGCGAAATGTCCCTGCCCGAGGTGCTGCTTTGGCAAGCCCTTCGGGAGCGACCAGACGGCCTCAAATTTCGCCATCAGCACCCGGCGGGACCTTACGTCCTCGACTTCTATTGCGCGGAGGCGAAGTTGTGCATCGAAGTTGATGGCGAGGCGCATGAACGCGGCGATCGTCCAGCGCGCGATGCGGGGCGCGATGCTTTGTTGCAGAAATATGGCGTGAAGACCTTGAGAATCCCTGCCCGCGAAGTGCTTATCGATCTGGACGCTGTCGTTCGCGGTATCGCCACTGAAGCGATGTCGCGCCGGCCCCTCCACCGCCGTTCCGGCGGTCCCCCTCCCCAAGCATAGCTTGGGGAGGATTTTTCACATCCGGAACACCCCGAACCCGCGCTCTTCCACCGGCGCTTCCAGCGTCGCCGCAAGCGCCAGCCCGAGCACATCCCGCGTCTGCGCGGGGCCAATAATCCCATCGTCCCAAAGCCGCGCCGTCGCGTACCAGGGGTTGCCTTCGTCCTCGTACTTCTGGCGGATCGGCGCCTTGAACGCCTCGGCCTCTTCCGCCGACCAGCTGCCCGCGTCGCGGTGGACCGTCGCCAGCACGCTCGCCGCCTGCTCGCCGCCCATCACGCTGATCCGCGCGTTCGGCCAGCTGAACAGGAAGCGCGGGGAATAAGCGCGCCCGCACATGCCGTAATTGCCCGCACCGAAACTGCCGCCGATCAGCACCGTGATCTTCGGCACCGTCGCGGTCGCGACCGCCGTTACCAGCTTGGCGCCGTGCTTCGCGATCCCTTCCGCCTCGTACTTGCCGCCGACCATGAAGCCCGAGATGTTCTGGAGGAACAGCAGCGGGATACGCCGCTGCTGGGCGAGTTCGATGAAATGCGCGCCCTTCACCGCGCTTTCGCTGAACAACACGCCGTTATTCGCCAGAATCGCGACCGGCATCCCCCAGATATGCGCGAAGCCGCAGACCAACGACGATCCATACAGCGCCTTGAACTCGTGGAACTCGGATGCGTCCACCAGCCGGGCGATCACCTCATGCACGTCATAGGGCGCGCGGACATCGGGGGGGATGATGCCGTAAAGCTCCTCCGCATCGAAGCGCGGCGGGCGCGGCTCGCGCGTCGCGACGAAAGGCTCGGCGCGCTTGCCGAGATGGCTGACGATATCGCGCACGATCGTCAGCGCGTGCGCGTCATTCTCCGCCAGATGATCGACCACGCCCGAACGCCGCGCGTGCAGCTCGCCGCCGCCCAGATCCTCGGCGGAGATCACTTCGCCCGTCGCCGCCTGCACCAGCGGCGGGCCGGCGAGGAAGATCGTTCCCTGGCCGCGCACGATCACCGTCTCGTCGGACATCGCCGGCACATAGGCGCCGCCGGCGGTGCAGCTGCCCATCACGCACGCGATCTGTGGGATGCGCTTGGCGCTCATATTCGCCTGATTGAAGAAGATGCGACCGAAATGGTCGCGATCGGGAAACACTTCGGCCTGGTGAGGTAGGTTGGCGCCGCCCGAATCGACCAGATAGACGCAAGGGAGCAGGTTCGCTTCGGCGATCTCCTGCGCGCGCAGGTGCTTCTTCACCGTGAGCGGATAGTAAGTGCCGCCCTTCACCGTCGCGTCGTTCGCCAGGATCATCACCTGCCGGCCAGAGACGCGGCCGATGCCGGCGATAACGCCCGCGCCCGGCACGTCCTCGCCATAGACGCCGTGCGCCGCGAGCTGACCGATTTCGAGGAAGGGCGAACCCGGATCGAGCAGCCGCTCGACGCGTTCGCGCGGCAGCAGCTTGCCGCGCTCGGTGTGCTTGGCGCGCGCGCGCTCCGGCCCGCCGAGCGCGGCCTGGGCGACATCGGCGCGCAGCCGCTCGACCAGCGCGCGGTTGTGCGCGGCGTTGGCGCGGAACGCCTCGCTTTCGGGGGAAATGCGCGTGTCGAGCACCGGCGCGCTCATGGCCTACTCCTTATCCGTGTCGGCGCGTGCCTAGCCGGGGACCGATCGCCTGGAAAGGAGGTTGGGAATTCTTGAGCGAAAGCCGTGTGGACTCCGTAACGAAATCCGCGCAGCCTTGATATCGGTTAACCAAGGGAGGTGCCGATGTTGAAGCAGGTTATCGCGGCGACGCTGCTCGCCGGGCTGGCGTTGCCGGCGGTCGCGCAGGAGCGGGAGCAGGGCAAGGCGGTCGAGGTGCATTTCGTGAAGTTCAAGCCGGGCTCGCTCAGTCGCATCGACGAGATCGAACGCAAATATTTCGATCCGGCGGCCGAGAAGGTCGGCATCCGCCCGATCATCATCCGTATGGCTTCGGGCGATTGGGACCGCGAGTATATCTTTCCGATGAAGTCGATGGGCGATCTCGATTATGTCACCACGCCCGAGAACAAGGCCTGGCTCGCCGAGGTCGATAAGCTCGCCGGTGGCCCGGGCAGCGCGCAGAAGCTGCTCGCCGAATGGGGCGGCGCGATCGTGCGCGACAAGCGCGATTTCGGCTTCAGCGACCAGAAGTAAGTTTAGGCAAGGGCCTACTCGCTCGCCCCAAGTCCCCCCGTCACCCCGGACTTGTTCCGGGGTCCACCGTGGTCCCAAGCTTGCGCCGACGCGCTGGGCGGCACGGTGGATGCCGGAACAAGTCCGGCATGACGGGGTATAGCCGGTGGCGAGATGATGACGGCCGTCCGGGCGGCGGACGCCCCTACGCCCCGATCAGTTCCCGCCCGATCAGCATCCGGCGGATCTCGTTGGTCCCCGCGCCGATATCGAGCAGCTTGGCATCGCGCAGGAAGCGTTCGACCGGCCAATCCTTGGTATATCCGGCGCCGCCCAAGGCCTGCACCGCCTCCAGCGCGACCTTCACCGCGTTCTCGCTCGCGAGCAGGATCGCGCCCGCCGCGTCGAAGCGCGTCGTCTTGCCCGCGTCGCACGCCTTGGCGACCGCATAGACATAGGCCCGCGCCGAACTGAGCGCGACATACATGTCCGCCACTTTCGCCTGAATCAGCTGGAACGCGCCGATCGCCTGGCCGAACTGCTTGCGCTCGCGGACATAGGGCAGCACCACGTCAAGGCAGGCCTGCATCACGCCGAGCTGGATGCCCGCCAGCACCGCGCGCTCATAATCCAGGCCCGACATCAACACCCCGACCCCGCCATTCTCCGGGCCCATCACATTTTCTTCGGGCACCTCGCAATCGCTGAAGACGAGTTCGGCGGTCGGCGAGCCGCGCATCCCCATCTTGTCGATCTTCTGGCCGATCGCGAAGCCGGGCATGTCGCGCTCGATCAGGAAAGTCGTGATCCCGCGCGATCCGCTTTCGGGGTTGGTCTTGGCATAGACCACGAGCGTATCGGCATAAGCCGCGTTGGTGATCCAGAACTTCGTGCCGTTCAGCACATAGCCGCCCTGCACCTTCTCCGCGCGCAGCTTCATGCTCACCACGTCCGAACCGGCGCCCGCTTCGGACATCGCCAGGCTGCCGACATGCTCGCCCGAGATCAGCTTGGGGAGATATTTGGCCTTCTGCTCGGCGTTGCCCCAGCGCGCGATCTGGTTGACGCACAGATTCGAGTGCGCGCCATAGGACAGCCCGATCGAGGCCGAGGCGCGGGCGACTTCCTCGCACGCGATGACGTGTTCCAGATAGCCCAGGCCGAGGCCGCCATCTTCCTCCGGCACGGTGATGCCATGCAGCCCGAGCGCGCCCATCGCCGGCCAGAGTTCGTCGCGGGGGAACCAGTCCTCCGCATCGATCCGCGCGGCGAGCGGGGCGATCCGATCCTGGGCGAAACGCTTCGTCGTCTCGCGGATCATGTCGGCGGTTTCGCCGAGCGCGAAATCGAGGGCGATATCCATCCTACTCTCCCAACACGCTTGTTCCCGCCGCGCGTGGCGCTTGGCAGGCGGATCGAGCGCCGCCATAGACGGCGAAAAGGGGGGTGCCAATGGCCGGGTTGCTGCGCAAGAAATCGATCGAGCCGGAGCAGGGCGCGCAGGCGCTCGCGCGAACGCTCGGCTGGCCGCATCTGGTGGCGCTCGGCGTCGGCGCGATCGTCGGCACCGGGATTCTCACCCTGATCGGGGTGGGCGCGGGGCTCGCCGGGCCGGCTGTGATCCTGAGCTTCGTGATCGCCGGCGCGATCTGCGCCTGCGCGGCGCTGGCCTATGCCGAGCTCGCGACGATGATCCCGGCGTCAGGCAGCGCCTATACCTACAGCTATGTCGTGCTGGGCGAGGTGATCGCCTGGGTGATCGGCTGGAGCCTGATCCTGGAATATTCGCTGGTCGTCTCGACCGTGGCGGTCGGCTGGTCGGGCCATGCGGCGCCGTTGCTCGAACGACTGATCGGCTTCCCGGCGGCGCTGGCGAACGGGCCGGAGGCGGGCGGGGTGCTCAATCTGCCGGCGGTGTTCATCATTGCGGTGGTCGCGGGGCTGCTGATGCTCGGCACGCGCGAGAGCGCGACGCTCAACGCGGTGCTGGTGATCGTGAAGCTGATCGCCCTGGCCGTGTTTGTCGCGGTGGCGCTGCCTTATTTCGATGGGCGGAATCTGGAGCCGTTCATGCCCTTCGGCTTCGCCAAATCGCTGCAAGGCGGTGCCGAGCGCGGGGTGATGGCGGCGGCGGCGATCATCTTCTTCGCTTTCTACGGCTTCGATGCGATCTCGACCGCGGCGGAGGAGACCAAGAATCCGGGGCGCGATCTGGCGATCGGGATCGTCGGATCGATGCTCGCCTGTGTCGCGATCTATATGCTGGTCGCGGTGGCGGCGGTTGGCGCGCTGAGCTACGCCAAATTCGCGGCGAGCGCCGAGCCGCTCGCGCTGATCCTGCGCGGCGTGGGCCAGCCGGGCGCGGCGACCTTCCTGGAGGCGAGCGCGGTGATCGCGCTGCCGACGGTGCTGCTGGCGTTCCTTTATGGCCAGAGCCGCATCTTCTTCACCATGGCGCGCGACGGGCTGCTGCCGCAGGGGCTCGCCAAGGTTTCCGCGAAGGGCACGCCGGTGCTGATCACGGCGGTGACGGCGCTGATCGTCAGCGTGATCGCGGGGCTGTTGCCGCTGGGCGAGATCGCCGCGCTGGCGAATGCGGGGACGCTCGCGGCGTTCATCGCGGTGTGCGTCTGCCTGATCGTGTTGCGCCTGCGCGCGCCCGAGGCCGAGCGCCGCTTCCGCGCGCCCTTGGGCGTGCCGGTCGCGGCGGCGGGGGTGCTGGGGTGCGTCTATCTGTTCTTCAGCCTGCCGAGCAAGACGCAGGCCTGGTTCCTGCTGTGGAATCTGGGCGGGCTGGCGGTGTATTTCCTCTACGCCCGACCCCGGGCGGTGGCGGGGCGGTAACACTCCTTGTGAGAGCGCCGTCCCATCCTCCCCCGATGGGGGAGAGCTGTTATCCGTCAATATAGCGCCTCTACACCACTTGGCGTGAACGGCTTGAATTCCCCGCACTGGGCACGGTATCGCGCCTGGGCCACGCATCGCCCCTGCCCCACCAATAAGCCCGGAACTGGCGACGGCGCGCCCGGTTGCTCCTTGGCATCGCAAGGAGTTTCACCATGATCTACAAGCGTTTGGGCCTGGGTCTCGGGCTTTTCTCGGTCGCGCTCGGGCTCGCCGAACTGTTCGCCGCCAAGCGGGTGACGAACACATTGGGTGTCGAGGGCAGCGAAGGGCTGGTGAAGGCATGCGGCGCGCGCGAACTCGCCACCGGGGCCGCGCTGCTCGCCGCGCCCGCCGTCTCGACCGGCGTCTGGGCGCGAGTGGCGGGCGATGCGCTCGATCTACTCGGCGTGGGCGCGGCGCTGAAGCGCAACCCGAAAAATGGCTGGGGTTGGGGCGCGCTTGGCTTCGTCGCCGCCGCGACCGCGCTCGACGTGCTCGTCGCGCGCGGGCTTGATCGCACAACGGGGCGGATGCTGCCCGACAAGACGCAAAAGGCGTAACAATCGCAACCAATGGCCCGCTTGGGTGATTATCGCCTCATCGAACAAGGAGGCACGCAATGCGCAAGATCCTGCTCGCCGTGGCGACCGCCACGGTCCTTTCCGGCTGTTCCACCTATGGCGATGATGGCTATGGCCGGCCCTATTATGCCGAACGCTATTATCGTGACGGCCCGAACTATTCCGAGCGTGTCCTGACGGACCGCGACCGCGTCTATCGCGGGCGCGACGGGCGCTATTATTGCCGGCGCAATGACGGCACCACCGGCCTGATCGCCGGCGGCGCGGCGGGCGGCCTGCTCGGCAACATCATCGCGCCGGGCGGCTCCAAGACGCTGGGCACGATCCTGGGCGCGGTGGGCGGCGCGGCGATCGGCACCTCGGTCGATCGTGACCAGATTCGCTGCCGCTAAGCCGATTTGCGACAAATTCGGGCGTCGCGGGCGACAGGCTTGCGACGCCCCGCTGCGATGGAGGGGCGTGGCCGGTGACGGTCACGGACCCGATAGGGAGTTGTAACATGCGTAAGTTCATTCTCGCCGCCGCGCTGCTGGCAGTGGTCCCCGCCGCGGCGCAGGCGCAATGGGTGCCGATCAACCAGCGGCAGGACAATCTCGCCGCGCGGATCGATCAGGGCATCCGCTCGGGCGCGCTCAATCGCGCCGAAGCGCAGCGGCTGCGCGCGCAATATCGCGACATCGCCCGACTGGAAGCGCGTTACCGCGCCAGCGGCGGGCTGAGCCCGCGCGAGCGCGCCGATCTCGATCGCCGCTTCGATCGGCTGAGCCGGCGGGTCTATGCGCAGAAGCATGATCGCCAGTTCCGGTAGTTGCCCACACGCCGGGCTCTGCTAAGCGCCTCTCCAAAGAACAGGAGAGGAAGGCATGAAGGCTTGGGCGATTGGCATCTTACTCGCGGCGAGCGCGGCGACCCCCGCGCTCGCCGCCCCGCGCGGTTATGGCAGCCTGGCGATCAGCGCGTCGGGCGATCGCATCGCGAGCGTGGAGGGCGAGGGGCACGCCAAGATCGTGATCCGCGCGGTGGCCGACGGGAAGCTGCTCGGCACGCTCGATCCCTGCCCGGTGTGCAGCTATTCGGGGCTGACCTTCGCGGCCGACGGCGCGCTCGCTTTCCTGGCGCGTGATCGCCAGGCGGGCACCGTGACCCTGGAGCTGAGCGAAGGCGAGCGCACCCGCCCGGTCGCGACGGTGAAGGGCATCGCGCAGACGCCGCGCTTCTCGGCCGACGGCAAGCGGATCGCGCTGCTGGTGACGATCGGCGCGGCCAAGGAAGCTGGGGCCGCGCAGGCAGGCGTCCGCCAGGTCGGCGAGATCGGCGAGAAGAATGACGAGCAGCGGCTCGCCATCTTCGATCGCGCCGGCGCGCCGCTCGCGGCCGAAGCGGTGAAGCCGGTGAGCCCGGCCGGGCGCTATGTCTATGAATATGATTGGCTGCCCGATGGCAGCGGCGTGGTCGCCACCTCGGTGCTGGGCAATGGCGACGCCAATTGGTGGGTTGCGACGCTCGACCGGATCGACGCCGCCAGCGGCACGGTGACGACGATCGCCAAGCCGCCCGTGCAGATGAATTTCCCGCGCGTTTCGCCCGATGGGCGCGAGGTGGCGTTCATCGGCGGGCTGATGAGCGATTTCGGCTCGGTGGGCGGCGACGTGTGGGTGGTGCCGGTAAGCGGCGGCAGCCCGCGCAACCTGACCGATGGCCAAAAAGCGACCGCGATCGCGCTCGACTGGACTAATGCCGGCCTGCGCGCGGTGGTGCTGCGCGGCGACCGGATGGAGCTTGTCTCGGTCGGCGACAAAGGTTTTTCGGCGCCGCTGTACGGCGGGCCGGTATCGCTTTCGGCCGCCGATGGCCGCGTCGCGCTGAGCGCCGACGCCCGCACCATGGCGACGGTGACGCAGAGCTTTACCCAAGCACCCGCGATCCTCGCCGGGCCGGTGAGCGCGCCCAAGCAGCTGACGCATGACAATGACGGCGAGAAGCCGATCGTCACCGCCAGGAGCATCAGCTGGACGCAGGACGGCTTCACCTCGCAGGGCTGGCTGCTCGCGCCCGTCGGCGCCGATCCGGCCAAGAAGGCGCCGATGATCACCGTCGTGCATGGCGGTCCCTCGGCGGCGCATGTGCCCGGCTTCGTCAGCGGCGGGCAGACGGCGGCGCTGCTGAAGGCGGGCTATTACATCTTCCTGCCCAATCCGCGCGGCTCCTATGGCCAGGGCGAGGCGTTCGTCGCCGCGAACAAGCGCGATTTCGGCGGCGGTGATCTGCGCGATATCCTCGCCGGGATCGACGCGGCGGAGAAAGCCGCGCCGATCGACGATGCGCGGCTCGGGCTGATGGGCGGCAGCTATGGCGGCTTCATGGCGATGTGGGCCAACACCCAGACCAACCGTTTCAAGGCGATCGTCGCGGCGGCGGGCCTCTCCAACTGGATCAGCTATTACGGCACCAACGGCATCAACACCTGGATGATCCCGTTCTTCGGCAAGCCGATGTACGAGGATCACGCGGCTTATGAGGCGCCCTCCGCCATCTACCACATCGCCAAGGCCAAGACGCCGACCTTCATCTATGTCGGCGAACGCGACATCGAGGTGCCGCCGACGCAATCGGTGGAGTATTGGAACGCGCTGAAGGCGCATGGCGTGCCGACCAGCCTGGTGATCTATCCGGAGGAGGGCCATGGCATCCGCAATCCGGCGAACGCGGCGGATGTGCAGCAGCGCGTGCTGGGGTGGTTCGGGACGTATTTGAAGTAGCCGCAGCGCCAATCCGTCATGCCGGACCCTTCGACGCCGCCTGCGGCGTCCCTCAGGGTCCGGGGTGACGGCGGCGTGAGCCCGCTTACGACAAGCCGCCGACCCCGGCCAGCTGCTCGATCAGCCCGCCCAGCTCGCCCTGCGCCGCCGCGTCCCGGGCGCGGAGCTGGTCGAGTTCGCCGGCCAGATCGTCCTGCCGCTGGGCGCGGGCGAGAGCGATCGCGGTTTCGTAAGCCGTCACGCTCGCCGCCAGTCCCTTACGCACCGCGCCCGCCAGCGCCTGATCGAGCAGCGGCCCGCCGAGCACGTTTTCGGTATCGCGCGCGGCATCATCGAGCGCGCCTTTCATCCAGATATTCTCCAGCCCGCTGGCGCCGCGCCCGGTCGCGACCAAGGCCGCCGAGGCGTGGCGCGCCTGGACGATCAGCTCGCCCAGCGCATGGCAGAGCGCGGGATCGGTCACTTGCCGCCCGATCGCGCCCAGCCGCTCGGCGAGTAGATCGGCCGCCGCGCGCAGATCCTGGACCGCGACGGTGAGCAGCGCATCGGGGCTATCGGTTTCGGCCATGCGCGAAGAACGGCGCGCTTCCGCCGCCGGTTCCGCGCGGCCGCGTCAGGGCGCGCGGCTTCCCATATAGGCGGCCAGCGCGATCATATCGGCAAGCGCCATCTTCTTGGTGACCTCCGCCATCGCCGCGCTCGCCGCCCCGCCGCGCGATCCGCTTTTGAAGTCATAAAGCTGGCGCAGGAGATAGCTGGGCGAGCGTCCGGCGAGGTGCGGGCCGATATCCCCGCGCAGCGCCGGCCCGTGGCAGCTTGCGCACGCCATCGCCCCGTCGCCCCAGCCGCGCGCGAGCACGGCGCCGCGCGCGATGCTGCCGGGCGGGACATAGGCGGTGTAGCTCAGCCGCGGATCGCGCATCTCGTGCCGCTCGAAATCGTCAGGCACTTCGATCAGCCGGCCGGCGAGCGGCTCGGTACCGCCCGCTTCGTCGAGCCGCCAGAGATTGCCGGCGGTGCGCACGCGCGGGATCGTCGCCGCCTCCACCACCCGGCCGAAGCGGCGGGGTTTCAGCGCCGCGAAATAGGCTGCCGCCTCCGCCAGCTGCGCCGGGCCGATCGCCTTGGCGGTCGCGGTCATCGACACCGGGTTGTGTGGGGTGTTGATCCGTTCGCCCGAGGCGAAGGCCCGCATCTGTTCGGTGATATAGTCGGCCGAGAGCCCGGCGAGCGAGGCGTTTTCGGGACGGCCCCCGCCGGTCACCAAATGGCAGGATCCGCAGGCGCGCCGTTCGGGCCGCTCGCCGAGAGTGACGGAGGGCGGGGCGGGCGGATGATCCTCGGGATACCAGTCCGCCACGCGGAACACGCTGCGATATTCGGCCTCGGTCAGCTTGATCGGACTGCCGGGCAACGTGCGCTGCACCTGCGTGTCGTAGCGGGGCGTTTCGGCCGGCGGCTGAAAGACATAGAGCCAGGCGGGCGGCGCGTCCGCCGCGCCCAGGCAGAACAGCGCCAGCAAGGCCTTTAGTCGCATCGTCCTTCCCCCCGTTTCGGGGAGAGTTACTGGTTCGTTTCGCCGGCGTCCATGCCGCAATCGCAGCGTTGCTCGGCCCGATGGGGCCGCCCGCAGGCGCGGCACATCGCATGGCTGCCGGGGGCGAGGCCGTGGCCGACCGCGACGCGTTCGTCGAAGACGAAACAGTCGCCGTTGAACCGGCTGTCGCTGATGGGGACCTCTTCGAGATAGCGCAGGATGCCGCCCTGAAGGTGATAGACCGCCTCCACGCCTTCGGCGCGGAGCAGCGCCGTCGCTTTCTCGCAGCGAATGCCGCCGGTGCAGAACATCGCGACGCGCGCCTTGCCCGCCATCAGGTCCGCGCGATGCGTGCGGAACCAGGCGGGAAAATCGCGGAAGCTCGCGGTGCCCGGATCGACCGCGCCGGCGAAACTGCCGATCGCGACCTCATAATCGTTGCGCGTGTCGATCAGCAGCGTTTCGGGATCGTCGATCAGCGCGTTCCATTCGGCCGGAGGCACATAAGTGCCGGCCAGCGCCGGATCGACCGGCTCGCCGAGCGTCACGATCTCGCGCTTCACCCGCAGCTTCAGCCGGCCGAAGGGCATGGCGGCGGCGCGCGATCGCTTCACGTCGAGCAGCGCGCAGCCGGGGAGCGCGCGCAGCGTGTCGATCAGCGCGTCGATCGCCTCGGCGCTCCCGGCCACCGTGCCGTTCAGCCCTTCGCGCGCGAACAGCACCGTACCCTTGATGCCCGACGCCGCCGCCAGCCGCTCGATCGGCGGAATCAGCGCCGCCGGATCGTCGAACGGCGTGAAGCGGTAGAGCGCGGCGACGTGGATCAAAAGGCGCGCGCCCACCAGCCGGCGAAGCGCGCGCGCTCGGCGATGCTCAGGTGCAATCCCAGCTTGCTGCGCCGCGCCAGCGCGTCCTCGGGCGTGCGCGCCCATTCCTGGTCATGCATCCAGCGCGCCTCGACTTCGGTGAAGCCCGCGCCGAACGCTTCGCCCAGCTGCGCCTCGCGCGAGAGGCCGTGCAGCATTTCGTGCAGCATCGTGCCGTAAGCGCGCGCCATGCGCAGGCTGCGCGCCTCCCCCAAAAACGGCCAGGTGCGGCGGACATTCGCCAGGAACCGCGCGAAATCGGGCATGTCGCCGCCCGGAAAGGGCCGCGCGCGCGTCTGCGGGCGGTGGCTGAAGGCCATCGGCGCGGCGAGCTTGCCCACCGCTTCCTCCGCCAGATGCCGGGCGGTGGTGATCTTGCCGCCGAAGATCGAGAGCAGCGCCGGCCCGCTCGTATCGAGCTCCAGCACATAATCGCGCGTCACCTGCCGCGCCTCGCTCGCGCCATCGTCATAGAGCGGGCGGACGCCGGACCAGTCGCTCACCACGTCCGCCGGGCTGATCTGGCGGGTGAAGTGGCGGTTCACCGCCTGGCAGAGATAGGCGATCTCGTCGGCGCCGATCCGCGCATCCTCGGGGCGATCGACCGGGATGTCGGTGGTGCCGATCTCCGTGAAGTCGCGCTCATAGGGGATGGCGAAGACGATGCGGCCGTCGGGCTGCTGCAGGATATAGGCGTGGTCGCCCGCGAACAGGCGGGGGACGACGATATGGCTGCCCTTCACCAGCCGTACGCCCGCCCGCGCGTTCACCCCCAGCCGGCCGAGCGCTTCCCCGACCCAGGGGCCGGCGGCGTTCACCAGTGCGCGGGCGGCCACCTCGCGCCCGTCGGAGAGCGTCGCGCGCCACAGCCCATCCTCGCGCCGGGCCGACACGAGCGCGGTGCGCGTCGCGATCTCACCACCCGCGCGCGCCGCGTCGAGCGCGTTGAGCAGCGTCAGCCGGCTGTCATCGACCCAGGCGTCCGAATAGACGAAGCCGCCACGCGGCTTGGCGAGCGGGGCGAGATAAGCGGTGTCACTCCGCCGCAGCCCGCGCGACCGTGGCAGCGACATCGGCCCGCCGAGCCGATCGTAGAGGAACAGCCCCGCGCGCAGCATCCACCAGGGCCGCGCGCCGTCATGCGGCAACACGAAGGCCATCGGGTAGATCAGGTGCGGCGCCGCCTTCACCAGCCGTTCGCGTTCGCGCAGAGCCTCGGCAACGAGCTTGAACTCGTAGAACTCCAGATAGCGCAGGCCGCCATGGATCAGCTTGGTCGACGCGCTCGAGGTGTGGCTCGCGAGATCGTCGCGCTCGACGAGCAGCAGCTTCAGTCCGGCGAGCGCCGCTTCGCGCGCGATCGCGGCCCCGTTGATGCCACCCCCGATGATCAGCAGGTCATATGTCACCGCTGTCGGATACGGGAGGGATGCCATTAATGCCAGCGTTCAGAGTTGATCCAGGTGACGTTTTCAACCTGTGCCACGGCCGCGGCATCTAGTGCCGAAAACCGGGACGACAACCGAGGCCAAGCCGGCGCTCGCCATCGCCAGGACGGTGCCATCTCGGGCGAGACAACCGGTGTCGCGGCGGCCCGCGATAGTGTCGCGCGCCATCCGGACAATCCGCAATGGCCAAGCGCGCCCGGCGCCGCCAGTTAAGGCGCCGCGAAAAAAGGGGTTTGTGCGATGCGCGAACGGTGGACGGTGGAGACGGCGGCGGCATGGCACGGGGCGCAGCCCTGGCTGATGGGGTGCAATTTCACCCCCTCCACCGCGATCAACCAATTGGAGATGTGGCAGGCCGCCACTTTCGATCCGGCGACGATCGAGCGCGAGCTGACGCTCGCCGCCTCCACGGGCATGAACGTGGCCCGCGTCTATCTGCACGATCTGTTGTGGGTGGATGACGCGCCGGGCTTGCTCGATCGCGTCGAGTGGCTGCTGGCAGCGGCCGATGCGCGCGGCATCCGGGTGATGCTGGTGCTGTTCGATTCGTGCTGGAACCCCGATCCGGCGCTGGGGCCGCAGCCGCGGCCGCGCGACGGGGTGCATAATTCCGGCTGGCTGCAGGCGCCGGGGCCGGCGGCGCTTGCCGATCCGGCGCAGCATCCGCGGCTGCGCGATTATGTGACGGGCGTGGTCAGCCGTTTCGCGCGCGATCCGCGCGTCGTCGCCTGGGACATCTGGAACGAGCCCGATAACGGGGCCGAGGTTTCCGCCTGCGATCCCACCGAGCTCAACGCCAAGGCCGCGCTGGTGCTGCCGCTGATGGTCCAGGCCTTCGCCTGGGCGCGCGCTTGCCGGCCAATCCAGCCGCTGACGAGCGGCATCTGGCTGGGGGACTGGTCGACGGTGGACCGCTTGAACGCGCTGCAGCGCGCGCAGATCGATGAGTCGGACATCGTCTCGTTCCACAATTACGGCGACGCCGCCGATTTCGCCAAGCGGATCGACTGGCTGCGTGCCTTTGGTCGCCCGATCCTGTGCAGCGAGTTCATGGCGCGCCCGGCGGGCAGCACTTTTCAATCGATCCTGCCGATCGCGCGCGAGGCGGGGGTGGGGGCGATCTGCTGGGGCCTGGTGCGCGGCAAGACGCAGACGCACTTGCCCTGGGTCGCCTGGCAGGAGCGCGGCTTTGGCGGCGTGGGCGAGCCCTGGTTCCACGACATTTTCGAGGTCGACGGCGCCGCGCATGACCCGGCCGAGATCGAGTTTCTCCGCCTGATCGGCCAGATCGACGCGCGCGCGCCGCATTGGCCGATCGTGCCGGTCGCGGGCGGCGCCGCGCCCGATATCGCGCAGAAGCGCGCGGCGGCGTGATCTATATGATGGGATGAGCGCGCAACTCTTTTCAAAGCTCCTCCCCTGCAAGGGGAGGGGGACCACGCGAAGCGTGGTGGAGGGGTGACGCCCTCTATCTGCTGGGGATACCCCTCCGTCAGCGCTTCGCGCTGCCACCTCCCCCTGTAGGGGAGGAGCTTCTCTTCCTATGCTCCGCCGCGCGGGAAGCACAGGCAATAGCTTTTCGGCCGCGAGCGCCTTACATGCGCCTCCCTTATGCCTCGCCCCAAGCCCGCCACCTTCGATAAGAAGAAGATCGTCGCCGAGAATCGCCGCGCGCGGTTCGATTATGCGATCGAGACGGTGTATGAGGCCGGCATCGCGCTCACCGGCACCGAGGTGAAGTCGCTGCGCTTCGGCGAGGGCTCGATCGCCGAGAGCTATGCCGAGGTGAAGGACAATCAGGTGTGGCTGGTGAATTCGAACATCCCCGAATTCAGCCACGGCAACCGCTTCAATCATGAGCCGCGCCGCGCGCGCAAGCTGCTGCTGCACGAACGCGAGATCAACAAGCTGCACGGCGCGGTGGCGCGCGAGGGGATGACGTTGGTGCCGCTCGCCATCTACTTCAACGGCAAGGGCCGGGCGAAGGTGGAACTCGCGCTCGCCAAGGGGCGCAAGACGCACGATAAGCGCGAGCATATCAAGGAGCGCGACTGGAAACGCGAAGCGGCGCGGGTGCTGCGCGAACGCGGCTGACCGCTGGCGGACCAATTCCATTGGTATCCCCCGAAACCGATTTGACGCGCCGTATGATTTGGATAGAACACAGGGCGCCATTCTATCCGAAGGAACTTCCATGCGTCGTTCGCTGATTGTTACAACCTTGCTCGCGACCGCCGCCGTCGCGGGGATCGCCGTCGCCAAGGACGGCGCGCCCACCGTCCAGACCGCCGCCAAGCCCGAGATCGGCGCGTTCGGCTTCGATGAAGCGGGCATGGACCGCCAGGTGAAGCCGGGCGACAGCTTCGCCGATTTCGCGAGCGGTAGCTGGAAGAAGACGACCGACATTCCGGCCGATCGTTCGGCCTATGGCATGTTCCACCGCTTGCAGGATCGCTCGCTGGAGCAGACCCGCGCGATCCTGGAAGAGTCGGCCGCCAAGCCGGGCAGCAAGATCGGTGATTTCTACGCGAGCTATATGGATCAGGCCGCGATCGACGGCAAAGGCGCGGCGCCGATCCAGCCCTGGCTCGCCCAGGTGAAGGCGGCGGGCGACCGCGACGCGCTTGCCGTCACCATGGCCAAGCTGCAGCGCCAGGGCGTGGGCGGGCTGCTCGGCCTGTACGTCAATCAGGACGAGAAGGCGCCCGATCATTATCTCGTGCACGTATCGCAGGGCGGCATCGGGCTTCCCGACCGCGACTATTATCTGAAGGACGATCCCAAGCTCGCCGCCGTCCGCCAGGCCTATCTCGCCAACAGCGCCAAGATGTTCGAGCTGATCGGCGACGGCGCCAACGCCGCCGCCCGCGCCCAGGCGGTATATGATTTCGAAAAGCAGCTCGCCCAGGTTCACTGGAACCGGATCGACTCGCGCGACGACGACAAGACCTATAACAAATGGTCGGTCGCCGATCTCGACGCCAAGGCGCCCGGCATGCCTTGGGCGAAGCTGCGCGAGGCCTATGGCATTGCCGGCGAGCAGGAGCTGATCGTCGCCCAGCCGAGCGCGATCACCGGCGAGGCCAAGGTGTTCGCCGCCACCCCGATCGAGGTGCTGCGCGATTACGCCACGCTGCGCATCGTCCGCAGCTACGCGCCCTATCTCGCCAAGCCGATCGACGACACTAATTTCGATTTCTACGGCAAGGTGCTCTCGGGCCAGCCGCAGCAGCGCGATCGCTGGAAGCGCGCGGTGACGGTCGTCACCGGCGCGATGGGCGAGGAGATCGGCAAGGTCTATGTCGCGCGCTATTTCCCGCCCGCGACCAAGGCGGCGGCCGATCAGCTGGTGAAGAACGTGATCGCCGCGATGGGCGATCGTATCCGCAACCTCAGCTGGATGACGCCGGAAACCAAGCAGAAAGCGCTGGTGAAGCTGGCTTCGTTCACGCCGAAGATCGGCTATCCGACGCGCTGGCGCGATTATTCGGCGCTCACCGTCGATCGGGGTGACATCGCGGGCAATATCGCGCGGGCGAACGCCTTCGAATATGCGCGCAACCTGGCCAAGCTGGGCAAGCCGATCGATCGCGGCGAATGGTTCATGACGCCGATGACGATCAACGCCTACGCCAACCCGGTGATGAACGAGATCGTCTTCCCCGCGGCGATCCTGCAGCCGCCCTTCTTCGACGCGAAGGCCGATCCGGCGGTGAATTATGGCGGCATCGGCGCGGTGATCGGCCACGAGATCAGCCACCATTTCGACGATCAGGGCCGCAAATACGATCCCACCGGCAAGCTCACCGACTGGTGGACCCCGGCCGATGTCGCCGCGTTCGACAAGCTCACCGCGCAGCTGGTGAAGCAATATGACGGCTATGAACCGCTGCCCGGCCAGCACGTGCAGGGCGCGCTGACGCTGGGCGAGAACATCGCCGATCTGGCCGGGCTTTCGGTCGCGCTCGATGCCTATCACAAGTCGCTGGGCGGCAAGCCCGCCCCGGTGATCGGCGGCTTCACCGGCGATCAGCGCTTCTATCTGGGCTGGGCGCAGGTGTGGCGGACCAAATATCGCGAGGCGGCGCTGCGCCAGCAGCTGCTGACCGATCCGCACTCGCCGGGCGATGAGCGGGCGTCGGTCGTGCGCAATCTCGATCCCTGGTACGCGGCGTTCGAGCCCAAGCCCGGCGAGAAGCTTTATCTCGCCTCGGGCGAGCGCGTTCGCATCTGGTGAGCGACACGGGCGGCATCGCAACGGCGAGCCGCCCTTTTTTCAACTTAGGGGAGAGAGTTGATGCGGTTTCGGCAGGGGGTGATGCTCGCGTCCGTGGCGGCGCTGGCGGCTGGGATGGCGCTCGCGGCGCCCAAGGGATCGAGCGCGCCGGCGATCGGCGGCTTCGGCTTCGATGAGAGCGGCATGGACCGCAAGGCGGCGCCCGGCGACGATTTCGACACGTTCGCCAACGGCGGCTGGGAAGCGCGCACCGACATTCCCGCCGACAAACCCAGCTTCGGCGCGTTCGACACGCTGCAGGATCTGTCGCAGCAGCGCACGCGCGGCCTGCTCGAGGCGGCCGGCCCGGGCAGCAAGATCGGCGCGGCCTATGCCGGCTATCTCGATACCAAGGCGATCGACGCCAAGGGCCTTGCCCCGATCCAGCCCTGGCTCGCGCGGATCAAGGGCGTGGCCGACAAGACCGCCTATACCGCGCTGCTGGCGGAGGCCGCGCGCAACGGGGTGGGTGGGGTGTTCGGCGGCGGCATCGGGCCCGATCAGAAGGACCCCAATGCCTATGCGCTCCAGCTTGGCCAGGGCGGCATCGGGATGCCGAACCGCGATTATTATCTGAGCAGCGACCCCAAGCTGGTTGAAACCAAGGCGAAATATCAGGCGCATCTCGCCAAGATGCTGACGCTGGCGGGCGAGCCCGACGCCGAGGCGCGCGCCAAGGCGATCGTCGATTTGGAAACCGCGATCGCCCAGGTCCATTGGGACAATATCCAGAACCGCGACGCCGATAAGACGTATAACAAGATGACCGTCGCCCAGCTGCAGGCGATGGCGCCCGGCTTCGATTTCGCCGCTTTGTTCAAGGCGAACGGCTATAATGCCGACACGCTCGTCGTTCGCCAGCCCAGCGCGATCGCGGGCGAGGCTAAGCTGATCGCCGATGCGCCGCTCTCGGTGCTGAAGGATCAATTGCTGGTCCGCTCGCTCGATGAGTTCGCCGATGTGCTGCCCCAGCCGTTCGACGCCGAAAGCTTCGCCTTTTTCGGCACCGCTTTGCGCGGCACGCCGCAACAGGCGGAACGCTGGAAGCGCGCGGTGAACTGGACCTCGGCGGCGATCACCGACGATGTCTCCAAAATCTACGTCGCCAAATATTTCCCGCCCGCGACCAAGGCGGCGATGGACGTGCTGGTGAAGAACATCATCGCGGCGATGGACAAGCGGATCGACAAACTCGCGTGGATGGAGCCCGCCACCAAGGTGAAGGCGCACGCCAAGCTCGCCGCTTTCACCCCGCGCATCGGCTATCCCAGCCAGTGGCGCGATTATTCGGCGCTGACGATCACTCCGGGCGATGCGTTCGGCAACAAGCTGCGCGCCAACCAATGGGCCTATGATTATAACCGCGGCAAGCTCGGCAAGCCGGTTTATCGCTGGGAATGGGGCCTGGCGCCGATGACGGTGAACGCCCAGGCCAACCCGACGCTGGTCGCGATCACTTTCCCCGCCGCGATCCTGCAGCCGCCCTTTTTCGATCCCAAGGCCGATCCGGCGGTGAATTACGGCGCGATCGGCGCGGTGATCGGCCATGAGATGAGCCATCATTTCGACGATCAGGGATCGAAATATGACGGCAGCGGCAAGCTGACCACCTGGTGGTCGCCCGCCGATGTGAGTGCGTTCAAGGAGCGCACCGCGAGACTCGTCGCGCAATATGACGCTTATGAGCCGCTCCCCGGTTTCCATGTGAAGGGCGGGCTGACGCTGGGCGAGAACACCGCCGACATCGCCGGGCTGAACGCCGCGCTCGATGCCTATCACGCCTCGCTCGGCGGCAAGCCGGCGCGGGTGATCAACGGCTTCACCGGCGATCAGCGCTTCTTCCTGGCCTATGCGCAGGTGTGGCGGCGCAAGCACCGCGAGGGCGATCTGCGCAACCGGCTGCTCACCGATCCCCACGCCCCCGCCGAGCAGCGCGTGTGGACGGTGCGCAACATGGACGCCTGGTACGCCGCGTTCAGCGCCAAGCCGGGCGAAAAGCTCTATCTGGCGCCCGAGCAGCGCGTGCGTATCTGGTAAGCCTTGACGGCGGCGGTGGGGCGGCCATGACGGGGTGATGGCCAGCCTCGCCGCCACTTCGCCGTCGCGCCTGCCCGCGCTGCTCGCCCTGTTCGCGGGGCTGGGCGGCGCGGGGCTCGTATTATGGGCCGGGCGTGACTGGCGGATCGCGGCGGCCATGGCGGCAGCGGCGCTGGTCGGGCTCGGCCTGATCGCGGCGGCGCGCGCGCTGCTTCCCGGGGCGACGACCGACACCACCGCCGAGCCCGATTGGAGCCTCGCCCGCGCGCTCGCCGATGTCGCGGCGGAGGCGGTCGCGGTCACCGATCATGCCGGGCGGTTGGTCTGCGCCAACGAAGTTTATCAGGCACTGTTCGCCGATCTGCCGACACCGCCCAATCTGCCGCTGGGCGAGGGGCTTGTCGCGACGCTCGCCGATGCCGGCCGTGCCGCCTGGCGCGACGGCCTGGCGGAGACGACGCTTGCCTTGCCGAACGGCGCGGCGCGGCTGCGCGTGACGCGGGTCGGGGCGGACGAGGCGCTGCTCGTCTGGCGGCTGGCGCTCAGCGAACGGCGGGATCTGGCCCAACAGGCCGAGGCGCTGATCACCGGGCCGACCGGGGACCGGCTCGGTGGCGCCGGGCTGATGCTCGCTTTGCTCTCGCCCGAAGGCCGGGTGCGCGCGGCCAACCCGGTGCTGACGCTGCGCGCGGCGGGCGAGGGGGCTAACCTTGCCGGTCGCGATTTCGCCCGTTGCCTCGCCACCGATGCCGAAGGGCGGCTGCGCTTCGCCCGCGAGGGCGCGAACGGCACGCCGCTGCGCCTGGTCCAGCTGCCCTTCCTCGATGGCGAGCGTGCGCCGCTGCTGATCGCGCTGCTCGACGAGGAAGCGCAGCTCGCGGGCGCGGGCGGCGCGGCGGCGCTCCAGGCGCTGGTCGCCCTGCTCCCGTTCGGCATCGCGCTGGTCGATCGCGAGGGGCGCTTCGTGGAGATGAACCCGGCGTTTCGCCGCGCGGCGATGGTCGATGCGGCGGCGCCGCCGCTCTATCCCGGCGATCTGGTGGTGCGCGAGGACAAGGCCGCGCTGGCCGACGCGGTGCGCCGCTTCGCCAATGGCGCGAGCCACGCCGCCGAGATCGCGGTGCGGCTGCGCGCGCGGCCCGATGACGCCGTCGCGCTCACTATCGCCGGCGCGCGCGGGCTGGGCGAGGCGGCCGTCCTGCTCGCGCTGAAGGACAATGCCGAGGAAGGCCGGCTGAAGCAGGAAGTGGCGCAGGCGACCAAGATGCAGGCGGTCGGCCAGCTCGCCGGCGGCGTCGCGCATGATTTCAACAACATCCTCACCGCGATCATCGGCCATTGCGACCTGATGCTGATGCGCCACACCCCCGGCGACAGCGATTATGACGATATCCAGCAGATCCGCGCCAATTCGAACCGCGCGGCGAGCCTGACGCGGCAATTGCTCGCTTTCTCGCGCCAGCAGACCTTGCGCCCCCAGGTGCTGCAACTGCCGGACATCATCTCCGAAGTCTCGAATCTCTTGAAGCGCCTGCTGGGGGAGACGGTGACGCTGGAGGTGAGCCATGGTCGCGGCCTGGGCGCGGTGCGCGCCGATCCCGGGCAGCTGGAGCAGGTGGTGATGAACCTCGCGGTGAACGCGCGCGACGCGATCCTCGCGCGCCCGCCCAAGGGCGGCGGGGTGCTGCGGATCGAGACTTTCGCCGTCTCGGCGGCCGAAGTGCGCAAGATGGGCGCCGATTTCATGCCGGCGGGCGATTATACCGCGCTGCGGATCAGCGATAACGGCAGCGGCATTCCCGCCGATATCCTCCCCAAGATCTTCGAGCCCTTCTTCACCACCAAGGAGGTCGGCAAGGGCACGGGGCTGGGGCTTTCCACCGTCTATGGCATCGTCAAGCAATCGGGCGGCTATATCTTCGCCGAATCGCCGCCGGGGGAAGGGGCGCGCTTCACGCTTTATCTTCCGGTCCACCGGGCGGAGGCGGCGCCCAAGCGCGCCAGGCCCGCCGCTCCCGCCAAGCCCGCCGAGCTCTGGGGCAGCGGCACCGTGCTGCTGGTGGAGGACGAGGATATGGTGCGCGCGGTCGCCGAGCGCGCGCTCGCGCGCCAGGGCTATAAGGTGCTGAGCGCCGAACATGGCGAGGCCGCGCTCGAGCTGCTCGCGCGCGTGCCCAAGCCCGATCTGCTGATTTCCGATGTGGTGATGCCGACGATGGACGGCCCGACCATGGTCCGCCACGCCCGCGAGCGCTATCCGGACCTGCCGATTTTGTTCATGTCCGGCTATGCGGAGGAACAATTACGCAAGTCAATCGATCTGGCGAATGTGGCGTTTCTTCCCAAGCCGTTCTCGGTGCAGCAGCTGGCCGAGGCGGTGCGCGGGGTGCTGGCGCCCGCCGAGTGAAGCAAAAGGGGGGAGCGGATGGCCGTTCAGAAGATCCTGATCGTTGAAGACGAGCCGTTGATCGCGATGATGATCGAGGATTTTCTCGACATGCTCGGCAAGCAACATGCCGGCACCGCCGATAATGTCGCCGAGGCGCTGGCGATGGTGAGCGCGGGCGGGATCGACGCGGCGATCCTGGACCTGAACCTGCGTGGCGGCGAGACGAGCTGGCCGGTGGCGGAACAGCTGGCGGCGGCGGGCGTGCCCTTCATCTTCGCGAGCGGCGGGCTTGGCGAGCGGGTCGATCCGCCGTTCGACGATCGCCCGGTGCTGCCCAAGCCGTTCACGATCGACGCGGTGGCGAAAGCGCTCGATTCGCTGGGGTGAGGAGGCGGCGATCGTTTGATGCTGGCTTGCTATCAAAGGCCGTCGTCGCCCCGGACTTGATCCGGGGCTGGGCTTCTTCTTCTGCGGCGGAAAAGGCAGCCAAGCCCCGGCTTTCGCCGGGGCGACGACGATGGTCGTCAATTTATGCCCGTTTAGTGCCCATGCACCAAGCACGGCGCGCCCTGATCGAGCTCGATCTGTAGGGTGGGGTGATCGATGCCGAATTCGTGGTGCAGGCGGTGCGCCACCTCGCGCAGGAAAGCGTCGCCCGGGTGCCCAGCCGGCATCACCAGCCGCGCGGTGAGCGCGACTTCGGTGGTGCTCATCGCCCAGATGTGCAGATCGTGCAGCCGCGCGACCCCGGGCAGCGCGCGCAGCGCCTCGGCGACACGCGGCGCATCGACGCTGCTCGGCACCGCGTCGAGCGCCATCACCACCGCCTCGCGGAGCAGCCCCCAGGTGCTCCACAGGATCATCGCGACGACCGCGAGCGAGGTGAGCGGATCGATCCAGCTATAGCCCGTCAGCAGCACCAGCCCGCCCGCGACCACCACCGCGGCGGAGACGGCGGCGTCCGCCAGCATGTGCAGATAGGCGCCACGGATGTTCAGATCGCCGCGCCGCCCGCTCGCGAACAGCCAGGCGGTGAGCGCGTTGACCAGGATGCCGGCGGCGGCGACCGCCATGATCGTCCCCCCGCCCACCGGGCGCGGCGCGGCGAAGCGCTGTGCCGCCTCCAGCGCGATGCCGCCGGTCGCGATCATCAGGAACAGCGCGTTGGCGAGCGCGGCGAGAATGGTCGAGCCGCGCCAGCCATAAGTGAAGCGCGGCGTCGCCGGACGCTTGGCGAGCGTTGCCCCGCCCCAGGCGACGAGCAGCCCCAGCACGTCCGACGCATTATGCCCCGCATCGGCCAGCAGCGCGACGGATCCCGCCCACAGTCCCGCCGCCACCTCCAGCACGACGAAGCCGAGATTGAGCGCGATCCCCAGCGCGAAGGCGCGGCCATAATCGGCGGGATCGGCGGGATGGTGGTGATCATGATTATGGCCCATCGCCCCGGAGATAGCCGAGGCGGCGGGCGCGGGGTAGTCTATCGATTTTTGCTCGCCGTTCGACTTTGTTACCCCTGATTAGTTCAAATGATCATCAATTGGATCCACGTCGCCCCGGCCTTGAGCCGGGGCTAGGCTGCCTTCAGCAACAGAAGAAGAAGCCGAGCCCCGCATCAAGTGCGGGGCGACGGTTGAGGATATCGGGTCACAAATAGCCCTTAGAGGAACCGTGCTTCGACAAGCTCCGTACGAACGAGATGAGGTAGGTCGAAGGGCTCTGCCTACCCCTTAAGGAATGGGCTCTAGCCGGCAGACCCGTGGGCGGATTTCGGGCTAGTCCCCGCCGCCCACCACGAACGGCAGCACCTCCGCCGGGCTTTCGAACGCGGCGATGGGCCCGAGCGCGGTCAGGATGTCGCGATTGGCATAGCCCCACAGCACCGCGGCGCCATCGATGCCCACCTTGCGCGCCGCGGTCAGGTCGCGCGTTTCGTCCCCGATCGAGAGGATCGCCGAATGCGGCAGCCGCGCGCGGCGGATCACGCGGCGAAAGCGTGGCGCCTTGCCGAACAGCGAGGCACCGCATTCCCATTGCTCGATATGCGCGGCATTGGCCTCGCCCAGGATCGTCCGCGCGTTATGCTCGGCGTTCGAGGTGACGATCGCGATGCGCACGCCGGCGGCGCGCAGATCGGCGAGCAGCGCGCCGACGCCGTCGAACAGCGCGATCTTGTGCGTCTCCGCCGCCAGCCGCCGGTGGAGGTGGCGGGCGATGATCGGCAGCTTCCAGCGCGGGATGCCGAGATGCTTGATCACCTCGCGCGTGGTGCGCCCGCGCAGCCCTTCCACCTCGTCGGGCGGGACGCGGCGGAAGCGGAAGCGATCGGCGAGATCGTCGGCGATCGACAGGAACCAGTCGCCCGAATCGGCCAGCGTCCCGTCGAAATCGAGGATGACGAGGCGGTAGCGCGGCGACGGGGACTCAGGGGAATGGCTCAACGCGGTCCGCCCCGGCCCCGCCGTCCGCCGCCGGGACCCTCGCCGAAACCGCCCGGGCGGCCGAGCCCGCCGGTCAGCGTCAGCAGTTCCTTGCGCGTGATCGCGCCATCCTTGTCGCGATCGAACCGGGCGAACTCGCGGGTAAAGGCCGCCTGGAGTTCGGCGAGGCTGATCCGATTGTCCTGATCGGCATCGACATCGAACGGGCTGGGCAGCGCGTTGCGGTCCCCCAGCCAGCGCTCGGCCCAGTCGGCGAAGGCGATATAGCCGAGGCTGCCGCTATTCGCGGTGTCGATCGCGGCGAAGCTTCGCGCAACGGCGGCGCTCAACTCGGCGGGCGTGACGCGGCCATCGCCATCGGCGTCGCTCGCGGCGATGAGCAGCGCGACCGGCTCGGCCATGATCGTCGATTGCGGCGGGGTGCGCGGATCGCGCGGCGGCGGCGCGCCTTCCGGCGGCGCGCCCTCCGGCGGACCGGGGCGCTGCGCGAGCGCGGGCGCGGCGGCGAGCAGAAGCAGAGGAAGGAGGCGCGATTTAGCTTTCACGGGCGGTCTTCATGGAATGAGCAGCGACGAATCGCCATAGGAATAAAAGCGATAGCCTTGCTCGATCGCATGGGCATAGGCCGCGCGCATCCGATCGAGCCCGATCAGCGCCGAAACCAGCATGAACAGGGTCGATCGCGGCAGGTGGAAATTGGTCATCAGCGCGTCCACGCCCCTGAAGCGGTAGCCGGGGGTGATGAAGATCGCGGTGTCCCCTTCGAACGGGCGGATCACGCCATCCTCGCCGGCGGCGCTTTCGAGCAGGCGCAGCACCGTTGTGCCCACGGCGACGATCCGCCCGCCGCCGGCGCGCACCGCGTTGAGCCGATCGGCGGTCGCCGCGTCGAGCCGGCCCCATTCGGCATGCATCTTGTGATCGTCGGTATCCTCGGCCTTTACCGGCAGGAACGTCCCCGCGCCGACATGGAGCGTGAGCGTGGTGTGCGGCACGCCCGCCGCCGCCAGCGCCGCCATTAGCTCGGGGGTGAAATGGAGCGAGGCGGTGGGCGCGGCGACGGCGCCTTCTTCCCGCGCGAACATCGTCTGGTAATCGTCACGGTCACGCGCGTCGATGTCGCGCTTGCTGGCGATATAGGGCGGCAACGGCATCGTGCCGACGCGTTCGAGCAACAGCTCGACCGGCTCTTCGCCCTCGAACTCCAGCGCGAAGCTGCCATCCTCGGCGCGGTCGCGGGCGATGGCGCTGGCGTCGGGGCCAAACGCGATCCGGTCGCCCTCATGCAGGCGCTTGGCGTTACGGATGAAGGCGCGCCAGCGGCGCGGGCCTTCGCGCTTGTGGAGCGTCGCGCCGATGCTGGCGTCGCCGCGCCGCCCTTCCAGCTGCGCGGGGATCACGCGGGTGTCGTTGAACACCAGAATGTCGCGTGGGGTGAGCAGGCGCGGCAGATCGCGGACGCCCGCATCCTCGAACGGCGCGTCGGCGCGCACGACCAGCATCCGCGCCGCGTCGCGCGGGCTCGCCGGGCGCAGCGCGATGCGATCCTGCGGCAATTCGAAATCGAAAGCGTCGACCTTCACCAGTCCCTCCCCACCGCCGCGCCATGGCGCGGGCGGGCGGGGCAGGGCAAGCGGTTTGAGCCTAAATCCTCCCCGTTTACGGGGAGGGGGACCATTTGCACCGCAAATGGTGGAGGGGGGTGCGCTATTGGTTCGAACGGCCCCCAATTGGCATGCCCCCTCCGTCAGCGCTCCGCGCTGCCAGTTCCGGGTAAAACGTGCCCCGCACGGTTTAGGATCGTCCGGGGGACGATCCGACCCGGAACTCCCCGTGAACGGGGAGGATTTAGGCCAAGCTGTTGAACCGCTCGAACGGCGGGCGCGGCGAGCGGGGGAAGATCGTGCCGGGATCGAGCACGCCCAGGGTCGCGATGAAGTTCGATTTGATGTGCGGCGTCTCGGCGAAGAAATCGGCGTCGAGCGCGGCGTTGTTGAAGCCCGACATCGGCCCGACATCGAAGCCCAGCGCGCGCGCGGCGATGATCAGATAAGCGCCCTGGAGCGACGAATTGCGCATCGCCGAGGCCTGGCGCGCCGGCAGATTGCCCTCGAACCAGCTCTTCGCGTCGGTGTGCGGGAACAGCTCGGGGAGATGTTCGTGGAAATTCTCGTCCATCGCGACGATCACGGCGGCCGGGGCGGCCCTGATCTTCGGCCCGTTGGTGCTGCTGGCATGCGCTGCCAGCCGTTCGCGCGACGCGGGCGTCAGGCACCAGACGAAGCGCGCCGGCAGCTGGTTGGCGGAGGTGGGGCCGAACTTCACCAGCTCCCAGATCGCGCGGGCATCGGCTTCCGTGAACGGCGCGTCGGTATAGCCGTTGGCGGTGCGCGCCTCGCGGAAAATCCGGTCGAGCGCGGCGTCGCCGAGCTTCTCGTGCATGATGCGTCCTCTAGCTGAAGGGGTTAAACCGCGCGAACTTCGGTCACTTCGGGCACATAGTAACGCAACAGCTGCTCGATCCCGTTCTTGAGCGTCGCGGTCGAGCTCGGGCAGCCGGCGCAGGCGCCGTGCATCGAGAGGTAGACGCGGCCCTTCTCGAACCCGCGATACGTGATGTCGCCACCATCGCCCTGCACCGCCGGGCGGATGCGGGTGGCGATCAGATCCTGGATCTGCTCGACGATCTCGGCATCGGCGGGATCGTCGTCAAAGTCGTGCACCTCGGCGGGCACCGCGAAATCGGCGGACGCCGGCTTGAACAGCGGCATGTTGGCCGAGAAATGATCGAGCAGCACGCTCAGCACATCGCCCTTCAACAGGCTCCAATCGGTGCCCGGCGCGGCCGTTACCGAGATGAAATCGCGGCCGAAAAACACGCCGGTCACGTCGCCAAGGCCGAACAGCGCCTCGGCGAGCGGTGAGGCGACGGCGGCCTCCGGCGAGGCGAAATCGCGGGTGCCCGCTTCCATCACGACCCGGCCGGGCAGGAACTTCAGCGTGGACGGGTTCGGCGTCGTTTCGGTTTCGATCAGCATGGCGCTGATGTGGCGGCGCCGGGCGGCGGGATCAAGGGCGATCGGCGAGCCGGCGTGCCCAACCTTCGAGCAATTCGTCATTGGTCTTGTCGGGCTCGAACTGGTTCTTCTGCTCGAGCCAATGGCCGACCAACCGCTTGATCGCCGCGATATTGGCCGGGCTCGCATCGTCGAGCGCGTCGCTCACCCCGTCCAGCGCGCCGTCGATCCGGGTGTAGCAGCGGTCCTCGGGCCCCTGGTTGAGCAGATTGTCCATCTGATAGGCGGTGGTGCTCGACGCACCCTGCATCAGGATCGAGATCAGCGGGTGATCCCCGCCATAGAGCAGCCAGCTGATCGCGCCCCAGCCGTCGATCACATGGTAGCGATAGGGCCGGTTCTGGCTGCCGGTGCCGAGCGAGAGCATCTCAATCCGCGCGCCGCGCCAGCCGAGCTTCATCGCCTCGATATAGGTCGCGAGGCTCGGATCATTGGCGAAGACGCCGCCGTCGATCAGCGTCCGCTTCGTCTGGACGGGCGCGAGCTCCTCGATATGGGCGGGCGGGAAATAGGTTGGCGCGGCGGAGGTGCCGCGCGCCGCGTCGCGCGTGCGGTAATCCGCTTCGGTGGGATCGGTGCGATAGCCCGGCCCGCCCGCCATGAAGCGCGCGCGGCGCGCGACAGTGTCATAAGCGCAGAGCACCACATTGGTGAGCGCCGCGCTCAGCCGCGCCTCGCCCAGCCGTTCGCGCAGGATGCGTTGCAGCGGCTCGGGGCTGTAGACCGGGCCGAACAGCCCGCGCAGCGTCTTGAACCACAGGTCAGGAAAGATCTCGCGGCCTTGATCGGCATAGATGCTGACGAGATCGGCCGGCGTGCAGGCCGCTTCCCCGGGCTTTCCGCCCGGCGCGCTCAGTCCGGCGACGATGATCCCGCCGGTCGAGGTGCCGCCCATCAGATCGAAATATTGGTAGAGCGGCTTCGCGACCGTCCCGCGCGCCGCGCAGATCGCCGCGATCCGCTGTTCGAGCGATCGCAGGATCAGCGCCGGCATCAACCCGCGGATGCCGCCGCCGTCGACGGTGAGGATGTAACGCGTCGGCTGGTCCATCGGCTCCTCCCGCAATTGCTTGGCGATCGCTAGCACGCGGCGCCGGGAAGAAGCCAATTACTTCGCGATGATTGCGTTATTAACCGCTCAACCGTCGAGTTGCTTCACCGCCGCGTTCCACGCGCTGATGTTCTCGCGCGCTTCCTGCACGAAGGCCGAGCGGCGGACGAAGCCCATGAAGAAATCGGCGAACCATTTGCCCGGCTGGCGCAGCGGTCGTTCGAACTGGATCAGCAGCACTACCCGGGTGTGGCCGGTATCGTTCCACACTTCGTGGCGATAGGTGTCGTCGAACACCAGGGTCTCGCCCTCGGCCCAGCGGACGATGCGGTCCTTCACCCGCATCCGCACGTCGCCGTCCTTGGGCACGATCAGGCCAAGATGGCAGGTGATCAGCCCCTTGGTGACGCCGCGATGATCGGGAATGTGCGTGCCCGGCGCCAGGATCGAGAAGAAGGCGCTGTTCAGCCCCGGCACCTGCTCCACCACCGCCGCCGTGCGCGGGCAGCGCGCGAGATTTTCCTCGATCGCATAGCCATAGCCGTAGAGGAAGAACGAGCGCCATTTGTTGACCTCGGCGATCGAGCGGTGATCGGGCGAGATCGTCGCGAGCGAGGGCGCCGCCTGGCCGACCAGCGCGACTGCCATCGCCTCTTCCCGGATCGCCTGCCAATTGTCGCGCAGGCTTTGCGTCCAGGGAAAATCGCGCACGTCGAGCACGGGATCGTTGGGGACGAGCGAGGAGGTGCCGATCAGATGATCGAAGATGCCGCGCAGCGCCTTGCCGAGCTTGATGATGAAGGGGCGGTTGCGCTCGGCCTTCATCTCCGCGCCGGGGGCGGGGGCGCCCGAGATCAGGTTGAGATCGGGCACCATGCCGGCAGGGGGTTCATGCGCGCCGCGAAACGCCCGTTCTTCGGGCATCGCTTCGCTCGGCGCCAGATCGATTTGCGTCATCTCATCCGTCCCTGCGCGCTCGCACCGGGCCCAGACGTGACGCGCGGCCGGCGCTTACCCCGGCGGGAGAAACGCTTCGCCCGCCAAAATCCACTGCCGGCTAAGCGGCGCATTCGGCGAAATAATGGCAAATGAAGGCGGCTTCTTGAACGCTCGCGCCATGAAAAAACCGGCGCGGTCGCGGGCCGATCGCGGCAAAAGCTGGCGTCGGGTTTCGCCCGCCGCTAGACGAAACGGATGACTCGCCGCTTCCGTCGTTTTCCCGCCGCTTTCCTCGCTTTTGCCACGCTCCTGTTGCCGATCGGCGACAGTTTCGCCCAGCAGAACAGCCGCACCCCCGCGCCGCGCCCGCCGGGCTGGCTCTACAAGGGCAGCGACATCACGCCCGATCCCGATTGGCGCTTCGGCGAGCTGCCCAACGGCCTGCGCTACGCCGTGCGGCGCAACGGCGTGCCGCCCGGGCAGGTAGCGGTGCGGGTGCGGATCGACGCCGGCTCGCTCTATGAAGACGAAAGCGAGCGCGGCTTCGCGCATCTGATCGAGCATCTCTCCTTCCGCGGCTCGGCCTATGTGCCCGATGGCGAGGCGAAGCGAGTGTGGCAGCGGCTGGGGACGACTTTCGGCTCGGACACCAACGCCGTCACCTCGCCGGTGTCGACCACGTTCAAGCTCGATCTGCCGGGCGCGACCGAAGCGGGGCTCGATGAGAGCCTGAAGATCCTCTCCGGCATGGTCAGCCAGCCCAACATCACCGATCAGGCGCTGAACGCCGAGCGCCCGGTGGTGCTCGCCGAACAGCGCGAGGCGCCGGGGGCGCAGGTGCGCTTTTCGGACGCGGTGCGCGAGACTTTGTTCGCCGGCCAGCCGCTCGCCGATCGCTCGCCGATCGGCACGATCAAGACTCTCCAGGCCGCTACCGCCGCCAAGGTGCTCGCCTTTCACGATCGCTGGTATCGCCCCGAACGCGCCGTCGTGATCCTGTCGGGCGATGTCGCGCCGGAGATGATGGAGCGGTTGATCACCAAGAACTTCTCCGGCTGGCAGGGCAAGGGCAGCAATCCGCCCGATCCTGATTTTGGCAAGCCCGACCCGGCTAAGCCGATCACCCGCGCGACCAGCGAGGCGGCGATCCCGCCGCTGGTGCAGATCGGCCTGATGCGCCCCTGGGTGTTCAACAACGATACCGTGCTGTTCAACCAGAAGCGCATGGTCGACGTGATCGCGCTGCGCCTGATCAGCCGCCGGCTGGAGCAGCGCGCGCGCAGCGGCGGCAGTTTCATCGAGGCGAATGTCTCGATCGATGATGTCCAGCGCTCCGCCAACGCCACCGTGATCTCGGTGGTGCCGACCACCGATTGGGCGGCGGCGCTGAAGGATGTGCGCGCGGTGATCGCCGATGCCGAGAACACGCTGCCCGACCAGGCCGAGATCGACCGTGAGGTGGCGGAATATGACACGCTGCTGCGTACCCAGGTCGAGACGGCGCGGGCCGAGGCGGGCGCGAAACAGGCCGACGACATGGTCGGCGCGCTCGATATCCGCGAGACGGTGACGACGCCCGAAACCGCCTATGACATTCTGCAGGGCGCCAAGAAGGCCAATTTCTTCACGCCTCAGGCGATCCAGGCCTCCACCAAGCGGGCGATGCAGGGCGCGTTGCGCGCGATCGTGAACACCCGCGCGCCCGATCCGGCGGCGACCGCCAAGCTGGCGGCGGCGCTGAAGGCCGATGTCTCCAAGCTCGGCACCAAGCGCGGGCCGCTGGTGAAGGCCGATTGGTCGCAACTGCCCGCGCTCCCGGCGCCGGGCAAGGTCGTGTCGCGCCAGGCGCTGAGCGACCTGGGCATGGAGCAAGTGACTTTCGCCAATGGCGCGCGGCTGATGCTGTTCGCCAACAATGCGGAGGCCGGACGCGTCTATGTCCGCGTGCGCTTCGGGGGCGGCTATAACGCGCTGCCCGCCGACCGGCCGACCCTGGCCTGGGCCGCGCCGCTCGCGCTGGTGCAGGCGGGGATCGGGACGCTCGATCAGGAAGCGCTCGATCAGCTGACCAATGGCCGGCGGATCAGCTTGGATTTTGCGATCGACGACGATGCCTTCGTGCTGGGCGCGACCACCTCGCCCCAGGATCTGGCGGACGAATTGCGCCTGATCGCGCTGAAACTCTACGCGCCGCGCTGGGATTCCGCGCCCTTCGATCGTGCCAAGGCGGCGACCTTGCTCGCTTATGACGGCTATAAGTCCTCGCCCCAGGGCGTGCTGGGCCACGATCTGGACGGGTTGCTGCGCGGCGGCGACCAGCGTTGGGCGACGCCCTCGCGCGCGGCGGTGCAGGCAGCGACGGCGGCGCAGTTCCGCAGCTTTTGGGAGCCGCTGCTCAAGACCGGCCCGGTCGAGGTGCAGGTGTTCGGCGATGTGAAGGCCGAGGAAGCGATCGCTGCCGTCACCCAGACGATCGGCGCGCTGCCGCCGCGTGGCGACACGCTGCTGCCGCCGACCGCGCCCAAGGCGCCGGTGCATAGCGCCAAGCCGGTGATCCGCACGCATACCGGGCCGAACAACCAGGCGGTGGCGGTAATCGCCTGGCCGACCGGTGGCGGAGTCGACGGCATCGCCGAATCGCGCCGGCTGGAGCTGATCGCGCAGATCTTCAACGATCGCCTGTTCGAGCGGCTGCGTCAGGCCGCCGGCGCGAGCTATTCGCCGAGCGTGCAGAGCAGCTGGCCGGTGGGGCTGGCGGGTGGAGGGCGTATCCTGGGGATCGGCCAGGTGCCGCCCGACAAGGTGAGCTTCTTCTTCAAGCTGAGCCGCGAGATCGCCGCCGATCTCGCCGCCAACCCGATCGGGCAGGACGAGTTGCAGCGCACGATCGTGCCCTATCGCCAGCTGATCTCGCGCATCGCGACGGGCAACACCTTCTGGTTCACCAATCTGGAATGGGCGACCTATGACCCGCGCCGGGTGGAGGCGCTGCGCGGCTTCAGCCGCGATCTCGCCGCCATCACGCCCGAGACGCTGCGTGATACGGCGAAGAAATATCTGAAGCCGGAGAGCGAGTGGACGATGGCGGTGCTGCCGCAAGCCGCGGGTGCCGCGAACGACAATGGTGGGGTGCGGAAGGGGGTTAAGCGGCGCTGAGGGGCGGGGTTGGCGGGCGGTTCGCCCGGTTTCGACCCACCCCAACCCCTCCCTAAAAGGGAGGGGCTAGCCGGGTTCGATAAGCCCCTCCCTGCAAGGGAGGGGTTGGCGTGGGTCGACGGGACGCGCTCCCCCACCAGATCGATCCGCGACCCCCGCTAAGCCCGCAGCCGCTCGATCGCCTGCGCCAGCGCCACATAGAGCTTGCCCATGTCGGACGAGAGCAGCGTCACCCCGATCGGCGCGCCGTCGCGCTGGGCGAGGACGACGCGCAGCATCGCTTCGAAATCATGGATGTAGCGGTTCACCTGATCGCGGAACCCCGTGTCCAGATCATAGAGCCGCGCCACCTCGCGCGCCTCGCCCGCGTCGAGCAGGCGCACCGCGCGGCGGGTGAAGACGCCGCGATCGCCCTTCAGATACGCCGCCCAGGCGCTGTCGGCGACGTCGGCGGAAAAGGCCTTGGCGATGTCGATCGCCGCCGAATTGAGCGCTTCGATCAGCAGCGAGGAGCGGCGGCCGAAGCTCTCGGTCTCGGCCTGGTCACGCTCCGCCCGCGCCTGTTCGATCCGCGCATCCACCTCGCGCGCGGCGCCTTCGATCGTCAGCAGCTGCTCGGCGAGCCGGTCCGAGGCGCGCTGCGCGGCCGAGACCGCCAGATCGGCGGCTTCGCTCAGCCCTTGCAGATGCCGCTCGAAACTCTGGCCGAGCGCGCGCTGCATCGCTTGGGTGCTGGCATTCTCGATCAGCGCCGCCGCTTCCGGGATCACCGCGCCCAGCGTTTCGCGCGCGCGATCGGCGGCGACGGCGGCGCTGTCGCGGACCTTCACCAGCGCGTCCATCAGCCGGGGCGCGGCCTGTTGCGCGAAATCCTGGGTGCGGCCGATCGTCTCATCCAGCGCCTCGCCGATCGCCTCGGCGCGCTCGCGACCCTGGGCGAGCGCGTCGTTCAACAGCCGCGACAGCTCGTCGAGCGTGCGCCGCTGGCCGTGGATCACCTGGGCGATCGCCTCGATCGCGTCATGCGTGCTCTCCGCCGCGGTCACCAAAGCGAGCAGTTCGGGCTTGGCGGCGCTCACCACCTGACGGCTCGCGCCGATGCGCGCGTCGAGCCGGGCGAGCGCTTCGGGCAGCGTCTCGTCGATCTCGCGCGCGGCGGCGTCGAGCGCGACGAGCAGGTCCTCGCTCGTCTTGATCGTGTTGCGCGCCAGCTGCTCGCCGATCTGGAGCGTTTCGCCCATCGCCTCGGCCGAGCCGCCCAGCGCGCTGATCGAGGCGGCGAGCGTTTGGTTGCGGCCGATCGCCGCCTCGTGGAAATCGGCGACGCGCGCCTCGATCACCTGGAACTGCCGGTCGAGATCCTGCGCCAACGCGTCGCCCGCGCGGCGTTGCTCGGCGAGCCGCGTGCCCATGCGATCGACGAGCGCGTCGACCTCCGCCACCCGCGCGGCGAGCGCCGCCACCGCGTCGCCCCCGGCGCGCTCCAGCCCCTCGCGGTGCGCGGTCAGCATCTGCAGCACCGCCTCGCCCTGCGCGGCGATGCCCGCGCGCGCGCCATCGACCGCGTCGGCGGTCTGGCCGATCAGCCCCGCCACGCGGTGCGCGGTCGCGTCGCTCGCGCTTTCCAGTCGGGCGAGCGATTCATCCACCATCGCGCCGATCGCGGCGTTCTGCGCCGCCAGCCGCTCGGCCGCTTCGCGGGCGGCGCCCTCACTGCTCCGCGCCTCGGCGCCGAGCATCGCATAGCGTTCGGCGAGCAGCGCCGCGGCGGCATCGGCGGTGGCGCTGCTCTGCTCGATCGCGCGCGAGAGCGTCTCGGCGGTGGCGTTGGCGCCGGGCAGTGCCTCCAGCAGATCGGTCAGCTGCCGTTGCGCGCCGGTCACCGCCTCGGTCAGCGCGCGGGCCTGGGCATCGGCGCGGGCGATTTCCGCCGCCATGCCTTGGCCCGTCGCGGCGAGGCGCTCGGCGGCGCGGTCGCCCATCGCCGCCAGCGCGGCGCTTTGCTCGGCGATGAGCCGCTGATTGTGCGCGACCTGATCGGAGACATGCGCGAGCACCGCCTCCAGCGCGCGCGCCTCGGCGCGCATCGCTTCGGCCGTCTCGCCGAAGCGCCGCGCCTCCACTTTGCTCCGGCGCATCGCCAGCTGCCAGACGAGCGCGATCAGCACCAGCGGCACGCAGAGCGCGGCGATCAGCTCCACCAGTTGCAGCGGCGCGAGCCCGGCGGCGAAGGCGGGGCGCAGCAGCCACAGCGTGCCGCCCACCCAAGCCAGCGCCGCGACCCCGGCCAGCAGCGGTGCGACCACGCTTTGCCGAGGGGCGGGCGCGGGCGTTTCCGCGATCATGGGGGGCGGGCGCCAGATCGGTTCAGGCGCGCCGACCGCCTCATCGAGCAACAGCGCGTCCGCCGCCCCATCCTCGGGCGCGTCATAGCGCGGGTCCAGCCTCGTTCCCCCATCCATCACGCCTGCCTATCATGAAAGCCGGGCGGGAAAAAGTTTTCGCAACCTTCGCTTAACCTTGCAAAACTACGGTGCCCTCATGGCCTATGATCCTGGTGCGATCGATGCGACCTTGGCGGCGGCGGTGGGGGAAGACCACGCGCTGATCGCCGAACTGCGCCTTGCCTTCGTCGAAAGCGCCGAGCGTTGCATCGCCGCGCTGCGCGCCGCCGAAGGGGCGGAGGCATGGCGCGCGGCGGGGCTGCGGCTGAAGGGCCTGGCGGCGAGCTTCGGCGCGGTGCGGCTGATGGCGCTGGCCGAGGAAGTCGCCGCGACGCCGCACGACATGCGGCTGGTCGCCCGGGCAGAGCGGGCGCTGGCCCGCTTCTAGGTCGTCGGGAGCAGTTCCGACC
>Ga0310345_10000427_pt1 | contig 65002 bp, 41 predicted proteins | sample HC15DNA20500_MG_FD_204667 | JGI IMG/M metagenome (GOLD analysis project Ga0310345, IMG submission 204667) | Marine microbial communities from station ALOHA, North Pacific Subtropical Gyre - HC15-DNA-20-500_MG | ecosystem: Environmental > Aquatic > Marine > Oceanic | place: Pacific Ocean: North...
GTTCCGCCCGGCCCGCAGGAGGTCCAGGGATTCGCTGATGTCGAAATTCTCGAATACCATCGCGCGGGTATCAGAATTGCTCCCCTGGGAGCTGGAATTCCACTGCGCATCAGCAGGAGCGCGGCTGTCGCTCACACGTTCTCCGTTCAGGTAGGCGATGAATCCATCGTCGTACTTCATCCGCAGGGTAAGGATGCCGAACTCGGCGGGATTCTCGACGTCAAACTCCATCCGCAGGTAACAGGTCGTGCTCACCTGGTGGGTCAACTCGCGGATGTCAGTGTTGATCAGCTCCTCGTAGCCGGATCTGGTCTCGTGGCCGACACCCGTGTTGCCGCTGATCCAGCCGGAATCATCGAAATCCGGGGCGATCCAATCGAGGCCCAGGGAGGCGTCCACCGGAACGATAACCCTGACGGGAGCCTCCTCCGGCAGAAGCACTTGCGAGTTGACGACACCTCCGACACTGGCAAGGGGGGATGTATCGCCTCCGGGAAGCCTGGGATCCTCGCCATCGACGGTATAGTAGATGGATCCCTGGCTGGTACGCATGGAGAGGATGAAGCCGGGCTCCACAAAGCCACCGCGGCGGTTGAATTCCGGCGCCGGCACGGTCGGGTAGAGCCGCGCGCCCCGGAACTGGTTGAGCACCACCTCCGAGCGTCGATGCAGGTAATTGTTCAGAATATTGTCGCGCTCCCTGGCCCAATGCTGGTCCCGGGTATAGGGAGTACCCGAGTGCTGGTCACCCCAGCGCGCCGACTCCGCCACCACGGCCCGATCCACCGTATTCGCCAGTCGCATGAAACGCTCGGCTGGCTTGTTCCTCTCGGGATGTTCGGGATCCCAGCGCTGGTTGTCCGGGTCGACATAGAGCGCCCCGCCGCTGGAAAAATACCTGTGCAGCCGGTCGCCGAAACGCACCTGGAACTCGGGGTTGGTACGCAGGCGGCCATAGACCTCGGCGACCCCGTTGCCCACGCTGACCCTGTTCGTCGAGAGATCCGAGCGGATGCCCATCGACCACTCCGAGTCCCACATATAATATTTGAAACCCGATGGCTCGGCTGGATTGAAGCCGACCCAGTAATTCTTATGCGGCCAGTCGGTATTACCCACATAGAGGTTGGTGATCATATAGTCGATGAGATTGTCGACATCGACGTAATGCGGGAAGGCGGGATTTGGAGACCCATCGGGGTTGCGACCCTGGATCCGCTGGTAAGCGGCATCGGCCTGCAGCCCCTGGCGGGCCAGGGAAAGCATGGCGTTCCAGGCCTGGGTGTTGCCGTTGGTAGTCGAGCCGTTGGAGTAGGCGTCCCAATCCTCCTTCTCCCCTCCGAAGTAGGTGGCAGAGAAGGAATGGTCAGGCCTCTCAACGGCATTGTAGAGGCCCCAGTAGACACCGTTGATGTAGACGTGAATGAAGCGCTCGTGGGAGGAGACATTGCCCATGGCAAGAACGGTCTCACGCCCAAAGGAGTCCCGGATAAAAAGCGGGTCATCCCCGGCTCCGCTCCATTGCCAGCCATCGTTTGAGTTGGCCCGCAGGACGATGGTGTCGAAGCGCTCGGGCGCATCGTCACCAAAGAATGGGTAGCGGAGCTTCGAGTCGCCGTAGCTCTCCCTGAAGAGAAAACGCAGCGAGTGTTTCTTCGTCAGGCCGTGGCTGCGAAAAGCCCCTCCCTGGATCCGGATGCCGCAGTTGATCTGGAAGCCATCTTCTCCGGCGGGATCGATCAACTCGATCGAGCTGCGACGTTCCCAGGCCCTTCCCCGTGAACCGGAGTTCGTATAGATCCCCCGGGAGCCGAACATCTCCTCGGTGTTCATGACCACAGAGATGGTCGGAATCGAGAGAAGGTCGTCGCGTATTGTCTCAGAATACCGCCCTCCGAAGCGGTCCCTCCCCCCCTGCCCGATGACATCCGGGTCCATTCCATAATCCGCCGAGGTGCCACCCCAATTGCGCGGGAAGCCACGCGCGATCGTTGCCGCGGCATCCTGAACGACTATATCGTTAAGAAAGATATAGGTCTGGGTGTCGATATTGGTGGGCTCGAGATCATCAAGAAAAGCCATCGCGCGCAAGGTGGTCGTGCCCTGGATCAGCAGGGGGCCATCATAGACCTGTCCGACGGCGGCACCCGGCTCGCTTCCATCGAGGGTATAGCGGATGGTCGCGCCCTCGGTATCACTGCTAATCTCCACCTCGAAGGGCTCGGAGTAGAAGCCCCGGTCGACACTGAAGCTCGTGTCGGCCACGAAGCCCGCGAAACCATCCGCTTCATTCGCAGCGCCTGGTGTCGAGGAGCGAAAGAAACGAGGGCTGAGATCGAGGATGCTCTGACCGCTGAGCTCGGCGACGACCAGGAAGTCGGAATCATCGGCGCTGGTGTTGAGCCCCTGGATGGCGAGCACATTCTCGCCCGCGCGCAGAAGGCCCCGGCTCGCCGTGATGATGATCTCCTCAAAAACGATGGCGCGGGAGTCGTCGCGGGCCTCGATCGCCGCCGCGTTCCAGGCCGCCTCCGCGGGAGCGTTCCGGCTGGCGACCTCGACGCTGTTGAGGTACGCGATGAAGCCATCATCGTACTGCATCCGTAATTTCAAAAGGTCGAGAACCGGCGCCTCCTCCAGGCTGAAAGGAATCCGCATCCAGGCCGAAGAGTTGATACCGTACATCGACTCCTCGACGTCTGTCTCGATGAGTCCCTCGTAGCCGATCACGGGAACCTCCAAGACCTCGACCTCTGCCAGGGACAGGACATCCCTCTCATCGGCATTGCCGGCGCCTCCGGTTCCGGACAGATCAGGGTCCGGAGTCCGCACGACCCTCACCACCCTCCCGGCCACCGGGCCTCCGAGGATTTCGACCAGGTTGACCACCAGGTCGCTCGGCCCGCCGGTGCCGCCCCCGCCGAGGACGTTCTCCTCGTTGAGCAGGTCGGATTCGAACAGGACCTCGCCATCGGCGGCCGCCAGGATCGAGACCGTCATGTCACGCAGCCGCGATGTGCAACAGCCGCGACGATTGTGAAGGACAACTGAACCTATCATCACGTCACGGCCAAGATCGAGCTCCCAGGTTGAAGGCAGGTTCTGCCCGGCCGCGGTATGGGTAAAATTGTCGAGGCTCCCGTCGATGCCCAGGGAGGCGGAAAATTGCCCGTTATTGTAATCCGAAGACTGAACCGCCGTGCCCTCTCCAGCGACATTCACAACCGGCGCCCCGACATTGACCCCGGGATCTGTTTCATATCCCACAGCTGCGGACCCCTCGCTCCAGGCGGTGTCGTTAAAGTCCGGAAGCATCCAGCTCTCCGCATCGGCGCCGCCACGCGGGATCCGCACCCTCGCAAAATCCCCTGCTGAAACCATACGCAGTTCGGAGACGGCCTGCCCAAGACCATAGGAATAATCCGTACGTTGAGAGGGATACTCGGGAACATACTGGTGGACGATCTCGCCCGCGGGAGAGACCAGCGCCAGGTATTCACCGGCGGCTTCGAGCTGGAAATCCGTGTGCAGCGGTTCGGCCGGATCTGCGCGATCTTTTCCCGAGGCGAAAACCACCAGGAATTCCCCACCGGCTATGCCAAGCCGGGGAAACCGCCAGCGTCGCGGCGCGGCGGCTGAGTCCGTGAGGTACCAGCCCTCGAGGTCAACAACCCCCAGACCGCTATTGTGGATCTCGATCCAGTCCGAACTGTCTCCATCTTCATCCCTGAGCCCATCGTCATTGCTCGCCATGAACTCGGTGATGAGCAACTCCTGCCCCGGACAGAACCTCCCGGTCAACGCCAGGAGGAAAAAAACCGGCAACAGAATTGTCTTTGTCTGGATTCCCATTCTCTCTTGTCTCACACCTGGTGTCCGGAGATACGACCCAAGCCTCCCTGCCGCCCCAGAACCGAGATTAAAGCCTCGCTATCGGATTCGGAAGGATAATATACAGACTCCGGAAAACCAGCTGGAATGAGGCTCCGGGAACCACTGAAACTTACGGGAAAAAAAACTCCTGGCCTGCTAACATCGGCCTCTTCAGAAGAAAAAAGGATGCTTGGTCCGTGACAACCCCACCCCGGCAGTTCTACGTCTTCATCCTCTTCTTTGCCATCGCATCCTCCGGCCCCGGGCCGGCGGGGGGGGAGGACCCTTCAAAGCAGTTGATCGATGCCCTGGGACCGGATCACGCCCGGAAGATGGCCGAAGGACTGAAGCTCTTCAAATCAGAGGCGCGTGAGATTCTTACCAGCAACTGCCTGCCATGCCACGGTGGGGAGCGGACACGTTCAAAGTACAACCTCTCGACCCGCGCCGGGCTCATCAAGGGCGGCTCGGAGGGACAGGCCGTCGTCATCGGCAAGCACTCCGAGAGCGTTCTCTACAAGATGGCCGCACACCAGCTCAAGCCGCATATGCCCCACAAACGCCCGAAGCTCCCGGAGGACAAGATCAATACGATCGCCCGCTGGATCGACCTCGGCGCGCCCTACGACCGCCCCCTGAGCGCTGGTGACGAGGGGACAGACGCCGGGCTGCTGACCGTTACGGACGAACATCGGAAATGGTGGGCCTTTCAGCCTCTGAAGCCAGGCGCCCCCTCCCGGCAGGAAAAAGACACCTGGAGCGCCGGTGATATAGATCGGTTTATCCTCAGCCGCCTGCGGGAAAAAAATCTCGCGCCCAATCCTGCAGCCTCGGCGCGGGACCTGGTGCGCCGGATCTATTTCGACATCATCGGCCTGCCTCCACCTCCCGAGGTCATCGACGCCTTCACCGCGGACCCCTCACCGAAGGCCTGGTCCGGACTGATCGATGAACTCCTTGCGAGCCCTCATTACGGTGAGCGCTGGGGAAGGCACTGGCTTGACCTGGCCCGGTTCGCCGAGAGCCATGGCTTTGAGCAGGATTATGATCGCAACCATGCCTACCACTACCGTGACTTCGTCATCAAGGCGCTCAATAGCGACATGCCCTATGACCAGTTTGTCAGGTGGCAGCTTGCCGGAGATGAACTGGCCCCGGATGATTCGCTGGCGATGATGGCCACCGGCTTCCTCGGCGCCGGAGTCTTCCCGACCCAGCTCACGGAGAAAGAATTCGAAAGTTCACGCTACGACGAGCTCGATGACATGGTCAACACCATGGGCACCGCCATGCTGGGGCTGACGATCGGCTGCGCAAGATGTCACGACCACAAATTCGACCCCATTCCAACGCGCGACTACTACCGGCTGGTGTCCAGCTTCGGCACCACGATTCGCAGCGAGATCGACCTGCCCATGGACACCACCGAGCATCGCAAGGCGCTGGCAACGTGGAACTCCGCCAGGAAGAATGCGCTCGAGGCCCGTGAAGCCTACGCCCGGGGGGAGCTGAAAAAGACCTTTGAGGCGTGGCTGCGCAACGGCACGAAGGAGGCTCCTCCTAAAGCTCCCTGGGAGGTACTCGATCTCTCCAGGATCGAGTCCCGGGGCGGCGCCACCCTCGAGAAGCTGCCGGATGGGTCGGTGCTGGCCACAGGGACCAACCCGGACCCGGATCGCTACCTCCTTGGCGCCGGATTTTCCACACAAGGAATCAGGGCTCTTCGGATCGAGGCCCTGACCCACTCATCGATGCCCAGGAACGGGCCGGGCAGGGCAAGCAACGGGAACTTCGGGCTGACCGATCTGAAGATTTCGATTCGGCCCCTGAAGACTCTCGATGTGAAGCTCACCCCGGTCAAGATCGCCTCCGCCCGCGCCACCCATCAGCAGAACGAGGGCAACCTGTCCGTCAAGGCCGCGCTCGATGGAAACGCCAGCAAAACCGGCTGGGCCGTGGACAGCGGGGGAATCGGACACGACCAGGCCGCTGTTTTCAGCTTTGACAGACCGATCGGCTTCCCGGGGGGCACCTGGATCGAGATCACCATACAATGCGGTGCCAACACCCGGCACAATCTCGGCCGTCCACGGCTCTCGATCACCAGCACGGATGCTCCCGTGGCAGTAGGCGGAGGACTTCCCCAACCCCTGTCGGAGGGCTTCGCATTGCTGAAAAACGGCAAACCGGAAGACCTCCCAGGCGCCGCGCGAGAGGCCCTCTTCCGCTGGTTCTCAGGAAAGGATAAACGCTGGCTGGCGCTGAACGAGGCTGTAGAAAAACAAAACGGGAAGGAACCGAAAGCGGCGAAAACCGTCAAGGTGCAGGTCACCAGTGAAGGCTTCAAGCCTACCAAACACCACGCCGATGGACGCGGCTTTCCTCACTTCTACAAGGAAACCTATTTTCTCAGTCGGGGCGACCCTGCGCAGAAGAAAGGCGTGGCGAGCCAGGGTTTCCTGACCGTACTCATGGACAAGGGAAAAACCGAGAAGGACTGGCAGGAGGCCCCTCCCAAGGGATGGCGAACCTCTTATCGCAGGCGGTCACTGGCGAACTGGCTCACGGATCCGGAGAACGGCGCCGGAACCCTGCTCGCCCGAGTGATAGTGAACCGCCTCTGGCAGCACCATTTTGGCCGGGGCCTGGTCTCCACCCCGAATGATTTCGGAGTCCAGGGAGAGAAGCCCTCCCACCCCGCGCTGCTGGACTGGCTGGCAGGTGAGCTGATCCGCGGCGGCTGGCGCCTCAAGCCCATCCACAAGCTCATCCTGATCAGCGGCGCCTACAGGCAGAGCGCCGCCTACGATGAGGCCCGGGCGGCCAGGGACCCGCTCAACCGATTCCTCTGGAGAAGATCGCCGACGAGACTCGAGGCGGAGATCATCCGCGACAGCGTCCTGAAGGTCAGTGGGCTGCTCGACACCACCATGTTCGGCAAGGGGACCCTGAATGAGGGCATGACCCGACGCAGTATCTACTTCATGATCAAGCGCAGCAAGGTCATTCCAAGCATGCAGCTGTTCGATTCACCTGAGCCCCTGGTCAGCCAGGGAAGCCGGCCAGACACCATCATCGCGCCCCAGGCGCTGCTGTTCATGAACAGTCCGCACATACGCAGAAGCGCCACCAGTCTCATGGAAAAACTCCAGGACGCGACGGGAGCCAACGAACCTGCCGGCGGCATCGCCCAGGGTTACCGCCTGGCGCTCGGACGTGAACCGACCGCTACGGAGCGCGGCGCGGCGGTCGCGTTTTTCTCCCGGCAGGAAAGCTCCTATGCGAAGGCGGGGCGTGATTCCAGGGAGGCGCGCAGGCTGGCCCTGATCGATTTCTGCCAGGTCCTCTTCGGACTGAATGAATTTATCTACATCAAATGAGAAGCGAACCATGATGGATTCCTGGAACCACTGGCGAACACTGAACAGGAGAGCGCTGCTGCGGCGCTGCGGAATGGGGCTGGGCAGCCTCGGACTTATGAGCCTCCTCGAGGAGCAGGGTCTCCTGGGAGCCCCGCAGGAGAAGACCTTCAATCCCCTTGCCTCCAGGACTCCGCACTTCAAGCCCGCCGCCAGGACCGTGATCTGGCTCTTCATCAACGGCGGCCCCAGCCAGGTAGACACATGGGACTACAAACCCGCCCTGGCCGCGCACCATGGCAAACCACTGAAGGGTTTCGACAAGTTCACCGGTTTCTTCAGCGGCGCCGTCGGTGGACTCATGAAGAGCCCCTTCGAGTTTACCCGTCACGGAGAATGCGGCAAGCCAGTCTCCTCCCTCTTTCCCAACCTCTCGAAGCATGTCGACAAGATGGCCTTCGTCCACTCCGGCCACACCGAGTCAAACAATCACTCTCCCGCCCTCTTCATGATGAATTGCGGCCTGCCGCGCATGGGCTATCCCTGCATCGGCTCCTGGGTGACCTATGGGCTTGGCAGCGAGAGCGACAGCCTCCCCGCCTTTGTCGTCATGAGCGATCCCAAGGGCCGGGGCCTGCCCAAGGGTCACGCGGCGAATTGGGGAGCGGGCTTCCTGCCGAGCGTCTTCCAGGGAACCCACCTGCGCCCCAAGGGTGAGCCTATCGACAACCTCAAGAGGGTAGCCGGGATGACCCCCGACCAGCAGCGGCGGCAGCTCGACCTGCTCTCCCGCCTGAACCAGGAGCACCTCGACAAAAACCCGCACGAAGAGGAACTCGCCGCGAGGATCGAGAGCTTCGAGCTCGCCTACCGCATGCAGAGCGCCGCGCCTGAAGCTCTCAACGTACAGTCTGAGCCAGAGCACACCAAGAAGCTCTACGGGCTCGACAACGGCAAATGCAAACACTTCGCGGCGCAATGCCTCACCGCCCGGCGCATGGTCGAGCGCGGGGTGCGCTACGTTCAGATCTACTCCGGCGGTATGGAGAACCAGCGAAGCTGGGACGGACATAGCGATATCAAGGGCAACCACACCGGCTTCGCCCAGGAAACCGACCAGCCCATAGCGGCGTTGCTCACAGACCTCGAACAAAAGGGACTTCTCGATGAGACCCTCGTCATCTGGGGTGGAGAATTCGGACGGCTTCCCGTCGCCCAGAAAGGCGGCAAGCCCGGACGCGACCACAACCCCCACGCCTTCACCACCTGGTTCGCCGGCGGCGGCATCAAGGGCGGCGTCAGCTACGGCGAGACCGATGAGTTCGGGCATAAGGCGGTGATCGACAAGGTCCACGTCAACGACCTCCACGCCACGATCCTTCACCTGCTGGGGATGGACCACGAGAGAATGACCTACCGCTACAACGGCCGAGACTTCCGCCTGACGGATGTCGCCGGAAAGATCATCCGCGAGATCATCGCCTGAGGCTCCGGGAAAAGAACCGGAAACCTACCAGTTGATTTTCCCGGGGAAGTACTCCTTGACCAACTCCTCGTAGAAGGGGCGCAGCTCCTCGACCGCCGGCGGGTCCTCATCCTTGGAGTAAAGGTCATAGGGATTGAAGGCGCGAACCCAGCGAAACATCTCCCGGTCCCTGTCATTCATGAGCCCCCCATACTCCCTCTCCTTGTGGCAGGCGTAGAAGGAATGATAGCGAATGGGGTAGAGGGCCTCCTCGGGAAGATAGTCCTTCACCACGTGGTAAAGATATTCATCATGCCCCCAGGAGAGGTGGACCTTGTCGAGTCCGCAGCCTTCCTCGTAAATGCCTGTTGGCGCCTGGTAGAGCTCGACGCTGGAGTCGGGATTCGCCTCGAAGAATTCCGGAAATACGATCCTGTCGGAAAACGCACAGCCAACGGGAAAGGTATCGCCGACCACGGCCCATTGGGGTTCTCCGAAGAGGCAGAGGATCTTGCCGAGATCGTGTACCAGGCCGGCAAGAACCAGCCAGCGCGGATGCCCATCGCCGCGAATCGCCTCGGCCGTCTGCAGGAGGTGTTCGAGTTGCGAAAGCTCGGTGTCCGGATCGCTGTCATCCACCAGGGTGTCGAGAAACTCGATGGCCTCCCAGATCCCCATCCGCTTGTGGTCGAGACCGAGATATTCATCTTTCTTCGCCCTGACGAAAGCAAGGGTCTGGCCGGCGTGGTTGAGCCTGTAGAACTCCTTGACCGAAGGACGCGCCTCGACACGGTAATCACGGAAGGACTCCCCGGTGTCCTTGAGACGATCGGTCGACACGGACCCTTCTTCCGGATAACGGGCGACAAGAAAGTCTTCCCATTCATCGAGGCTGCCCAGCGGCCCCCGGCCGGACTCCCCGCGAACGTTTTCCCGCTCTTCGATACCTGTCATCGATCCTCCCCCCTGGGGCACCAACTCTCAACCGGACGCCATTCTGGCAGAGCCCATTTGAGGAATCGACCTCTTTCCCTTTCCCCGGGATGTTTTCGTCCGGGCAATGTGGTTAGATGACGAGAGTTCTGTCGCGCAGCCCTGCGCATCACCCAAACAGGATCTCCGGAATCCATCACATGAGCACAACCATTTCCCTCGCCGCCATCCTTCTCTGCCTGCCCTCCATGCTCCAGGCCGTGGAAGAGCCGAACAAGACACCGAGAGCGACCGAGTTCAAGAAGGCCAAGGGTGGATTTGGCGGATTCGGCCGCTATGAGTTCAAGCTGGATGGTCATCGGTGCATCCTGGTCAAACCAGAAGCGCCGGCCGAAGGCAAGCCATGGATCTGGAGGGCCCGCTTTTTCGGTCACGAGCCGCAGGCCGACATCGCCCTGTTGAAAAAAGGCATCCATGTCGCCTACATCGAGGTGGGCGGCCTGTTCGGAAATCCGGCGGCAGTCGAGCGCTGGAACCTCTTCTACAACTACCTCACGAAAGAACACGGCTTTTCCCGGAAGGTCGCCCTCGAAGGAATGAGCCGCGGCGGACTGATCATCTACAATTGGGCACGCGCCAATCCGGAAAAGGTCGCCTGTATCTACGGTGATGCGCCGGTCTGCGACTTCAGGAGCTGGCCGGGCGATCTCTACCGACAGGGAGAAAAAACGGAGAAGCCACGCGGAGCCTGGGCGGCCTGCCTGAGGGCCTACGGACTGAGCGAAGAGCAGGCCAGGTCCTACAAGGGCAACCCGGTCGACAATCTTGAGCCCCTGGCAAAGGCCGGCATTCCCATTCTTCACGTCTGCGGCGGAGCCGACAAGGTGGTGCCCGTATCGGAAAATTCCGCGGTGATCGAAAAACGCTACAAGGCCCTGGGAGGAAACATCCGGGTCATCATCAAAGATGGAGTGGGGCATCACCCCCACAGCTTGAAGAATCCGAAGCCCATCGTTGATTTTGTCCTGGCACATATGGTCCCCCGGGGGAAAACCAAATAGGACGACGCCAACATGAAGCCTCGCGGCTTACAGCCCAGGTCTTTTTTCTGCGCCCTGCTGCTTTGCGCCTCCATCGGGGACCTGGATCCCGGGGGGCTTTGTGCTCAATCCAGGCGCAAGCATCTCGATGGCAACCTTCGCTGCGTCGATCTCTCGGACCTCAGAAAAGCGCTGCCCCTGACCATCGTGAGCACAAAGCGCATCCTCGAGCAGAGTGAAGCCTGGGAAAAAAGCACCTGGAATCCGGGACAGCAACATAGCTCGCTGGGATACCCATCGCTGGTGCGCAACGATCACGGCCCTGGCGCCGATGGAAAATACTACCTCTACTTTGCCCACCACGACCCCACCTCGGGAATCGGCTGCGCTGTCGCCGAACGGATCGATGGGCCCTATAGGAAAATCAAGACTCTCGAGCCGAACCGTAAACACAGCATGGTCCTGGTCAATCCTCACTTCCCGGGGAAGAAGGGAGATCCCTCCCACTTCTCGAGCCCCTGCGTCACCTGGTGCGAAGAGGAGAAGCTCTGGTTCCTCTACTTCCACTACTACAACCACTTTCACGGGGCCTGGAAGGAAGACCCGGACGCTCCCGGGCAAGGCAACCAGATGACCGCGCTGGCGGTCTCCGAAGAGCTCTCATCCCATTCCTGGAGGATCGTCAGGAAGGAGGTCCTGGGCAAGATCAGCGTTCACGACATACTTCCCGTTCTGCCGACCACGAAGGCTCCCTGGATGGAGAGCGAGTCCTCCTACCACTCCGTCCAGCGCCTGCCGGGCGGCGACTGGCTGGCATTTCTCAGGGGCACGCCCGTGAAAGGCCTGCCGACCATCGGCTTCGCCACCAGCAAGAACGGGAGGGAATGGGCCTGGTCGAAAAACAACCCTGTCCTCCACCCGGATGATGGAGGCAAAGGGCACCGCGGCATCTACCGCCCCGGCTTTGTCGCCTACCTCGGCAAGCTGCGTTCGGGAAAACGCAAATACCTCCTGGTGTGGACCGAGAGTCCCGCCGCGGGCGATGTCCCACAGCCGCGCTACGGCTATACCACCGACTTCATCAAGGTGGTGCGGGACCCCCGGGGGCACGCGAGGTGGCCTGCTGGCGATGGCCTGCTCAGTCCCTGGCGCGAAGGCAACAGGCTCTACATTCTCGCCGGCAAAAACCTGCACATCATGAAGCTACCGACATCCTCAAGGTAGGCAGGCATCGATCGCCATGACCGCGAAGGCGGTCCCGGCGTTGGAGATGAAGTGCTTCGAATCCCTCGTCGGAGAGCGGGTGAACCAGCGGCCGCTCTGGCGCTGGTGCGCTTTCAGCCAGCCGATCGCCTTCTGAAGACGCGCATCGCCGGCGGACACGCCGCCTTGGCGGGCAACGTAGGTAACGAATCCCGTTCCGTAGCCGTCGCTTTTTTCCAGTTCCTGCTTGCTGTCATCTTTGCGCTGATGCCCCTCCCAGCCCTCGAGCAGGCTCGCCATCGCCCAGCCCCCATCTGGACGCTGGAGTGAAAAGAGCGCCTTGAGAACAGCTGCCTGCTCCTTTTTCTCCATGAGCCCGTCAAGCCGTGTCGAGGCCCACAAGAGCATGGCCCTGTGGTGAAGCGACGGCGGAGAGTTCTTCCGCAGGTACCGGCGAATACCCTCGACACCCGCCTTGCCCTCTTCACTCGCGGCATAACCTCCCGGCGCCATCCCGACCCCGAGGGCGGCCAGGGTCACACCGTAGTGGGCATCGGACTCCATGGGCGGCCACCCGCATTCAAGCCAATCCCAGCCGCCGTCCTCCCTCTGGAGCTTCCACATCCGCTGGAAGGCCTTGCGGGTAACCGGGCTCAGCTTGCCGGTCGTCAGCCGGTCGTTGGCGGCGAGCAGGGCCGCCGTCACGACGACCTCCGCATCCCAGCGAGGCCCCTGATCTTCCCAGCGCTTCTCCACCATGGACTCGAAAAACTTCCTGACTTCCAGCGAAGGAGGTGACACTGATTTCAGCGCCGGACGCGCCATCAGGTAGGCGAAGTTCGTATGGCAGGTGCCGCATTTGCGCTGCTTCTGCCAATGGAGAGCCGCCGAGTCGAGATATCGGGCAGCCAGCGCGGGCGAAAACTCTTCGCGCAGGGGTTCATCCGGAGAAATAGCCGGCGGCGGCTCAACGTTCTCGAGAGTGACCCGGGGCTCCTCCTCCCCCCGCGCCTCTACCGCGCAAACCACCAGCATCATCGCCAGCAACGATTTGAGTCGGATCATCTTTTTCTCCCTCCCCGCGCCGACTGGCCCGGAAATAACCTATGCTCATTCCCCTCGGGATGTCCTGACAGTCAATGACCCGCCACCACAGGCAGGGGCACGTTCGTACGCTTAGCCTTCCCCTTGATGGCCTGGTAAACCGCCCTGGCGAGGATTTCCGCGCCCTTGGCGTTCGGATGGATACCATCCGGAAAGTGTTGTTTGATGCCGCTGAGCGCCTTGTAGAGATCGATTGTGGGCAGCTTCTTCTTCTTCGCCACGCCCTCCAGGAGGGGAATGACCTCCCCCTTGACGGTCTTCTCATTGATGCCCCAGCGGTCCCTGTAGACCGGCGCCGGCTTGCAAAGCCAGATCTTCGGCTGGGTCGGGAGCGAAGCGAAATGATCCGCCAGGGCGGCAAGGTCCGCCGCGTATTGCCCCTTGTGCTTCCAATTCTGCGGCTTGGAATCGTTGGTTCCGAGCTTGACGATCACGATGTGAGGCTTGAACCCGGTGGCCGCCTTGAAGGCCCCGGTCTTCCAATAGGGCTTGTCCCCCTTCTTGAGGAGGGTGGCTCCATTGACGCCGAAATTCCGGGTCTCGTACCCGGCTCCCAGCAGGCGCCCCAGCACCTTCGGGTAATTGTTCTGGCCGCGATTCTCTACCCCGGCTCCAAAGGTGATGCTGTCGCCGACGCAGGCGACACGGATCACCTCTTCGCCGCTGAGCAGCGCTGCCTGCAGGAAAAAGACCAATACCGCCGGGAAAGAAAAATACCTCATTCCTCGCCTCCTTTATTCACCATCGGCCTGGAAGCCTGCATTCTAACAGCGGAAGGCGGCGGGAATGGAAAGAAACGCGCCTGCGGCATCGATCTCTCAGCTCCCGGGAACCGGCTCGCACCGGACCCTGCCCTCGAGCTCCTCGACCCGTGCGCGGTCAAGACGCCCCATCAAGACCTGGCCCAGGTTGAGCGCCGCGGCCCCCATTCCATACCGGATCGCATCCAGGGGAGCCCGCCCTTCATCGAGCGCGACGGAAATGGCCCCAGCCATGCAGTCGCCGCAACCGATCGAATTGACCACATCTACCGGCGGCGGCCACAACCTGAAGCACTCGGCTCCGGAGGTCACCAGCACAGGCTCGGCTCCCTGGGTAACCACCACCCAGGCGGCACCAAGGTCATTGAGCTCTCTCATGGCCGCCAGCACAGATGCCTCATCCGAGAGCTCCCTGCCAAGGGTCCACCCGAGTTCCTCGCGATTGGGCTTGACGAGAAATGCGCCGGCGGCAACCGCCGCCAGCAACTCCGGCCCCCGAACATCAAGTACAGCCCGGGCCTCGGTCGCCTCCAGGATTTCCCCGTAGATGTCCGGCGGAACACCGGGGGGAATCGAGCCCATGGCGAGAACCAGGTCTGAGTCACCGGCTCCAGCCGCGCAGGCGCGGCGGAACGCGTCCAACTCCGCGGCCCCGAGCTCCCCGGCATTCTCCACCAGCTCCGTTGCCCGACCGGTAGCTGAGTCGATGATCGTCGTACAGACCCGGGTCGGAGAGCGACACTCAACCCAGGTGGCGTCGACGCCCCAATCTTCGAATTCACGCTGAATGTCAGCCTGTCGCGGCCCCCCGAGGACTGAGACCACCCGGCCGGCTCCGCCCAGGTGGGCAATGGAGATGGCTGCGTTCAGGACCTTGCCCGAGCTGCACCAGTAGACCTCGCTGGCCCGGTTGACCTCGCCCGGACACAAGCCCTCGGCAACCAGGATGTGCTGCCAGGCAGGAGAAAGTCCGCAGGTCAGTATCAAGCTCTCTCCTCCATCAACGCCAGTTCACCGCCTTTACACGCCGCGGTCAAAACCTGACCAGGATCCGGCCATCGTCCTCGATCCTGACTTCATAGGTCCCCACCCTGGCCCCGGGGTTGTTCTGGCAGGCGCCGGTCTGGAGCTCGAACTGCCAGTGGTGAAGAGGACAGACGACTGTCTTGCCCTCGACCTGCCCACGGATCAACGGTCCGCTTCGATGTGGACAATGACCATCGATGACGAAAATCTCACCATCGATATGAAAGACCGCCAGGCTCCTGCCTTCCACATTCACCTCGAGACGGCCATCCTCCCCCAGCTCTTCACGGGTGGCCAACTCTCTCCACTCTCCGCCGGGCTCATCAGCCGAGGGAGCCCCGGAGCCGGTCCCTTCCTCCAACGTCTCAAACCCGGGGAGATTCATATCGAGAATCACATCGATCGCGTCAACCACCTTCGTAAGCCCCGCGCAGGGATACGAGCACAGCACGGCATCGATGATCTCATCGGGGGTAGCCCCCTCCTCCAGCGCCCTGCGGACATATTGCTGCAGACCCCGTGGCGAGAGGTTGATGACCTTGGTCACGATCGAGATGAGGAAACGTGTCCTCGGCTCGAGGTGCTGCCCTGATTCCCTGAAAAACTTGAGCAGGTGGGCGATGGCCTCAGGGCGAACCTTCTTCAGATAGGCAAGCCCCTTGGATTCTCCCTTGGCTTTTCCCATATTGAGACCCTCCGGTCGAGGCAGTTTAACGCTCCGACAACGACAGGGCAACGCGGCACTTCAGAGGAACTCCTCCGGCGAGCGGCTCTGAAGACGGAGAAGCTCTCCCTCAATTACCGAAGAGGGTGGTGATGGTGGGCTCCCGCCTGGTCTGCAGGAGGACCTTGAGCAGCGAAGATGTGCTGCTGTCCCATACGCGGATGCTCTGCATCTCATCGGGCTGCTCAACGCCGGTGTACTTGATATAGGTGATATCGGCGAGATCGCCTCCCGTCACATCGGTGAAGGATGCGCGCTTGGCGATGATAACGACCGTTCCGGCGTCATAGTTGACCGCGATGAGCTCGTCACGCCCGCGATCGAACATCAACCGGTTGTTGAGAATATCTTCCTCACCCTTGAGCAAAATGGGTTCCTCGTTGTTGATCAGGACACCGCCACCGGCTACCGGATTCGGATCCCTGCGATTGGAAACCAGGCTGATGGAATTGACGATCTGCCGCATGTTGTCTTCGTCGGAAGCGAGGGTGAAATCGTAGGCAAAAATCGTATTGGTATTCTCCTCGACCAGGACAATCTCGTTCTGGACCGGATGCCCCCAGGACTCGGTAAAATCGCGCTCGGTCGAGGAACTCCCGACCTCACCGTCGATCGTGCTCCTCTCCACAGCGATCTCAGCATGCCCCTGGCCGACGACCTTCCCGGGGTGCTCCAGAACATCCAGGGCGGAGAGCGACTGGATCTTGAGGAACTGGCTGCTCTCGGAATCAAATACAAGCGCGCTCCCATCAGTATTGATTCTGATGGGCTGGAAATCGCCAATGTTGACATCCACCTCCTGCGTGATCTGCTCGAGCTCAGCAAGGCTCAGGAAGGGCTGGTCCTCGGCGGTGCCAAACAGGCGGAACTGGCCATTGAGCGTCCAGACCGCCTCGTTGCTGCCACCGGGAGACAGGTCGGTTCTGACAGACGTCACGCCAGCCTCGATCTCGATCAAATGAACTTCCCGCAGGACCTCGCGCGCGAAAAAGACAAGCAGGCGGTGCTTATTGGAGGAAGCATCGGGGCCAAGATCAAAAATCCGGGTGATCCGCGGCTGCGTCCCGAGGCCAAGCTGCGACTGCATCTCGGCGCCGCTGATGATGACGCTCATCACCAGGCCGTTACCGCGGCCGAAGTTCGGGTCATCGGGGTCCAGGGGATTCTGAACATTACGGTAGCCAACATCCCTGGCGCGGAGGCCGACCAGGCTCCGTGAATTGATCTCATAGGCAATAATCCAGCGATCGCCGCCCAGGCCGTTTCCTCGTGAAATATCTACCTGAATACTGGGAACCACCTGGCCGAAGGTAGGAAAGTTCACGCCGACGTTCAGGTCGTCCATCTCTTCTTCAAAGCCCACGTCATTGTAGTGGAGCTTGACCGGGTTGGCCTGGGCACACTCTCCGGTTTCACAGAGATCTGCCGAACAGATCGCGCGCAGGTTCGCCTCGAAGACAAGCACCGAGCTGCGCCCACCGGCTCCCAGGCCAAGCGTTCCGAGAGGGAACGACTCGGACTGCTGCTTATTCAAGGTGGCCACCACCTCGGACGGGAGGATCGACTTCAGCAGGTCGATCTTGTCAGACAAAACCTGGATGGGTTCCTGGTCGAGGCTCTCAACCAACCCGAGAGATTCAAACGTCGAGGTGGATACGATTCCATTACCAACCTTGGTGTCGCAGCCGGAGCCCAGGGTGAGAACGGCGACCAATAACGCCAACACTGCAACCTGTACCCGACCCAATGTTCTGACGAAACGTCCAGAGCTATCCATTCGATTAACCTTTCAAATATTTCAGAACGGGGCCCCCGGCTTGCTGGCCGAGAGAGTCAGGCATCCCGCTATTTCCGCGAAATCAAGTCCGCTGAGCCATGAAGTAAACCGTAATCAGCCCATTTACGATACGGAATGTCTAACTTGTTATTTCCTCGTTTATTACTATCCAGCCGATCAGCCAGTAAGAAGCGTGCCTCGGAGTCTCCGGAGCGATTCATACTCCGCAATACTCTTCGTATCTCAGAATCAACACCCTGAAGAGACATGCTCCCGTTACCGGGATTAGGGGAAGGATCGCCTGATTCTACGGCTCGCCTTCGAATCATTTCAACTTTTTTCCTCTACCCAAGCATAGCACACGGAATGACTTCCATCTCATTGGAATCCTGACACCGTAGAAACAAGGAAAACTGCGGGGATTCAGCCTGAAAAATACGAATCATGGCCTCCCTGACATCTTCCTAAAATGTTGTCTGCCCCTCGACCAAAGCTCCACAGCGGAAAACTAAAAAGAATCCCTCCGAGCGTGGATCGCCGCGAAAAAAGCGGGGCCATGCAGGCTGGCGTTGAAACCGGGCTCACACGCCATCTTGACGTTCAGCTCCCGCTCTCCGCAAAGCGCTCCCCAATAACTCAAAACCCGCTCAGGATAACCCTCGATACTCCAGATACTTCCCTCGATCCCAAGAAGATCCTGGAGCCCCTCCTCCTCGCTTCCAAACCCGAACCCTACCCTGAAGCTCACCGCCGCGAGCAGCAAGGCTGCGTGCAGCGCCGAGCGATCGACGATCGCCCGGCAGATAAAGAGCAGCTTCTCGGCATCCTCAGCGGCAAACTCTACCTCCGGGAAGAAAAAAGCCAGCCGGGCAAGAGCTTCCCTGGAGCCGACCTCAAAACCGGCCAGGGCAGAAATCTGCGGCCCATCCGGACAATCACCTCCCCCAGGACCGCAACGATAGGCCTCGAGCAGGCGCTGAAAAAGATCCGCGCCGAGATATTCGCTTCCCAGGCCCTGGAATTGCTGCCGGAACGCGTTGCCCCCGGACAGGGCATTGGTCTGGATTTGATAGCTCTCGCTGGTGTCAAACCGTGACTTTGTCGTTTCGAGCTTGATACTGCCGATCTCGTAGTTGATGAAATAGTTCACCAGCTGGTCACCTGGAGCCGGCCGCAGGCCGCCCACAAGGTGCTGTGGTTCGTAACGCTCTCCTTCAGAACTGACGATACCTCCGGGCCGCACGGCATAAGGCTCCGCCAACGCGAAATTGCACCCTGTCCCATTGATAAACAGACCGATCTGGGAATATTTTCGGCGGCGGCGCGGAGCCAGAAAATAATGCAGCGCCATGATCCCGTCGTTGGCAACGGTCACCGGCCGGCTCCAGCCGAGGACCTTCTCGAAGGCTTCAGCGAACAGGGCGCAGAGGTCACGCCCCTGGAGGTCGGCGGTAAAAGCCCCCTGCATCTTCGTCATCAGGGTTGTGCGAACGGTAAGACCCCCAAGCAGGTCTTCATGCGTCCGCTCGCTGGCGGCAGCAAAGCCCCAGCTCAATACGATATTGGCGCAATCCTCGAGTTCCTGGAGATTGTCGCCAAGCCGGTCGCAAACCCCCCGTACGATCTTCTCGATCATGGCGAAACCATCCGCGGTATCCGAGGTGGTGGGAGTCGCTGTGGTGCTGTTCCTGGCAAGGCGCTCAAGCTCATCGCCGCGAACCTCCTTTCCACCGGGGCCGAGACCGATCACATCGCCACCATCTATTCGAAGCAACAGGGCAACCGTTTTGCTGCCGCCCACTGAGATGCTCAGGCAATAATCGCTGCGAAGCGGTTTTTTACCGCGAGGCCACGGAACTCCGCTCCAGAGCATCGGCGGCTCCTCGGAGGAACTATCCATCGACGCGGCTATACGCTCGGCATCACGCCGCAACACCTGCAAGGTAGCGGGATCTTCGCTGTCGAAGAGAATCCGCTCTCGCTGGAGTTCCCGCCACAAGGCCTCCGTCGAGGCGGAGAGCCGCTCCTTTGAGATAAAAATGCCGATGCCGTCGTTATTCATGTAACCTCGCGAAAAACAGGGTGCGAGTATAGCAGGTGGTGGCGAACTCGGCACTTATTCGAGAGGCCCCTCTTCCCGGGGTTTGGATGCGAGCGCAAAATTGATAAAATCGAGCCCTGCCGGAACCGGGGTGTGAAAAACAACTCCGGCCTGGAAAACAAACTCCTGCGACCTCCCCGGGAGACGAACTAAGTATGAAAGAATACCGAATCGCGATCATTGGCCGAAGCGGCAAAGGTGACTACGGTCACGGGCTCGACAAGGTCTGGAAGGAAGTTCCCCAGGCGGAAATCGTCGCGGTGGCCGACGAGACGCCCGCCGGCCTCAAAGCGGCCGGCGAACGTCTCAAGGTAAAAGCCCTCTACGGAGACTACAGGAAAATGCTGGCGGCTGAACGCCCGGATATCGTCAGCGTTGCTCCTCGTTGGCTCGACTGCCATCACGACATGGTCCTCGCCTGCGCCGAACACGGAGCCAGCATTTTCCTGGAAAAACCGATGTGCCGAACGCTTGCCGAGGCTGACGCCATGGTCCGCACCTGTGAAGAAAAACATGTCAAGCTCGCCATCGCCCACCAGACCCGCTACAGCCCCAGGGTCAAGGTCATCCGGGAGCTTATCAATGCTGGAAAAATCGGCCGGCTGCTCGAACTCCGTGGACGGGGCAAGGAGGACCACCGCGGCGGCGGTGAAGATCTCTGGGTCCTCGGAACCCATATTTTTGATCTCATGCGTATCTTTGGAGGAGAGGCACGAAGCTGCTTCGCAAAGGTAACCCAGGACGGTAGGCCGGTGGGGCCGGCGGATGTAAAAGAAGGAAATGAAGGCATAGGCCCCCTCACCGGCGATGGAATCGAAGCTTCTTTCGAGATGGAGGGGGGCTGTACCGCCTTCTTCTCGAGCCATCGTAACATGGCGGCAAACCCTTCACGCTTCGGGCTGACCCTCTATGGCTCTAAGGGAGTCATCACCATACACACGGGCTACCTGCCTGATGTCCACATCCTCGAGGACCCCTCCTGGGAGCCGGGTCGAACCGGCTCCGACTGGAGGCCCATCTCAAGCGCAGGGATTGATAAGGCCGAGCCTCTCAAGAAGACTGACCGGGCGGCCAGGGGCAACGGAAACGTCGCGATTGTCACTGACCTGATAGAGTCCATCGAGCAGGATCGGCAGCCCCTTGGCAGTATCTACCAGGCACGCGCGGCCACGGAAATGATCGCCGCCGTTTTCGAATCCCACCGCCTCCGGGCATCTGTCGCGCTCCCTCTTAAAAACCGCAACAACCCGCTGGGCTCTCTGCCGGACCGGAGTTGATCCCGAACCAATGCCCAATATGTACAGCGCCGTCTTTTTCGGGAGAATTTCTTTTCAGATAAAATTCACGATCCGTGGGCGGCCCCCGTGCCGTCCGGCTGGAATAAAGGACTGAACATGGGAATCTCCATCTGTGTCTTCTGCGCATCGAGTAACCACGCCAGGCCGGACTACCTCGAGGTTGCCCGGCACCTCGGCGAGCTGATGGCGGCGAGAGGTCATACGCTGATCTACGGCGGTGGCTCGGTAGGCCTCATGGGTGTGCTGGCAAGGGAGGTCCACCAGGGCGGTGGCCGGATCATCGGGGTGATCCCGGAACGCCTGAGCACCGAGGAGATCGCTTTCAAAGATGCTGAAGAGCTCCATGTAACCTCCGACATGGCGGAACGTAAGAACATCATGATCGAGCGGGCCGATGCCTTCATCTGCCTGCCCGGCGCTTTTGGAACTCTTGACGAGATGCTCGAAATCATCACCCTGAAACAACTCGACTATCACGACAAGCCCATCGTCCTGGTAAATACCGACGGCTTCTATGAAACACTTCTCGGTTTCTTCCGGCGCCTGGAAAAAGAGCGCCTCATCTCCAGGGAGTGCCTCGATCTCTACGAGTCCGTACCCGATGTCGAGGCCGCGCTCGACCTCATCGAGGACTGCCCGGGAGCCCCTCCCAGCGACAACCCGGACCTCGAGAGTTGATTGTGGAGGTTTTTTTTGACCCTTACGGATTTCTTCACTTTACACAAGGGTGAGCTTGCCGGCCTCGGCGCGGCGGCAAGCTGGGCCCTCAGCAGCCTCCTCTTCAGCCGTGTCCCGGCCCAGGCCGGCGCCATCGCCCTGTTCAAGAACTCAACGAGCTGCGTATTCCTGCTCCTGACGCTCCTGCTACTCTCCGCCTGGCCTGGCGAATCCACCGAGCTGGCTTTTTTCTTCGAGACCGACCTGGAGGCCTGGCTCTACCTCGGAGGCAGCGCCCTGGCCGGCCTGGTACTCGGCGATGCCTGCTATTTCAGGAGCCTGCAGATTCTCGGTCCCCGCAGAACACTCGTGGTGTCGACCCTGGTACCCCCAATCGGCGCCCTCTGCGGATGGTTCCTGCTGAGCGAAATCCTCCCCGGGCCCGCATGGGCGGGTATGGCCCTTACCCTTGGCGGGGTCATCTGGGTCATCGGGGAGAAAGGGGGGCCGGATGAATCCGGGGGGCATTTCCCCGGGACCGTAAGAGCCGGGGTGATGTACGGACTGCTGGCCTGCCTAGGACAGGCCATAGCGGCGGCGCTGGCCAAGTTCCCGATGAGAGACGGGCTCGGGGCCCTGGAGGCCACCTTCCTCAGGATGGTAGCGGCCGTCGTATTCGGCCTGCTGGGGGCGGGGGTGGCCGGGAGGCTCCGGTCATGGATACAAAAACTGTGCGTCCGCGAAGCCTGGCTCCCACTCCTTCCCGCCAGCTTTCTCGGCACCTATCTCGGCGTCTGGCTCTGCATGTACGCCTACGAACATACCAAGATCGGAATCGCCACCACCATGCACTCAACCAGCCCGATCTTCGTTCTCCCGCTCGCGTTCTTCGTGCTTCGGCAGCGGGTATCGTTCCGGGCCATCCTCGGCGCCCTGGTCGCCGTTGGCGGAATTCTCCTGCTCTTCCAGGGTGATGGCTGAGGAGACCGAACGCCGCTCTCTCGAAGAAAAGCTTCAGGAGGCGTAGCGGCCGCGGCTGCGACAGCGGCGGGAAACGAAACGCTTGAGATCTCTCGCCATATCCTCAGCGCTCTTGTAGCGATGGGCGCGCTGGAACTCGCACGCCTGGCGAACAATCCCATCGAGGCCAAGTGGGACCTGGGGGTTCATTCTGCACAATGAAGGAAGCTCTCTCGTAAGCTTTAATTTTCCGAGTTCCTCCGCGTTGCCCGCGGGCAAGGGCAGGCGCCCGGCCAGCAGGACGTAGAGGGTCATTCCCAGCGCGTAAATGTCACCCGAGGGCGCGTAATGATTCGCCCCGGCAAGCAGTTGCTGTGGGCTCCGGTACATCAGCTCGCCCGCGGGCTCGACCTCCGGGCACAGGTTCCTGTCAGCACGATTGAGGGTGGAGCCGAAATCGGCCAGGATGAACCGTCCCTCGGCATCCAGGAGTATATTCGAAGGGTTTATATCGCGATGGACAACTCCCTGGCGATGCAGCGCCGAGACCGCATCGACTATGGAAGCAAATCGTGCCGCCAGCTCGATAAGGATGCTGGGCTCCAGCAGCTCGGCCCTGTCATCGAGCAGGCTCCCGGCGTTCACGCCGCTGTGAAGAGTCATCAGAAAATAGGGGGCGCCATCGACATCTCCCCGGCCGAGAACCCTCTGCAACGAAGGATGCCGGAGCCTGGCAGCGACCTCAGCCTCGCGCCGCAACTCCTCGAGGACCCGTGGTTGCGCGGAGACCGGCTCCCGGAGGGTCTTGAGAGCGTATCGGCGACCCGCGATTCCTTCTGTGGCCTCGAAGACCGAGGCTGGATCCCCCCTGTAGATTTCTCTCACGATGTGGTACCCGCCGAAATCACTACCGGCAACGATACCGCCGGCAGCCTCCCCATCGAGAGATCCATCGGGAAAACCAGGGCCATACGGGGACCTGGAGCTCTTCCGGAAAAGCTCGTAGTCGTCCATTATATCAAACGTTTCAGGTGGACCCTCTCACTGTCTATTTCGGCAATACGAGACTCTCGACTGCAGCTAATAGCCCCAGGAAATGAAAACGGCCCGGATGACTCAGGATTACCGGAGAAAGAGCCACCCGCGGGGCCTGCCCGTACGTCAATCTTCCACCGGATGAAGCTTGCCCGAACGGCAAAAGAACCGGATGATCTCCCGCAGGAGCCAGCGGATCGACAGCGCGGCTCCCCGCCCCCTCAGGCAGGTATAGAGAATCACTCAGCGTGGACACGGCTAATGAAGAGGTAACGGTGAGAGAAGTCCCGCTCCTGGATTTAAAAAGGCTCGACCCCGAGCTCGAGGACGAATTGCAGGATGCCTTTACCCGGGTACTGAAGAGCGGCTACTTCATCCTCGGGCCCGAGGTCGAGGCCCTCGAGGAAGAGTGCGCGAGCTATTGCGAGGCCGAGCACGCCATCGGGGTCTCTTCAGGAACCGATGCGCTCCTCGTCGCGCTCATGGCCCTGGGTATTGGAGCCGGGGACGAGGTCATCTGCCCCAGCTTTACGTTCTTCGCGACCGCGGGCTGCATATCGAGAACCGGAGCACGACCCGTATTTGTAGATGCGCTCGAGAGCAGCTTCAACTGCGACCCCGAAGACATCGAACGAAAGATAACGTCTCGAACCCGGGCGATCATCCCGGTCCATCTCTACGGCCGCTGCGCGGACATGGCGGAGATCCTGGATATCGCCGAGCGCCACGACATTGCCGTCATCGAAGACGCGGCCCAGGCCATCGGGGCGGAATACGAAGACCGGCGGGCGGGATCGATGGGTAGGATCGGCTGCTTCTCGTTTTTTCCCACCAAGAATCTCGGCGCCTGCGGAGACGGGGGCCTGGTCACCTGCCAGGACGCCGAGCTCGCGGATAAGATCCGGGTGCTCAGGGTCCATGGCAGCGCTCCCAAATACCACCATGGCGTCATCGGCGGCAACTTCCGCCTCGATGCCCTGCAGGCCGCCCTCATCAGGCCACGCCTCAGACGCCTGGATGACTCCTCGCTGCGCCGCGCGCGACACGCCGCGGCATACAATCGCCTCTTCGAAGAGGCCGGGTTCACCGGAGGTACAAGCCCTCCCCTGCGGCTGCCCGAGACCCCGCCCGGCAGGCACATCTACAATCAATACACTCTTCGTTGTAGTGATTCCGATTCTCGCGACGCGTTGCGCGAATTCCTCGCCGCCAATAAGATCGCCACGGAAATCTACTACCCGATTCCCCTCCACCTGCAGAAATGCTTCAGCTCTCTCAACGGCAGGAAAGGGGACTTTCCAATTTCCGAGAAGCTTGCCGGCGAGGTGCTCTCCATACCCATCTTTGCCGAACTCGAGGAGGAGGAGATCTCCCACGTAGCCGACCGTATAGCCGCCTTCTTCAAAGAAAGTTGAGGGCGCTCGCGGCACGCTCCGGTGCAATCTTTTACCCCCCACTGATATGGTAAAACACTCCCTGGCTCCAGGGCAGCTTGATGAGTACCGCCGCCGCGGCTACCTCCTCCTGCCCTCCCTGCTCGACAGCTCGACCCTCGCGACTCTACACGAGGTGATAGATGCCCTGGTTGCCGAGGCGCTCAGCAGTGGCAGCGAAGGCGTAGTAGAGCTGGAGCCGGAATCTCCCGATGGAGAGCCCATCGCCCGGCGACTCTACGACCCCTTCGAACGCCACCAGGCGTTCCGTGATCTCTGCGTTGATACCCGTCTCCTCGGCGGCATAGAATCCCTGATCGGACCCGATATCGGCCTCCATCACTCCAAGCTCAACATGAAACCTTCACACGTGGGCTCCGCTGTCGAATGGCACCAGGACCTCGCCTATTTCCCCCATACCAACGACGACCTGGTTACCGCCCTCATCTATCTCGACGACGCCACCCTTGAAAACGGCTGCCTACAGGTGATTCCAGGACTGCACAAGGCCTACCTCGACCATCATGATGAAGACGGCCGGTTCTCGGGCCTGATTACGGACCGGCTCTTGCAGGATGAAACCAGCCGGGCTGAGCCCCTGGCGGCGCCCGCGGGAAGCGTTATCCTCATGCATTGCCTGCTGCCGCACAGCTCCCTGCCCAATCGCTCGAGCAAGGGCCGGCGCACCCTGATCTTTGAATACCGCGCCAGCGATGCCCTGCCGATTCTCTACAGCCCGCGTGCCGTGGGTACCGAGGAAAAGGCCCGACACCTGAGAGGGAAACCCGCGCGCTTCGCCCGCCTCGCAGGCCCTCCCCCGCTGATCCCACGGCTCGAGAACAACCAGTCCCTCTACCAGCTGCAGGAAGAAACCCTTGCCCGCCGCGAGAGTGGCGAGAGACCCGGCTCCTAATCGCCGCCGGGGGCCTTGCCGACGTTTCGCGACTCTTTTGCCGGCCAGACGATACCGCGTTCGAGCGTTCTCATCCTGTACACGCTCCGCGTCGCGCTCAGATACAGATCCCTTCCATCTTCACCTCCGAAGGTGACGTTGGTGGAAAATTCAGGCATCGGTCGATGGAGCAGGAGCTTCCCCTGGGGGCTGATGACAAAGAGGCCTGTCGTCTTGTCCTTGCCCGCAGCGCCAAAGATATTACCCCTGGAGTCCAGGCACATGCCGTCGATACCCCGGTCAGGAGAAAAATCGTAGACGATCGCCTTCTGCGAAAGCGCGCCATCTCCACCTATTCGATATCGATGAAGCTTCTGCGTGCCGCGATCGGAAACATACAGGTGACGGTTGTCGAGGGTGATCACGATCCCGTTCGGCTTGAGCAGCTTCCCGAGCACCCGGCTCACCTTTCCGCCGCTGTCGATGAGATAGACTCCGCTGGAGGGCTGGGACTTCACCGCCGGCGGACCATAATAGGGATCGGTAAAATAGATTCTCCCCTTTCGATCGATACAGAGGTCATTCGGAGCGATGAATTTTTCCCCGCCATAGGTCTCGGCGAGCACCGTCTCACCTCCATCCTTCTCCAGCCGGGTGACTCGCCGGCCCCCGCCGGGACCACCTCCCTGGCACATGACCAGCCGGCCCTCGTGATCAAAAACGAGCCCGTTGGCCCTGCCGCTCGGGCGCCGGAATTCCATTACAGCCCCCGCCCGGTCAATCTTCATGATGCGGTTGTTCTCGATATCAGAGAAAAAGAGCTCGCCAGCGGGGCTCACAGCGGGACCCTCGGTAAATTTACAGCCGTCGGCGACCCGCCGAACCGTCGCTTTTTTATCGAGCAGATCCTCGGCCGGCAGGGGCGCCGCGAAACAGCAGAAAAGAAGACAATAGAGCTGAGATCTCATGGTTTTAAGCGGACGTTGAGGGAGATTCCGGTCCGGGGAGAAAACATAATTCCGGGTGGCCTATTGTGCGGGGACCCCCCAGTGCACAGGAAGCTCGAAATCCCCTTCTCTCGATTTCATCATGGCCGGACGGCAGGTTGGGAGGCTCTTTTCCTGTCGTAAAACCTTCTCGCCAACACCCCCAGCGCACCTGCGAAAATAACCTTTACTTCACTCCTGCCACTCGGGAAGATGCTTCATTGCCGTTTTTTATGTGCTATTGATGGTGGTCTGACAGCCTTGAAGTGAAAGAGATCTCCTGTTCTCCCATGACCGACATACTCTCTAAAGTCAACCACCCGCGGGATCTCAAACCCCTGTCGCTTGAAGAGTTGGAACAACTCGGCGAAGAGATTCGAGAACGCGTGCTGGAGGTTGTTGACCGCAACGGAGGGCACCTGGCCTCCAACCTGGGCTCGGTCGAACTCACGTTGGCGCTGCACAAGGTCTTTGACGTACCGAACGATCGCCTGGTGTGGGATACGAGTCACCAGACCTATCCACATAAGCTGGTTACCGGCCGCAAGGACCGCTTCGAGTTCATACGCACCTACGGCGGCATCTGCGGATTCACCAATCACCGCGAGAGCATCTTCGACCTCTTTGACGCGGGACATGCGGGCACGGCCTGTTCCCTCGCTCTTGGGACAGGGACCGCGGACAGCCTGCAAGGCAAGGGCGAATGCAAAACCATCGCGGTTGTCGGAGATTCTGCCGCGGCCGCTGGAATGACCTTCGAGGCGCTGAACCACGGCGGGGTGAACCGGCAGAATATGCTGGTGATCCTCAACGACAACAACATGTCAATCAACAAGGCTGTCGGAGCCCTCTCGACCTACCTCACCAAGGTCAGGACCAAGCCCGCCTACCAGGACATCAAACGCGAGCTGCGTACCACCCTGGCAAAGATTCCCGTGGTCGGCAAGCACATCGAGGAGGTCCTCGGCGAGGTACACGACCGCTTCCGTGACAACCTGCTGCCTGGCACTCTCTTTCGAGAACTGGGCTACCGTTACTACGGGCCGTTGGATGGCCATGATCTTGGAGGCCTGATCAAGACCTTCGAGGACCTCAAGAGCATCCATGAGCCCGTCCTGCTCCACCTCGACACCAAGAAGGGACAGGGCTTCGAAGCGGCCGAGGCGGACCCCATCAAATACCACGCCCTGAAGAACTTCCTGCCGAAGAAGTCCGCGAAGAAAGAAACCGAGAGCAATGGCAGTTCCGCCGCCGGAAAGAGACCCGGATACTCCGGTGTTTTCAAGGAGGCCATTGTCAAGATCGGTCGCAAGGACCGCCGGGTCTGCACCATCACCGCCGGCATGCCCGACGGTACGGGGCTCCTCAAATTCGCCGAGGAATTTCCCGATCGCTACTTCGATGTGGGTATCTGTGAACAGCATGGCGCGGGCTTCGGATCGGGGCTCGCCTTTGGCGGAATGCGGCCCGTCTATGCCGTCTATTCCACCTTCTGCCAGCGTGCCTATGACCAGATCATCCACGATGTCTGTATCCAGGAGAACTCCGTGATCTTCTGCCTCGATCGGGCCGGCCTGACCGGTGAGGACGGGTGGACCCACCACGGGGTCTACGACATCGCCTTCATGCGTTGCGTGCCGGGCATAGTGCTCATGGCCCCGCGGGATGCCGGAGAGTTCGAGAATATGCTGCAGCTTGCCATCGACCAGACCACCACCCCGGTGGCGATCCGCTATCCCAAGGCTACCGTTCCCGAATTCCCCGCCAGCGCGGAGCAGGAGCTGAGAATCGGCAAGGCCGAGGTCCTCGTCGAGGGAGAAGAGGTCGCTCTCTTCGCCTACGGCTCCATGGTCGAGAACGCCTGGGAGGCTCTCGAGGAACTCTCGGCAAATGGTGTCAAGGCGACCCTGGTCAATGCCCGCTTCGCGAAACCGCTCGATATCGAGCTGCTGAGGAATCTCTCGAAAAACCATCACACCCTGGTCACCCTCGAGGAGCATGTCCTCATGGGAGGCTTCGGCAGCGCCGTAACCGAGGCTATAGCCGATGCCAACCTCGCCTTCAACAGGATCCTCCGTTTCGGGGTGCCCGACGAATTCATCACCTTCGGCCCCAGGGCGCGCCTGCTGGAAGACTGCGGGCTCGCTCCCGCCTCTATCGTCAGGCGGATACTGGACGAGTGCGCTGAAACCAGAACACCTGAACCTGAAGTCCGCGGCCACCGGGTGCTCTCCTGAGGACACCCCCGGAAAATTATCCTACTGGCTGAGCAGCAGGGCACCGTTGCCGGGATTGGCTGTCACCAGCTTCTTTCCATCGGCCGCCACGGCGAGACCGTAGACAACCGGCCGAACCCGACGACGAGCCAGTATCCTGCCGTCAGCGACATTCCAGGTGAACAGGCTGCCGCTGTAATCGGCTGAAATGAGCTGGGTCCCGGAAGGACGAAGACCCAGGCCGGTCACCCAGCCGCCATGGCCCTCGTAGACCGAGAGTTCCTTCCCATCGGCAACGCCCCAGCGCCTGATTGTCAGGTCGGAGCTCCCCGAAAAAAGCTGCTCGCCATCGGGAGAAAACCGGAGACAGAAGACCCCCTCTGTATGTCCCTGGAATTTACGCAGCTCGATGCCATTGGAGGCATTCCACAATTTGACAATCTTGTCAAATCCCCCGGAACACAGCTGCTTGCCATCGGGGCTGTAGACCAGGCTGTAGATGGTCGAGGCGTGGGCATTGATCGAGTAAAGCTCTTTGCCATCTCCGAGGTTCCAGATCCGGATGGTCTTGTCCTGGCCCGCGGCGGCGATGGTTTTTCCATCCGGAGAAAAACAGACCGTATGAACGAAGCCTCCGTAGCCGGTATAGGTCCTTACCGCCGCGGTAGAGGTGGTTTCCCAGGCAAGCAGGCCGTTGCCCTCGGCGGCGATGTAAAACCGCCCATCCGGGGCAAGCTCCGTATCACGCACGGCCCCGCCATTCTCGAAATAGGCCAGCGATTTGCCAGTGGACAGGTTCCAGGCTCGAAAGGTCTTGTCCGACCCGCCCGACATCAGCACCTTCCCATCGGGGGAAAAGGAAACCGAGAGGACCGCTCCCTCGTGCCCGGCGAAATGTTGAAGTTCTTTGCCTGAATGTGGATCCCAGAGACGCACCAGTCCATCTTCGCCCGCCGACGCCAGCCGCCTGGTCCCCGGAAACCAGCCAAGCGTCCGCACAGGCCCCGTGTGCCCGCTGAGAGAGCGCAGGAGCTTCGCGCCCTTGACGCTCCAAACGGAAATGACCCCATCCGTTCCCGCCGCGCACAGAGTGTTATCGTCGATAAAAACCAGCCCCCGTCCCGCGGAGGCGCCCTGAAGATGAACGAGTTCTTTGCCATCACTCAGCTGCCAGACCCGCACCGACTTGTCATCTCCGGCAGCCGCAAGCCGGCCGCCGTTGGGAGAAAAGCCTACGGCCCTGACGGTTCCCTCCGCCCCGGTAAGCCGGAGAGAGCCGGGTTTCTTTTTTTCAGGCGACGAAACAATGCTGGCCGCGAACAACGAAGGCGTCAATACGAAATCCGAGCTCAAGATGCTCGCATTGTGGCCCTGCACAGCGAGGGCGTTTTCTCCCGCCTTCAATTCCTTCAGATGGGATGTGAGATCGATCTGTTTTTCGGTGGCATCGCTGACGGTCGCGCTGGCGACCTGGGCGAAACCGGGCGACTTCCCCGTGACGTTCTCCCGGGCGACCTCGGCCCCGTTCAGATATACCACGAAGCCATCGTCAAAAACGATCTTGAGGGTGAGCTTCCTGATCCCGGCGGGATCCGCAACCTTGAACTTCGAGCGCACAAACACAGACAGGTACTTGTCCTTCTTCATGTCCTCAAGGCGAGTCTTGACCGTCTTCAACTCCCCCGGGCTCGTTCCATAGCCGAACCCCGAGGGAAGCGACTCCCACCCCGAGTCATCGAAGCCCGGCTTCTTCCAGTCAGCCGGCGGCGCCGCCTTGCCTCGCTTGAGCCGCCACCTGGCGCCGGGCTTGATCAGCGCCAGCTCCTCGAGCAACGCTCCCCTCTCCGACTTCACGATTGCCGGGGCGAGATTCCAGACCCTCACGATCCCCTCATCGCCGGCCGCGGCGACCAGGCTCCCGTCAGGCGCTACGGCCAGCGCCCTCAGGCCGGGAACCGCGGGCTCCAGCTTGCGCTCCTGTTCCTGCCCACCCACATCCCAGACCAGCAGCGAACCGGCGGCCGCTCCCGTCACCAGGCGCCCCGACTTCCGGTGCAGAACGAAGGCCTCGACCGGGCCAGCCTGGGCCGCCAGCGCGGATGCGCGGTCGAGGGGAACATCCCATAGCTTCACCGTCTTGTCTTCACCGCCCGACAGCAGCGATCTGCCATCCGGGCTGAAGGCGACGCTCATCACCTTGCCCTTGTGGCCGGAATAGGTCGCCCGCTCCGCTCCATCGGAAACATTCCAGACCTTCAGGGTGCCATCAAAGCTCGCGGTAGCCACGAGGTCGCTACCCGGGCTGACATCCACAGCGTAGACCGGGCCCGAGTGGCCGGAAAAGGCCTGGATTGGTTCGGCTGATGAGGAGGGCGGTGAGTCCGCCTGGGCCAGCACGGCCACCAGGACTACCGGTAATAGGCTCATGGATTCACCTGCTCGAGCATTCTGCACTCGGACCCGTCGATACGCGTATGCGCTGACACGGCCTTATTGTAACAGAAGGGCGGGAGCGGACAATAAACCCTGTTGGCCGCGAACCGCTACAGTGGCCTCAGCGGTCTGAGCGGCGAATGAAGAAAAAGCGTTCGTCGTAACCCCGGCTGACGATCTTGAGCATGGTGACGTCTCCCGCCGAGGACATCGCCTCGTCGAGCTGCGATATGTCTTCTACCTTGCTCGTGTTCACACCCAGGATGACATCGCCGGGGCGGATGCCCTTTCGCCAGGCGACGCTCTCAGGGTCGACATCGATGATCGCGACCCCGGTTTTCGCTGGTGGGACTCCGATGCTCGACGCCAGCTCGCGGGTAAGGGTCGTAACGGTAATACCGAACGCGCTGCTGCCTCCGGCCTCGGGATCCTCCAGAGCCGGAGGGGCCTCGATCGGGGCAGGACTCTCAGCGGGAATAACCTCGAAGGTCTTTCTCTCCCCGGCGCGGAGAACACCCACCAGGACCGGCTCGCCGGGAACCTGCTCCGCTATCATCAGACGCAGGTCATGACGGTCGCGGACCTTGCGTCCGCCGAATTCGACAACCAGGTCCATTGGAAGCAGACCGCCGACAGCCGCGGGGCTTCTTTTCTCGACGTAGCTGATGAAGGCCCCGCGAGGCCCCGCGAGGCTGTAATAATCCGCCATATCCCGATCCACCTGGATGGTGGCGATGCCCATCCGGCTGATATTCCCGCCCAGGATCCAGCGCTCCGCCAGCGCCCGCGCAAGATTGATCGGAACCGCGAAACTGATGCCGTGGTTCGCCTTTCCCATGTGGGAATAGATCGCCGTATTGATACCGACCACCTCACCGCGAAGATTGACCAGGGGCCCGCCGCTGGAGCCCGGGCTGATCGTCGCATCGGTCTGGATAAAGTTCTCGTATCGCAGGAGGCTGAGATCGGAGCGCCCAAGCGCCCCGACGATCCCGGCGGAGACCGTTTGCATCAGACCGAACGGATGGCCGATCGCGAGAATCCACTGGCCCGCCTCGAGCGAATCAGAGTCCCCGAGCCTGGCTGCCGGCAGGTTTCCCAATTCGATCTTCACCAGGGCGATGTCGGAGGTGGGATCACTGCGCACTGTTCTACCCGGACCACTCCTTCCATCGGCCAGCGTAACCTCGAGAGCCCCGGCTCCTTCCACCAGGTGATGATTGGTGAGGATGAAACCCCTGGCGTCGATCAGGAAGCCCGACCCGAAGGATCTTCGCAGCGCCTTTTCAGGTGTGGACAGCTCCTCCCCGGCCTCCTCCCGCGCCTTCCTGGCAACGATCGCGACGACCGTGGGCTTGACCTCTTTCGCTATATTGGAAAACAGGCTCTCCAGCTGGACGGCCAGTGGCTCGGCTTTTTCAATCGCCTTCGTCGGTGGAACCGGGGGCGGCAGAGCCTCCGCGTGGCCCTGGCGCCGTGGTTCGAAGGGCAGGGGAATCGAAAGCACGATCCCTGCGGCGAAACAGAGACCTGAGAGTAATAAAACCACCTTATTGAAGCTCAGCATGGCAATGCGGCCTTCGACATGAAACGAACTACGGCGCTTTCGTCTTCATCGGCCAAATCACATACTTCACTTAAGTTTTTTTCCGGTTTCCTCCCCCACCAGAACGCGGCTCAGCGCCGACGCAAACGGCGAAACGGAACCATCGCGACGACGAGAGAAAAAAGCGGGGGCTCCCGTCCCGCTCACCCGGAGAGTCGGCCGGAAGTTATTGGAGCAGGCGATCTGCTACTCGCTGCAGGGTGTTGAGATCCCGCTCGGTAGGATCCACGTGGTACCAGGCCGCCTGGCCCGCCGAATCGAACATGATGAAAGAAGCGGAGCCGACGGTGGCGTGGAGGCTTCTGAACACCTCGTATTTATCGCTCGTGTCAAACCCGGCAGTTACGCCAAGCTCATTGTCCTGCAACTCTTTCCTCAGATTGTCGGCCCGCTGCTGCCGAGCCTCCGGCGTGATCCCCTTCGGCATGAAGGAAAGGGTGATGGCGGTAAACTTTTCCGGGTTGAGCTTCTGCAGAGAATCCAGAAGCTTGAGGAAGGAAAGCGCGCGCCGGTTTTTCGGCTGTCTGAACAGGATCGCCACCACCTTGGAATCCTTCCTGCTCTGGGCAAAGCTCACGGGTTTGCCAACCAGCCAATCGACGCCGGAATCAAAATCCCGGCTCGGGATCTTCCCCTGGAATTCGTCCAGGTACTTCATGTAGTCCTTGGCCCGGAAATCGCGATAGATCCGTGCGACGCTGGGCAACTGCTTGCCGGTCTGGGCAAGTTCCTGCTCCATCTGATCGACCTTGTCGATGTACCGGCGATAGTTGGCCCGCGCCGATTCCACATCGCCGAGGGCATAGGAGGCAAAACCAAGCCAGAAATCGCTGATCAATGACCACTGGCTGTATTGGGCCCAGATCGACTTGGGGAGCTTCCCATCCTTGAGCCGCTCGTCGTATTCTTCCTGGACACGAATCATCAGGTTTTCCAGCCCTTCGTGATCTCCCAGGGCATACATCGCCTCGAACAGGCAGATGTTGTAGATCACGTATTGCGGGCGATCGCTACGTGTCTTCAATACCTTCAAAATATGCTGCTTCGCCTCCTCATACTGACCGGCTCGAAGGAAGCTCATACCAATGTTGAAATGGTAGTCCTGGTTTCCCTCGAGAAGCTCTTCACAGCCGGCCGCGATATACTGACGAGAGAGCTCGATATGAGATTCATTGTCGCCTAGATAATTGAAGCTCAGGTCTGCCAATACGCTCAGGCCATCACAATGGGTTCGCTCACCGGGCCTGGAGGCCGAGAGCGCCTCCTGGCCAAGCTCCTCGATGCGGTCGAGATATTTCTTCATCAGGGCTTTGACCTGGGCCTCGATCTGCGCCCTCTGCGCTCTGCTCAGCTTCGCGACACCGAGCTGCCGTTTCAGGGCATCCCTGTAGGAGCTCTCCTGGCGCTTGTAGCGGCTCGACAGATAGCGAGCGAACAGCGCCTTGATCTCGCCGGTATAGGCGTTCCCCGGGCAGGTCTTGAGGAATTTGTCGGCCAATCCGATGGATTTCTTCAGGTCATCATCGATCTCCCGGGGACTTCGTTCCAGATCATGAAAAACGTAGGGAATACCCGCACGAAGCTTGCTGAGCTCATCGTAGAGCGCCTGGCATTCAGCCGAAAGCGCCGGAGCCGCCTCCACCTTCGACGGCTCGACTTCAGGACCGGCTTCGGGTTTACCGATACCGGCAGCGCCGTCCACGACGCTCTTGCCCGCCTCAGAGCCGGAGCCTTCATCCTTGCTGTCAACGGGCACCCGCGCGGACGGCTGGCAGGATTGCAGCAGCCCCAGGCAGCCGAATAATACGACGAACGTCAGCGTTTTTTTCATACTTCTGCGCACCTTCAAAATGAACACGAAAAGTTATCTTAAGGTTAGGGTCCCTCTCTCGCAAGGTAATGCATCGCCGTCGTCCACAAGGCCGATCTCCTTATCGTTCCTCGCCATGCTGAAAACGGCTCATTCACAATGTTATCAGCACAATTCCCACGGCCGCGCCGCCCGAAGCCGGCTGAAAACGCCGCGGCTACTACCGGCCTGCGGCCCAGGCTGTTCCCTGGCGCAATAGGGTCTTGAAGGCCGGCACATCCCTGGACTTCAGGTCGTGCCCGAGAATCGTGACAAAGACCCGCCCCTTGCCATAAGCCCTGGTCCACGCGACGGGCTCACGCCGACCGCTGTAATCCGAATGAGCGTCCAGCAGGACATGAATCGGATCCTCGCCCTGGAGCTTGGAGTACAGTTCGTCATCTGCGGTGAACTTCTCCAGGCCTGACATGCTGGGGTGGGCCCCATCGACCACCCGGACATCAAAGGTTCCCCGCGGGCTATGCCCGGAGATCTTCTTTCCGGAGAGGCGCCCGACCCAGACCCGCCCTATGATGCGTCGGTACTCCTGCCAGCCGGGAAAAGCGAAAATGGCGAAGTGAATGACAACCAGGCCGCCGCCGCCCCTGACGTACTCCTCTAGCGCTGCGCGCGCGACCGGCCCGGGATCCCGCGGTGGCGGATTGCGGAAGTTGAGAACGACGGTGTCGTACTTCGAGAGCGACCCTCCGGCGAGGATGGCCGGATCCTCGCAGACGATGACCTCGAGCTCCTTGTCGGCGCCCAGGACCTTCCTGGTATGGGCCGTGGTCTGGCGCCAGTCGTGCGCCGGCACATCGTCGCCGGTGACGACCAGCACCCGCTTCCTGGCTGCCCCGGCGACCTGGACAGGAGCCTTGCGAGCCGTGGCTGTGGACGGTTCCGGCTTTGGAAGGTTGCCGCTTTTCAGATCTATTTCTTCTTCAGCCGAGTTCGTACGCAGGTACAGCCCGCCTTCGACATCACCGCGGAGGTAGTGATCGAAAAATGCCAGCGTATAGGCGTTGATGACGGCCTTCGCTCGTAAGATGGGAAGAAACTCCTCGCCACTCACTCCATCTCCGAAGCCCGGTGAGATACCGTCCATATCGGTAAAGCTGAAATGTCCCGCCCGCTTCAGGGATACCAGGTGTTTCGGCCCGGCGCAGGCCTTGTAGTACATCCTGGCGACCGTATTCCCGGCCACGCCCATAGTCTGGTCCTTCTCACCGAGCATGAGCAGCAGCGGCAGCGAGGTCTTCTTGCCGTAGGCGGCCGTCATGGGCAGAATGGCTTTCACACGGCGATCGGTCTCCGCGACCTTGCAGACCGTGAAGCCGCCGAAGGAATGGCCCAGGATTCCGATGCGCTCGGGATCGAGACGGTTCTCCAGCCAGTTGCCCGCGCGGGCGCCCCGGCGAAGCAGTTCGGTGATGAGAAACGAGACGTCAACGGGCCGCTCGCGCGCCGACCTCCCCCTCCCGGAGTTGTCGTAGGGCAGGGCCCGGGCCGGCAGGGGCGTCAGCGCGGCGTTGCCGGTATGGTCCGCTGAAACCACGATGTAGCCGTGGCTCGCCAGGTGCTCGACCTGGAATACGTTCTGGTGGCGTATTCCGCCGTTTCCGTGAGAAAAAACCAGCAGGGGAAAACGGCCCTCTCTCAGGGTGGCGCCCCGAACCCCGCAGCAGCGGAAGCGCTTCTCGACCTCCGACAGTTTCTCCCCGAAATGCCCGACGAATTTCCCCGCGGCCTCCTGGTGTTTTCCGAAGAATTCACTGAAGGTCGTCTTCTTTCCCGAACGAGCCGACTCCACAGCGGGGTACCAGACCTCCGTGACGAGTGTTCGCGGGCCGCCGGAGTAGCTGTCCTCCCTGCTCTTATCAACGAGGACCAGGGTGCGAACTCCCACCGGGAAAATTCCAGGCGCGGAAAAATCCCGGTCCTCGGCGTCAAGGGCCGGGAACGAAAATACGACAAGGACAGTGAGAAGCGCTCTGGTCAACATCAGGTTTCCATATCCCCTCGCGAATGGGCGGCTGAGCTATTTTCCCCCGAGCGTAACCTCGAGCTCCAGGACCTTATCGGAGCGGGAAATTCTGAGAACGACTGTGTCTCCGGGTCTCCGTCGGTTCATGAGGCGCTTGAGATCTGTCGATGACGCCACAGCTTCACCATCGAACATGGTGATGACGTCTCCCTCCTTGATCCCGGCTCGCTGAGCCGATGTAGAGCGCTCAACCGTTCCGACCCCGACGCCCTCGATATCACCGCTGACGACCCGCGGTTTGATCCCGAGGTGGGCCTTCCCTCCGGCCACCAACACCGCCTCCAACTCGAGCTTGCCGCCGGCTCGCAGAACCTCCGCCCCGATAGATTCGCCGGCGGGATAGGTCCCCAGGATGCCCATGTATCTCGAACGGGTCCTCACGGGCAGTCCGCCAAGACTCCCGAGGAGATCGCCGACCTTGAAGCCGGAAGCGGCGGCCGGGGAACCCTGCCGCACACCGGTCACCGGCAGCCCGGATTTCTCATCCGCCCTCTCGCCAACGATGAGACCCTCTATTTTTCCATGCAGGACGACCCCCCCCTCGGCGGATTTGAGGTATTTCATGAAACGCGCTATCTGGTTCGAGGGAACCGCGTAGCCCACGCCGGTATTGATCCCCAGGGCGAAGCGTGTCTCGATCTTCCCGTTGATGCCGACCGCCTTGCCATCAAGAGTGATCAGCGGGCCACCGGAATTTCCCCGGTTGACGGCGAGGTCGACCTGGATTGCATCGTTGTAGGTCTCGCTGTAGCGATGGACCGCGCTCACGATTCCCATCGACACCGCCGGCTCGAAATTGGCCGGGGCACCCGGATCGAAGATACTCTCCGAGCCCGTGAGAAACGGATCGCCGAGGGCGAGGACACGCTGCCCGGGCCGAAGCGCCTGGCTATCGCCCAGCTCGAGAAAGGGAAAAAATTTTCCGCCCTGGAGCTTCAAGAGGGCGACATCCCCTCCGGGATCCCTGCCGACTACCGTTGTCTTGAAAAACCGCCCGCCCGCCATGTAGGCCTGGACCGAACGCGCGCCGGCTATGACGTGATCGTTCGTCAGGACATAACCATCCGGGCTGATACAGAATCCTGAGCCGCTGGAATAGCCTCCTCCCTGGTCCCCCTTGATAAAGACGAAGGCCGGCTTGCAGGCGGCGACCACCGTCTTGATCCGGGTCTCGAGCTCGCGCAGGGCCGCGATCTGGGAAGAGGCGGCATCCGCGCAAACCCGCGGACAGGGCGCCAGCACCAACAGGGCCAGGAGGCAATAGAGCCGGCGACTGGAGCGCGCCTGGACATTGAATTTAGACCTGGTGAACTTCTTCATCTCATCTGCGCTCGGGGAACTTCCCGAGAACGCCCTTCAGGGTAATTTCTTTTTCGCCCCGGCGAACGACAAACTCGACCTCATCTCCTACCTTGCGGGAAAAGATCAGGAATCTCAGCCGGGTGAAATTGGGGACCTCCTCGCCGTTGAACCGGATGATCACATCCTTGCTCTTGACGCCGGCGGAGGCCGCGGAGCTGCCGGGCACGACCTCGATCACGGGAGCCCCATCGTTGCCGCCGCCGGCCGGCTCCGACTGGATCCCGAGGAAGGGTCTCGGCGGAGGCTTGACATCCTTGCCCTCGAGCAGCCGGGGCAGAATCCTGCGGATGGTCTCCGAGGTAGTCGCGAAACCTATCCCTGAATTCAAACCCCATTGATGGTAGACGTGCCCGACAAATCCGCAGATCCCCACGACCTTGCCATCGAGATCCACCAGGGGGCCGCCGACGTTGCCGTAGTTGAGCTTCGCATCAATCTGTACAGCGCGACTGCTGTTTCGCCCGACAGCACTGATGATTCCTTCGCTCAGGTTCATCCGTTCGGGTGATGGACCCCTGCCAAGAGCGAAGACCAGGCTCCCGGCCGCGGCAGACGAAGCCTCGGCCCACGGCGGCTCGCGCCACTGCGCCTTCGTGGCCACCTCGCCACCGCCACTGAGCCGGAGAAGGGCCAGGTCATCCAGGGGATCCCGCGCCACGACCGTTGCCGCGCGCTCCTTGCCTGAAGGCAACCGGACGGTAACCGACTTGATCGTGCCGAGCAGGTTGTAATTGCTGGTCAGGACATGGCCATGACGGTCGACAAGGAAACCTGTCACGTATCCCTCGGGGCGTTTGTAATAGCTCTGCGATTCGGCCGAGCCACGACCATTGAAAGGAAGCTGGGACCTGGGAATCTGGATGTCCTTGCTCCTGTTTACCTTGATCGCCACCACCCAGTCCTCGAGGGAGGCCGCCAGGGCGGAGACCGAGCCCGCCTCGCTCGCGACCAGGGAGCCATGCGGCTGGAGGAAGACGAGCGACAGCGCGAACGGAAAGAGCAGGCGCTGCTTAGAATGTCCCGGCAGTCCGGCGCCTCCAGCCATCAGAACCTCCCCCAGAGAGTGAGTTCGAGGGACAGGGCTGTCTTGTCACGAACCACCCCGAAACGGACCTCCTGCCCCGGACGGGAATCCTTGAACAGCTTCCTGAACCCGGCGACCGACTCGACCTTCTCGTCGTTAAAGCTCTTGAGAATGTCTCCCTGGCGAAGCCCGGCCTCCGCCGCCGGCCCTCCTGGATTCACCTTGAGGATGGTAATCCGGCCACCCTCATGAGAGCCCATCAGCTCGAGGCCGGCAAGGGGAGCGCCGTCTTCAAGGCTGTCGTCAAACCAGGATCGGTGCGGCTGGATAAGCCGCTTCATCCCATCGATTGGGACAGCCGTGCCAAGCCAGCGCTGGCGGGAAAAATTGAGGATGAGCAATCCCACCATCCGGCCCCTGGAATCCACCAGCGGCCCGCCATCCATCCCGTTGTTCAGCGCGGCGGTCGACTCCAGCGCGGGACCGGTATAGGTGGACTCGAGATGCTTTTCCTTCAACTCAACGACCCCGCTGAGCACACCCGCGGCCATCGCCACCTGGTCATCAGTCTGGATACTGCCGAAGGCGTTCCCGAGGCTGAACACGGGATCCCCGAGGGCCAGGGATCCGCTCGAGCCGAGGCGAAGATATTCCAGGCGCTCCTGGCCGGGCGGAAGCGCCCGCCGAAAATCCTTCAGCTGCAGAAGAGAGATCTCCTTCTCGGGGTAGACCTTGATCAGCATAGCCGCCGCGACGCGCCCGCCATGCAGGTAGACGTCGATATTGCGCGAACCCTCCGGGACGACCGTTGGAGATGTCAGCACGAGGCCTACCGGGTCGAGAAGAGTCCCGGTGCCGTAATGCGTAATGATGCTGCGCGCCCGCTCCCTGGGGTAATCCCTCCGGGTAATCCCCACGACCGCCCGGGAAATCCGCGTGTAGAGGCCGCTGTAGCCGGCGGGCGGCCTTTGCTCATCGGCCGGCAGCTGTTGGTCCGCGACGGCGAAGAAGCCGGAGAGGACAAGCAGAAAGACGGAAAATGTCGATGCGGGTGCGCGCACTATGGAGAGACCCTTGCCGCGAAAAAGTAATCTGGACAAGGAGCATAGTAAACGAAAGCGCCCTGGGAATGAAGACCTCGCGCCCCACGGTGAGCCACGCGCCGCCCCTATCGTCAAAAGAGAGCCGGGCTGCCCGGGAGCTCGGCTCAGAAGCAGTCCTGGGGCCTGGAGCAACCCAGTCCCAGGTCGGTAGCGCTCGATGAGCGGTCACATTGTGGAAAGGGAGCGGGCGGCGCCTGTCCTCCTATGAAGAGGAACTGCAACAGGTAGACACCCGCGGTCAGATTGATCTCTCCGGTTCCGCCCAGATCCGCGGCCGCCAGGCAGGCAGGCTCCCGGTCCCCGAGGAACAGGTAGGAGAAGATCGCCACCGCGTCCGTCAGCTGGAGATCCCCGCTCTGGTCGACGTCACCCCTGAGGAACGGACCGATACTACGCCCGGGCTCCTGAAGAGCCTCCAGGGCCAGGGTATAGGCTCCCGAGCTGCCGGCCTCAAAGCTGCTGACGCCAAGGAAATAGACCCCCGGGTCAAGATCAACCTGCAGGCACGAATTGACCGTCGTCTGGTCACAATCATCGTTCCGGTCGACCAACTCGCAATCCCCATTCGTAAGATCGAGGATCGTGTCAAAATCATCCGACTCGAGGCGAATTCTGCCGACAAAGGGCTCGTCAAGCTCGAGCCGCCAGAGCTCGAGTGACTCGGCGCCTCCAGGCACCGTACACTCGGTGGTGGGAAAATCTCCAGCCGTGACGTCACCGGGAAGAATCGAGCCGGTAACGCACTCGGAGCACAGGTTGACGGCCTCGCCGGCTTCGCAGGTGATATTGAGCCCGAAGTTTCCCTGCTCACCGACAGCGTAGCTGCTGACGCCGATATAGTAGGTGCCGGCGGGAACCTCCAGGGTCAGGCAGGAGAGGTCAAAATTACCCGGCTCGCAATCATCGTTCACGGCGAGGGGCAGACAGCTGGAATCGTAGATGCTCAGGTAGGTGTCGAATTCGGCCGATGTGAGGCTGACATCGAGAAGCCCTCCCTCGACAACAATGCTGTAGATGTCCTCGGACTGGCCACTGGAGCGGCTACAGGTGTCCAACGGGAAGGCCGAGTCCATCGGCTCGTCGCAGGTCACCTCTCCAGTCTCGCAGGGAGGACAGGCCGCCGCCTTATTGCAGCCGATGTCCAGGGTATAGGCCCCCACGGCACCCGCGGCATAGCTGCTGGGAAGAAGCCAGTAGGTGCCGGGAGCCAGGTTGAGAGCCAGGCGAGAATTTAAACCATCGCCGCCGTCATCGTCAAAGGCGATCTCTTCGCAGCTCTCTCCGCTGTAGAGGTAGAGGAAGGTGTCAAGGTTCCCCGAGGTCAGGCTGATGACGTACTCCTGCGTCTCCAGGACCTCGAGTTCGAAGGAGTCGAACAGGCGGCCGTTCTCCAGTGAGCAGTCATCGGCATCGAGAAACCCATCGAGCATCCCGGGGCACTCGGCCACGCCATCGCCGCAGTCCTCACAATTATCCGCCCGCTCACAGGCCACCTCGAGCTCGTAGGAGCCCGCCTCACCGGCGCCAGCCGCGCTGACTCCGATGGTATAGGTTCCGGCATTGAGGGTCACTCCCTCGATGCAGGAGACCTCGAAATTCCCGGGCTGGCAGTCCTCGTTGGTAAGAAAAGTTTCGCAGAAATTATCCGAGAGGTTGAGGAAGGTATCGAACTCACTCGAGCGGAGGGTGATCGAGACCTGGGAGGCCTGCTCCACCGTGAAGGTATAGGAATCGACGAGCGTCCCATCCGCGAGAGCGCAATCAGCGGCGTCGAGGGCGCCTCTCACCGTCTCGCCGCAGGCGATGCTCCCCACCTCGCAATCACGACAGAGCGTGACATCCGGACAACGAATGGCCAGGTCGTAGGTGCCGATCTCCCCGTTGGCGTAGCTGTTGATCCCGATGACATAGGTACAGACCTCGAGATCGAGCGTCATCCTGGAGTTGAGGCCATCCCCTCCATCGTCATCCACGGCAACCTCTTCACAATCCTGGTTGTATAACCTGAGGAAGGTGTCGAACTCGAGCGAGGAGAGGTCTATGATCACCGGCCCGGGCTCCTCGACCTCGAAGGTATAGAGATCGACAAAGCTCCCATCGTCGGCCATCTGGCAATCATCTATATCGAGAGTCCCCGTCACCAGGTCATCGCAGGCCGCGGAACCGACATTGCAATCGGCGCAGAAATCGAACCCTGCCTGGCAGGTCGCGCTGAGCTGGTAAAGTCCCGTCTCCGACGCGGCGTAGCTGTTCACGGCGACAAAATAGGCGCCGGCCTCGAGATCGACCGTCAGGCAGGAGAGATCGAAATTGCCGGGCTGACAATCATCGTTGGCCTCGACAACCTCGCAATTCTCATCGTAGAGCCACAGGTAAGAATCAAACTCGATGGAGGTCAGGGACAACGAAACCCGACCGGCCTCCGGCAGGTCAAAGGAGAACACATCGAGAAAACTGCCGTCCTGGAGGACGCAATCATCTTCAAACAGCCCATCCTCGACGAGCTGGCCATCGCAGCCGAGCTCGGCTAGCCGACAATCGGAGCAGAGGTCGAAGGGCTCGCAGGCGAGGCTGAGCTCATAGGCCCCCGACTCGCCCCCTGTGCTTGAGTTGGCGATGATGAAATAATTGCCCGGGCGCAGGTCGAGGACAAGAGCCGCGTCAAGGTTGCCCGCCTCCGGATCGGCATCGTCGATCTCCGCGATCGGCGCGCAGTTTTCATCCATGACCAGGAGGTAGGGATTCACCTCCGCCGAGCGCATGTCGATCGTCAGCCGGCTGGGCTCGACAACCTCGATCGAGTAGGTGTCAAGCATCGACCCATCCGGCAGCAGGCAGTCACCGTCGGCAAGGTCCCCGGTGAGCGTCTCGCCGCACACGGCCTCGCCCTCGACGCAATCGCCGCAGAACCTCACCGGCTCGCAGTTGACCCCCAGGCTGTAGTCCCCGCTATCCGCCGGCTCCCAGCCATTCGCCACCAGGTGGTAGCTGCCGGGCTCCAGCAGGGCCCCCAGGCAGGAACCGGATCCGGGATCGCCCTCGATACAGTCATTGTTCGTGGCGATAACGAAACAATCCGCATCCACCAGGAACAAAAACGTATTCATCTCATCGGAGAGTAGATTGATATCGACTATTTGCGTGGAATCGAGCTCCAGCAACCAGATATCGACAAGGGTGCCGTCTCCCAGCAGCCCGTCACCCGGCTCGAGAGCGCCCTCTGCAGCTCCCCCGCACTCGACATTGCCGACCAACCAGTCCTGGCAGAAATTAGCGGTCGCCCCGGCGGCGCATTTCTCATCCTCTCCGTCCTCTTCTTCGCCGGCGCCTCCGCCATCACCGACGGCTGGTACCCGGGGCTTGGCGCCCCCAAGCGCCCAGGCCCCGGCACCTCTCAATTTTGAATACGGGCTCTTGATGGATGGGGCCTCCAGGGAAGCGGCCTTGCGACTCTTCAGCAGCCTGCCGATCGCCGGCGGTAGCTTTCCCGCGGATGCCGCCTCGCGACCGGAGTGTTTTCCGGAGGCCGCCTTGAACGGATTGGCGGGCTCCCGGCGAACGCCGAAACGCGCTCCAGCCTGCCCGTCACCATCGCGCAGCGCCCTGAGGTCAGGCCGGGCCTGGAGCTCGACCGCATCCTCCTGCGCGTGAACGACGCCCCACGGCAGGAGCATCAGGATCGGCAGCAACGCTCCGAAAACGAGCCGCCTTCGCTGACAACACTCTGAACACATGACCTTATTAGCTCGATATACGCTCATCCTGAACCCCCAAAAAGTTAACCTTCCCAATTCCAAGGCGCATCCAGAAGGACCGAAACGGACTGAACCAGGCGCGACCGCAAGACCGGGCGAAAAACCAACCGCTCATGATCCAAACGGATTATACAACTCTGAAAACCCACTGAGTGCCCCCGGTAAGCTGTCAAACCGGTAACCTGCCAAACTTGGCAACCTGTCAAAGCAGAAACAAACGCTCCCCTCCAGCCTCTACAGGCTGGCGCGCTGCTTCAATATTACCCCTTCAGAAAAAAACGGCATCGATGAAATGAGCGGAATTATACGCCCTCTTTTTTCCGCCGGGGCGAAGCGGTTTTCGCCGCCCGCGCAACGAGAACCGGGACCCCGAAAAGGAAGCGCTAGAGGCAGCCGGCAGGACCTCTCACAGCTCCCATCATTTTCCGTCAGCGGCCTTACCGAGGATCTTCTCGAGGTGCTCCTCGAGCTCATCGGGCTTGAAGCCGCGCGGGCCCGGGGCGCCCTGGTAAACCACCTTGCCGTCCTTGCCGACCAGGTAGAGGCGGTCGGGGTAGCCCCCGTAATTCTTCGCGGTCGAATCCTTCATGTCATCGATGAGCATCGGCATGGTGAAGTTCAGCTTCTTCGCGCAGGTGCTGGCGACCTCCGTACGCTCGAGAAAATTCTTCGGATCATTGACCGATCGCCCGGCAGGCAGAGGACTCTGGCCATCGATCGGATGGGCTTCACGAATGTAGACGACGAAGAAAGCTGCCGACTTGCGATACTTGCTGTAAAGTTCTTCCAGGCGCCCGGCCTGGCTGGCAAAAGGCGGTCATGTGTAGCTGCCGAAGATCAGGACCACCGGCTTCTTGTCCTTGTGCCCGGACAGGCGAACCTTGCCCTTTCCATCCGGCTTCACGAAATCAGGCGCCGACGAACCTTCCAGCAGAGAGAGGCTGAAATCGGGCGCCACCGCGCCGGGGCCGGGAAGCCCCCCGCCGCGAGTCGCCTTTTTCAGGACATTGGCCGCCTCGGCCGACTCCTTCGAAACGCGGGGATCGTCAAGCGACCGCCGCTCCCTGCCGCTCCGTGACCTTCCACCGCCGCCGCCGGAGCCGCCGGAGCGGCCGAAACGACCCGAGGACGACCCCGGACGCAGCGCCTCCAATATGCTCCTCATCCTTACGCGCAGCTCGTCATCGTTTACCCGTCCATCGCGGTCGGTATCGACCTTTGCGATAAATTCATCCATCTCCTTTGCCGTGATCACCCCGTCACCATTGGGATCCATGAGCTCGAACATCCTGCTCATGGGATTGATTCGGCGCGTCCCGGAAGCATCCGCGCGACTCCTCTGATCATCACGGCCGGCGGGGGCCTTCTCATCTTCATTGCCCCTGGCGGGATCTTCCTTTTCGGCCTTCTTGCCGGCGGAGGCATCCTGGGCGCACAATCCGCCCGGCAGCGCCAGGCAGAGGAGCGAAAGGGCCAGGAGGGTTCGCAGTGTCAGGGTTCTCATCAGCTACCTCTATGGTTGGTGGTAAATGCGAAGATGGCCGCCGGCGCCGCGGCTGGTGACCTCTGAAACATCTAACCCCGCGACCGGCTCATAGGGAACGACAAAAACCAGGCAAGAAAAAATCTTCCCCGCGAGAAGCCTCAGCCCTGGGTTACGCAATTGGAGAGCTCGCAGGAACCCTCCTGCGATGGCGCGCAATCGCCGCCGGGAGCGGGCGCCGGTATCACGAAACCGTCGACGCTGAAGAGATAACGAAGGAGGCCGATGGCATCGTCGATGGAAACCTGCTCGTTGCCGTTGATGTCGCAACCCTGCAGGCAGCGCGGCTCCTGCTCGCCAAGGAAGAGGTAAAACAGGATCGTCACCGCATCGGAGATATCGACCGCCTGGTCACCGTTACAATTGCCACGCACGAAGGACGGCGTCGCCTCGCCCAATCGCTGGATCGAGCCGGGTGAGCCGTAGAGGCGGGAGGAAATGCCCCAATTGAGATGCGTGTCATTGTCGATGTCCTCGTGAATCTCGAACAGCTCGAGGCTGTAGCCCAGGCCATCGGCACGAGCCGGCCACGGCGCATCCTGCGAATACCTGACGATGTCGACGGTGGCGGGATAGCCCGGGCCATCATCCTTCAGGCGCAGCTTCTCACCCTCATTGCTCAGGCTGCCCGGGTAGGGGCCGAGGATCCGGGCGGGAGTGCCGTACACCCTGCGGAAGGCGACCGGGTCCTTGGCGAGGATGACAACCTCGTCCCGGGCGACATTGGTGCCATCGGGGAAGAGGTACTCCTGGCGCACGCCGTTTTCATCGTTCGCCCCGAGGCCCGCGACCGTCCAGCCGGAAACGTCGACCTGGGATCCGGAGTTATTCCAAAGCTCCAGGTATTCCGCCTCGTCATCGCCGAGCGGGTTGTACATTACCTCCGTGATCATCAGGCGGTCGTAGCCGGTGAAGCGCTCGGTACCGCGAAGGTAGTTGATCATGTAGCTGCGCCGCGAGCGGATGTGAGCCATGACCCTCGCAATGTTCGGCTCGAAGCCGGAGGGCGCTGAGCGATCGCCGGCCGGGCTCGTACGTCCCCAGGCGTTGAAGTCATCACGCTGTTCGTCTATGAGCAGGTCGCTGTAATCGGCCAGCCGCTGCTCGTAGAAATCGAGCGTGTACTTCTCGTGGATGGCCCCCCAGAGGCGCACCAGGTAGGCGCGGCGGAAATAGGTACCGGACTGGGAAAAGAACTTGTCCAGAAGGTGATTGCCGGTGCCTCCACCGCGCACGCTGGTGGTATTCCAGATCGTCATGCCGGGGTTGTCCATGCGGTCGTTGTAGACCCCACCGTTGCCTCCATCCCAGCGCTTGCCGTAGCAGAGGTCGAGGTCCCAGCCGGTGGCGATCCAGCGATCACTCTCGAGGTCATGATAGAGGTAATGATTCTTGTGCGGATAGTCGCGGTTGTTGATCAGCACCTGCCCCGCCTGGTAGTCGATGAGCGTGTCCGGCTCGGTTTTCTCGAGGAAGAAATCGGTGAGCTGGTTGCGGGGAGTATCGTGAAGCGCGTTCAGGAAGGTGCGCAGATCGCTGTAGTCCTCATGCTGGTTGGTTTTCTTCTCGTAGGTACCGTTTCGCTCCTCGCGTGAGGCGGTCGCCTTGTAGAGGTTGCCATCGGCATTGAGCCCGACACGATCCAGCCAGCGCTCTTCCGGGTTCTCCATCACCGCGTAGAGGGCGTGGTAGGAACCGTTGGCATGAATACGGAAAAATTCATGGCTCAGGGCGGGATTGTCCATCTCATCAAAGAGCCTCCAGGCCATGGTTTCGCGAACGAGCGCCTTGTCCGTCCACAGGCTCTGCAGGTTAAAACGCTTTTTTCCGAAGAAGAGGTGCCCCTTGTTCATCTTGACCTTCAGAAAGGGCTTGGTGGCTCCGTAGACGCTCCCCCCTCGGCGGCGAATCTGCGCCTGGTGGAAAATATCACCCTTGGAAGCGATGGAAAAACGCCGATAGGCGCGGCCGGAACCCGAGAGCCAGCTGCGGCCATTGGCCGAGGGCGTGATGAACGTGATGATGGGAAGAGGCGAGTCGGGCTGGTTGTCATTGACATAGTAGCCGTAGACATCCTCGGTGTCGGTGCGCGGGGGGAAAACACGCAGCCCGCACCCGCTGCGCGCCTCGACCTTGAAGGTCACGACGGTATTGTGCGGCTGGGCCGGGATGTCGACACCGTAGACCCCGTCACCCGCAGCCCCATCGTTGGACACCCCATCATCGAACATCTCGAGCTCCCGGTTCGCGCCGCTGAGAGAGGTCACGAGCTTGACCTCGGTCGGCTCGCCCCTCACCCGGGCAGTGATGGTCGTGGAGTCGGCGGAGGTCGGCTCCCGCGGCCAGCGGTTCAGGTTGCTGACGAAGGGCGGCAGGCAATCCCTGGCGACCACGTTGAGCTCGCCGGGGGTGGCCACACCGCCGCCTCCACCGCCGCGCTGCCAGAAGACGCCCCGGCTGGCGGTCGAAACGGACAGCCGTGCCGTGAGAGTGTCGCCACCGCTGAGCTGGAGATAGGAGAAGCTGAGGGTATGGGTGACCGCCGCTGAGCGGTCGAGATCCACCGGCAGGTCCAGGCGCACGGAATTCGCCGAGCCGCTTCCGCGGCCGGTGGAGACGAGGTGCAGGGATGGCTCATCGAAGCGCTCTCCTCCCGCGGCGCGGCTCCAGCGGCTGCCGGAGTGGTTCCCCCGCGGATCCCAATCGCCGATGCCATCATCAAAGCTGCCGCCGGGAACGAGATTGGTATCCGGCTCCCGCGTATCAACCAGGGAGATGTTGTCGATGAGGTATTGGCCCGCCTCCTGGATGTAGATATAGATCCTGCTGCTGGTGGCCGTGCCAGAGACGCTGACCGTGCTCCACTCATCTTCGCCGCCGGGCACCTGGGCATCCATGGCGCCCGAGTCGGTCCAGCTGGCCGGATCGTCGGACACCGCGTCGTCGACGATCTTTTCGAGGCTGAAGCCGAGACCGTCGGCGCCGACGTTCCAGTCCTCCGTCTCTCCGTAGCGGGCCGAGTCGGCAAGCGTGCCGGCCGCATCGACCAGGGTGATTCTCTCTCCATCGTTGGAAAGCTGCCCCTCCCAATTGCCGGCGGTATTGTCGATGCCATAGCCGGCGCGAACGGCCTCCTCGTCACCGCAGACCACGAGAAAGGCCCCTGGCAGGAGAGGCGTGCTCTCCTCGAAGCAGAAATCGATCCCCTGGGTGAAACAATAGCCCTGCAGGTCAATCGGGGAACCGGTCGTATTGGTCAATTCGATGTATTCGCGCGTCTCGTAGGGATCGTTGTCCGCCGGGTGGTACATGATCTCATTGATGGCTACCGCCGGCGACGGGCGCGGCGGCGGCGGGCACTCTATGCTGACGTTCACCGCCATCGGGGTGGGAGCCTCGTCGGGACGGCCCCTCCAATTGCTGGGATTGTCGGACTCGAAGAGGGCGCAGAGCCTCTGCAGCGAGCCGCCGGCGCCATCGGCTCCAAGGTCCCAGGGGGCATCGTCATCGTAGCGCACCGTGTCAACGACCGCCGAGGTCCTGTCAACCAGCTCGATATTCTCGCCGCCGTTGTTGAGCGCGGAGCCTGCCCAGAGCACGAGCCTGCTGGGTATCAGGCCAAACTCGGGCCCCAGGGCGAGCGGGTTGCGGCAGATCACCAGGAAGCCGCCGGATTCGATTACCGTGCCGGCCTCGAACTCATGCCGAATGCCGCCGGTGAAGGCCCAGCCGCCCAGGTCGACCGTCCGGGCGCCTGAATTGTACAGCTCGATGAACTCGAGATCGGCGCCCTCCCGGGGGTTGTAGTGGATCTCGTTGATGACCACGCCGTAGCGGGGCGTCTCCTCCCCGGCCTCGTCGACCTCGTCACAGGCGTCACCGAGACCATCGCGATCTCGATCACGCTGGTTGGAATTTTCGTCGCCGGGGCAATTGTCACAGGCATCTCCGACACCATCGCCATCGCCATCGGCCTGCCCCGCATTGGAATCCTCGGGGCAATTGTCCTCGTCGGAGTTGATGCCATCTCCATCGGGATCGTCGACTCCATCTTCGATCGTCAGGCGGTTGGCGGAGCCATCGGCTCCATCGTTGCGATTGGAGTTCGGGCCCACCGGCGAGTTGGCCAGGTCGAGGACGTCGCCGACCTCAAGGGTGACATCAAGCGTTCTCGTGACGCCCGCGCCATCTCCGCCGGCGATCACCTCGGAATCGATCAGCTCGCCGTTGTGAAAGAGGAGCCCGCTCACCCCGTCCCCGTTGAGATTCACCTCCCGGGTATGCCAGGTGACCTCAAACGCTCCGGCCCGATCGCTCGTCCAGCGCCGGATGGGCCAGTGCTCCTCGCTGGGGCAGCTGTTGGTGCCATTGGGGTGGACCCCCTCCTGGGTGATATTGGTCCACGGACAATTCGAGGGCGCCAGCCGCCAGCCCGTTCCTCTCCAGTGAGCCGGCTCGAAGAGAATAAACTCATCGGCCGCATAGCTGTTGTTGCCATCGGCGGTGCGGTTGTAATAGCCGTAGGTCCAGCCATTGACCCCCTGCTCGCCAGCGGGCGACCAGTCATTCATCGAATCGGCGATCGTGTCAGCCCGGAGGGGCGCTGGGCAGAAAACGGCCACGGCCGCGAACAACAAAAAAGCGACAGCGCCGTGGAGCGACGATGATTTATATTTTCTGACTTTATGCATTTGAACTCATGTGCCTGTAGAGACCCCGAAAACTACGGGCACGGACACTACAGCTATCATCCAGCCATCCTGCCTTTTTTTGGATAAAATTTACCTCGAATCCGCAAAAAACCTCGGCTGGGCGATACCAGGCAGGCTTTCAGCCATTCCCTAAGCGCCGAGCTCCTGCGATCGTGTATCTTATATGCCTGTAAATATTTGAGCCCCCGAAACGATGAAACCCAGACCCGCTATCTCCCTTCCCTCCCCGGCATGGCTCCTGGCAGCCCTCCTCTGGCTGCTGCCGGGCTGCAAGAGCGACATCGATCCGGCGCGGCTGGAGAATCTCAGGGATGACCTGGATGCCGTCATCACCGGCGAGCGCGGCGCTCCGCCTCCCGAGGACGCGGCCCGCGGCGGCTGGGATACGGAGGTCTTCGGCGCCCGGGCGCAGGAGACCCTCGAGGCCTTCGCGCACCTGCTGGATTCGCCGCCGGGAAAAACCCCGGCCGATGGGCTCCTCGCCGAAGAATTCACCTCTTCGGCGCTTCGCCCCGCCGGACTGGAGGAAACCTTTCGCGATCGACACTTCATCGTCCGCAAGGCCCCGGCGGGAAAGCAGGCCGCCTCCCGCAAGGGTCGCGGCGGCCTGGAGGCCGCGCTCGGCGAACTGCTCGAGGCCTTCGCCGGCTCGACCGGCCGCCACAGTAAGCTGAAGCTTTTCGAGGTCGCCCTGGGCGACGGGAACAGCGCCCGGACACGAACCTACTTCCAACTCGGCGGCCGCTTCGAAGAAGGCACCTTCCAGGTCAAGGCGACCTGGCTCTCCAACTGGACGCGCGCCGGCGAGCGCTGGCTCCTGAAAAGCACCGAGGTGGAATCCTACGAGGAGGCCATCGGGCTCACCGGCGCAGAGCCCCTGTTCACCGACTGCACGAAGGCCTCCCTCGCGGGCAACGCCGCCTTCAGGTCCCAGCTCCTGCCCGGCCTCGACCACTGGATGGGCAGGATCGAGCTGAGAATGGGAATCGACATCGGCGGCTGGCAGGGACTTGCCATCGGCGATATCGATGGAGATGGCCGCGACGATCTCTACGTCTGCCAGCCGGGCGGGCTGCCCAACCGCCTCTTCGTACAGAATACCGACGGCACGGTCACGGAACGCTCCGCGGAGCTTGGGGTCGATTGGCTCGAGTCGACCCACAGCGCCCTCTTCGTCGATCTCGACAACGACGGCGACCAGGATCTCCTCGTCGGCCTCGAGCCGGGCGTGCTGATCCACGAAAACGACGGGAAGGGGCGCTTCACCCCGAAGACCGCCAGGCTGCTGCCGGCGGCCCTTCCCTACTCCCTGGCGGCGGCCGACTATGATCTCGATGGGGATCTCGACGTCTACGTCTGCTGCTACAATCGAAGAAAGGGAGCCAACCGCCATCTCGTCTTCGCCCGGCCGGTACCCTACCACGACGCCAACAACGGAGGCCGCAACGTCCTCCTGCGAAACGACGGCCGCTGGCGCTTCTCTCACGCGACCGTGCGCGCCGGTCTCGACGCCAACAACCGCCGCTTCAGCTACGCGGCGGCCTGGGAGGACTTCGACAACGACGGCGACCAGGACCTCTACGTCGCCAACGATTTCGGCCGCAACAACCTCTACCGCAACGATTCCGGCCGGTTCACCGACATCGCGGCCACCGCCGGCGCCGAGGACATCTCCCCCGGTATGTCGAGCTGCTGGGGAGACTACGACAACGATGGCCTCATGGATCTCTACGTCTCGAATATGTTCTCCTCCGCGGGCAACCGCATCACCTCCCAGGGACGCTTCCACCAAGGCGCCAGCGAGGAGACCCGCGCCCAGTTCCGGCGCCACGCCCGCGGCAACACCCTGCTGAAAAATATGGGCAACGGATCCTTCAGCGACGTCAGCGAGGCGGCCGGCATCACGATCGGGCGCTGGGCCTGGGGCTCCAAATTCGCAGATCTCAATAACGACGGCTGGGAAGACCTCCTGGTCACCAACGGCTTCATCACCCAGCAGGACACCGGGGACTTGTGAAGCTTCTACTGGCGACAGGTCGTGTCGCGCTCTCCCGTCGACGGCGGCTCCGCCGATCCCTCGCAGTCCTACCTCGACTCCTGGGGCGAGTTGGCGGGGCTCATCCGCCAGGGCCGCTCTTTCAGCGGCAAGGAAAGAAACTGCTGCTTCCTGAACACACGCGATGGCCGCTTCGCCGATGTCTCCTCGGCAACGGGCCTCGATCATATCGACGATGGCCGCACCGTGGCCTTGAGCGACTGGGACAGGGATGGAGACCTCGATCTCTGGCTGGCCAACCGCACCGGACCCCGTCTTCGCTTCATGAGAAACGAGCTCGGCAAGGGTGATCGTTTCGTCGCCTTCAGGCTGCGCGGAGATCCAGGCAGGGGCTGCAGCCGGGACGCCATCGGCGCCCGGGTCGAGGTGGAGGTCGGGGGCCCGGAGTCCGGCCGTAGGATTCGTACCCTCTACGCCGGCGATGGATATCTCAGCCAGTCGAGCAAGTGGGTCCACCTGGGCCTCGGCGAGAGCTCCTCTGTCCGGCAGGTCAACGTCCGCTGGCCGGGCAATCGGCGGCCCGAGAGCTTCCAGGGAGTCAAGGCGGGTGGGCACTACCTGCTGGCGCAGGGAAGCGGCCGCGCGGCGCCCGGCAGGCGACCGGCGCCGAACTCCCCTCTCGCGGCCGGCGCCAGCAAGGCGCCCGAGCTGAGCGATGCCGCGCGGATCCGTCTCTCCCAGCGCCCGGCGGTCCCGACGCTCTCCTACAAGGGGTTCGAGGGAAAAAACGGGACCATCAAACCACGCGCCGGACGGGCTCTCCTGATCAATCTCTGGGCGACCTGGTGCCTGCCCTGCCTGGAGGAGATCAGGGAGTTCAGCTCCCACGCCGACGAGCTCAACGCCGCCGGGGTCGACCTGCTGTTTCTCAACGCGGACAACCTGAGCCTCGACGGAAACGTCGATGAGGCAAAGGTCGCGCGGCTGCTCGGCAAGCTCGGAGGCGGGCTCCTCGGCCCGGGTCCGCCTGCCGGTTTCGCGGACAAGACCCTGGTGGGAAAACTGGAGGACCTGCAGCGTGAGCTGATCTACCGTCAGCGGCAGCTGCCGTTGCCCTCGAGCTTCCTCATCGACCCCGGCGGCCGGCTGGCAGCGGTCTACAAGGGCCCGGTGAGCGCCGCGGAGCTCATCGAAGACGCGGCCCTGGCGAAGACTCCTCCCGCCGACCTCCGCGACGCGGCGGTTCCCTTCCCCGGGCGCTGGGGCGGCGACAAATTCCAGACCAACGTGATCTCCATCGCCGGCGTCTACCTCGAGGGAAAATACCCCGGAGATGCGGTCTTCCAGCTCGAGAAGTTCATCGGCGAGCAGAACGCTCTCGACACCTCCTCGCTGCCTCCGCAGGAGCTCCTCCACCATCGCCGGCGCCTGAGTGATGTCCACGACATGCTGGGCATGATAGCCCTGCAGTCGGCAAAACCCGCCGAGGCCGTGAAACACTACCAGGCGGCGCTGGCCGTATCGGCCGACCGCCTGCGCACCCTCGTCGTGCTCGCCAAGGTCTACTCATCCCATCCCGACAGCTCGGTACGCGATGGGCAGGAGGCCCTGGCGCTGGCGAGGCGGGCCTGCGAGCTCACCCCCAGCTCCCATCCCGACGCACTCGACGCGCTCGCCGCTGCCCACGCGGAAAATGGAAACTTCGAAGAAGCCATCGCGGCGGCCCGCGAGGCCGTGGCCGCGGCGCGCAAGCGCGGCGCCACGCAGATCGCCGCATCTATCAGCCGCAGGCTGCGGCTCTACGAGGCCGGCAAGCCCTTCCGCCAGGGCGGCGGCCCGGGGCCGAAATAGCCGCGCCCTCAGGCGCCGCCGGAGCTGAACTCTCCCAGGTCGCAGATCGAGCCGCTCTCGATCGACTCTGCCGCCGCGAGGCAGAGCAGCGTCGACCAGCGGCCATCTTCCCCGGTACAGGGCGGCGCGGCGCCGTCACGAACGCAGCAGGCGACGACCTCGACCTCCTCGTAGAGCTCGAGCAGTTCACCGGCTGGCTTATCGAGCGTGAGCTCGGTGACGCTGTCGCCGAGACCGTAGCGCAAGCCGTAGCTTGAGCGCTCATCGCGAGCATCGGCGGCGCTCCAGAAGGCCCAGATCGTACCCTCCTCACCGGCGATCTTGACGGTCTGGTGATGCCCGAAGGCCGAGAGCGTCTGCGAAACCAGCGCGTAGGCGCCGCCTGGAAAATTGACCAGGGCGGAAAAATTGTCCCGCAGATCCGGATTGTCGCCATGGCGCGAGTTGCCCCGGGCATAGACCGAAACCGGCTCACCGTTGTCGGCGAGGTACCAGCGCGCCAGGTCGAGGAAGTGGATGGGCTCCTCGAGGATCCAATTGCCGACCCGGTCGATGTCCCAGCGCCAGCCCTCCGCTCCCTGGCGGTACGGGAAGCGCGAAAGCTCCACCATGGCGTGCAGGGGACGGCCGATCACGCCCTCGTCGATGAGCTCGCGCGCCTTTCCCCACAGCGACGACAGGCGCAACTCGTGGCCGACCGCCAGCAGACGGTCTTTTTCCGCAGCACGGGCGATGAGGTCATCGCAATGGGAGAGCTCGAGCGCCATGGGCTTCTCCAGCAGCACGTGCTTGCCCGCTTCGAGCGCCGCGGCGGCGACCTCGTGGTGCAGGACGTTGGGGACGGTGACATCGATGATGTCGATGTCATCACGACCGAGGAGCTCACGGTAATCACCGCAGACCTCGACGCCGGGATGGGCCTCCCGGGCGACCGCCCGGCTGGCCTCGGACTTGACCGCGACGGCGGCGAGCTCGGCGCTCGGCGCCGCGTCGATCGCCGCAGCGTGATGGGCCCCGAAGAGCCCGTAGCCGACGAGCCCGTAGCGAACCGGGGTGGGCCGACTCATTCGGGCAGCTCCTCGCCCCTGGTCTCCCGTGCGAAAAGCACGATGACAACACCGACAAGGTAGAGCGGCGCCAGGAGCACCGCCTTGTTCTCCGGCGTCGGCGGGTCCTGGAGCGCGCCAAAGCCGAAGAAGGCCGCAGCCGTCGCGAGGCGACCCATGTTGAAGCAGAAGCCGGCTCCAGTGCCACGCAGCCTGGTCGGGTAAAGCTCGGGGAAGTACACCGCGTATCCCGCGTGCATTCCCAGGGTGAAGAAGCCGAAGACCGGCAGAGAGATCGCCAGCCACATCGTCCCCACATCGTTAGCGATCAGCACCTCGAAAAGGAGAAGCATCATCACGAAAGCCACCGCGTGGTAGAGGATGAAGGCTCCCTTCCTGCCAAGTCGATTCGAGATCCACCCGAAGAGCACCAGCCCGAGCCCGCCCCCGATAGTGTTGAGCACCATGCTGAGCATCTCAGCACCCTTGATCTTTTCCTTGTGCTTTTTGAGCGCCGCCTGTCGCGATGCCTTGTAAGCCTTCTTCACCGCATCGCTGCCATCCTTCGGGGCCGCAGGCGCGACATTCTCCGCCACCAGCGCTTCCTTCTGCGCCTCGCGCAACAGCGCGTTCTTACCGTAGATGTGGCCGCCCCAGAATGTCACGAGGCCAATCGATGCCAGGCTGACTCCGACCAGCGTATTGCGCAGGTTCCGGCCCTGGAAGAGCTCCACGATACGCCCGGGCTTCTGGCTGTCGTCCGACAGGGCCCGCTCGCGCGCCTTCACCCATTGCTCCGGCTCTCGCAGCTTCCAGCGCACCCAGACCGTCAGGAGCGCGGGCGCCGCGCCAATCGCGAAGCCCCAGCGCCAGGCCGACTCGCCCAGGTCGGGGTTGCCAACGATGTACGCGCCTGCCGCCGCGGCCATCAGCGTACCACCGACGCTCGATGCGTGGAAAATCGAGCTCATCACCGGTCGCGATCGCGCCGGCATGACCTCGGCGACCATCGCAGAAGCAACGGCCCATTCACCCCCTACCCCCATCGCTACGAGGAAACGCAGAACAACCATCTGCCACGGCGCATCGGCGAACGCCGTCACGCAGGTAAAGAGGGAGTAGAACAGGATCGTGATGATCATCGTCTTCGATCGACCGATACGGTCGCTGAGGATCCCGAACAGCACGCCGCCGAGCGCCCCTCCCAACAGAAAGCTCCCGAAGGCCCAGTCATTCCATCTCGACACCGCCGGGTCATCCGCGCCGACGCCGAGCAGGGCCGGCATCGCGTTGCGCATCGAGGCGACGAAGATCTGCCCCTCGAAGACGTCGAACATCCAGCCAAGGGATGCGATAGTCAGCACCAGCCACTGGTACCTGGTGATTCCCTCGTACCACTTCCGGTTGGAGTCGGGGAGGTCGCTCTTGCCGGTGTTCTCGCTCATTTGTCTCGACCCTCTGCGGAAACCCTCTTGGTTAGAGGACTCAGGTTAAGCCTACCGGCCTGGATAGACAAGAGGGCGCAGCCGGCTTATCCGCGGAAAACCACGCCGGGGTTGGCCGGAGCAAGAGCCCGGGCAGCCTGATGCGCGGCGATGCCGAAGGCGACCGCAACATTGAAGGATTCCTTCACCCCGCACATGGGGATCGACACGCGACGCTCGCAGGCATCGAGCACGAGCGGCGAGACACCGGCCGCCTCATTGCCGAGCACCAGGCAGGGCCTCTCCGGCCAGCTGAAATCGTCCAGGCTGGAGGAGGTCTCTCCCGCCTCGATGACCACTGGCTCGTAGCCCTCCGAACGCGCCTGCTCGATGGCCTCGATCACATCGGAGCGGTACTCCCAGGCGACCTGCTCCTCGGCGCCGAGCGCGGTCCTGGTGATCTCCGCCCGCGGCGGCGCGCCGGTGATGCCGGCGAGCCAGAGCTTCTCGACACCGCAGCCATCGGCGCTGCGGAAGATAGAGCCGACGTTCCACAGGCTGCGGATGTCATCGAGGATCGCGGCGAGGGGAAGGCGCTCAACCTGCGCCCCCGGACCGGAGACGCCCTCAGCCGCGCGCGCGCGCGGCCGCGCGGCAGGACCGGCAGGCCGGGCGGTCATGCGCCGGCCGCACTCGATGCAGTAGATATTACGGCCGAGCCGAACGGCGGAAATTTCGAAGACCGCCCCACAAAGAGGAGCGGGGCAGCCGACCCGCTCCCGTTTCAGAGAAGGATCCGCTGCCCCGCCGCCTGTTTCATCACTCAAGTCAGGGCCTCGTGCTCACATCCTCGTAGAGCGTCTCGGCCTTCTCCTTCATCTTCGTGTCGGCGTACTTCTTCACCCTGGTGATCTTCCGGAGATACGCCATGGCGTAGCGGTTTTCACCGATGTCGGCGAATTTCTGTGCCTTGATGAAGATCTCGGCCGCCGCCATCTCGAGCTTGGTCGTCTTGTCCTTCTCGAGCTCCTTCAGACGGGCCTTCGCCTTGGTGGCGTGGTCATGACCCTTGTAGGCCTTCTGGAGAAGATTGAGATTGGTGATGACGACATCGTAGTCGCCCTTCTTGACCGCCTCTTCCGCCTCGGCGAGATTGTTCGCACCGAATTCCTCGAGGCGCTTGAGAGCTTTCTCGGCATCGTCGACAAGCGTATCATCCTTGGGCTTCTTGAGGAACTTGGTCAACTCCTTGATGCCATCTCCAAGCCGGCCGCCGTTGACGTAGGCACTGGCCTTCCTGAGATCACCACCGAGCTTCAGGGTCGGCCAGGGCCGGTAGTCCTTGACCAACGCTTCAATCTGCGGATCCTTCAGGCTGGCAGGATGACCCTCCCAGACGATGCTGCCCTTGGTGTCGATCAACCAGGCATGGGGAATTCCCCGTGTCTCGTAACCCGCGCCATTACCGATGGCGATCAGGTAGTTGATACCCTTGCTCTTGATGAAGGGCTTGATCTGCGTGGCTGGTTCGCGGGTAACTCCCACGATAGACAACCCCCTGGGCCCGAACTTAGTATTGAGACTGTTCAGGTGAGGGATTGACCGGACACAGGGGCCTCACGTGGTGGCCCACTTCTCTACCAGGATCACGCGTCCCTTCAGCTTGCTCCAGGTGACGTCCTTGCCCTGGGTGTTGAGCCATACGGTGGGCTTCAACACGGGGGCGGGCGTACCCTTGGGGTTGGCCGAGCGGAGCGTTGACCCTGCCATCGCGATGGCGGCCGCCAGGGCGGCAAAGGTCAGTACTCTTTTCATCGGTTACTCCTGTAACGGGTTTCGGTGCATTATCCAAGCCTGGATCGACTCTGAAACAGGCACCTGAATTGTAGTCGCTCCACCCCATGGTGCAAAACAACCATTATTACGCATTAAGCACGCAGGGGGTAACAGGCCGGTAAAAACACCCTATAACCGTTTCTCAGCCGAGAATCGGCGCCGCTCCGAGACAGACCTCGTCTTTGTAAAAAACTGTAAACTGGCCCGCGGCAATACCCGCATCCGCGCTGCCGAGGCGCACCAGGAAGCCGGAGTCCTCCAGGGCATCGAGCTCGCAATCGTAGACCTGCTCGCTGTGACGGAGCTTTACCTGCAGCCCGCCCTCACCGGGCGCCTCGCTGATCCAATGCGGCTCCCCCACCCGGTACTCCCGGCGGCTGCACTCCGGCAGCTCCTCGGCATGGGACGCGTAAACGACATTGTCCTCGATATCCTTGCCGGAAACGAACCAGGGTCCCCCGGCGAGACCGAGCCCGCGCCGCTGCCCTACGGTATGGAACCAGAAGCCTCGATGCTCACCGAGCTTCTCGCCGGTCTCGCGGCGGATAATATCACCTGGCTTCTCTCCCAGGTGGTGGCGCACGAAATCGTTGTAGCGGATCTTGCCGAGGAAACAGATTCCCTGGCTGTCTGGACGGGCGCTGTTGGGCAGGCTGTAGCGCTCCGCCAGCACGCGCACCTCGTTCTTGGGCAGCGCCCCGAGCGGGAATACGCACCTGGCCAGCTGCCCCTGGTCGAGGTAGCAGAGGAAATAGGTCTGGTCCTTGACCGGGTCGACTCCCTTCTTGAGCCAGTGGAGGCCGCCCGCCTCCTCGACACGCGCGTAATGCCCGGTCGCCACCCGGTCGAAACCATCGCCCGCCTCCTCGAGGAAGGCGCCGAACTTGACCCGCTGGTTGCAGAAGATGTCCGGGCTCGGGGTGCGGCCCTCCTTCAGCTCCGCGATGGTATAGGAGACCACCCGGTCCCAGTACTGGCGCTGCAGCGGAACCACCTCGAGCGGCACGCCGGCCGCCTCGCAGACCTCGCGCGCGTAGGCGAGATCCTCCTCCCAGGGGCACTCGCCCAGGTGCTGGAGCTCATCCTCGAGCCATATCTTGAGATAGAAGGCCGTGAGATCGTCGTGCCCCTCTTCCTGCAGAAGCCGCAGGGCGACCGAGCTGTCGACGCCTCCCGACAAGAGTACTGCTGTCTTCATGGAGATCTTGAACCGACCAGCTTAACGGCTGCGGCGCGGCGAGCCAAGACGCCCCTGGTTGATTCAGGCCTCGGCGTCATCGCCTCCGCCGTCCTCCATCTCCGGCTCGAGCCCGCAGCCGAGACCATCGACCAGCCGGTTGGCGTAGGCGAAGAACCCGATCACGTGGGCGAGATCGAGGATCGCCCGGTCATCGAGCCCCGCCTCGCGCAGCGGCTCGAGGTGTGTTTCAGAGATGGTGCCGGGATCGCGCGTGAGCGCGGCGGCGTAATTACACAGAGCCTCCTCGCGCGCACTCAGCTCGGCGGCATGCCAGTCGCCCCTGACCGAGTCGACCCACTCATCCCTGTCGGGAACCTCCGACCGGAGGCTCTCTGCGTGGCTGAGCACTCAGTAGTGGCAGTTGTTTTCCTGCGAGACCACCGTGGCGACCAGCTCCCGCTCGTAGCGCTCCAGCGGCGAGGGGCCGTACATGACCGCCTTGTAGACCCCGACCCAGGCCGCGAGGGACTCCGGGTTCAGACTCGAGAGGCTGACCACGTTGGCCACCCCGCCCGAGCGGGCGACGGCTTCATCGTATTCCTTCTTCAGGAGGCCCTCGGCGGCTTCCGGAGGTGTCGTCTCAATCCAGGCCATCGTTCAACTCCTGTGAAAAATCATCGGACGGTTTTCAGAAAAGCGACCAGGTCGGCAAGTTCCTTCAGCGTCATCAGCTCATGCAGGTTGCCCGGCATCAGGGAGGTCTTCTGGGGCTGCCGCCTGAGCACCGCCTCCGGCCTGATCTTCACCACCTGCCCGCCTGCAGCCGCCAGCCGCAGGGAGCCGTCAGGATCATCGGCGAGCAGGAGCCCCGTACGCAGGCCCTCCCGGGTCACCAGCACCCAGGTGGTGAACTGCGGCGCGATCTCTTTCGATGGTTCAAAGATAGAGTCAAGCAGCTTGCCGGGATCGAGCCGGCCCGCCGTCGAAAGATCGGGCCCGACGACCCCTCCCCTGCCGCCCAGGCTGTGACAGCTCGAGCAGCGGGGCCCCTTCGGATGAAAAAAAACCCGTTCACCCTCCGCCGGATCGCCCTCGGGAAGCTTCGCCGGGCGGGCTCTGAGCTTCACCGCCCCGTCCAGCTCACGAAGGAGGCCGGCGGAAGTTTCTGAAACCTTGACGCCGCGCAGACTGCGGGCCGCCTCGATGCGAAGCGCGACCGGACCGGACCGAAGAAGACCTTCGAGCACGTCGAGCTTCGCGGTGGAATGCAGGGCCAGCCCCATGATCGCCTCACGGCGCAGAGCGAGCTCCCGCTTTTCATCGGCGGCGACGGCGGCAAGAAGATCGGCGGCAAAGGGCATCCTGCCATCCCGCAGGCTGCGGACCATCTCGAGCCGCAGCGCGGCCGACGCATCCGCGAGGAAACCATCCACATCGTTCTTCTTCCAGCCGGAGAAGTCCGGCGACACGCCGCGCAGCGCCTGCCGGCGCAGGACCGCCGGGCGCGAGCCGTTCACCGCGACCTCGTAGAGGGACTGGTCCCGGCTCTTGCGGTCCCTGTGGTGTGGATTCTCGCCACTGAGAAGCCCCCGGGCCGCGAGGTAGAAGTCAAGCAGATCGCGTGTCAGCGGGGCGCTGTCGAGCGCCTTGTCGAGCTCGCCCGAGAGCTCCTTGATGCCTTCCTCCCCCACCCAGCGCAGCGCCTGTGCCCGTACGGCGGGATCCTCGTCACGAAGAAAGGCCGCCACGACAGCCTGGGAGGTTTTTCGGGGCCGGCCGACGAGCAGCGCGACCATTCGGCCGGTCCCGCCCATCCGCCGGAGGACCAGGAGGGCCGTGAGCCGGATCTTTGCATCGCTCGAACCCGCGAGCGCTTCAAAACGCTCAAGGGACCCGAGACGCGCAAGGGTCTGGAGGCCAGCGCTCCTGAGAAAGGGATCCCCCGTTTCCGCCGCCAGCCGCAGCAGCGGCCCCTCCAGGTCGGCGAGCTCATCGATGGCGAGAACGGCCTCCATGCGGGCGCGCGGATGCCTCTCGAGGATTCCTTCTGAAAGCAGCGCGGGCAGCCCCGTTTTCCGCGCGGCAACGGAAGATTTCCCCAACAGGCGAATGGCCCCGGCCAGCAGCCTGTCGGAGGCTCCGGCCCCCGCAAGCTCACGCAGGAGCGCTGTGTCAAGGACGCCCTTGCGAGCCAGGAAAACCAGGCCGTGATAGCGGGCCCGTTCATCGCGGGATTTCGCGATAGCCTTTCTGCAGAGCGTTTCAGCGCCATCCCGTCTGGCGAGATCGTGCACGGCCCCCTCCCGAATCCTGCGATCGGGATGCGACAGAAGCTTCTCGACGACACCGTAGACGGGTGGACCAGCGACCGGGGATACCGGGGCGCGCCTCTTCGAAGCATCGCGCCGGGCCAGCCGCCAGATCCTTCCCCTGCCGTGCACGTTGTAGCTCTTGTCGACCCAGTCGGAGAAGTAGACCGAGCCATCGGGAGCCGTGGCGATCCCGACCGGGCGAAAGTTCTCATCGCCACGGACGATGATCTCGCGGCGCGAGACAAACGAGGCCCCGGCCGCCGTGAGCGTGTGGCGCTCGATGAAGTGATCTCCCCATGATGTGAGGAGCAGGGCGCCGCGGTATTCTTCCGGCAGGCCATCGGATTCGTAGGCGATGACCCCCGAGGGCGCCTCGCCGGTGCCGGTGAGCATGGGGAGGGTGTCGGGCAGCCGGCCGTTCCAGGAGCTGAAGGGGTGCTGGCCGCCGCGGCCGAAGCGGTAGCGGTAGCCGTGGTCGCCCCCTGCAACAACGTCGAGCAGCCGGCAGGGCGGACGGCCATCGGGGTCATTGTCGACCGTGAAGAGATTGCCGAAGGCGTCAAAGCCGAGATGAAAAGGATTCCAATAGCCGGTCGCTACGCGGGTGAGAGCGCTGCCGTCGGGACGAACCCGGTAAACGCTGCCTCCCTCGCCGCTGCCGGTGAGGGTCCTGCCATCGCTTCCGGTCAGCTTGTAGGACGCCCCGAAGTTTTCTCCCATGCCGAAAAAAACTGTCCCGAACGAATCGATCTCGAAACCCGAGAGACCGTTGTGCGGGTAGACGCTGGCCGTTTCAAGGCGCACGAGGCTCTTGCGGCCGTCGCTCCTGCGGTCGCCGTTGCGGTCCTCGAAGAGAAGGATCTCCCGGCGCGTGGCGAGCAGGACATGGCGGTCATCGATCAACTTCAGGCCCATGGTCTGCTGTAGGCCATCGGTGAAAACGTCGAAACGATCGGCCTTGCCATCGGAGTTCGAATCAGCGATCACCAGGATACGGTCGCTCGGATGGCCCTTGTAGTCTGGTTTCTGGAAATGCGTGTTGCTCTCGATGGCCCAGACCCGGCCTGCCGAGTCGATGTCGATCGCCACCGGGGTGACGATATCCGGCTGCTCGCAGAAGAGCGTCAGCTCGAGGCGTTTATCGAGGACCTCCGGCTCGGCTCCGAACACCGTGCCCGCGGGGCCGGGGAGCGTGGCGCAAACTATTGCCACGGCGAAAAAAATCCGGAACCCGCCAGCTCGCATAGCAAAACTCCACTGGGACAACCTGCTTGAAGAATGCGCATGATAACCCATCCGACGCGCAGAGAGAGCCCAGCCGGCGGGTTTTGAATACTGAATAGAGCTATTCATCCCGCGGTCTGACTATAATGCTCCCGTCTTAGAGATAACCACAGGGGCACGGACGAGCCACCCACACCCGTAACCTGCAAACACATCCGGCCCTGCAAACGGCCGCAAGAATCGGGCAGACATGAACACTCCATCTTCCATCCAGGAACAGAACACCCTCTTCGGGCATCCGACCGGCCTCTTCACCCTCTTCTTTGCCGAGATGTGGGAGCGCTTCTCCTACTACGGCATGAGGGCCCTGCTGACCTTCTACATGATCAAGGGCTTCCTAGGCTACGGCGACAGCGAGGCCTACACCATCTACGGGGCCTACACAGCGCTGGTCTACATGACGCCCCTGTTCGGCGGCATGATCGCCGACCGCCTGCTGGGTCAGCGCAAGGCTGTCGTGCTGGGGGGCGCCCTCATGGCCTCCGGCCACCTGTTCATGGGTTTTGAAAATGAGACTGTCTTCTTCATCGCCCTGGCGCTGCTGATCCTCGGCAACGGCTTCTTCAAACCCAACATTTCAACCATCGTCGGTTCGCTCTACCCCCAGGGGAGCCCCAAGCGAGATGCGGGCTTTACCCTCTTCTATATAGGAATCAACCTCGGCGCCGCGATGGCGCCGCTGCTCTGCGGATTTGTCGGGGAGACCTATGGCTGGCACTACGGCTTCGGTCTCGCCACCGTTGGCATGCTCATCGGCCTGGCTGTTTTCGTGCTGCCAAGAATCCTGACCCAGGCCCTGATCCTGGGCGGAGCCCTGGTCGCCGCCACGGCGCTGTTCTATTTTCATGCCGACGACCTGGCATCAACCGTCATCAACTATTTCGTCGGCCTGGCGTTGCTCGCAGCGGGCGGCATCGCCGTCGCGGCGCTGCAAAAAGGCGGACTGCCTGAAGATGCGGGCCTTCCTCCCAAGCCCGAAAAGCTCCGCCAGCCGGCCTTCGGACTCGGCATCTCCGCCGAAAAGGCCGTCTACCTGGGAACTCTGCTTCTTGTTCCCGTCTTCGCGCTCCTGGTCTGTGGTCTCAAGCCGATCACCGGAAACTCCCTGACAATCATTCCCGGCAGCCTGATTGAGACACTCAGCGAAACGGGCACAGTGGGCGCTGTCGTCGGTGTCTTCCTGAAAGAGATGAGCTCACCCGCCGGCCTGATCCTCGTTCTCGCCGGAGTCGGAGCCCTGGTGTTTATCATCCGCGAAATGAGGCAACTCAATAAGATCGCGCGGGAGCGTCTCTACGTCGTCCTGGTTATGACCTTTTTCTCGCTGCTGTTCTGGGCGATCTTCGAGCAGGCCGGCAGCTCAGTCAACCTGTTCACCGATCGTAACGTCGACAGGGTCAACCAGGAGCGGGTTGTTAGTCCCGAAGAGGTAAGAGATGGAAAGACCATTGAGCTGCAGCTGACCCAGGAGCAGCTGGGCTACACCATCGGCGGCTCGGTCATGACGCTGGACCGCCTCGATGCTTTGCGAAACAAAGCAAAGGAGGAGGGCGGTGAAGGAGCTGACCGGGTTTCTATCAAGGTGACCAAAGAACACATCGGCATGGGTATTGCCGAAGAAAAAGACGAGACCAAGGCCAGCATCTACCAATCCCTCAACCCGGCCTACATCCTGATCCTCGGCCTGGTCTTTACCGCCTTGTGGGGTTTTCTCGGAGCCCGGGGATTCGAGCCCAGCACTCCGGTGAAGTTCTCGCTCGGACTGGCCCAACTGGGGCTTGGTTTCGGGTGCTTCTGGA
>Ga0310345_10000428_pt1 | contig 64971 bp, 67 predicted proteins | sample HC15DNA20500_MG_FD_204667 | JGI IMG/M metagenome (GOLD analysis project Ga0310345, IMG submission 204667) | Marine microbial communities from station ALOHA, North Pacific Subtropical Gyre - HC15-DNA-20-500_MG | ecosystem: Environmental > Aquatic > Marine > Oceanic | place: Pacific Ocean: North...
TAATGTAAAAGAAATTTTGATGGAAAAACAATCTTTCATTGAAAGAATTTCTACAATCAAAAATATTAAGATTATTCCTAGCTCGTCTAATTTTATGTTATTACAATTTACAAATAAAGATGGTTTTTCTATTTACAACGAATTATTGAATAAAGGTATTGTTGTTCGTGATGTAAGTGGAGCTAAAGGCCTCGAAAATTGTATAAGAATTAATATTGGGTTAAAACCTGAAAATGATAAATTAATTCAAGCTCTTGAAGAAGTTTCTCTTTAGGTGTAATATTTGGTTCTTATACTTAATCATCAAGATGTTAGCTCTATATTGACTATGCAATCTAATATTGAAACTATGGAACAAAGCTTTATTGAATTATCTAAAAATAAAGTCAAAATGACCGAACGAGGAGTTGTTATTGTAGAAGAAAAAAATGGCTGGTATGGAGTTATGACTGCTTATATGAGTGATATGAAAGCTCTTGGCACTAAAATTGTTACAGTTTTTCCAGAAAATACTTCATTGAATAAACCAACAACTCAGGGAGTTATTTCTTTAACTGATGTTGATACTGGGGAATTACTCTGTATAATGGATGGATCTCTTATTACAGGTATGAGAACTGGAGCTGTTACTGGAGTTGCTACTAAATACCTCTCAAAAAAAGACTCTAATTCTATTGGTATATTTGGTTCAGGTTATCAATCTCGCTTTCAATTACTGGCGATATGTTCGGTCAGAGATATTAATAAAATTGTACTTACTAGTCCTTCTGCAGATAAAAAATCTGAATATCTTAAATCTCTTGAAAAAGAATTAAACATACCAATAATTGTAACACATAATGTTGAAAAAGTACTTCAAAACGATATTCTTGTTACTGCAACAAGTTCTACTTCTCCATTATTTGATGGTAATCTTGTAAACCCAGGTACTCATATTAATTGTATAGGTGCACATACTAAAGAGAGTACCGAGGTAGATTCTATTACTCTTAATCGTAGTAAAATCATTGTTGATGAATCACAAACTGCAATTCGAGAAGCAGGAGGAATTTCAGATGCTAATGTATTTGCAGATCTTGCTGATATTATTCTTGGAACTAAAGTTGCTCGGACCAATGAAGACGACATTACTCTGTTTAAATCAATGGGTTTATCTCTTGAAGATATATCTACGGCTAATTTGATTTATAATGAAGCTTTAAAACAAGGACTTGGTAATAATATTAATTTATCTTAGTTATTTCTTTATTAGATAAACCTTTTCACTGTCTAAATCTCTATCCTCTTTAAATTTTAATATCATATTTCTTGTATATGATTCTAGACTCTCTTCATTTATGTCCTGTATTTTTATCCAAACATATTCTTGTAATTCCTTGTTATCTAAGCTTACAGATCCATCGTTAGTTTTGCAAATATAATCAAAGAAAATAAAATGTTTCTTTTTAATAAATTCTTTTGGATAAACACATTCTTGTATCATGAATAATCTTTTAGGCACAACATCTAATCCTGTTTCTTCTTTAACTTCTCTTATTACTGCCTCCTCGAATGATTCGCCAAGTTCAACATGTCCGCCTGGAACTGAATATTTTTTATTTTTCCATTTATGTGATTTTACTAATAGAATCTCGTCCATATTGTTAATTATTAAAGCTCCTACTGTTGGTTCTGGATAAATCTGATTCATTAATCTTGATGATCCAATCATGATATAAATCTCCGTTGAATCACTCATCGAAAAGTTCAAATTCTAATTTCTATTTATTATCTCATTATGGATGAATTATCCAATAAAGTCGCTATTGTTACTGGTTCAACTAAAGGAATTGGCCGCTCTATTGCTCATCTTTTTTCTAAAAATGGGGCTAATGTAATTGTCACTTCTCGATCATTAGATGTGGCTCAAAATATAGTAAAAGAATTACATCCTTATGGGAATGAAGCACTTGCAATAAAAACTGACGTTGGTAGTGACGATGATGTAGCTAATCTTGTAGATACTGTTGTTAATAAGTACGGTAAAATTGATATTCTAATTAATAACGCCGGTTTTCCACTTACAGCAAAGTATTGGGATTCTTCATTTGATTTGCTTAGTATTGAGGATTATCAAAATGTAATTAACGTAGATCTTATGGGAAGTATACGATGTTGTAAAAAGATCATTCCATTAATGAAGAGAAATAAATACGGTAGTATTGTTAACATATCTTCTACTCCTGCACTTTCAGGACATGATCTTGGTGCACCTTATACTATTGCAAAAGCTGGAATTTTAGGTCTAACAAAACATCTTGCTAAAGAATATGGCAAATATAATATTCGTGTTAATTGTCTGGCTCTTGGTAATATAAAGAGTTCTGCAACCTTTGATCATTTTGATCAGGATACTCAAGAAAAACTGCGTAACGAATCGTCATTGCAAAGATGGGGTGAAACTATTGAAGTTGCAAAAACCTGTTTAATGTTATCTTCTGACAATTTTAGTTTTGTTAATGGACAAACTATTGTTGTTGATGGTGGTAATGTATTACTCTGATTCGTTTTTAAGAAATTAGGTCATTTTCATTAATTTCATTATCATTCCTTGTGATGATATTGAACAAATTAGATACCAAAAAAATGTATTTACACCATTTGGAATTGTCACTCCTGAATCTAATGTGGCTTCCGCTGTAGAAAATAAAAGAATATTCATTGATATTGGAGATGATGCAGCAATTACATTAAACCAATCTGGGCCAATTATTTGTGGTAAAATAAAAGTCCAAACCAGTAACAGAGGCACAATAAAAACAAATGTTGGTTTTAAACTATCTTTTGCTAATTTTCCTTGCATTTGTTTCATTTGTGGTTCTTTTTTCTTTAATTTGGTTTCTGTAATTTTGTCTTTTTTCATAATTGAAGATCGTAATTCTTTATTATATTCAGATACGATTTTTTGTGTCTTTTTTATTTCTTCAACATTGGAAAACCGTTTTCTTGTTAATACGGATCCAATTGATACTGCTATTGCTAGAAACAGGATGAAATATGTTATATCTGGTATTGTATTTATCAACTAATTTGTTTTAATTTATCTAAATTAAAAAAGTTTTTCTTTTGTGAATAATTATTGTATAATGTATTGCATGATTTTTGATCATTTTTACCTCATTATTGGCGGTATGGAATGGATATGGATAGTACTTATTGCAGGTATTTTTCTTGTTGGTACTGATAAACTTCCTGAATTAGCAAGGAATCTAGGAAAAGCTATGGGTGAATTCCAAAAAGGAAAATCGGATTTTGAAAAGGAATTAAAATCTGCATCTGGCTTTGAAACAACTGCACCTACTAAAAGTCTCTCTAAATATGAGTTACAGAAATCCGCTTCAGCGTTAGGCATTGATTCAACTACTAAAACTGAAGATCAACTTCGCGAGGCTATAAAACGAAAACTAGATTCTTAAATTTCCCTTAAGATTCTTATCTATTAATATAGATATGCTGGATTATATTATTGGGATGGGCAATGATGATATAACCCTCTGATTTGATGACGATGATCTTGAGTATGTGAGTTCGTCCCTTTATCTATTCGTTGTATCTTTGAGTTTTATATTTCGTGTTATAATATATCCCACTATATACAAACTCATCATTGGTATTGTTATTAACCACATTGTTATGCCACTCGCATCTGGCGTAATTATTGCTCCTAATACCACTAAGATTAATAACGTATATCTCCAATTTTCCTTCCAGAATGAATGTTTGACAACACCTAATTTTGTAATTAACCACATAATTATTGGAAGCTGAAATGCAATACCAAAGGCCAGTAAAAAGAACGTGATAAATGACACAAAGTCATTTATTGTTATGAAAGTTTCTGCCTGTAAGGCTACTCCATATTTATACAGAAAGTCTAATGTTAATGGAACCATTACAAAGAGTGAAAAAAGTGCTCCAATACTGAATAACACGAGTGCAGGTACTAGTAAATTTCTTAATAGTTTTCTTTCTGTTTCATATAGACCTGGTTTTATAAATCCTATTATTTCCCATAATATTAATGGCATTGAAACGATAGTCCCAAAAAGTAGTGAAATATAGATCTGTGCCGATAGTGCTTGACCTGGTGTTGTTAATATTACTTCTACATACTCTGGAAGAACTATTTCTTGTAGTTTTGTAATCAACTTTGATGCTATATTGTTATAAATATCTGGATATGGTATTGTGATGTTTCTATTAGCTATATTCACTTCTTTTATTGAAAATATAAAAATAGAAAAACTAAAGACTACTATTGCGCCCATTACACGGATCACTCTTTTTCTTAATTCGTGTACATGTTCTATAATCGGTCTTGTTTTATCGCTGTTCAATATCTATGACTAATATCTAAGGTTTCTTAAGTGATTCTGATACATATATTTAATAATAATAGGATGATTTTTGATTATCATGACTCAAATTTGGCACGATAAAGATCTTACTTTTGACCATATTAAAGATCAAACAATTTCCGTTATTGGATATGGAATTCAAGGAGCTGCTCAAGCTTCTAATCTTAAAGATTCTGGATTGAATGTTATAGTTGGAGCTCGAAAAAATGGTTCTAGTTGGAATAAAGCTCTGGACGATGGACATACTGTTATGGAAATATCTAAAGCTGCCGAACAATCTGATATTGTACATATATTAATTCCTGATATGGAACAACCCAAGTTATATGAAGAACACATTAAACCTTATCTTGAAGAAGGTAATGCATTAGGATTTTCTCATGGTCTTGTTATAAATTATGAATGGATCAAACCTCCTGATTATGTTGATGTTATTATGATTGCACCTAAGGCTCCAGGACATCGTGTTCGAGAATTATATCTTGAGGGTTTTGGAACTCCTGCTTTAGTTGCAGTTAAACAAGATTCTACAAATAACGCATTAAATCGAGCATTATCTATAGCAAAAGGCCTTGGTTGTGCACGTGCAGGTCTTCTTCAAACTACGTTTAAAGAAGAAGTTGAAACTGATTTATTTGGAGAACAAGCTGATCTGTGTGGAGGTGTGACCTCATTAATTCAAAATTCTTTTGACACTCTAGTAAAACGCGGATATCAACCTGAAGTTGCTTATTTTGAATGTTTACATGAATTGAAATTAATTGTAGATCTAGTTCAACAGTATGGACTTACCGGTATGTATAAACGCGTTAGCGAGACTGCACGGTATGGTGGTCTGACAAGAGGTAATCGAGTGATTGGTGAAACTTCTAGTGCTGAAATGGAGAAAATACTTGATGAAATTCAATCTGGGCAATTTGCAAATGAATGGAGAACTATTTATGATAAAGAAGGAAAACAATCCTTTGACAAGTATCTTGATAAAATTTCGTCTCATCAAATAGAATTTACTGGTAAAAAACTACGAAATATGATGTGGCCTGATAAAACTAACGAATGATTATATATATAATAGAAAGGTTAAAATTCAAGATTTAAATTTTCTAATTCTGGAGGGGTGTTATAATATGTCTGAAGAGAATAGCTTTGAATTCGAAAAATGGTTAAGATCCTTATTTGAATTAATATTTTGGACTCTGATGTTACTTCCTCTAATTGTTTTTCCAATCTTCTTCATTATCTTGCCTCCTATTTTTGACGCTGCAGGTATACGACTTGGTCAAGCTGATTCCATTCAAGCAATAAATGTATTTATGACAGCTCTTATTGATCCTATAAAAGGAATGGAACATGGTGAAGTACTTGCAAAAGAAGTTGCTTTGCCTCTTGGTCTTCCATTTATTTTATTGAATGTTGTTCTAATTGGTATATTTCTTTGGGAAAATGAAACTGATAAAGTAACTATCTCTCGATATCCATTACTCAAACAATTAAAAGAAATTACAACTGGCACAAAAGAACAGGTTGGCCCTATGTCACTTACACCAATTTTACGAGATGTTAAAGTTGCACGCTTTATTAATCCTATACTTTCACCTCTAGAAAATTTAATTCATAAAATATTTGAAAATGATAACTCTGATGATAAAAAATAATTTTTTATAAATATATTATCTCTAATTCATTTTTTATTAAATTAATTATTCGTTGTTTATCTTTTCCTAAACCCTTTTTATCAATAAATGCGTATCTTATTTTTTGATCAGATATATTTAATATTTGTGATAATAATTCTTGATTAAAATATTTTATATAATGTCTTGATATATATCCTGATATTGAATATTTATTTTCTATAATTAATTTTGTAAATTTTTTTGAATAATGAGGTCCTCCAAAACCATAACCGATCATGTTGGTTTCTTTTTCATTCTCAATTGATTTAATAATAGAATTGATTACAATTTCTCCTGCAATACTATCTTGCCATTGTTTACTTTGCGATCCAATCTCTACAAATAGACATGGTTTTGATATATTTGTTGGTCCGTGATGTGTTGCTTCTAATGTAATCTCGTAATTTTCTACTTTATTTTTTTGTTCGTATAAATTTATCATATAATTTTTTAATAAATTTGGACACGTATATGCAAGATTCATAGCTTTTCCTCCATAAGGAGAATCATTTGACGGATTTCCTAAGAAATGCGCAGTTAATGCTGGCATTTTCTTTTCGCTTACATGTCTTGATAAAAAAATATACCTATCTGATTCTTCAATTTTTTCTATATTTTCACAATAAATCATTTCTTCATTTAATATTATTATTTTTAGCTCATTTTCTCCTAATTTTTTGTATGTTCTTGTTTTTTCAATTAATTTCCAATCGTATTTATTCATCAATATATTTAGCATATTCATACTTGCTTGGTCCTTTTCTGATACTATGAATGTCGAATTTATCACAATAATTTACCTTCTTTAATTATATCAAAAAGTTTATCAAATATAATCTATCATTACACCAAGAATCAATTGGCAGGTATTATTGCTTTTATAAATGCATGTTTCAGTACGCTTAAACTGGCGAAAAGGTCTGATCGAAAGGAGTTTATGATGTATATTAAACTCACGTTAGTAGGGATGAGTATAGTTGGTACTATAGGATATGTAATTCAACTCATTGGTACTATATTCAGATTACAAGGAGGACAAGGTGCTTAAATTATGAGTACTATGACTAGTAGATTTTTTGCAGTGAAGACAACTGGAGGCCAAGAAAAGAATGTAGCCAAATTTGTTGGTAATAGATTAGAACATAGAAAACAAAGTGACGATTCTTCACTTAATAAACAAGCTAATGATATTCATTCTATATTAGTTATTGATTCACTAAAGGGTTATGTATTTTTTGAAGCACCAAACGCTCAAGTTGTATCTGATGCAATTTCTGGATTTAAACATGTTAAAAATTTGATACCTGGAATCGTTAGTTATGACGATATCCAAAAGTTTCTTGTCACTAGATCAATTGTTTCTGAGATTACTATTGGTGATACCGTTGAAATTACTAGTGGACCATTTAAAAATATGAGAGCAAAAATTACTAACGTTGAAACTACTAGATCTGAAGTTACAATATTACTACTTGATGCAACTTATCAATTACCCGTTACTATTGATGTTGATGGTATACGTATTGTTGAAAAATCAAAACAGTGATTTATATGTCTGATGAAAAAATAATCCCAGCTCTTGTTACAGGAGGAAAGGCTAATGCTGGTCCTCCACTTGGACCTGCTTTAGCTCCTATGGGACTAAATGTTATGGCAATTGTTAATGAAATTAATGAAAAAACAAAAGAATATCCCGGAATGCGTGTTCCTGTTAAAATTATTGTACAAGTTGAAAGTAAGACATTTACTGTTGAAGTTGGTATACCTACTTCTTCTGCACTTTTAGCTAAAGAATCAGGAATTGAAAAAGGATCTGGAGTTCCAAATTCGGAAAAAGTTGGAAATATTACTATGGATCAATTGGTAAAAATTGCTAATATTAAAATTGAACAATCTTATGCAACTTCTATAAAGAGCACTATTAAAGAATTATTGGGTTCCTGTGTAAGTATGGGTCTTACTATTGAAAATAAGAATCCTGATGAGATTCTTAAAGAAGTCAACGATGGCAAATGGGATAAATCTCTATAATTTATTGTAATTTATTGAAATTGTTAAAATTTATAAAATGGTGTTTGTCTGACAACTATATATTACGGTGTTAAACTTTGGTAAAATCACAACCTATAATTGATACAGTTAAGAAGGCACGTTCTGTCTCTACTAAACGTAAGTTTAAACAATCCTTTGAATTAGTTATTAATCTAAAAGATATAGACGTAAAGAAGAACCAACTCAATGTGAATGAAACAATCTTTTTGCCAAATCCTCCTCAAAACACTTCGAAAGTTTGTGTTATTGCCTCTGGAGACCTTAGTCTAAGGGCTGGAAAGTCTGACGCAGATCAGGTTCTTGAAATAGATAAAATTGACGAAATATCTGATGATAAACGTTCAGCTCGAAAAATTGTTAATTCTTATGATTTCTTTTTAGCAGAAACTTCAGCTATGTCAAAAATAGGTAAAGTTTTGGGTAAGTTTTTAGGACCAAAAGGAAGAATGCCTTTACCAATTACTCAAACTTCTCCAATTGAAAATCTGATTTCAAAATACAAAACTGCTGTTCGAATACGTGGCCGTACATTATCTTTAGCTACAAAATTGGGTGATGAAGACATGGACGACGAAAAAATTGCTGAAAATGCATTATCTGTTATAAATACCGTTACTTCTAAACTCCCTAATAACGAAAATAATCTAAAAGGTTTTGTCATAAAACTTTCTATGTCTCCACCTGTTAGTATCTCTGCACAGGAGGCGAGTTGATGTCTCAAACTCATAAATATCCTCAGTGGAAACTTGATACTATAAGTGAAGTTGAAGAATCAATAAAATCAAATAAAACTATTGCTTTGTGTAATTTACACAAAGTTCGTGCTACTCAATTGATGAAGTTACGAAAAAATTTTAAAGATGAACTGAAAATTCGAGTAGTAAAGAACACTTTATCCAAGATTGCTGTAAAAAATTCTTCTTTAAAAATCTCTACTGAAATCCTAGAATCTATATCTGCCCAACAAGCATTTATATTTACTAATATGAATCCTTTCCAACTTTATCTGTTATTAGAAAAAGGTAAAGTTGATCTTCCTGCACGTGACGGTGATATTGCGTCTGGTGAAATAGTAGTTCCGTCGGGCAACACTGGAATGCAACCTGGTCCTGATCTAAGTGCTTTTAAAGCATTTAATATTCCTACTCGTATTGATGCTGGTAGTATTTTTGTTAGTGAAGATACAATTGTTGCTAAGAAAGGAGATGTTATAAAATCTTCATTGGCTGCACTTTTGTCTAAACTTGATATTAAACCAATTAAAGCCGGTGTAAAACTTGACGTTGCCTTTATGGAAAACTTGGTTTATAATTCTGATGACCTGTCTATTAATCTTGATGATTATAGAGATAGTTTAATTATTTCGTATCGTAATGCACTTGATTTAGCGGTCAGTGAAGAATACTTTACTAAAGAAACTGTTCCTTTAATTCTTGCAGACGCATATAATAAATCCAAAAACTTGTCAGTAGAGTCTAATTATCTTACTGAAGATAACGCATCTATGCTAATTGCTAAGAAACAACTTGAAGCACAGACATTAAATAATTTAATTAACTTGGATTAATTATTTTTTAATTAAAATAATTTTAGCCGAATAAACTAGCTAATCCTTCCATAGCTTCTTCGTCTTTCTTTTCATCCTTTTCTTCTTTCTTTTCTTCTGTTTTTGCTTCAGCTGGTGCTTCTGTTGGTGCTGCTGCAGGAGCTGTTGCAGTTACTGTTGTAGCTGCATTTTTCAACGCATCTTCTATATCTACTTCACTTAATGCAGATACTAGAGCCTTGATTTTTACATCATCAGGTTTAGCACCTGTTGACGTAATCACCTTTTTAACAGCATCTTCGTCGATTTTTTGTTCAAGCTTGTGCAAAAGCAAAGCCGCATATATGTATTCCATTTGTATATCGTTACAATTTTTTTTTCATGTATATAAGGTTTAAAATATAATTGAAAATTATTTGATTCTTTTCGTTTGATTTCTTTATGGTTCTCTTTAGGGTTCTCTTTAGGGAGCTATTAATATGTGAAAATTACTACCTTTATTTGTTATGGACAAGGATATTCTACGTAAGAAGTTCTCTGCCGATTATTTGAATTATTATAAGGTGAATTTATTCGAAAATGAGGGTTTTATTAGAAAACAATGTCCAAATTGTAGTAATTATTTCTGGACTGCTGATGATTCACGTTTAACTTGTCCTGAACAACCATGTGAGCAATATGGATTTATTGATAATTCTCCTACATCAAAAAAACTTGATTATGCAGAAACTTGGAAAGCAATTGAAAAATACTTTGTTAATAATGGACATAAAAGTGTAAATAGATATCCTGTTGTTGCTCGTTGGAGGCCTGATTTATATTTTACAATTGCGTCAATTGTAGATTTTCAAAGAATTGAAGGCGGTAAAATTGCTTTTGAGTTTCCAGAAAATCAATTAATTGTACCACAAATGTGTTTACGATTTAATGATATAGAAAATGTTGGCGTTAGTGGTAAACATTTTACTTCTTTTGTAATGATTGGACAACACTGTGTTGCGAATGACACTGGTTATTGGAAAGACAAATGCATTGATTTAGATTATGGTTTATTGACACAAGTTTTTGGCATACCAAAAAAAGAAATTGTTTTTAAAGAAGATGTTTGGGTTGGTTATGGTGCTTTTGGATATTCATTAGAATACTATGTAAGAGGTTTGGAATTAGGAAATGCAGTTTTTACTCAATTTGAGGGTGATCCAAGTAATTATAAAACTATGAATGAAAAAATTATTGATATGGGTGCTGGTTTGGAGCGGTTTAGTTGGCTTACTCAAGGTACTCCTACTGCATATGAATCAGTGTTTGGTGATGTTATTGATCGTATGATTGATACATGCAGTATAGTTTTTGACAAAGATTTCCTCCGAGCTTATTCAGAATTTTCTGGTATGTTAAATCTTGACGAAGTTTCAGATATAGAATTATCTCGTGCACATATAGCAAAAAAACTTGGTCTAGAAAAAGACGTTTTAATTAATAAAGTTACTCCTTTTGAATCCATGTTTGCTATTATTGATCATGTAAAAACTCTTGTTTTTGCTATTAGTGATGGAGCTTTGCCTAGTAATGTGGGTGGCGGTTATAATTTACGTGTTTTACTTCGTCGTTCTTTATCTAAAATCAATTCTCAAAAATGGAATATTACCCTTGGGGAAATTGCAGATTGGCATATTAATTATTTATCCCAAATTTACCCTGAATTACGTGAACATAGAGATGAAATTCTTAAAGTTCTTGAGGTTGAAGAACAACGATATTCGAATACTCAAGAAAGAATTAAGAAACTTGTTTCTACTATTAAAAAAGAAAATAGAACTCTTAATGAAGATACTCTGATTAAACTATATGATTCAGATGGTATAACTCCTGAATTTATTAAAGATCAAGGGTTGTCTGTTGATATACCTGCAAATTTTTATGCAAAAGTTACTGAACGACATATACTTAACAAAGCTGAAAAACCAAAACGTACTTTCGACATAGAAGATATTCAACCAACCCGTACATTATTTTATGAAAATCAAAAACAAAGTGAATTTGATGGTCGTGTTCTTAAAGTATTTCACGAATCTAATAATTCTCTTATTGTATTGGATCAAACTGCTTTTTATGCGCGTGCAGGTGGACAAGAACCTGATCATGGTGTTTTGGATAATTTTAATGTATTAGACGTTGAAAAATATGGTCACGTTATTCTTCACAAAATTCAAAAGTCAGATATTCGGGAAGGAACAATTCTTCATGGAAAAATTGACGAACAGAGAAGAAGAATTCTCACACAACATCATACTGCTACTCATGTTATGCTTGGAGCTGCCAAACGAGCACTTGGTTCATGGATCTGGCAATCTTCTGCATTCAAAGATGTGGATAAAGCACGTTTGGATATTACTCATTTTGAACATCTAACTTTAAGCCAGATTGAGAATATCGAAAAACTCGCAAATGATGCTATTCGTCAAAACCTTCCTGTACATAAATTGGTATTGGATCGTGGAGACGCAGAAAAGAAATATGGATTTTCAATCTATCAGGGTGGTATTGCACCTGGTAAAACTGTACGAGTTCAGGATATAGAAACTTGGGATGTTGAAGCTTGTGCTGGTACACATGTCTCACATACAGGAGAATTGGGCCTTATTAAAATTATTAAAAATGAAAGGGTTCAAGATGGGGTTGAAAGATTGGAATATGTTGCGGGTGAAACAGCTCTTGAATACATACAAAAACAAAATGCAATCTTGTCTTCAATTTCTAATAATCTTAATATTCCTGTTGAAAAAATTCCTAAAACACTTGATGATTTGATTAAAGATATTGACATACGCAAAAGAAATTCAAAATCTCTGATTAAAAACCGTTTATCTGATATAATTCATGATAAACTTGTTACTTCAAGTCTTCAGATAGATGATGTTTTATTATCAGTAATTGATTGGAATGAAGTCGACGAAGATTTTCATGTAATTGTTGGAGAACATTGTATTACTAAAACGGATAATTTTATTTATATTGGAATTATCAACCAACAAAATAACTCTCGGTTTCTTATATTTTGCGGCGACAAAATTAATAAAAAATATAAAGCAGTTGATTTAGTAAGACAAATTGCAAAATCTTTCGGCGGATCTGGAGGAGGTAATGAAAGATTTGCACAAGGAGGTTGTTCAAAAATTCCTGATACTCAAACCATAATTAAAACTATTAAATCTACTATTTCCAAAAAATAAGGTGATCTATTGACACTAAATTGGTTGGAGATTGAACAAAAATGGCGAAAAAGATGGCTTGATTCTTCTTTTCATGATACTGATGTTGATCTTAATAAACCAAAATTTTTTCTTACTGTAGCATATCCATATCCAAACTCACCACAACATATTGGACATGGGAGAACCTATACACTTACTGATGTTTACGCACGTTATAAGAGGATGTTAGGTTTCAATGTATTATTTCCTATGGCTTTTCATTATACTGGAACTCCAATTCTTGCTATGACTAAAAGACTTGTAGAAAACGATCCTGAGTTGATTAATGCTTTTCATGACGTATATAAAATCCCCCTTTCCACAATCAAAGAACTAAATGAACCAAAGAAAATTGCCGATTATTTTCATAATGAAATTAAACAAGGAATGATTGAAATGGGTTATTCTATTGATTGGAGGAGAGAATTTACTACAATTGATGAAGCATACAGTAAATTTATTGAATGGCAATTTAAGAAACTTAATTCAGACGGTTTTATTACTCGAGGAAGTCATCCTGTTGGTTGGTGTCCTAAAGATGGAAATCCAGTAGGTCAACATGATACAATTGGAGATGTTGAACCTGATATTGGTGAATATACTGTTATAAAATTTAATTTTAGTGACTCCAAATTAGTTACTGCAACTCTTCGACCAGAAACTATATTTGGTGTTACTAATATTTGGATAAATCCTGATATTTCATATGTAAAAATTTCTATTAATGACGAAAAATGGATTGTTAGTAAAGATTCGTTGTTCAAGTTTGAACACTTGCTCTCTGATCCATCTTATGAAGTAATATCTGGTATATCATTAATTGGTAAATGGGTTGAAAATCCATTTACACAAATGAAAATACAATTATTTCCTGCTTCTTTTGTAGACCCAAAAAATGGTACTGGTCTTGTAATGTCTGTACCATCTCATGCACCTTATGATTATCAAGCAATAGTTGACTTCAAACAAGATAAAACTCTTATAAAAAAATATCCTGATATTGATACAAGTAATCTTTCTCCAATTGATGTTATAGAAATTGAAAAGTATTCAAATACTCCTGCCAAGCAATTAGTTTCTAATCTTGATATAATGAATCAAGATGATCCTAGATTGGAAGAAGCTACAAAAGAGCTATATACTCTTGAATTTAATACTGGTAAAATGCTTGATATTGCTGGTGATTATGCCGGCCTACCTGTTAAGCAAGCCAAGGAAAACGTAAAAAATGATCTTATCAAATTAAATCTTGCAAGCAAATTATATGAAATTATGAATAGTCCTGTAATGTGTCGCTGTGGCGCTGAATGTATTATAAAGATGTTTGAGAATCAATGGTTCATTGATTATGGAAACGTTGAATGGAAAAAAGACGTACATTCTTTAATTAATTCAATGTCTATCATCCCTCAAGAAATTAAAATTGAATTTCATAACACCGTTGATTGGCTTCGTGAAAAGGCATGTGCTCGTGGTTCAGGTATGGGAACTTTATTGCCGTGGGATAATAACTGGATCATTGAAAGTCTCTCTGATTCTGTAATATATATGGCATATTATACTATTTCTCGATTAATTAAAAAACATGAGATTGATCCTAAAAATCTCTCAGAAGAATTCTTTGATTATATATTTCTCGGAGTTGGTACCCTTGAATCAGTTTCAATACAAACTACAATTGGCAAATCAATACTTGAAGAATTCAGAAATGAATTTTTATATTTTTATCCACTTGATAGTAGACATTCTGGCCGTGATCTCGTTCCTAATCATTTGACCTTTTTTGTTTTTAATCATTCTGCAATATTTCCTAGTAATTTACATCCAAAACAAATTGTAGTTAACGGGTCAGTATTAATGGACGGAAAAAAAATGTCTAAATCATTTGGTAACATAATTCCTCTTCGCCATGCGGTTAAATCATATGGCGCTGACCCTATACGCCTTGGTATAATGTCTGCCGCAGAACTTTTACAAGATGCCGACTTTAGTCTTGAATTAGTAAAATCATTCAATGAAAGATTGAATAGAATATATAATCTTGCACAAGAGATTCAACATGCGTCTGATTATCAAGTGAATAACGCAAGTTCAATTGAAAAATGGATGATTAGTAGATTACAAAGAACAATACAAACAACTACTAACTCAATGGACGTTTTACGTGTTCGTGAGGCTCTGCATTATATTATTTATTTGCTGGATATAGACCTTCAATGGTATAATAGGAGAACAAGTCTTGATATTGAAGATAAAAATTCATTTTTGAAATATTTTACGGAAATACGTATTAAACTTTTAGCTCCTTTTGCACCGCATTTTTGCGAAGAAATATGGGAATTATTTGGCCATGGAGATTCTATTACTCAGCAAGACTGGCCTGTGTTTAATGAAAATCATATAGACGAAATTGCTGAATTATCTGAAGAATTAATCAAAAATACAATCGACGACGTTAATAATATACTTAAAGTTACTAAAATTCAAACCAAGAAGATCTATATTTATGCTTCTGCTACTTGGAAGTGGAATATATTTCTGTCCACCCTTGAACAAGATGAACCAAATCTTAAAGAAATGATTGAAAGTAGCCTAAACAATCCTGAATACGCTTCTTTTAAAAATTATATCCCAAAGTTCTGTCAGAATTTATTTAAAGAACTTTCTTCCATTGATGATGATAATAAATCCAGACTTCTTCGTGTTGGTATGCTTTCTGAAACCGAAATCTTAAAAGAATTACAATCTTTTTACAAGATTAATGACGGTGTAGACGTTATATTATTCTCCGAAGATGACTCAAAAATCCACGATCCAAAAAACCGATCAAACTATTCTAGACCGTTGAGACCTGCTATATTCTTAGAATAAATAATTTACTAACATTGTCAAAATCTCAAACTCAAATAAATATAAACCATATATAATGCTTATGATTCCTAATCCATAATGTATTGTTAATTTAATATTTCTTGTAAAGTAATTCATTGATCTAAATAGCATCATACTAAACGATATCATTCCACAAATTACTCCTAGGGAAAATAATATTATTCCTCCAATTAATGCACCAATCGAACCTACTCCTAATCCTAATACCAATACAATAAACAATTCATCGTTACTTACTAGTCCGTGTATTATTCCTACTCCAAATGACGTATGATGAGATGATATGTTTCTGTTTAATATTCCTCCTATTCGATGTGTATGAATATGTTCATGTTTGCTTCCATCTTTATGTTCGTGTTCATGTTTGTGTTGTACAGGAATTCCAACTGTTAAACTGATTATTCCTATTGATATCAGTGTTACTGGTATAATTACTTCAATGTTTTCTAATAAAATTCTAACCGGATTTGAATTGACGTTATAAAAAATTAAGGTTGTTATGATTCCTGCTGTTATCATATGCCCTATTCCCCAACTTAAACTAATATTAAGAGACTCCTTCAGTTTCTTTGATTTTGATAAAATATTTGTGACTAATAGAACATGATCTGCATCAAAAGCATGTTTCATTCCCATGAAAAATGCAATTATTGCAAAATTAAAAATTTCCATCTTTGCTATACCTAGTTTGTTTTCTATATAAAAGCAAGCCCCAGCTGGGATTTGAACCCAGGACCTACTACTTACGAGGTTCGACATCATTTAGTCGCTCTGGCCGGTCTGAGCTACTGGGGCAAAATATCTATTTCTTATTTATATTATTCCTTCTTAAAAATTAAACAATAATGGTGTACCGTATTACTTACCCAAGAGTATCCGTATCCATATGGTGCTAATTTCACATTATCTTGACACCATATTTTTTCATCCTTTAATGTAAAGAAATCTAATTTTTTTGCTAGATCCCATGCTAGTGGATATATTTTCCCACCTTTTTTGATATTCTTAACAATTATTGTTAAATATCCTCCTTTTTTTAATATGTCGTGAATCTTTTGATAAATGTCTTTTAATTCATTAAGAAATAATGTGTAATCTTCTATATTTCCAACATCTTTAGTATCTTTTGAATAATATACATCATAATTCTTCTCTTTTCGCTTCTTTTGCGTTTCAAATCCTTTTTCATGTAATATGTTCCAATACGGAGGAGATGTTATACAATAATCTATGTCCTTGATATCTAATCCATTTAACAATCTTGCGTCTCCGTTATACAATTTTACAGTTCCTTTTCGACTATGATTTTCTGACTTTCTATCATGAATTGTTTTTTGTATTCTTTCTGCTGCTATATTTGAATATTTTTCTAATAATTCGACACCTATTGCATTTCGCCCTGTGTTCATTGCTGAAATTATTGTACTTCCAGTTCCAACCATTGGGTCTATAACAGTTTGACCCTCTTTTGTAAAAAATCTAATGAAATTTTCTACCAATTCTTCTGGAAATTTAGCTGGATGAAATAATAGATTTTTCTGTCTTGGTTTGGGATTTACTATAAACCAACTTTTCTGAAATTTTATCCATTCTTTACCGGTTAAATTATTTAATCTATTATAGTCGTGATATGTTCCATTTTCCATACTTTTGTTTTCTGGCGTTATTGAATAACTCACATTAAGTAATTGGTTTAGTGAATTCTTGGTTGTATTACTCTGCATTATGTATTATTTCATAGTATTACTCGATAATGTGTTTAGTCTAGATGATTTGATTAATGTGTTGAAAGAATTAATATAGTTTAATCTAAAATGGAGATATTAACCATATGATTGTTCCTGTTCCGAGGTAAATAATATACGTCCATGTTCCAATTCTTTCTCGAATTTCATATAATGAATCATGCTTGTCTCTTATGTTGTGTAAAAATTTTATTATATGGTCTGTAAATTCTAATTTACTTGAGTTATTATCTTCAACATGAACATAATAATTTATTTCTTCCCTGTTTTTGTTGATATGTCTGATTATCTTATCTTCGCTCAATTTACCTTCTATCTTCTTTAAAGATTCAGAAAATCCAGATACAGGATGAATTTGAGGGTGCATCCAGAACATTTCTGTTTCTTCTACTATTTCTTTCCAATTATGTCCTCTTTTTCTTTTTGCAAAAATATATAGTACTGTATTCCAAGTTGATAATGAGATTCTCATATGTGAAATTATTACTTCCATTCCTGCTGATTCAATTTGTTGACCCATTGCAATAGCTATTAAAATCCCCGGAACTAAAATATTCAAATCATTTATTCCTGAATATCTAATAATTACATAAATAATAATTAATGATGTTGTTGCTCCTAAAGTTCTTGCTGCTGCAATTACTTCTTTTTTATTAGAAGTAACTATTTTTGAATTATAATTCTCGCCTGATGGTTTTTTTAATTTGAAATATGATATTATGAAACCAAAGAATATTTTGGATAATAAATCTCTAAACATTACAAAAAATATATACAAATAAGATTTCAAACCAACAAGTACTGCAGTTCTATTAAATATTCGATCTATTTTTTTCCTATAATGTTTTAGGTTCTCTTTAGTATTCTTCATATTGTTGTTTTTCGAAGCTTTTACCACTATTACTCCTTTCCGCAGGATTATTAGGAATGTATTTGCCATATAAACCATATGCAACAATTTACTAATACTGAGCGTAATTTGTTAGAACTTGCAAAAATTGTGCGTAATGGCGGAGTTGTTATCTATCCGACTGATACTGTTTATGGACTTGGTTGTGATCCGTATAATGAACGTGCTGTTGAAAAAATTTTCCAAATTAAAATTCGTGAAAACAAACCTTTGCCTTTGTTATGTAATTCTCTTGACTATGCTCAAGAAGTTGCTTCTTTTGATCAAATTTCAATTAAATTAGCTGATAAATTTTGGCCTGGTCCACTTACTATTATTCTACCAATTAAAGATGAAGTATTAAAATCACTTACTTGTAATTCTGATTTTATTGGACTTCGTGTTCCTGATAATAAAGTTACTTTATCATTGCTTTTAGCATGTGGAGGATATCTTGTCGGAACTAGTGCGAATATTTCTGGTAATGAATCTCATTATGTCGCTTCTTCTGTTATTTCCGAACTAGAGAATTTTGACGCAATATTGATTGACGATCCTATTACACGAAACATGGAATCTACCGTTGTTCAAGTTCAAGATAATGATATTGAAATAATCAGATCTGGAAGTATTGACAAACAATTGATATTATCTGTATTATAATGAATCTGTATTAATTCCTCGTGATTCTAATAATTCTTCAACTTTAGTTAATGGAAAATCTCCTCCGTGATATTCAGAAATATAACTTGCAGCTGCTGCGTTTGCTATGTTAAGTCTATTATAAGCCGAAAATTTCTTTTTAAACGCCAAAATATTTACAGCGTTCCAAATATCTCCTGCTCCTGTTAGAATTTTCGGTTGAACTTTGAACGAATCTACAAATTGAATCTCATTATTTTGAGAAGAACAAGAACCAAGTGGTGTATGAATATCTATAATAATTTCTAATGTATTTGATATTTCTGACGCAGCTTTTTTTATTTCTTCAATCGTATAATTAGAACTTATCTTCTCTAAACCTAAGAATTTGGTTAATATTCTACATTCGTTTTCATTCAAACTTATCATATCAACTATTTTGTTATCTTTAAGATGTTCAATCAATTCTGACAATCTATTTGTTGAAGTTGATAAATCTGCAAAATCTAATAATTTAATACTATTTTTTGCTGTTGAAAATATATTCTTAACAAGTTCATTTCCTTTAGTATTTGAAGCCCAATTTGATATAATTATGACATCTGATTGATTGAGTGTCTCTTTATAATTATTTATTATGTATTTTCCTTCAAAATTTTCGATTCCTCCTACATCACTGATCATAATATTTACATTCTTTTCATATTCAGTTTCTAATGCAATGGTAAAACCTGGTTTACCATAAATCAAGTTTATTGAAACATTATTGAATTTTTTAAAACGTAATTCTAGTATGTTTTTTGTAAATTCATCGCCAATTACAAAAAGATTTACATGACTACCAAATTTTGCTAAAGAGTAAGCGATATTTGTTGCATTACCTCCTGCTATTTCTTCTTGTTTTATTCCTCTTATACTTCCTCCACCTATTGTGGATTTTTCTTTTGCCTGTTTGATTAATGAATCTAAATTTGGAATTTTAACAATTCGATCAATAAAAACGTCTGCTAATGTAGTGGATTTGACGTTGCTAAAAATTGATTCTAATTTATTAGTTGACAATTTTTCTCAATACTTCTAACATTAATAGCAACCATGGAATTTCTAATAAAAAGAATACTGGATTTGTTGTGTTGAAATATAAAGAAAGTAAATATAATCCACCAATTAAGAAAAATATCATTGTAATAATGAATAATATCATTACTATCCATTTATTTTTTTTAATTTTTAATAGATCCATATAAAATATTTGTCGCAATTCATATTAAACTATGTTTTGTTTTTAATATTATGACCAAAATAAATAATGAATCAAAAGATGATATATTGAAACAAATTTTTCAATTACAAAAGGATTATACTTCTCTGTTGAAATTGGATAGATATCCTAAGAATACTGATGAAAAATTATCTGTTTTATGTACTGCCATTATTCATGAAGCTATTGAATTACAAAGACTTACTTCCTGGAAATGGTGGAAAAAACCAACTTCATTAAATCAGAATGCTGCAAAGGAAGAACTAATTGATATCTGGCACTTTGTAATTCAAGCATCACTCGAATTAGATCTAACTCCTGATGAAATTCTTGACGAATACAAAAGAAAAAATGATATTAATAGACAAAGAGAAAGAACTGGTTATTGAAAAATAACTATACAATGATCCCAACAGTAAAATATACATGTTTTGGATAATTACTTGTGGTTAAATCATATCGAATTGAAACTGACTCCTTAGGTAAAAAGAAGGTGCCTTTTTCTGCTTATTATGGTGCCCAAACACAACGAGCTATTGAAAATTTTCCAATTAGTGGTGTTACACATTCTTCTGAATTTTTAGATTCATATTTGATAATCAAAAAGACTGCGGCTAAAACCAATATGAAGTTAAAATTACTAGATAAGAAACTTGCATTAGTAATTATGAAATCTGCTGATGAAATTCTTGCTGGTAAATTTAGAGACCAATTCGTCGTAGATGTATTTCAAATGGGTGCCGGTACTTCATTTAATATGAATTGTAATGAAGTTCTTGCAAATCGATCTAATCAATTACTCAAAAAAAATCTTGGTGAATATGATCCAATAAATCCAAATGATCATGTTAATATGTCTCAATCGACGAATGATACTTTTCCTACTGCAATGCGCTTATCAATTCTTTTTACTATAGTTGATCTAGAAGAAGAACTCAAATTATTATCACTTTCATTTCGTGATAAATCTAAACAATTTGATAAAATTATTAAATCGGCACGAACTCATTTACAAGATGCTGTTCCTATTACTCTTGGGCAGGAATTCAAAGCTTATTCTCACACTATAGATAAATGCCTAAAAGATATTCAATATCATAAAAAACAATTATATGTGTTGGGTATGGGAGGAAGTGCTGCAGGTACTGGAATAAATACACATCATAAATATTCAAAACAAGTTGTACATGAGCTTTCTCTTGAGACTGGTTTACCGTTAAAATTATCTAAAGATCTAAGAGCTTCAATGCAAAGCCAACAAGATATAGCTTCTTTATCCTCATGTTTCAAAAACCTTTCACTTGAATTAACTAGAATATCTAATGATCTAAGACTTCTATCGTCTGGACCTAAAACAGGATTTTCAGAAATATCACTTCCTGCTGTTGCTCCAGGTTCATCTATTATGCCTGGAAAAGTCAACCCATCAATGCTTGAGATGATGAATATGGTATGTTTTCATGTTATTGGACTCGATAATGGGATATCTTTTGCAACTCAGGCTGGCCAACTCGAACTCAATGTAATGATGCCTGTGATTTCTTATAATATTCTGTTTTCCATTAAGATACTTTCTAATGCAATCAGGCAAATGCGAAAACTTTGTATTAGCGGTATAACTGCTAATGAATTAATTTGTCGAAAATATGCCGAAGAAAGCGTTGGTATTGCAACAATTCTAAATTGTTATATTGGTTATAATAATGCTTCAATAATTGCAAAAAAATCTTCTCAGTCAAATAAAAGCGTTATTGATATAATACGTTCAGAAAATATCTTAACTGATATCCAATTAAAAAAAATATTTGATGTTTATTCACTAACTAATCCTGGAGAACTTAAATTTAAAATACCTAAAAAACATAAATGATGTGTGATCAATTGACAGAATCCAATTTTGATACTTACAAATCCCCCTTCTCTTGGCGTTATGGCAGTGAAGAAATGAGATCATTATTTTCTGAAAAAACAAAAAGAACTAAATGGAGGAAAATTTGGTATGAACTTGCATCTTCTCAATACGAATATGGACTTATTACTAAATCAGAATTAAATGATATCAAGAAGTTTTCTTCATCGAATAGTGTAGATATTAAACGTTCATTAGCTATTGAGAAAGAAATTCGACATGATTTGATGGCTGAGATTAAAACATTTGCAAATCAAGCTAAAAAAGGCGGCGGTAAAATTCATCTTGGTGCAACTTCTATGGATATTGAAGATAATGCTGATATGTTGATAATTCGAGAGGGCATGATAATTATCCTCGAAAAAACAGTTGATTGTTTGCAATTGCTATCTGAAAAAATTCAATTTCATTATAAAACTGTTTGTATGGGGTGGACTCATATACAACCTGCTGAACCAACAACTTTGGGTTATAGATTTTCTCTTTATGCACAAGATTTACTATTGGATATAAAAAATATTGAATTCATTCTTGAAAATTTTGCTTTAGGTAAGGGAATTAAAGGTGCAGTTGGTACATCTGCAAGTTATCAAAGATTATTGGGGAAAAATACTAAAAGTCTTGAAAATCGCATTATGAAAAAGTTGAATCTAGAAGCTTTCTTAGTTTCATCTCAAACATATCCTCGTAAAGTTGATTTTTTGATACTTTCTGCGTTGTCATCGTTAGCACAAAGTTTACATAAATTCTCAATTGATTTCCGGATCTTACAATCACCTCCTTTTGGAGAATTTAAAGAACCGAAGAAAAAACGACAAGTTGGTTCTAGTGCAATGCCATTCAAACGTAATCCTATGATGTCTGAACGCATTTCTTCTTTGACAAGATATCTTTCATCATTTCTTTCAGTTGCTCATTCTAATGCGTCAAATAGCATTCTAGAACGAACACTTGATGATTCTGCAAATCGTAGAATAATAATTCCTGAAAGCTTTTTAGCACTTGATGAATGTCTTATGATTTATTCAAAAATTTTGTCTGGAATGGAAATATCTTCAATTAATATAAACAAGAATCTAGATACATATGGGCCATTTGCATTACTTGAACCACTTATGATGGATTTATCAAAACAGGGTAAAAATCGTCAAAATATACATGAAGAATTTAGAAAAATTTCTCTAAAAGCATGGAATGAAATCGAATCAGGTCGTCCCAATCCTTTGTTTGAATTACTAGAAAAGAATAAGAATTTATCAAAATTAAATCTTGATCTAAAAAGTCTTTCTGATTATTCAAAATATGTTGGAAATGCCCCTGAACGTTCTCTACTTTTACAGAAATCAATTTCTCCTGTTCTGAAAAAATACAAAAATAGAACAACCAGAAATTCTGATCCAAAATATTAATTTATATATAATATTTTTAATATTATGAAACTTCATTTAGAAAAAAATGCAATTCGTGCTATGGGAATTGCAGAATGTTCTAAGCGTTATGAAAAACATTCAACATTATGTGCAGTAGTTATGAGAAGTGATTTAATTATTGATGGATGTATTTTTGGAAAATGTACAATTGGAGGTGATGATATTACTAGAAATATTTTGTCATTATATCGGAAAATAAAACGAACCGATATTAATGTCTTGATAATATTAGGATTAATTATGAGTAGTTATAATGTTGTTAATGTTAATTCTTTATATCGATCTCTGAATATTCCTGTTATTTCTGTTTCTCTCAAACAACCAAAAAATCTTGAACTTAATTTTAAAAATAAATTTCCTAATACTTGGAAAAAAAAAATACAAATCTATAATCAGAATGGAGATGCCTCGAAAATTTCTTTGAAAACTGGTTATTCTATTTATGTTAATGTTTCTGGTTTATCTTTTTCTGATTCAAAAAAAGTTTTGAATAAATTTTTGTTACAAGGTTCAATTCCTGAACCACTTCGTCTTGCAAAATTATTTGCTCGTGCAAAAATACTTTAAAATTATTTTATGCTTCTTGTTCCATTACTGTAACTGTTCCTCTCATCCATGGATGAGGTGAACAAAAATATGTATATTCTCCTGGAGCTAGAAATAAAAATTCAAATTCTCCACCGTCCGGGTCTATAAAGTTTCCTGGACTTGCAATATCAATAAATTCTTTTCCTATTTCTGCCGTTACTGTATGAATTACTCCGTCTATATTTTTCCATATTACTCGATTATTTTCTCCCAATGTTATTGTAATGTCTTCTGGTAGAAAATTTTCTTCTTGATTCTGATCAACTGATCCTATAACAATATCTACAGTCAATGTCTCTGGCGGATTTAACCATTCTTCAGGAATTTCTATTTCGGCGTTAACTATAGGCATGTATATAAACTGAAAGTACCCCAAACCTGCTATTGATAATACTATAAATAGAACTGTAACTGGGCCTGCAAATTTTGATGTTTGAGCCATTAATACTTGAAAAAAAGAAGCTGCTTATAAATATCCACTTTAAATCCATTTTTGACAACAAAGAAAATAAATATATATATTTACTGTTGACTATTGTTTCAAAGACTTGGGGTATTACTATGGTAGATGAAGAAAATCAAACGATTAATCAGGAAATTGCTTCTCAGACTAATTCTAATTCATCTCAAGATACTGAAAATTCAATTACGTCTAATGATGTTACTCCGACTGACAATGTTGCTGATTCATCAACTAACAATGTTGATAAATCCTCTGATTCACAATCATCTGATTCTGAATCACCTGAAACTAAAGAACCTGAAACTAAAGAACCTGAAACTAAAGAACCTGAAACTAAAGAACCTGAAACTAAAGAACCTGAAACTAAAGAACCTGAACCTGTTTTAAAAGAACGTCGAAATTTTCTTAAAATAATTGCTGTTGCTGGAGGTATACTTGGTCTTACTCCTTTCATTCCTTATGGTTCATTTTTTACTGCCACTTTGGGTGGCACTGAACCCACTAGACAAAAAATTATGACTGTTGAAGGATCTTTTGCAAATGTAAATGATATGGAACCTGATTCATCTATTGTATTTCCATATCCAAGAACTGGCGATCCAGAAAAAGATGCAGAACCATTTCGTCGATATCAATTGATTCGTTTAGCATCCAATGCTGGCGGTGATGCAAATGATGCATCTTCTTTAAGAATCTATAGTATGGTTTGTGTACATCTTTGGTGTCTCTGGGATTATATTGAAGGTCGTGAAATAGAAGTCGATGGTGAAAAACTAACTGGAAACATTGAATGTCCGTGTCACGGAAGTAACTATGATCCTCGAACTGGTCAAGCACATAAAGGTCCTGCTATGTTACAATCTAAACCAAATGATGCACTTCCAACACTTCCTGTTGAAGTTGATGAAAAAGGAGATGTATGGGTACTTCCACCTGATACTGCTTTGGATAAAAATGGTGTTGTTGGAATGGGAAGATATGTGGAGTTATGATAAATTTTGGCTACTACTACTAAAAAGAAAGGATTAATTTCACAACTTTGGGATTATGCTGTTAAACGTTTAGATAGGACTGTATTTCTTGGAATGAGATTTACTATGCCGAAGAAATATCTTAGCCCAATGGGATATAGTGGAATGCTAACTTTCTGTTTGTTTTTACTTCTTGGAATCACAGGGGCATTTTTAATGTTATTTTATGTTCCAGGTATTCAAGGAGCTTATGACAGTGTTTTGTTTATTGACGAAGAAATTCCTTATGGCTTTGCAATAAGAAATCTACATTACCATGGTTCTAATGCAATGGTCTTTATGGCTGTGCTGCATCTTTATTATCAGTACTTCAGTGGCCGATATAAAATTAAAAATGAAATGATTTGGGTTACTGGTGTAGTTCTTGGGGTTATTACGATATTGGAAGCGTTTACTGGATATAATCTACTCTTTAACGATAGAGCCGAACTGGCTATTAGTATAGGTGTTTCTCTAACTGTATTTAGTCCTATGATAGGGCCACAACTTGCCCAAATGATTTGGGGGCAGGGATTCTCCGACTTTTTACTAAGACTCTATGCCCTTCATGTATTCATTATTCCGATTGTAATGGGCATTCTTATGTTTGTTCATTTTCCACGGTTTATGGTTTTTGATCTTCCTATGTGGTCTGTTATGGTGGGTGTTATATTTATAACTGGAGGTATATTTCCAGTTGAGATGGGTGTGAAATTCGATCCAAATCATCCTCCGGGAATTACTGTTCCTGAATGGTATCTTACTGGATTATACGCATTTATTCGTACAGGATTTGATAAATTTATTACCGGTGGCTTACTTCCGGCACTGCTTATTGCAATGTTTTTGTTTGTTCCTTTTATTGATCATAGCAGAAAAATCACTTGGAAAGATAGACCTTTCTTTTCTGCTTTAGGTATTGCAAGTATATCTCAAATATTTGTTACTACTGTCTGGGGGTTCTATGTAGATCCTGATCCTACTAAAAATCTTACTGCACGACTATTTGTCGAACCTGTTCCGTTTTATAGTGCACTGTTAGTTAGTGTTGTGTTAAGTTTTGTAGTTGTATACGGTTTCCTAAAAGCACGGGCTGCATTTGCTAAACCAAAGCAATTTTCTACTGCAAATCGACCTAAACCAATTATTCTCAACACTACTTGGACCTATGGTGTATTAATTTCACTTGTATTGTTTGAAGTATTACTTAATGGTATGGCTTTAATGGCATATCAAAGTGGCTATCGGGCTCTTGCACTTTTTGAAACAGGATGTATATTTATAATCTTTGGAATTATTGCTCACGTTTATCGTTCTTACAATCCAAAAGTAATTGAAGCTGAAAAAGCTGCTAAAGAAGAAGCTGCAAAAGCTGAACAAGAAGTAAATGTAGAAGTACCTGTTATAACAAATTCTACTGATTAGATTTTTATAATTCTAATTTCTTTTTAGCCATTTTTGTGCCAGTTACCATGCTTTTTAATTTTGAAAATGATATTTCTCTTGTTCTAGTTCTTAATCCACAATCAGGATTTACATGTATTAAATTTGGATCATCTGCCATTTTTGCAGCATATAGTATTCTGTCTCTGACAAGTTCGGGCGGTTCGATGTCGTCTACATGTACATCTAGTACTCCTAACCCGATCTCTTTCTTTTCTCCATATTCTTTGAATGTTTTCATAAATGATGCATATCCCTTTCTATTAGAATGTTGCATTCCTTTTTTCCATGAATCTCTGTTTGCAAATTCAAGTTCATATTGATGGTTTTTCATTTCTAATACTTGTGGGTACATGTCAGAGTAGTTACCACTATAACAAATATGAATGCCATATTTGGCATTAATTCCTTTAATTGATTCATTGAAAGACTCTACTACTAGATTCATCTCTTCGGGATGTGTTGTAGCTGCTGGTTCATCAATTTGTATAAAATCTGCTCCTTCTTTTACTAGATCTTTTATTAATGGTCTTATAATATTCTTTGAAATATCCATTACAAAATCTTCTTTTGATTTATAATATTCATTATATGACCAATCTGCCAGTGTATAAGCTCCTGTTATGGGAAGCTTAATTAAATTATTTGTATTTTCTTTTACAAATAAAAATTCATCTAAATGATACGGTCCTTTGTATTTCAATTTCTTTATACACCGACCTTTGTTATAATATTTATTATCCCACGATCTGATTCTGCCAGCTAAAGTTATTCCTTCAATTCTATGAATCGTGTATTCATACATTTCAACTCTTTTTGCTTCTCCATCATACACTACATCTAGCCCTAAATTCTCAAACATTTTAAGATTTAATAATGAAACATCATCTCTGGCCTTTTGTTTCATTTCTGAAGAAATGTTCTTGTTTTTTAATAAATTAACTAACCATCTTGGTTTTCTCATACTTCCTATTTCTTGTGTTGCTAATGGTAATTTCTTCATAAGTTTATCCCCTTGCCTTTCATTTTTATTTGATTCATTATTCTTATTTTTTTATAAGTAAATTCTAATGGTATGAATTCAAAATCCCAATTTGGTATGATTGCTATCGATTTTGGTTTGAATAATTTGTTGATTAATTTTATTTCGTTAATAACTTTAGTTGGATTTTCCATTTTAGTATTTTTTGCATCAATAATACCACATGCTAGTGTTTTGTCAATTTCTATTGCTTGTAATTTATTTGACTTTGTATTTATGAAATCTATTCCAATTATATCAACATTAAAATCAATGAAATTTTTGATATTATTCGATATATCTGAACCACATAAATTAAGACAAGTTTTTACGTTCAATCCTTTTGTTGTTTTATCCATTATTTGTTTAATTGATTGAATCTGTTCTTTTTGTTTTATTTTTGCTAATGATGGAGCATTAAATTGTATTAAATCTACTTTATTTTTTATATTTGTTAATTCTTTTCTAAGAATTTTTCCAAATCCATTTGCTAAATCTATTTTTGATTTATAATGATTGTTTTTCGATAAATCTGCTAATGTAAATGGGTCTAAAACGTCAATTTTTACTTTTGATTTTTTTGAAAATAATTCAAAATTAATATTATTTTTTAATATTTTTCCAGAAGAAGATATATTTCCTATAATTACTGGTTGTCTGTAAAATGTATTATTTTCATAATATCTAGATAATGCACCTCGTTCTATTCCTTTAATATTATCTGTGAAAGGCCTTAAATTATCATCCCAATCAATTAATGGATCTGATATATAATCACATTTATTATTGATTTGATGTTTTATTGATCTAATTTTTTCTTTTTTAAATAGTTGTTTAAGATCTTTATCATACGTTCTTGTTGCCTCGATTAATGATTCGCTTCTTGGATAGATTCCAGAAACCCAACTACTTATCAATTCTTATTCTTATTACTTTGTAATGACCTGTATTAAAAATATTTCCTAATATTATTTTATTTTAAATAAATCACTTCGTGTTACAATGCCTATTGTTTTAGCCTTTTCAGTTACAATTACTGCATCAAAGAATTCAAGTATTTGATATAATAGTTCTACTGGTGTTTCTGAATCAACTGTTGGAAATGTTGGCTCCATTACGTCCCCGATTTTCTTTGCAAATGCTTCGTTTGGAGAACCTGATTCTGATAATACACGTAAAATTGTCTTTTCTGATATACTTCCTACTATTTTCTCGTTATCGAATACAGGTAACTGAGAAAGATTTTTTGCTCGAATTTTTTTTGTAGCGTCCTTTAATGTTTCTTTTATTTTGATACCTTTTACTGTTTTTGACGATATATTTTTTGCAGTTCTAGTATCTCTTCTTTCTTGTTTTTGAAGAGTTTCAATTAATATTTTGACTTTTGAATAAGCTGGTTCAATTTTTTTTGCTTCAAATTTTGCGATTAATGATTGACTTATTCCTGATAAATTGGATAATTCGGTTTGTGTTAAACCTAGTTGCTTTCTTAATCTTACAATATCGTCTATCTCTAGCATTGTATTTCTAATTATTAGTCAAAAAGATATGCCTTTCGGAAAAATATAAACTCTAGTCTATAATAGTTCAAATACATAGTATGAATGCAATTATTTTGGCTGGAGGTATGGGTAAAAGGCTTAAACCGTTGACTGACGATAAACCAAAACCTATGATTGAAATTTCTGGCAAGCCTATTCTGGAATGGCAATTATTATGGCTAAAATCATATGATATTAAACAAATTATTCTTTGTACTGGATATATGAATGAAAATATACGTGAGTATTTTGGCAATGGAGAAAAACTCAACATGAATATACAGTATTCAATTGAAAAGGACCCTCTTGGTACTGGAGGTGCATTAAAAAATTCTGAATCTTATATTGAACCAGATTCTAATTTTCTTGTTCTTAATGGCGATATAATGACTAATATGACTCCTCCTGATTTAGCGCTTGCACCTTCTTCTAGCGATCCAAACTTAATAGGTATTATTTCAGTCGTTGGATTGCGTAGTCCCTTTGGAGAAGTTGAAATTGATAATGGATGTTATATTTCCAAATTTGCTGAAAAACCTCTACATGATGATTATTGGATAAATGCCGGCGTTTATTGTTTTAATCATGAAATTTTTTCATATTTGCCTTCTTCTGGAAGCTTAGAATCTGATGTTTTTCCTGTTTTAGCAACAGAAAATAAATTAATGGCGATCAAACAATCAAATATAAAATGGCGTTCTATAGATAGTCATAAAGACATCGAAGAAGCCAATAATGAATTTGGAAATCTCTAGAAATTATTTTCCAATTGTTATTATATTTAATTTATTAAACTTCTTATTGTCTAAGATATTTCTTCCGTCAAAAACTAAAGTATTCTTTTTTGCTTTTTTTATAATATATTCTTCAGTAATTTCTTTATATTCGTTATGATCTGTCGCAATGATTATCAAATCTACTCCAGATATTACTTTATCTAAATCTTGATTTAATTCTACATTCTTCGGTAATAATGGATCATAACTAAAAAAAGGATCGTGCACTCTAATTTTAACTCCTTTGTCTGTTAGTGCATCGATTATTTCATATGTTGGCGAAATACGATTATCTGCAACGTTTCCTCTAAAACTTAATCCTAGAATTGCCGCAGTTGTTATTTTCTTATTTTTGTCTATTTTCGATAATATTCTGTTTACTGAATGTTTGGGCATTCTTTCATTCGTAAATCTCCCCAATAATGGAAAATTTAATTCAATTCCTTTGTCAATTGCTGTTTGCATTAATAACCATGGATATACTGGAATGCAATATCCTCCAACGCCAATACCTGGTTTATGCAGGTGGCTGAATGGCTGTGAGTTTGCAGCTTCTTTAATTTCCCAGTAATTTATTCCAATATTTTCACAAAAAATCGCTAATTCATTTGCTAATGCAATATTTACATCTCTGTAAAGTCCTTCTATTAATTTTTCTGCTTCAGCAGCTTCTGTACAAGACATTATGATTGGTTTCTTTGAAGAAATTAATTCAAACATCTTTGACGCAATTAAAACACTTTTTTTTCCACTCCCTGATAAAATCGGCGGATAATTATTTTCAATATCTGCTATTGCTTGTCCTGCAGAAATTCTTTCTGGAGAATAAATAAAAAAGAAATCCCTTTCTGATTTTAATTTTGTTTTTTGTTCAATGAATCGTATTATTTTTGTTGATGTTCCAATCGGAACTGTTGGCGTTACTATTATTATATCATTCTTTTTTAATCCTTTGATAATATCTTCTATTGCTGAATATAGGAATCTTAAATCTACAGATCTCTTGTTCAATCCTACAGGTACTGCTACTATTTTTATGTCTGATTTTTTTGAAGCCCATTTTCCATTTAATGTTGCTATTAGTCTTTTTTGATCAATTGCATTATTGAATGCTTCTTTTGCTTTTGGTTCTGAATGAAATGAATAATTTTCGTTTGTAATATTTTTATTATTGATTTCTTTTACTAGTTTGTTTATTTTATCTACTGCAATGACTGATGCTCCCGCTCTCAGCCAAGTTGATGCAATAGCAGTTCCTACAAAACCAATCCCATAAATAGCCAATTTCTTGTTTCCTGACTTGATATTCCTTACTAGTTCTTGTATGTCCTTTTGATTCATAATATTATTATTCAAAACATTTTAATTAACGTTCTTAACATCTTACACCAGTTTAGTAGAGAAATGAACATGAATCAAAACAAAACTCTGTTGATTGTCTTACCTTATGGAATAGGTTGGAATTCTATCATTAATCAGAAGAATTTAGATGTATTAACAGGTTCAGGGCTTCGTGTTATTTTACTTTGTGAACCAAATATGATTACAACTGACAATCCTGATGTTATAATTAAGACTCTAAAAAAGTTTCAACGCACCAAATCTGAGATAGCTTTTGGTTTATTAAGGAATTATGTTTTTTCTGATACTTCCAAGCCTCATTCTGAAACTCTAAATATAAAAATTCATGATTTGGATAAATCTCACCCAGTTTTATCAATTCTCCGACGTTCTATTGGTAAAGTTTTTGCTAAAAGTTCTGTTTTTAAAAACCTTCTTTCTTGGATTGATTGTAACTTTTTTACTAACAAATCTTATGTTGTTATGTTACGTGATCTAAAACCCGATTATGTTTTTGTAACTTATCCTTTCTCTTTTTATACATATCCAATATTGAGATATGCATCAAGTTCTAAAATTCCAATTATAGGATATGTTCCAAGTTGGGATAATCTTACTTCCAAATGGGAAGTTCCTGTTAAACTTGATAAATTAATTGTCTGGAATAATCTAATGAAAGAAGAAGCGATAAATTTCTTAGACTATGCTGATTCCCAAGTTGAAATTAGTGGAGTTCCACAATTTGATATACATTCAGATGTTTCTTCTTTACTTGACCGTCATAGTTTTATTAATTTAATTAATGGTGATGTTGATAAGAAAATATTATTATACGCAACTGGTACTGCTCAACTTTCCGATTCAGAACCTGAAATTGTTAAGATGATATATTCGATGATTAAAAATAATGAATTTGATAATCCTTGCCAATTATTGTTACGCGTTCATCCACGCAGAAACCTTTCAGATTTCCAAGATATTCTTAACGAACCTGATGTTATTCTTCAAACACCTGGAAGACAATCTGACGAATTCCAAGATTCTGGTTATATTTGGGAATCTACTTCGCATGATTATAATGTTTTATCAAATACTCTAAATCATGCTGATGTTATGATTAATGTTGCATCCACTATAACAATAGAATCATGTATATTCAATACTCCTGTTGTAAATATCGGTTTTGACGCAGGTCTTAAATTAGATTTTAATAGATCTGTAGTTAGACATTTTCAATATTCTCATTATCTTGACATAATTGATTCTGGAGGTGTAAAAATTGCAAAATCGCAAGATGATTTATTTAATTTTATAAATCGGTATCTCAATAATCCTGATTCTGAATTTGAAGGACGTAAGAAAATTGTTGATAATCAATGCTATTATAACGATGGTAAATCCTCTGATCGCCTGTTAAGATATATAATAGATTTTACTAATCAAAAGTCGGTTTAGATATAGGAAATGTGGTGTTTTGAATGGTTGTAGCTTTCAGCGAAATTCTAGTTAATCCTGAAACTAAAATTAAAGATGTTCTAAATATTATTAATCAAGCTCCACATAAAAATCTCCCATCTGGTATTGCAATTGTTGTAGATGATTCAAACTCTTTGTTAGGTGTGGTTACTGATGGAGATGTTCGACGTGCATTGCTCGGCGGTCATAATATAGAAGAGTCAGTTACAAATATCATGACTAAAAATCCTATAAAATTTAAGGATAATATTAAATCCGAAGAAATAATTAATTCTTTTTCTAACACAGATAAAAACAAATCAATTCCTCGTAATATTTTAATAACTAATAATGATGATCAGGTAGTTGATATTTTGAATAATTTGCAAACTTCAAAAAATAATCTTTCATCTATTTCTGTTATTGGTTTGGGATACGTAGGTCTGACTTTGGCAGTATCTTTAGCTGATGTTGGGTTTAAAGTGATTGGTGTGGATTCTAATCAAGACATTGTTGATAAATTAAATAAAGGCATTCCTCATATCCATGAAATTGGGTTAGATTCTTTATTAAAATTTCATATCAATAAAAATTTAACGATTCAATCAACTTCTTCTAGATCTCAGTCTGATGTATATATTTTATGTGTTCAAACTCCGATCGACAAGAACAATATACCAATTATGGAATATCTTGAAAAAGCTACCGAATACGTTGCAACAAATCTCTCAACAGATAATCTTGTTATAGTTCGATCTACAGTTCCTATAGGAACGACTAGAGATGTAATAATTCCAATTCTTGAAAAAACATCTGGAATGAATATAGAAAAAGATTTTCATGTTGCCTCTGCGCCTGAACGCACTGTAGCTGGTAGAGCTCTTAAAGAAATTCGTGAACTTCCTCAAATTATTGCAGGATTTAGTTCTAATAGTTCGCAATTAACTAATAATCTATTTAAAAAGTTAACTCAGACTATTGTTAATGTTGATTCTCTTGAAGAAGCTGAAATGGTTAAACTTATGGATAATACATTCCGTGATCTGATTTTTGCATATTCTAATCAAATTGCCCTTATTGCTGGTAATTACAATATTGATACATCTAAATTGATTAAAGCTGCTAATGAAGGATATTATAGAAATAGAATTCCTCAACCTAGTCCAGGAGTTGGTGGTGTTTGTTTGAAAAAAGATCCATATATTCTAATTTCAAGTTCTAAGAAACATGGATATATTCCTAAACTTACTGAAGTTGCTCGACTCATTAATGAAAGTATGTCTGATTATATTGTTAGTAAAGTAGAAAGCTTTTGTAAATTACACAACAAAGATATTTCTAAAATTAAAGTATTTGTAATTGGTTTTGCATTTAAGGGAAATCCTGAAACTTCTGATACTCGACAATCATCAACTCTTGATGTTACTGATAAATTAATTAAATTAACTAATAATATATTTGGTTATGATCCTGTTGTTTCTGAAGAAGACTTAAAAAAATTTGATATTAAACCTGTTGGACTTGAAGAAGGTTTTAATCAGGCTGATTGCGTTCTTATTATGAACAATCATAGTTCATATTCTACGTTTGATATATACTCTCTTCTTTCTAAAACTAACAAACCTTCTATGTTCTTTGATGGTTGGAATACTTTTGGACGTAAAGTAATAGAAAAAATTGATCATATAGATTATGAAACTATATGATTCTATACTTTTGATATTCTATTTAATTCCAATATATTTTCTATAAGATCGTTATCAGAGTATTCATGTCGACTTTTATGTGCTTCAATAATTAAATGTGGCGTGTCTCTTCCTTTGGATACTTTTTTTATTATATCTCTTATTGGTATGTCGCCTTTTCCAACAAGTTTATGCAAATCTTCTGTTCCATCATTATCATTGATATGCATCTCGTGTATTCTGTTTCTGACTGAATCAATCATTTCATCGGTATAACTATTTATTTTTAATTTCTTTTCTGTATAGTAAAGATGTCCTATGTTTAAAATAACACCAATATCTTTTGGTAACTTTTCAAAATCGTTTACTTGTGAATATAAATATCTTCTTTCGGGTCGATAGTTGAAATTTTCAATACTTAGTTTGATCTCCTTTCCTGCATAATCTTTCAAGATTTCAAGGGAATTTATTGAATTGTTGTATGCTTCTTCGTATGTAATGCTGTTGTGTGAATCTAATGGAGCAAATTCATGTGTTTGGGAGAGTTTGTCTGTCGCATATCCTCCGTGAAATGATATATTTCTTGTACCTATATCTCTAGCAAAGTCAATATTCTTTTTTATGCAATTGATACTTGATTCTTTCACCTGTTTGTCTGAACTTGCAATATTTATATAAAAATCATCTGCCGGCAACCAAATACTCTGATGAATTGTAAAAACTACCTGAGCATTCTTCCTATATGCATTCAGTTTCTTTACTAATTTATTGTATTCTGTATTATTTTTTCCTGCTCCAATTTGTATGTAAGGTTGTATGTTTGCGCCTTTGAAAATATTTATTAATTTTTTAACCTTTTCTTCAATTGTTTCCCCATAATATCCGTAAAATGAAGTCGACGCTCCTATCATGCCTTAATATACTTAGTAACAGGCTTATATTTTAGCAATTCAATTTTAAATTATCTTGACAAAAATTATCGCTGAACTTTGTCAAAATCATAATGGCGATGTAGATATTCTCAAAAAAATGGTTTGGAGTGCAGCTGATTGTGGAGTGACACATGCTAAAATACAAACAATGTTTTCTGAAGACTTAACTTTTAGAAGTCGTTTTGAACAGGGAGTAGTTAGTGATGATGGAATTATTACTTCCATCAAACGCCCTTATTCACTTGAATTAGAACGATTAAAAGGATTAGATCTTGATATGAAGTATCATTCAGTTTTTATAGACGAATGTTTAGCAGCTGGTATAATACCTCTTACAACTATTTTTAGTCGGAGTCGACTTGGTTCAATTATTGATGCTGGGTTTAAAGAAATAAAAATTGCAAGTTATGATTGTGCAAGTTTTCCATTAATTAATGACTTGAAAAATAAATTTAATCATATCTATGTCTCAACAGGTGCGACTCATGATACGGAAATCGAAACTACTGCTGATATACTTAGTGATCAAAACTTTTCATTCTTACATTGTGTTACAATTTATCCAACCCCTGTTGATAAATTAAATCTTAATCGAATTGATTATCTTCGTCAGTTTACTGATTCTGTAGGATTTAGTGATCATACTAGTCCTAGCCAACATGGAATTAATCCCGATATCGTGGCAATGTGGAAAGGTGCTGATGTAATCGAACGTCATTTTACTGTACTTGATGCTTCACAAACAAAAGATGGTCCTGTCTCTGTTAATCCTGAACAATTGAAAAATATTGTTGACTATTCAAAGTATAACCTTGATGAATTGTCTAAACTCATAGAAAATATTCCTGATTATGATAAGATGCTAGGTTCAAAAACTCATTCTTTAAGTGAAGAAGAGTTACTTAATCGAGATTATTATCGTGGGCGTTTTGCTTCTAAAATTAATGGAAAAACTATATACAACTGGGAAGGAAGTTAATTCATGGCTGATAAGCGCATTCTTGGTATTATTCCTGCTCGAGGAGGGTCAAAAACCATTCCTAGAAAAAATATTAAAGCTATCTTGAATCGCCCTCTTATATCTTATACAATTGTTGAAGCATTAAAATCAAAAACTCTGTCAAATCTTATTGTATCTTCAGAAGACGATGAAATTATTCGTATCTCTAAATCTTATGGTGCATCTGTTCCATTTATTCGTCCTAATTCATTGGCAAAAGATGATTCATTAGCTATTGACGTTCTTACTCATGCAGTACTGGAACTTGAGAAAAAAGAAAATATTACTTACGACGCAGTAGTAATGTTACAACCTACAACTCCCTTACGTACTGCAGGTGATATTGATTATTGTGTAACCAAATTGTTCGAATCTGATTATGATTCTGTTATTAGTGTTGTTGATGTTGGCGCTATACATCCTCATCGAATGAAAAAAATTGTTAATGATGAATTAGTAGATTATGCAGATGAAACTGTAGAAAATATGCCCAGACAATCTCTTCCTCCTGTGTATATAAGAAATGGAGCAATTTATGCTACTAAACGAGATATTCTCATAAATTCAAAATCACTCAAAGGGACTAAGAGTCATGCATATATTATGCCTTCTGAACGTTCACTAAATATTGATGAAAATCTTGATCTCAAATTTACTGAACTACTAATGAAAGACTTTGATTGGTCTCATATTAAGGAAATTAATTCTATTTCTGTACCTTGGAAATCTTGGTATGGTAATGAATCATTAAATCTGACTTTTCCTGAATCTTGGAATATTGATGTCTCTCAAATGAATGATGCATCAGCAATCTCTGATAAAGATATCTCGTATTCGATTTCCAATCCGATTAATTCCGAAAAATTATCTATTCTTGCTAAACAAAAAAATTCTGTTTGTATTGCAGTCGATGATTTAACTAAACCTACTCAAGCCTTCAGGATTATTCCTTTTATTTTAGACGAACTTCACCAATCTGGTCTCTCTGATAAAAATATCTATTTCATTATCAGTACAGGAACTCATAGATCTCTTACTCATGATGAATTATGTAAGAAATTAGGAGCGAAAATCGTTTCTAAATATAAAATATATTGTCATAGTGCTTATCAAAACAATAAATATCTAGGAAAAACATCTGCTGGGACTCCTGTATATATAGACAACTTATACCTTCAAGCAGATCTTAAAATTGGAATTGGAACTCTGATGCCACATCCATATGCTGGTTTTAGCGGTGGCGGAAAAATCGTAGTGCCTGGTCTTGCAGGCATTGAATCTATTGATGTAAATCATAAACCTGTCAATAAATCTCTTCAAGGTAAAATTGGACAAGTTGAGAACAATAGCAGAAGAGCTGATATCGAAGAGGCAGCAAATATGGCTGGGTTGGATTTTCTTGTTAATACTGTTTCTAATTCTCTTGGCGATACTGCTTCTATATATTCAGGAAATCCTGTTGATGTATTCAACACTGCCTCAAAGAAAGCTATTGAAGTTTATTCCACAAATGTTCCGTACAACATGGACGTTGGAATTTTCAATGCCTTTCCTCGCGACACATGGTTCTTACTTGCATTAAATTCACTCAATGTATGGGGTTCTAGAGATTCAGATAAAGAAATTGTCCGAAAGGGTGGCACACTTATCGTAATCACATCTGCATCTGAAGGAATTGGCGAACATGGATTAGTAGGCAAAGGAATGATTCACCATATTCGTAGAGATAAACACGGAACATTTGGCGGTCCACTTCAAGATCGTAATCTTATATTTTATTGTCCTACAATTAATCAAAATTATATCTACGATCATTATTCAGAAGACGTTAAAATTTTCAATAACTGGGATTTACTCATTCGTGAATTACAAAAACAACACGGTAATGATACTGATGCAGTAGTATTTCCTAATAGTTCTTTACAAATTGATTCAAATCTAGTTTAACTAATTTGTATCTGTCCTAAATTTTCTTTGATCTTTCTCATAAATGTATCCCAACTAAATTCCTCTACTGCTCTATTTCTTGCCGATATACCCATTTTCATTCTCTTTTGATTATTCTCTAACAGATCAAATATCTTATCCTCCCATTGATCTAAATCATCTTGTAACAAATATCCAGTTGTATCGTTGATTATGGTTTCTTTTGGCCCGCCTGTATTGAATGCAATTACAGGTTTTCCGCATGCCATTGCTTCAATTGGTGCAATTCCGAAGTGTTCTTCTTTGGGCGTATATAAAAATACACTACAATTCTTGTATGAATCCACTAATTCCGAATCTGTTACATTTGTATGAATCTCTATATTATCGATTAAATCTAATTCTTTAATTCTCTCATTTAATTCATCTAAATGCCATTCAAATCCTGGTTGTTTTACTCCGATAATGATTAATTTTATCTTGTTGTCTTTTTTCTTCATCTTTTTAATTAATTCTATTGAGAATATAAGATTCTTATTTGGAACAATTCTATTGACTGTCAGAATATAACTGTTATCTGTCTCATTCAGTGTGAATTTATTTATATCGACTCCTGGAAAGATAATTGTACTATTTCTGTTAAACTTCTGATAAATCGCACTTTTTGTAAAAGCGGAATTACATAATATTGAATCTGTTTCTTTGAATCCTTTATTCTCTGCTCGATCTATTGGAAAATGTAATAGTCTTCTGATTAAATCATTTTTTTTAACTAATAATTGTTCTGGATGGTGACAATATATCATAGACGGTTTATATTTATCTGCCAAATAATAATTCGAACTAAACACAAACAAATCTGGTTTAAATTTATTAATTCCCATTTTCATCATTTTCTTACTTTCTCGATATGCAGTTATTGCTCTAAATCTTCCAAAATAATCTAGCTTTCCATTACTAACTATGACATTTTCTGTTCTAAACTCTTCAAACGCCTTTTCCTTATCGTAAATAGCAGTAAAATAAGCAACTTTGTGACCTAATTTTTTCAATGAATTCCCCATTCCTAGCACTAATCTTTGAGCTCCAGTCTGCATAGATATATCATAATGAACTATTGCTATTTTCATAATCATTCTCTTTGTTTTCTGTATATGTTTAATAATTTTTTAATTACTTTTTTTCTATCATGATTGTCAATTATGAATTGTCTATTTTCTTTTGATTCCTTTTTTCTTTCAATTTCATCTAACAATTCAATTACTCTTTCCTTTATATTGTCTTTATGTCTGTAATCTATAGTTACTAGTCCACAGGCCATGGCTTCTAAACATGTTTTACTATGTGACGATACTCCTTTCGTAAATATTCTATCAATATAGATATCATACTCTTTCAAATTTTCATGTAATTCTAGATATGAAAATGGCCTTCTGTCATGTATGTCTACTTGAATACCATTCTTTTCCATAAGTTCGATTAAATATTTGGGTACTCTTTCATACCATGAATTAAATCCGATTGCTTTTAATTGCGTATTTTGTTTTATCTTTGGACAAAATCTAGTTGTATCTATTGGATTAGGTAAATACTCTGCGTCTTGTCTAATTGTTTTTGCTAATTTCAGCATTTCTGGCGTTGATACAATCACTGAATTTGCATATTTCAGATTTCCTTCAATAATTTTACTCCATCTTGTCAAGTCTTTACTATTTTTTTTAAACTCTTCATCATACAATCCAAATAAGTCTGTTCCATGACAATGTAATACATTAATTTCTTTTCTAATTAATCGTACAAAAAATGCATCTTGTAATGCATAATTCACGTGTATTATTCCTTTTGCTTTAATCGCATTTACAAAAGGATTTATGATTTTCCCATACACTGAGTATATTGCATTTGTATTTACATTTGGACCTGCATAATTTCTTGGTAAATATTTAACATCCATATTTACCTCTCTAAGTCCATTTGCTAATTCATAACCTACCCAAGCTGCGTCGTTTAGAATTGTTACTTTATTATTCAATATAGATTATTTACAGATATTCTTTATAACATCTACCACTACTGTTATTTGTTTATTCTAATAATTTCTTAAACCATGAAATTGTTATGTCTAAACCTTTATCGATGGTATATTCGGGTTTCCATTTTAACACTTTTTCTGTTTTACTACTGTCAGCTTCTAATCTTTCTAGATCTGCCGCCCTTCCTGATTCATAAACTAGTTCAGACGAAGAACCTGATATGTCAATAATCTTCTTTGCAAGATCTAATACGCTTGTTTGAATACCTGTTCCTATGTTGAATACCTCTCCTTGCGTCTTTTCCCTCTTATTCATTACTCTTACGTATGCTTCTACGGCGTCTTTTACATACATCAAATCTCTAGTTTGTTTTCCATTTCCATGAATCTTGATATTCTCATTTTTTAAAGCTCGAGTTACAAATTCTGGTACTACTGCTGCATATCCTCTGTATGAATTGCTCTGATTTTCACCATACGTATTGAAATTTCGAATTATTGAAACTGGATATTTGTACCATTCATGTAATACCATGCATTGTTTTTCTGCCGCCAACTTCGTCGCAGCATAGAAACTTCTAGGATGACAAGGATGATCAGTATCCATTGGCGTATATACAGGATTGCCATATACTTCTGGTGAAGATGCATAAATTAAAAATGGTTTACTTTTAGTTTTTAATAATTCTTGACAGAGACTAAATGTTCCCATTTCATTTGATTCAAAATATTCCATCGGTTTCTGCATTGATTCTGGAATTGATACCAATGCTGCCAGGTGAATTATTGTGTCAATTCCTACTTCGTCAATTTTTTCCGCTTTTAAGTCTCTGTAATCCATTTCCCAATTGACAAACCTCTCATTAAATTTCTCCTTATCTTCAATTATTTCAAACGGATCTACTGGAAAATCTTCTAATCTGTGTAGATTGTCTATTCCATATATTTCTGCATCGGTTTCCTTTAATAATAAATCAATTAAATGAGAGCCATAAAAACCTGAAGAACCAGTAACTAATATTTTCATTTTATTACTCTACTTCTTCATACATAATAAATTCTTTTCTAATTAAATTATCAATCTATGACATTCATATGCTTCGGCATATTTTACACCTATTTCTGTACCTCTAAGCTTTGCTATATTTTCAATTACTTTTGGAGTTCTGGGGTGGTTCTTACTTCTTACTTGAGATGAATACAAAGATAATGCATTGATTTTCTTTTTCAATTCTTTTGATATATCAACATAAAAATTAGGATGAAATCTTTTTCTAGTCCAATTTGTCTCAGGTTGTTCATACGATAATACTATTTTTGTAATGTCTTTCTCATTATTTTTAACAGGTCTACATGCTGTAAAACTTGCCTTGGCAACCGCAACATGATCTTGATTTGTCGAACCTATGAAAGGAATTGCTATTATGTCTGGCTTTACCGTTGATAACGAAACATCTCCCTTCTCAATAGTGTTTATTAAATCCTTTTGTGGAACTTTGTCAAGTTTAAGATGATATTCGTCACCTGCCCATGCTAAATCAAATGAATCTACTTTCAGATATCTCATTGCTTTCTTCATTTCTAGTATTCTTTTCTCGGAGTTACTAGTTCCTCCATATTGTTTGATATTTCCCACTGTAAAACATAAAACATGAACTTTTCCGCCTCCTGCTTTAATCTTTGAAATCAAACCTCCACATCCAAGGACTTCATCATCAGGATGAGGGGCAATAACTAATAATTTTTTGTTCTTGTAATTTATTGTCATTTCCTAGCTGATATTCCCATTACCACTTTTTTTGTTATAAACTTATTTTCTCTTGTGAATATGTCTTCTATTGCTTTTTCAAATTTATTCTGTTCTTCTTTTTCAAACAATGTATATGATTTCCAGTATCTTAATAATTCATCTTTACTAGGGAATGTGACAGGGTTCTCAAAAATATCTGTTTTTACTTCTCCAAATAGTGTTTCAAAATACGGTAAGGCCTCTGTCTCCATAAAATTATTGTGCATATTATATTCTTCAGGAAGCTTCTCAAAAGTTTCATGTATATCGGTTAATTCTTTATTATTTCTCTTGATTGGACCACAAACGAAACATCTACCTCCTTCTTTTAATTTATCATATATGTCTGTAATTGTTTTTTTATAATCTTTTGAATAATATAAACCAAAACAACATAAAATTAAATCAAATTTAGCATTTTCAAATTCATTACCTATGTTTTCCATACTTCTATTTTTTAAAAATACATTATTTCTTTCTACATTAGATTCAATTTCATTTAGAAGATCTTTTGATATGTCTAATCCTATGATTGATCCCTTTTCATTAATCGTTTCACTTATTGGAATTAGTTGTTTTCCATTTCCACATGCTATATCTAATACTTGGTCATCTTCTTTAATTTCTAATTTCGGAATTATCCAGTCATTTATTTCAAATTTTGCATAATTTGCATGTGCCGATAGTCTGTTATTTAATGCATTACTAGAATTTTGCGCTCTTACCAATTTTAATCACTCTGCTTATAATTTCTCATAAATTAAACCATTACTCTATTACTGACTTAATTTTTTTAATTATTTTAGATTTATCGGCATCTATTATGTATTTTCCCAGTCGTGGGCCTTTATTACTGCCTAGAAGTATTTGGTATATTAGTTGAAACAACATCCTTGGTTTCATGTCATTTGATTTTGCTATCTCAAATATCTCATTTTGAATAACATCCGGATCTGAGTTTTTCTCCAATAACTTAACAATTTCTAATAATGGTTTCTTATGTTCGTCTAACACATCCACATTTCCCATCGTATCAGCTTTAAAGTCTCTAGCCCAGTTTATTCCTAATTTAATTCTATGTAATATGTTATCATCAATTTCCTTCACATATTGATATTCGACCAGTTTCTTTGATATATATTCAATAGAATTATCTTCAGGTGCTATCTCAGCTAATTCTACTAATAGTCTATATGGGAGATGAATTGATTCTTTTTTTGGCGGGTTTAAATGATTGACATATTCATATAATCCCTTCATTCTAATAGTTTTGTCTTTATTTTCGGACATAATTTTATTGAAATAAATATCCTCTACTACATCTACTTCGTCCATATAAGTCGGAATATCTTCAACAGATAATGTTCTGGCTCCTGTTATTCTCTTAAACATAAGTAATAACAATGACGCAGGCGTTCCATATTCGAGCCATTTCTGTGGCGTCAAAACATTTCCAATCGATTTAGAAATCTTCTTACCTGATTTGTCTAAAAACATTTCATATCTTACATGAAATGGATGGGAATGATCTAGAACATTTCCAGATATCCAATCATTTATTTTGACAGAATCCTCTATATCTTTTCCATATGCCTCGAATCTTATATCCAATGCAGACCATCTAGCAGCAAACTCAACTTTCCAGCCTAATTTTCCCTTCCCATCTGATAAACTTGTTTTCCCTTCATGTTTACATCCTTTGATTAAATTTCCTCCTATTTCGACATCTTTACAGATATAATAAATGATGTCTTTCTCTTGGTCAAATTCTGTCGGTACAGTCACGTATATCTTTTTACAGCTATCACATACTGGGTAATACGGCAATAATTTCTCGAACTTTGTTTGTCCAGTTATTTCTGCAATCTTTTTACCTATTATTTCTGAATTTTTTAATATCGTACTTGTTTGTTCGCTTAATGTACCTTCTTGGTAAATTTTTGTTGCACTTTTAAATGTATATTCTATGTTGAGTTTATCTAAACCATCTAGTAATAATGAACTCATATGTTCCCCATATGAGGAATGACATCCAAACGGATCATCTATCGATGATACAGGTTTACCTAATTCATCTCTTAATGTTTCTGGAAATCCTTCTGGAATCTTTCTTAATCCGTCCATGTCATCTGAATATGCTATTAGTTCTGAATCATGTCCTCTGTCTTCTAATGCCATTTTTACTCCGTATGCTCTCACTGCATCGCCTAAACTTCCAATATGAGGAATTCCTGATGCGCCAAGCCCACTTTCTACATTGATTTTATTTATATTCCTTGATAGTTTTAATTCTCTTTCAATTATATCATTTGTTAATTTATCAATCCAAGTTCCTTTGCCAATAGTCTTCATCTGTTGTTCATTTATTCCTAACGTTGTTTGTCTTTTTAATAATCTTTTTTTGCTTGATTTTTGTTTCTGATGACAGTCCAATATAAAATGTTAATAATCCAATTATGAGAGTCAATGCTGCTAGTCCAGAGTAGCTTGATTCTAATCTTATAGATATTGAATTTTGAACAATTTTTGTTTTATCTTTATTCCAAACTACTGCTGTTATTTGTTCTGATTCTGGATCTAATAGTTTTTTATAAGTTCCAGTTACATTGTATCTTTCTACTATTGGCTTCCACTCTCTACATATTTCATCTCCTTGCCTCGAACCTCCACATCTTTTAAAAATATCATAGTTTTCAGGGTCAAAAAGAAATAAGTGTATTATGTCTCCTTCAATTAGTTCTCCATCTACATATTCTGGTCCTTTTATATTATTTGTTAATTCTAATCTATAATCTATAAATGGTAATGGGTATGTTGTTACATTTGCATAATAAGTTATAAAACTATTAACTGGGATATTATCGAATTCTGATAATACTGTTACTGAAGAAATTGAAAATAAATATGCTCCGAATATACTAATTATGAGACCAATTACTACAATTTGTTTATTCATTTTTACATTATTTCATTGATAAAATAGATTTATAAAATATATGTTATGAGAATTAAAGTTCTATTATATTACCTTATTCTTGGTCTTGCATCCCATTTTTGACCCACTGTTCTACCTAAAATAATTCTTGTTTTAAATGATCTTTTTGATTTTAGTCTTGGACTTCTACCTACTCTTACTTTACCCTCGATTTTTGGGGTTTGACCTCTTACTTTTCCTGCTTTAGTTAGTGAACCGTGAGTTGGCATATTAAACTAAATACCTTAGCTATTTAAAAATCTAATGATATTTTGTCTTTTATTCAGAAACTTTAAGAATGTTTGTTTTATATTTTGAATACTTTGACGTTTAAATTACTTCTTACTGAACCTGGATTGATTCTCTTAAATGACACTGACGGTATTGTTTCTACTATTAGGTTTCTTGAGGGTAATGAATTAAAAATTTATTCTGACATAAAAAATGGTATATTTGACGAAGAAGTCACTCAATTTGTTAATAATTTACCTAATCTTGTTACTAGTACTCTTGAAGTTAGTGACGAATCTCTACTCAATTTTATTGGTAAATCTACTTCCATAGATGTACATTATTCTGATTATGATATGTCTGAAATCAATTCATTATTTCTCTCTTCTGGTTTTTTTTCTTCACAAGAAGATATTCAAGCATTTCTAAGGAATTTCTCGTTAAATTATTCTAAACAGCAGATTAGTACTTTTTCTGGAAAAGATGATTTACAAATAATTGAAGGAATTAATTCACTCGATGAAATCGACAAAGCGATCAATATACTAATGTCTCGCATTAATGAATGGTACGGTTTACATTTTCCTGAACTTAATAATATTATTAAGGATAGTGAAGTATATTTTAAATTTGTTTCTTTATGTTTAGCTCGTGATGATCTAACTGAAGAACATTTTAAATCTTTTAATTTCTCAGAAAATAAAATAAATGCAATTTTACAAGCTGCCGAAACTTCTAATGGAGGAGACATTACTTCTAATGATCTTCTTATGATTTCTACATTGTCTGATAGTATTACTAGTCAAATTAAAGTACGAACTAAATTATCTTCTTATATTAACACTTCAATGAATAAACTTGCACCAAATTTAAGTTCTATTGCTGGAGAAACAATTGGAGCTAGATTAATAGCAAAATCTGGTAGTTTGTTAAAATTGGCACGATTGCCTTCAAGTACTATTCAAGTTCTTGGTGCTGAAAAAGCATTGTTTCGTTCTCTGAAAAGCGGAACACGACCTCCTAAACATGGACTCATCTTTCAACATGATAAAGTTCATTCTAGTCCGAAATGGCAACGTGGTAAAATTGCTCGTTCTTTGTCGGGAAAAATTGCTATTGCTACACGAATTGATGCATTTAGAGGAACGAAAGCCGATGATGCTGATTATTCTCTTGACAAAAGACTTGCCGAAATCCAAGCTAAGTACTCTTCGCCCTCTAGCGGTTCTGGTAAAAGAATTAAAAATAAACAACATAATAAAAACAAACGGAGGGACTTGCGTGGAAAAAGACGTACTTACAGATAATATTTCTTGGATTACTGTTGATGGAAAGGAGAAATTAGCTACTAAAAATTATGTTCCAGGTAATAATGTTTATGGAGAACATTTACAACTATTAGGAACTGTTGAATTTCGAGTCTGGGATCCTTTTCGAAGTAAGCTTTCTGCTTCTATTATTAATGGATTGGCAAATATTCCTTTTCACGCTGGTTCTTCAGTTCTTTATTTAGGTTCATCAACTGGAACTACTCCTTCTCATGTTTCTGATATAGTTGATAAGTCTGGTTTATTATTCTGTGTTGAAATCTCCTCGCGAGTTGCACGAGATTTTATTGATAATGTTGCAACATTACGTGATAATGTTATACCCATTATTGAAGACGCTAGAAATATTCATGCATATACTAGTATTTTTCGTAAAATTGATAGTGTTTATTGTGATATTGCTCAACCAGATCAAACAGATATCGCTATTAAAAATTGTAGAAGATTTCTTAATCTTGGAGGGCAATTGCTATTAGTAATTAAATCACGAAGTATTGATGTAACTAAATCTCCTCAACAAGTCTATAAAGAAGAAATTTCTAAACTCGAGTCAAATAATTTTAGTATTAATCAGATGATTAATCTTCATCCATTTGATAAGGACCATGCATTAGTATCGGCAATTATGAATTGATACTATCTTTATTTATATAATCTTCTATTTTTGTTGTAACTTAATCCATGTTTTCCACGATTTTCTTGCATAATTTGGAATTTCTCCATTCTTTAGTAACCATCTCCGTAAAAATAATCTTGTAGTAGGATCTGAAGGATATCCACTGCCAATATTCCCATATAATGTTTCAATTTTTTTAATTTCTTTATCTCGAATATATTTTGCAATTATTGAAGCTGCTGCAACAACTACATATCTCTCATCTGCTTTATGTTGTGCACGAATACTGATCTTATTGTTGATCTGGTTTAATATTCTTTTTTTAAATCTATTTGGATTGACATCACATGAATCCACATAAACAATTTTTGTATTTAGTTTATTGATTATTGAAGCCATTGAACGTGCTTCTAATTCATTTAAACCTATTATGTCATTTGTTTTTGGCATTATTTTCTTCAGAATATAATCTCTTCTCAAGTTTACAGCCTTATCGATTTTTCTTATTGAAATTTTTCTGACATACACTTTCTCTGCATTCTTTAGTATTATTTTTGCAAAAATTTCTCTCTTTTTTGAAGATAATTTTTTAGAATCTTTAACTCCTATTCTGGAAAATTGCTTTATAGTATAATTATCTGCAACTACGCACGAAACTACCAATGGACCTATTATTGATCCTCTTCCTGCTTCATCTGTTCCTGCTATCAATTTATTTATTATTTTATGTGTATATTTATATTAATACTTAGGAATTCCTGTTTCTTTTGAATAATCTTTGAAACGTCCATAAATATTTTATTTGAGTATTATTTAGTAAGGCTAATTGTCAGAACTAAAATCTACAAATATTGCTGATTTGACGACTCAAATTAAGGATCTTATTGATGCTCGTAAGACGTTAATTACTCAATTAAAGTCCTTAAATAAGCGTCGATTAGATATGCGTGACGAAATTGGCGACGTTACTTCAACATTAGCTACTGAACAAGCTAAATTAGAACCATTGTATAATGAAGCAAATAAACATAAACATAATCGCTCTAAATTAATTGTAGATCTTAGAAAAATTAGATCAAGTATTCGTACTACAAACGACAATCTTAAACTTATTGAACCTGTTAAAAATAAAAATCCATCAACTATTCGTTCCGATCGTAAATTTCCTCGAAGAGAAAAAAAAGAAAATACTAAAACTCTATCAAAAAAATTACAAGATACTGAATGGAAATTACAAACTCAAAAATTATCTCGACAAGAAGAAAAAAATCTTATTGACATTATTAAAGGTATAGAAATTAAACTTAAACAATGGAAAAAATCAACATCCACTCGTAAAGAATTATCTACTTTGTTTAAACAAGTTAAACAAAAAAGTTCAGAACTAGACGACCTCAGCGAATCAAGGTCATCAATGAATAGTTCTATTGATGAGAAAAAGATATTATTTACTGAACAAATGAATACTCGTGAAAAGCTTTTTAATGAAATGAATGGTTATAGTGATGATATTGCTCAGCTTGAACATAGACTAAAAAACACCGATTCAAAACTTAGATCTTTAAAACAAAAACGAAATGAACTTTTTAAATCTATAAAATCTGGTAATAAATCAAAAATTCTAAAAAAGAAGAAAGTTATTTTAGAAAAAGAGAAATCCAAGGCTAAAGAAAAACTTGAATCAGGGCAGTCTCTTTCATTTGAAGAATTAAGACTGGCGTTTGATGATACTGATGAGTACCTTAAATAGAAAACGACTTTCTAGATCACGAAGATCTGCAAGAACTTCTAAAAAATCTCCTATTCTTGTGTTATGTATTGATCGAGATGACGATCTTGGTATTAAAGCAAATATTCATTCTCCAGTTATTGGAGTGAAAAATTGTCAAAATGCTGCTGTGAAATTGGCTATTAGTGATCCAGAAGAAGCTGATGCCAATGCTATATTTGCATCAATTAAAACCTATAATGATCTTGATAAAAGTGGACGAACTTGTGAGATTGCTATAGTTACCGGTACTCATTCTGGAGGTTTTAAATCCGATGAAAAAATTCGTAAAGAAATCAAAACAATTATTAACAAAACAAATATTACTGATGTTATTTTAGTTTCTGATGATTCTGATGAATCTGTTATTTTACCCATTGTTCAGGATCTTATTTCAATTAATTCTATCCAAAGAGTTGTCATTAAACATAGTGGAGCTCTTGAAGAAACATATGCTGTATTGGGACGTTATTTGAAAATGTTGATTTTTGATCAACGTTACTCCAAATTCGTTCTTGGAGTTCCTGGATTGATATTCATCTCTTGGGCTTTTCTTGCAATGTTTGGCCTGCTTAGTCAAGCTGTTACTGTGACATTAGCTATATTGGGTATTGCCTTTGTAGTTCGAGGATTTGACTTGGATAGATTAACTATGTCCCTTCCTAAATTGGAATTATCTTCATACGTGCGGCTATTTTCTTTAGTATCTGGATTTTTAGTAATTATTATTGGTACATTTTTCGGTTTTTCAGCTATTTCTAGATCTCCAACGTTTTCTGATTCCTTTTCCAATCCTTCGAATTTGTTATATGCTGCTCCTGAATTGATTGGTACTTTTGCTGTGGAATCTCTAGTTTTTATCTGGACTGGTTTGGGTCTATTTGTTGTTGGTGGTATGCTTTCAAATTGGATTACTGACAATACACGGAAAGTAATACGAGGAGGGGTGTTATTATTGACTTTGATTTTCTTATTCTTCCCAATACAACAATTTTCAAAGATATTGATCGGCGACGGTGATACTTTTATTTTTATTTCTTCACTTATTTTTGGTTTGGTTTCGTCATTTGTTAGTGTAATCTATATGTACCAAAGATATATTAGAACCCCTAGGTCTAAAACTAAGTAGATATTTAAAATTGCTTAATGAAATTCTACGTAGAATAGGTGTGTACCGATTTTATGAAAATTATCTAAAAAGACAAATCAGTCGTGATGATCCTCCAGTTCATATTGCATTAATTATGGACGGCAATCGTAGATGGGCAAGATCTAAGTTCTTTCCATCCTGGATGGGGCATTTTGAAGGGGCAAATATTGTTAATGATTTGTTAGATTGGTGTCATGAATTGAATATTAAAGTAATTACTCTTTATGCATTATCTGCAGAAAATTTAAATCGACCGTCTGAGGAACTTGATGAATTATTTGATATTATTTCTGCCAAACTTACTGAATTATTAAACGAACCTAAAATTGATTCATATAAAGTTCATGTAAAAGGTATTGGAAATCTGACATTATTACCTGATATTATTCAAGAGAAGATTCATCGAATTGAGGACAAAACAATAGATTATGATGGTCATTTCTTTAATATTGCTTTGGCATATGGTGGGAGATTTGAAATCTTAGAAGCTGTAAAAAGCGTTGCTTCTCAGGTCGAAGATGGTTCACTAAATCCGAGAAATATTGATTCTCAAATGATCGAAAACAATCTTTTTACTTCTCATCTAACTAATCCTGATCCGGATTTAGTTATTCGAACATCTGGTGAAGAAAGACTCAGTGGATTTCTGTTATGGCAAAGTGCATATAGTGAATTAGTCTTTCTTGATGTATATTGGCCTGATTTTCGTAAAATTGATTTGATGAGAGCAATACGAACATATCAAAATAGAAATAGGAGGTATGGTGAATAAGGTGTGATAATAAGATGACTGTAACTGTTGCTGTTGGTGGGTTTTATGGAGACGAAGGTAAAGGTAAAATTGTAGCCTTCATGTCACTCAAAGATTCTCATTCTCTTGCAGTACGTGGCGGTGTAGGACCAAATGCAGGTCATACTGTAAATTTTGGTACACGAGTTTTGAAATTAAGAATGCTACCTAGTGCTGTAGTAAATAAATCTACTAAATTATTGATTGGTCCGGGTGTACTTGTTAATCCTGATGTTACTCTTGACGAAGCTAAAAAATACGATGCTACTAATCGACTCATTGTTGATAATCAATGTGCAATTATTGAACAAAAACACATAGATTCAGACAAATCTGGTTTTCTAGCTTCAAAAGTTGGAAGCACTGGAACAGGTACGGGACCTGCAAATTCAGATCGAATTATGAGAATTGCTAAACTGGCTAAAGATATCGATGTATTTCAAAATTATGTTGATAATGTTCCTGAAATGGTCAATTCTACAATTGATTCTGGTAAAGATGTTCTTGTAGAAGGTACACAGGGTACATTCTTATCCTTGTACTTTGGAAATTATCCTTTTGTTACTTCTAAGGACATTACTGCGTCTGCCATCTGTTCTGATGTTGGTATTGGCCCAAAAAGAGTCGATGATGTTATAGTCGTATTCAAATCATTTGTTACTCGTGTTGGAGAAGGACCTTTTACTGGTGAACTCTCACCTGAAGAAACAGTAAGTCGAGGTTGGGCAGAAACAGGTACTGTTACAGGTAGAACTAGAAGAGCTGCTCCATTTGATTTTGAACTCGCAAAAAAAGCAATTATGTTGAACTCTGCTACAAGTATTGCAATTACAAAACTTGATGTTCTTTATCCTTCTGCTCGTGGTGTGACAACTTATGAAGCATTGGATTCTTCTGCTAAAGCATTTGTTGAAAATATAGAAAATGAACTCAATATTAATGTTAGTCTTATCGGAACTGGACCTGAAGTTTATGAGACAATTGACAGAAGGGTGAAATAATTTATTATTTTCATCTAAACTACAAAAGATTTCAGAAACTAATCAAAGTCGCATTATTCTATCATTAGATTTAACTTGTTCTCCAAATCAAATTCTTAAGAAATCAATTTCTATAATTAAATCTACTTCTGATAATATCTGCGCTGTTAAAATTAATCATCATTTATTACTTCCATTATCTTTGACTGAAATAAAAAAACTTATTTCTGTTATTCATTCACGTAATTTACTTGTTATTGCAGATTTAAAACTAAATGATATTTCTGCAACTAATCTTGTTGTCATAAAACATCTTTGGAAAATGGGTTTTGATGCTGTTATAGTTAATCCTTTTGTTGGATATTCTGAAGGACTCGAACCTTTATTAACAAAATCTAAATCTAAAAACAAAGGTGTTTTGTTTTTAGTATATATGAGTCATAAGGGTGCTAAAGATGGTTATGGTTTGGACATTCTTAAACAAGGTCAAAAAAAGAAACTATATTTAGAATTTGTAGAACGTGCAAAACGTTGGCGTGCTGACGGAATAATTGTTGGCGCTACACGACCTAATTTGATAAAAGAAATTTCCAATCTTACTAAATGTAAATGTCATCATAAATCTCTTATTGATATATACACTCCTGGAATTGGAACTCAAGGAGGAGATGCCTCTAAATCTATTAAATCTGGTGCCAATTATTTAATTGTTGGTCGATCTATAGTAAATTCAAAGAATCCTTATGCTATTTCTTTAAAATTAAAATCTAATTCATGGATTTCTCATTAATGAATTTATTTGCTTGTTTTAACAATTTTTTTGAATTATTAAATGTAATCAATTTTAGTGCATCTAAATAGTTTAACCATCTATAATCTTTATGTTCAAATGAAATCTTAACTTCTTTTTGATGTGTTTCTCCAACGTAATATGATACTGTTTTATGAATTTTCTTTTTATTATAATAATTATATTCAATTAATTCGTGGAATCCATTATACACTTCAATGTCATTTATATTCGTTTCTTCATACGCTTCACGAATTATTGTTTCTTCATCTTTCTCTCCTTTCTCAATATTTCCTTTTACAAAATCCCAATGCCCTGATGGGTATTTTAATAATAAATATTCAATTTCATTAATTTTATTGAACAAAATCACTCCAGCTGATCTTTCTTCCAATTTTATATCCCTTGATTATGTAATGTCCAACTCATTTAATATCTTTTTTCTTAATTCGCTTGTACACGCATTGATGAAAGATACTCTCTCTTTTGATAGTAGATTAAAATCATTTTCTTTATTAAAAAATTGTATTGATGCCCCTGCAATTTTTGAAATATACATTGCTGGAAGACAATCAAATGTTCTTAATTGTCTTGACGGTGCAATGTACGCATCAATTTTTCCTGATGCTACGTACATATTTTCGATTATTGCAGAACCCATAATTCTTTGTGTTTTAGTTTTTTCGAATAATGTTCTTGTCTTTTTAAATACTTCTTTTCCACTTTCTGTTCGTATGTTTAAATCTAGAGCTATTAATGAATCTTTAAGTTCATTTGTTTTGTTTGGATTTATTTTTACGTTATTCATTATTGCTCCATTTTCATCTCCATAATAAAAATTTTCTTGAATTATATCAACTACACCTGCGGCAATTATGTCTGAAAAATTTTGATTTTTTGCAATTGCAATTGTCGAACTAAAAAATGGAATTCCTCTAATTGAATTCAGGCTTCCATCTATTGGATCTATTAATATTATTTTGTTATTATTGCCCTGAATAATTCCTGTTTCTTCAGATACTATTGTAGAATTGGGCATTTCCATTTTTATTGTATTTATAATTGTTTCTTCTGCCAATATATCTATATCATATTGAATATCTCCAAATGCTCCTTTGTCTAATTCAATATGATTTCCTTTTAAATATCTTGTTTTGATTGTATTTTGTACTTTATATAACGTTTTTAAAATAATTTCTTTATAATCCATTATAATTATACTTATTATTGGAATTTTAAAAACTTAATACCGAATCATTTTTCTTAGATAACTATGACAAAGGTCAAAATTGCTATTGCAGGAGTGGGTAATTGTGCATCTGCATTGATTCAAGGTCTAGAGTATTACAAACAAAATCCTGAAGATTCAATTGGATTGATTAAATATTCTCTTGCTGGAATTGAACCATCTGATATTGAATTTGTCGCCGCATTTGATGTTAATGATAAAAAAGTAGGTATTGATTTATCTGAAGCAATTTTTCAACATCCAAATAATACTGCTAAAATTATTGATGTTCCTAAATTTAATTTATCTGTTTCACGAGCTCCTGTTAAAGATGGAATAGGAAAATATCTTAAAGATGTTATAGATGTTAATGATTCTGATTATTCAAATGTTGTTGATGTTATCAAAGATTCTGGAGCTGATTTATTGATTAATTATCTTCCTGTTGGAAGTACTGATGCAACTAAATATTATGCTCAATGTGCACTTGATTCTAATGTTGGTTTTATTAATTCAATGCCCGTTTTTATTGCATCATCCGAGGAATGGCAATCTAAATTTAAATCTAAAGGTCTTCCAATTGCTGGTGATGATGTAATGAGTCAATTAGGTGCTACTGTTGTACATAAAAGTTTGATAAAACTATTTGTTGAACGTGGAGTTAAGGTTGATGAGACTTATCAATTAAATCTTGGAGGTGATGCTGACTTTCTTAATATGTTGGAAGAATCTAGGCTGGTAGATAAACGAGAAAGTAAAACATCTGCTGTGCGTGCTATGTCTCCTTATCCCATTCCTACTCGTATAGGACCAAGTGATTATGTTGATTTTTTAAATAATGATAAAATTTGTTATATCTGGATAAAAGGAAGATATTTTGGTAATATTCCTGTTACATTGGATCTTAAACTTCATGTTATGGATGCTTATAATAGTGGTGGTGTTATGATTGATGCTATACGAGCAACTAAAGTTGCACTCGATAGAAAAATCTCAGGGCCATTAAATAGTATCTCTGCTTATTGTTTTAAACATCCTCCTATTCAAATGCCTTATGAACGTGCTAAACATGAATTTCTTGAATTTATTGATGGTAAAAGAGAGAGATAATATTATTCGAGTTTAGATGTAAATTCAAATAATTCATTTAATGCTGAAAACGTCATAGCTACGTCTTTTGTTTTAACTACTATTATTGTATCTGTGAAGCAACTCACTGTGTCTTCTATATTTATTTGTCTTTTTGCGACTTGTCCATAAATTGTAAACACAAATCCAGGTATGTTTATGACTTCGATAGGGCTGTGTACTATAATAGCTGCTAAATTCACTGAATCTTCCAATATCTCTGCATTGTTAAATCTTCTTGTTAGTTCTTTTCTGAATTCTTGAGAATAGATTACAGTTAATGCAGAAGTTGCTTCAGAAATTTGTATAAATTCTTCTTTATTATTTATCATTGCATTTCTAATTTTTTCTTGGTTGCGTTTATTTTTGACAACTGATAATTTAGAAACTCCTGTACGTACATTTATGCTGCTCTTTGATATAATCTCCATAATTTCATTACTAACTGAGTTATATTTTGGGGTTATTCTCTTGATTGCAGTTATTATAGCTTCTTCATTTACATTTGTTTTACTGATTTTCTCAATTTTTGGCTTTAGTAATCTTGCTACACCGCTTATATTTACGTAATTTCTTGCAATGGAATCTTGAATACTCATGTCTGATTCAATTAAATCTCTAGTGATTTTTGCAATTGATGAATTTATTTGATTCTGGTCATTAATAGCCAATAATGGTCTATTATGACCAAAAGGTATTAAAACATTTCTTCTTAAATCTTATTATTATGAGTGAAAAAGCTATACTAGCATTTTCTGGAGGACTTGATACCTCTATATCAGTCAGTTGGCTGAAGAAAAAACATAATCTTAATGTTATTACTGTTATTGTTGATGTGGGGCAAGATGAAAACTTTGAAGCAATTGAAGAAAAGGCTTACTCCATTGGTTCATCAAAACATTATACTATTGATGCTAAAAAAGAATTTATTGACGATTATATTTTCTCTGCAATAAAATCAAATGCACTATATCAAAATAAATACCCTTTGGCTACTGCATTGGGTAGACCACTTATTGCATACAAATTAGTTGAAATTGCAAATAAAGAAGATACTAAAAACTTCTCCCATGGTTGTACAGGAAAAGGAAATGATCAAGCTAGGTTTGACGTAACATTAAGATCTGTTATGTCAGACGCTCAAATAATTGCTCCCGTTAGAGATGAGAATATGAGTAGAGATGAGGAAATTCAATATGCAAATGACCTAAATGTTTCTATTGAAAAGGAATCTCAATATAGTATTGATGAAAATTTATGGGGAAGGTCTATAGAAGGTGGAATCCTGGAGGATTCTTTCGAAGAACCTCCAAATGATATCTACAAATGGATTGATACTGATAGTAAATTGGAAGATAAATACATTGAAATTGATTTTAATAATGGCATTCCGATTTCAATCGACGGTGTTAATGATTCTCTAAAAATGATTGATTATCTTAATGACATTGCAGGAAAACATGGTATTGGTGTTGTTGACCATATTGAAGATAGGCTTATGGGAATAAAATCAAGAGAAATCTATGAAGTACCTGCTGCCACAGTCCTTATTGAGGCTCATAAAGATTTAGAAAAATTAGTACTGACAAGAAATGAATTGGAAATAAAATCCATCTTAGAACAAAAATGGAGTTGGATGATCTATTCTGGATTATTTGTAGATCCATTAGTCAAAGCTATTGATTCATTTATTGATAAGACTCAGGAACGTGTTAATGGTACTGTTAAACTCAAACTCAAGCGTGGTTCATTCAGTATAGTTGGAAGAAAATCTGATAATTCTATTTATGACCAAAATCTTTCTTCTTATTCTTCTTCTTCTGATTTCAATCAGACCTATTCTAAAGGTTTTATTGAAATCTGGGGTCTTCAATCTAAATTCAATGACGGTGAAAACAAATGACTAAAGATATCAATATATTAAGAGGTAATAGACTTTCAAAAACCTCAGATTTAGCTTCTTCATTTATTAGTTCTGTAGATGACGATCTATTGATTCTTGATTCTGTTAAAAAAATCAATATGGCTCATATGCTTATGTTATTCAAACAAAATGTGCTTGATAAAAAAACTACCAATAAATGCATTAAAACTTTGAAATTAATTGATAATTCTTTTACACTAGATTCTGACCTTGAGGACGTTCACATGAATGTTGAATCATTTGTAATTAGTCGCATTGGTAGTGAGATTGGAGGTCAGCTTAATCTAGCCAAGAGTAGAAATGATCAAGTTGCATCAGCAATCAGAATGACATCTCGTTCATTTATATTAAGTATTTTATCAAACATTAATGATTTACAAAACGTTATTCTTAATCTTGCAAAAACACATACTGATTATCTTATGCCTTCTTTTACTCATCTTCAACACGCACAAATTATAACCCTCTCACATAATCTTCTTGCTCATTACGATTCCTTGTCTAGAGATGTAGAAAGATTTCAAGAAACTTATCACAGAGTTAATAAATCTCCACAAGGTTCAGGTGCAATTGCTTCTGTAATTATTAATGTCGATAGAGATTATGTTGCTAAATTACTTGGTTTTGATGGATTAATAGAAAATTCAATTGACGCAACTACTACTCGTGATTTTTGTATAGAATTAATGTCGAATCTTATGTTGTTAATGTTGAACATTGAAAAGATTGTTAATGAATTGGTTCTTTGGAGTACTTCCGAATTTTCCTACGTCGAAATTTCTGACGAATTCAGTTCAACCAGTAGTATTATGCCTCAAAAAAAGAACCCTGTTATTGCAGAATTGATTAGGTCTAAATCTTCGATTATTATTGGAGATCTCGTTGCATCAATCGGGATAATTAAATCCCTCACTCTGGGATATAGTATAGATATCCAAGATTTGACGCCTAGATTATGGAATTCTATAAACAAATCATTATCATCCGTTCAACTATTATCTATGATGTTGAATACGTGTAAATTTAACAAGGACTCTATGTCTAACAATCTAGATGATACTATGATAGCTGCTGATCTAGCTAATTACCTTGCCTCAAACTATAATATATCTTTCAGGCAATCACATCATATCGTTGGAACTCTGTCCAAGTCATCAATTAACTCTAATACAAAATTATCTGAATTAGTTAAGACTGATCTTGTAAAAATTACAAAGAAAATAACAGGCAAAACAATTAAAATTAATTTAGAAAAAATTGATTCACTGTTTAATTATAGTGAAAACGTTAATTCAAAAATTACAAAGGGTTCTCCATCTAATATAGAGACTAGTAGGATGATTAAACTCAGAAAAACACAACTCATTCATTCATCTAAATTTATTAACAAACAACAAAATTTAATCACTAAATCTGAAATTTTACTTGAAAAATCAATAAAAAATCTATCAGGAGGTGGAAATTAATGGAGCAAAAATGTCAAGATTGTGATGCGACCATGCAGATTCTAGACGATGTTGTAGTCGGAGAGATTATAAGTTGTCCTGATTGCGGTAACGAATTTGAAGTTAAAAAAATCGATTCAAATAATGTTACATTATCGCCTGCAGAATCAGTTGGAGAAGATTGGGGTGAATAGTATGAATAATCGTATTGGTATTATTTACGATCGTGTGCGTTGGGAAGAAAAAGAAATTTTCAATGCGTTTGAGGAAAAAAATATCCCATTTAGTAAGTATGATGCAAAAGCACTTGTATTGCGCAGTGATGACTCTGACGAATCAATTCATTCATCTTTTGGAACTTCTGTAATTCAAAGATGCATCAGTCATTATCGTGGTATGCTTATTGCACATTATTTAGAATCGAAACACTGTTTAGTAGTTAATAGTTCTAATACAAGTAGAATTTGCGGCAATAAATTCCTATCTACTTTAAAATTCGAAGAATTGGGTATAAAAACTCCTCTTACTTTATTCAGTTTTTCTGATAAATCTGCAGAAGATTCTGTCGATGAATTGGGATATCCTTCTGTATTGAAACCTATAGTGGGAAGTTGGGGAAGAGGTGTTGTAAAATTAAATGATAAGGATTCAGCGAAAGCACTTATTGAAATGAGATACAACGACGATGGATTATTCTCGAAAATTTTCTATGTACAACAGCACATCAATAGACCTCCTAGAGATATTAGAACTGTTGTTGTTGGAGATGAAGTTGTCGGTGCAGAATATCGTTATTCTTCTGATGACGATTGGAGAACTAATTTCTCACTTGGAGCAAAAGTTGAGAATTGTCCTATTACAAAAGAATTGGAAGAGATTGTTCTTAATGCAGCTAAATCAGTTGGTGGAGGAATACTTGGAGTAGATCTAATGGAAAGTGATGATGGATTACTCGTTCATGAAATAAACAATAATGTGGAGTTTAAAGGAGTTTCAAAATTTACCAAAGACAATATAGCATACAAAATTGTAGACTATGTTAATAATATCTCAAAGAGTTGATTTGTAATGAAAGTTGGAGTAATAGGTGCATCTGGTTATGTCGGCGGAGAATTATTGAGATTAATCATCAATCATCCTGAAGTTGAACTTTCTTTTGCTACATCAAGACAATATGATGGTAAATTCTTGTATAAGATTCATCCTAATCTAAAGGAATTCACAGATGTAAAGTTCTCATTATTTGATTCATCAAAAGTCGCCGATCAATGCGATTTTCTTTTTACTGCAGTTCCACATGGCAGCTCATATGAATTCATGAACGAACTTGTTAATTCTGGAGTAAAAATTGTTGACATGAGTGCAGATTATAGACTTTCAAATCCAGTTATGTATGATAAATGGTATGGACTTACACATCCTCTTCCTAATTTATTAGATTTATTTACTTTTGGATTACCTGAACTCCATAGAGATTCAATAAAATCAAGTAAGCTTACATCTACGCCTGGATGTACTGCCTTAACGTCAATTCTTGCTTTGGCTCCTTTAATCCATGATAAAATAATCAATTCTAACAACATCATTATCGACTCAAAAGTCGGTTCATCTGGGGCAGGAGTAAAGCCTACACTTGGATCTCATCACGCTAATAGATATGGCGTTATTCGTCCGTTCAAACCTTATGCTCATAGACATACTGCCGAAATTGATCAAGAACTTTCGAATCTATCTGAGAATTCTGTAAATGTATTGCTGTCTGTTCATTCAGTAAATCTTGTTCGCGGAATATTATGTACGTCTTATGCATCGCTTAATTCTGATATTACTGATGTTGATGTATGGAAATCATATAGGCAATTCTATTCTGATTCACCTTTTATTAGATTGATTGGAGATAAGAAAGGATTGTATAAATATCCTGATCCTAAACTACTTGTCGGATCTAATTTCTGTGATATTGGATTTGCGTATGATAAATCTACATCTAAACTTGTTGTAATGTCTTCGTCCGACAATTTAATTAAGGGAGCTGCTGGAACTGCTATACAAAATATGAATCTTATGTCCGATTTCGATGAAATTACAGGTTTATGGACTCCTGGAATACATCCAATGTGATCTAGATGGTAACGATAGTAAAAATTGGCGGAAGCCTACATAGTAAAGGATTATCTAAAAATCTTTTTGAGGATATTAAAAATTTCTCAAAAACTGAATCATTGATAGTTGTACACGGAGGTGGAAACACTGTAACTGATATTGCAGAAAAATTAGGTAAAAAACAAAAATTCATTGTTTCTCCATCTGGAGTCAAAAGCAGATATACTGACAAAGAAACTGCGTCTATTTTTATGATGGTTATGTGTGGAAAAATTAATAAAGAAATTGTAGTATCATTACAATCTTTAGGTGTTAATGCAGTGGGTCTTGGTGGTGTTGATGGTAATATATTAAATGCAATTAGAAAGAAAAAACTCTTGATAATCGATGAAAGAAAAAGAAAACTTGCAATTGAAGGTGGATTCACCGGAAAAATACAAAATGTCAATACTGAATTACTTAATGACTTGATAAAATCAGGCTATCTTCCAGTTATATCTCCAGTAGCTCTTAGTGATGAATTTGAAGTCTTGAATGTGAATGGTGATCGTGCCGCATCTAATATTGCCGCTCATCTCAAAGCAGATCGTGTTATATTTCTAACCGACGTTGATGGTATATTGTTAAATGACAAGCTTGTAAATAATCTGACTCTTGCTCAATCTAAAGAAATTCTTCCAGAACTTGGATTTGGAATGGAACAAAAATTAATTTCATGTATTGAATCATTGGATAATGGAGTTAATGAAGGAATTATTGCTTCTGGACTTATTGATAATCCGATTTCTTCTGCTGTTGCACATTCCGATTGTACGGTGATTACTAATGAATGATGAAGAATTAATTAATTCAGAAGATCAATATTTGGCTCCTGTTTACCAAAAATTTCCAATTGTTCTTGATAAGGGCAATGATTGTTATGTTTGGGATTCTTCAGGTAAAAAATATCTCGATTTAATGGGTGGATATGGAGTATCATTATTAGGACACTCAAATAATAAAATTGTTCAAGCGATAAGCAATCAAGCAAAAAAACTAACTAGTTGTCATGGTTCATTCTATAATGAGGAAAGAGCAAAAGCTGTCTTAAACATAAATAAAATTACTCCAAACAATCTAGATAATATCTACTTATGTAATAGTGGATCTGAAGCAATAGAAGCGGCATTGAAATTATGTAAAAAACATTCAAAAAATAATATTATTTCTATGTCTGGTTCTTATCATGGTAAAACAATTGGTTCATTATCTCTTACTTGGAATCCTAAATATAAAAAATCCTTTCAACCTCTTCTTGATGACGTTGATTTTATCCCATTTGGAGATCTTGATTCATTATCAAATATTAATGATGATACTGGAGCTGTATTTCTAGAAGTTATTCAAGGAGAAAACGGAGTAAAATTTGCTTCAGATGAATATTTCAAGCAATTGCAAGAGCAATGTGAAAAGTATAATGTATTATTGGTCATTGATGAAATCCAGACCGGTCTGGGAAGGACCGGTAAAATGTGGGCTCATGAACATTATGGTTTGAAACCCGATATTTTATGTATTGGTAAAGGACTGGCAGGAGGAATGCCTGTTGGAGTAATGATTTCAAGAAGTGATATGACAAATTTTTCACTTGGAGAACATACTACTACTTTTGGTGGCAATCCCTTAACATCTTCTGCAATTAATGCATCTATTGAATATATAATAAATGAAAATATCATTACCAATGCAGAAAAAACTGGACAACTATTTCTTAATGGACTTGAAGAACTTAATTCTGAATATCATTTTATTCGTGATATTCGTGGTATTGGATTGATGCTTGCTATTGAATCAAAATTTCCAATTAAAGATATATTATTTAATGGATTGAATAATGGACTGATTATGTTGTATTCTGGCAGAACAATATTGAGATTCTTGCCTTCGTTAACATTGACCGAGTCCCATGTTAATTCTGCATTGCAAATTCTAAACAAATTATTTAAAGATTTTCAAAATAAGGTAGAATGAAATGGACGATATAGATAAGACTATAATTAAAATTCTTACAAAGGATTCTAGAACTCCTAATACTGAAATTGCACAAAAAGTCAATCTGTCTGAAGGCAGTGTTCGAGCACGTATTGATAAATTAATTTCTTCAGGAGCAATTAAAAATTTTACAATTACTTTGAGTAATCAACATTTAACTCTTCTCGAAGAATCTCTCAAGATTTATTCTCCTTCAGGACAAGAAAAAGAATTTTCTGATTTTTTGTTTAATACTGTGACTGATTATGGATTTTTAAATGTAACGCGAGATTCAGCTAATAATGTTATTGGCGAAATTGGTGAAGGTGGTCCTGTTCTATTACTTTGTGGACATATGGATACTGTTCCTGGTCTAATTAATGTTGAAATTAAAGATAATGTAATTTATGGAAGAGGCGCTTCTGACGCTAAATCTTCTCTTATTTCTATGTTGATTGCAGCTTCTTCTTTTAAAGATAAATTAAAAACTGGAAAAATTATTTTTGCAGCAGTTACTGATGAAGAAGGAACTGGAGCTGGAATTAGGGAATTAATAAAGGGAAATATTAAACCTGATTGTGCTATCTTTGGAGAGCCAAGCGGCATTGACAAAATTACTGTTGGATATAAAGGGAGATTTTCTGTAAAATTTAGTTGTAACACTCCTTCTGTACATGCAAGTGCCCCTTGGATGTCGTCTAATTCTATAGAATTGTTATTCAAGTTGTGGAATTCTTTAAAAAACGAACTTGAAACTAATGTGGATAATCATTATCAACAAGTTACTTCGTGTTTGACTCAGATTAATGGTGGAATTGCCGATAATGTTATGCCTGGTAAATGTGATCTGATCTGCGATATACGATATCCGTTTAATTATGATTCTGATATAATCGTCTCAAACCTTGATAAAATCGTATCTGAATTTAATGCAAAAAATCATATTTATTCGTATGAAATTATAGATTCAACTCCTGCATTTGAAAGTTCTAAATCATCTGTTGTTAGTAGATCTGTTAGTAGAGCTATAATTAACAAATTGCACTCTAAACCGCAGTTTGTTAATAAAACTGGTACGGGTGATATGAATGTTCTCGGTACTTCATTGGAAGTTCCCGTAATAACTTATGGTCCCGGAAATCCTCATTTGTCCCATACTTCTGATGAAAGTATAGTTATAGACGAGTTTCTTACATCTATTGATATTTACAAAGATTCAATTTATAATTTTTTTAACTTAATCCAAAGAATTTAATAATAGATATTTTTCATTAACTGTATCAGTGTAACTACATGCCAAAATACAAATCTACTAATGACATAATGAAAGTTATCGGCAACAAAGACCAAATTCGGAATTTCGGTGTTATTGCTCATGTTGACCATGGCAAAACTACTATGAGTGACAGTTTACTTTCTGGTTGTGGTATTATTAGTCCTAGTGTTGCAGGGGAAGCTCTTGCATTAGATACTATGGATATGGAACAAAAACGAGGTATCACTATTAATTCCACTAATATTACTCTGTATAGTGAACAAAATGGTAAGCCGTATGTTTTTAACATGATAGATACTCCTGGACATGTAGATTTTAATACACGAGTTTCAAGAAGTCTTCGTGCAATTGACGGAGCTGTTGTTGTTTCTGACGCTGTCGAAGGCGTTATGACTCAAACTGAAACAGTTACAAGACAGGCATTAGAAGAACGTGTTCGACCTGTTCTTTATATTAATAAAATCGATCGACTAGTTAAAGAATTACGATTGACCCCTGATAAAATGCAAGAACATCTTATGGGTGTAATAAGTGA
>Ga0310345_10000429_pt1 | contig 64814 bp, 58 predicted proteins | sample HC15DNA20500_MG_FD_204667 | JGI IMG/M metagenome (GOLD analysis project Ga0310345, IMG submission 204667) | Marine microbial communities from station ALOHA, North Pacific Subtropical Gyre - HC15-DNA-20-500_MG | ecosystem: Environmental > Aquatic > Marine > Oceanic | place: Pacific Ocean: North...
AGTGGGGCGGTAGGTCCTTCGATGCCTGAGTTGTTCACCAGGACGTCGATTCGACCCCACTCCTCCATGACCCGATCAACTGCGATGTCCACTTGCGGAGGGGCGGTCAGGTCGAGCGTGATAGCGAGTGCGTCGCTGCCCACATCCCGGATCTCCTGGGCGGTTTCTTCCTGCCCCTCGATTCCGGTGACGGCCACACGATAACCCTGGTTGGCAAAGGTCAAGGCAATCTTCCGGCCCATGCCGACCCCGCCCCCGGTTATGAAAAGAGAGGGAGTGTCTAAAGCCATAGGGGCATTATAGTCGACCGCACAGAGGCCAGATAGCTACTCGACATCCAGGGAAATTCGGGCGAATTTAAGTTTGCCGACGCGCAGCAGGAAACCTTGCTTCAAACCGCTGTCCATCGGGAGGACGTGCTTGCTGACCTTTTCTCCATCGATAGACACGCCCCCCTGCTGAATCAGCCGGCGGGCTTCGGATTTCGATGGAGCAAGAGAGGCCTGGACAATCAGGTCAGCAAGCTTAATAGCACTGCCCGGATCAGGGATGCTGAAACTGGGGACCTTCTCCGGTTCCTCCCTCTGTCGAAAAACGCGATCAAAATGGTCGCGGGCGAGTTTCAGGTCCTCTTCAGTATGGAAATCACGGGTGATCCGTGAGGCCAAATCCTCTTTCACCGCCATCGCGTGTTGCTTGCCCTTAGCCACCTCCGACTTGAGTTGAGCGATCTGGTCATAGGAAAGGTCGGTAAGCAGCCCGAAATAGCGCCACATCAACTCGTCGCTGACGGACATCAACTTCCCGTACATGTCCTCGGCAGGTTCCTGGATGCCGATGTAGTTCCCCAGGGACTTGCTCATCTTGTCCTTCCCATCCAGTCCTTCCAGAATGGGCGTCATGAGAAGAACCTGCGGGGACTGTCCATATTCTCTTTGGATGTCTCGAGCCACCAGTAGGTTGAATCGCTGATCGGTGCCCCCCAGCTCGATATCGGCATCGAGGAAGACGCTGTCGTAGGCCTGGAGCAAAGGATAGAGTAGCTCGTGTATGGAAATCGGCTGGCCTGCTTGAAGTCGTTTCGAAAAATCGTCCCTCTCCAACATTCGCGCCACCGTATACTTGGCACAAAGGCGAATCCACTCCTGGGAGGAAAGCGTTTCCAACCAACGACTGTTGAAATCGACTACCGTGGTCTCCGGATCGAGAATCTTGAAAACCTGCTTCTTGTAGGTCTCCGCATTCTCGAGGATCTGATCGCGTGTCAAGGGCGGGCGGGTCTTGCTGCGGCCGGTTGGGTCTCCGATCAGTCCCGTGAAATCGCCAACCAGGAAGACTACCCGATGTCCCAGGTCCTGAAAATGCCGCATCTTCCGCAGGAGGACGGTGTGGCCGAGATGGAGGTCGGGAGCCGTTGGGTCAAATCCCGCTTTGATGGTCAACGGACGACCCGTCTTCTGAGCCTTCGTCAGCTTTTCGCGAAGCTCCTTCTCGACGAGGACTTCCTCGGTACCCTTCGTCAGGTACGCGAGCTGAGCGGCGAGATCCATCTGCTTGTAATCCATAGCGCGCCATTATAAGGGACGATACGCGGAAACGAAGCGAGATCGGGCACGACCGGAGATCAAAGAACCCGGTGAAGCCGGGCAGGGCTGTTGGTGATGGGTGTCGTGCGCTCCTCTCCAACCAGAATCGTATGGCTGAGGTTCACCGCATGCTCTCCGTACTTTCGAATCGACATGGGAAGATGAAAGAGCATCCCCGCCTCCAGCGGTCGGACGTTACCGTCTCGGATGAAGTAGTCGAGTTCCTCGATCCAGCTGGGAGGATAGCCGATGCCGACCGGATATCCGAAATTGTAGTGGAAGACGTAGTCTCTCAATATGGGATCGAGGGCGCTCCGGGCCGCTCCGGCGACGTCGCTGGGAATGGCCCCAGGACGGGCCTTTTCCAAAATGACTTCGAGGGCTGTCATGACTGCATCCTCGACCTGACGCATCTCCGAGGTGGGCTCCCCCAGGATGGCAGTCCTCATCAAGGGAGCCGTATACCGAGTCACCTCTCCGGTAACCTCCAGGAACACCGTTTCTCCCTCGTTCAGACGATGCCCGTTGAAGGTGCTGTGAGCGCAGCCGGACCGATAACCGGCTGCCACGATGGGTCCCCAGCAGACGGTGTCGCCCCCGTCCCGGTACATGGCATCGACGATAGCGGCGCCGATTTCGTAGTCTGGAACTCCCTGCGCCATCGCCTCGTAGCCTGCATTGACTCCCAGATCGGTGAGCTGAGCAGCTCTCCGCATGTAGGCAATTTCGGCTTCGGACTTGACCAGGCGAGATTCCTCGACCGGGCCGAATCCGTCCGAGAGCGTGGCACCGTCGAGACCACTTCGCAACTTCTCGTAGAAGTCTACCGAGAGCCCACGGCTGCGACGCTCGAGGCCGAGACTTCCAGATTGGAGCTTCGCCTCGCGGACAGAGTCGATGGTGGCGTTGATTGGATCTTCGAAAGGTCCGTAGACCCGTACGCTCTCCAGCCAGCAGGAGTTTTCCGAACACGCTTTCTCGAAGTGGCTGATGATCAGGACCGGATCACTGTCTGGGAGCACCAGTAGACATTGATAATCAAACAGGTTTTCCGAATCCATCCCGGAAAGGTAGAACACGTTGTGAGGACTGAAGAGCAGGAGGGCATCGAGCCCCTTCTCCGCCATCGACGTTTGTACTCTTTGAAGTCGGCACCGATACTCGGCCTCGTCAAAAGCCGGCTCTTTAGGAATGGACATGCGATTTCCTTTCTGGAAGGTTGTCGTTGCAGCGAACCCTTACCTGAAAAGCGAACCGAGCCCCGGCTTCACCGTAAACTCGAACTGATCCAATAGAGAAAGAGCCTGCCACATGGTCACCTGGTTGGCAGTAAGCACCCGCTTACCGTCGACCGCCGACTCCAGTTCCTCGATCCAGCCGGCGGTGTGTAGAGCCGTATCGGGAACCAGGATGGCTTGGGCCTCCGGATGATTGTTCTGCTGAATCAGTCCAATCACTTCTTGCTTTGAGAGCTCTCCTACTTCCACTCCCGTAATAATTCCGCGGCCACCCATGTGGACGGTCTCTATCCTGGTTTCGGCCAGGAAGTCCCGAAACAATTGGACGACGTCCTCTGGGTACGTTCCTGCGATTGCCACCTTGCTGATCGCCAGCGCTTTCAACGCCGCCACAAAAGCGAGGGAAGTACTCGACACTAGAACACCAAGCACTTCTTGTATCTCCCGTGCCTGTTGATTGGCTCCGGACCAACCAAAAACAAAGCTTCCACTGGTACAGGCCCACATGGCCACGTCCACCTGGCTTCGCTTCAGGGTTCTGGCTCCCTCCAGCAGCCTACTCGAATCGCCGGTGTCCCGGAGAGCATCTTCCCGATGAGCATCTTCGCCGATCGTGGTATGCACGACCTCCACTTGGACCGCGGGACGAATCAGCGCTCCCATGCGTGGATAATCGTCTTCGCCGGAGTAGCTTGGATAGAGAAAACCGAGGCGGGGAGCGGCAGCTGCCCTCACTCTCTCTCTTGGTTCAGACATGGGTTGGCTGCTGCTTCCTTTCCGAGAATATGCTCACTGGTCGGTGGATCCCTGGTCTCGATTCCAACGGTGCGGACTGATTCCGGGGGCCGTACGGGTCATGTCGGCCGGCTTGTTCTCTTGCTCGAAAGAGGCCTTGCGGATGTTTCGATCGCTGAAGAGCGGCTTGACTGAGGCCGAGAGCTTGGCATGGTCGTGCGACTCCCATTCAGGCACCTCTTCCTTTACGGGTCCTGCCCAGGCCGGCCGATAGCCGATCTGGACCATCTCCCTGGAACGACTTCCCACATTGGGATAGGTGCCGTGGAAGACCCTGGGGTGAAGCAACAGGGCCGATCCGGCGGTAGCCGTCACCATCACCAGATCTGGATGGGTCTCATACCGTGTGTAGGGATTTCCATCGGCATGCAGGGATAGGTGAGAGCGAGGAAGAACCGAGAATGGAGAGACGTCTGGGGTCAGGTCGTCGAGGTAATACAGCACTTTGATCATCACCGGACAGCTGCACTCATAGCCAAACGTCGAAGACCCATAGGGTTGGCCATCCGTATGGAGGCTGATCCCGGGGTGGCCCGGCTCCGAACGAGCATACTCGTAGGTCATGAACACCACATCATCGCCAAACACTCTTTCCAAAAACTGTACGGTCGGAGCGTAGGCTATGAGCTCCGTGATGGCTCCGCCCTGATCGCCAAATCGGTACGGCTCCCAGGCCGAGCCGGGATAGGGGTTGGGACCTGGATGAAGCCGTCGATCCCGTTGATGGACACTGTAATCCATCGGGGACGTCTCGAATCTCGCCGTCTCGGCTTTGAGCTGAGCTACATGCTCGGCCGACAACATGTCCGGAATGAGCAGAAATCCCTCGACTTCGAGGTGGTAGAGCTGGTCACTGAACGCCAGAGAAGACCAGTCTCGGTCATCGATCGGGAGCTGCTCTAAAGCGTCTCTTTTTCTCATGGCGCACCAGATTATCTTGGATTAGTCCTCTTTTAACAATAGAATTCAACCTGATGGGGGCCCGACAAGTTTCTCACCTGGCATCTTCAGTGGCACGGGCATCCCTGCCCGTGATGGAGAACCGTCGGGCTAGAGCTCCACAATCACGGCCTAGAAGGCCGTGCCACAGATGAACAAGTTGGCTTTGTGGCAGCCGCGTGTGAGCTTGGGACCGAAAATTGGGTGCCTGCTTCCGGAGATCATGCGTCTTGAGGGGATCCCCCAGTAAGACAGAATCCCGTTACCTTCTGGTCCTGGTTGCCACCGTCGTAATCTTCCTGAGTCCTGCCCTGATGACATCCAGGATCCTCTGGCCAGGAGGGTTGCTGGCATCGTTCTCTCCCTGGAGCGAGGAACAGCCGACCTCTGAAGCTAGCAACATCCTGCTCATGGATTCAGTGGAGCAGCTGTACCCCTATTATCACTTTCATCGGTCGGAAATTTTCGAGGGCCGCATCCCACTTTGGAACCCCTACGTCCTCAACGGCACCCCCTTTTCGGCGAACTCGGTATCGGCCCTATTCTCCCCGCTGCGCTGGCTGCTTCTTGGCTTGCCGATCTACTTGTACTTCGAGTATGCGGCTCTGCTGAAGCTGTTGCTCGCTGGCGGTGGAGTCTTCTTCTTTTGTCGGCGAATCGGATTGCCCTCGGATTGTTCCTTGCTGGCTGGCCTTTGTTTTCTATTCGCAGGCTACAACATTTTCTTTCTCACTTTCCCCAACGCTTTTATCTCGGCCTTGCTGGGCTGGGGACTGCTGCAGATCGAGTCTTATGCACAGACTCGACGGCGCATCCATTTGGCTTGGTTGGCTGCAATCCTGGCGGCAGCCTATCTGAGCGGAAACATGCAGTGCGCCTTCCTCCAGCAGCTGGCCTACCTGCTCTACGCGTTCGCTCGCTGTTGGGATCTATCCCAACTACGCCAAACCATCCGCAGCTGGAACGCCATCGCTTTGGCCACCGTTCTGGGCCTGGCGCTGGCTGGGGTGGCCACCCTTCCCTTCGTGGACCTCATGCTCGGGAGTTACACACTCACCGAACGTGGGAGTTTCGTCAGCAATCCCTATCACCTGATGCCGGAAGAGTGGCCCGCGCTGCTCCAACCACACTACCGCGAGGGTCCGGAGGAGCGGATAGTGCCGAAATGGAGCTATGTCAGCTTCGCCTACGTCGGCATCCTTTCTTGCTTCCTGGCCGGTCTGGCATCGAGGGGACAGCGCGTGGCCAGAGCGACATGGGCCCTGGGAATCCTGACTCTGTGGTCTCTGATCCTGGTGCTCGGCATACCCATTTTGTTCGAGGTTCTGACGGGGCTACCGCTGCTTCGCCAAACCAACTACTTTCACGCCGGACAAGTCCTGCAGATATCGTTCGCAGTCCTAGCGGGAGTGGGTGCTTCCGTTTGGCGGTCCGGACACCTCAGCGCCCGCGCTTTCGGCTGGTTGTTTGGCGGTGCCCTGGCGCTGGCGCTGTGGTCATCCTGGCGTTCCGTCAGGCGCTGGCTGGGCTCGGAAGTAGAGAAGCCGTTCTACTTCATGGGGGAGGTCTTCGATTATCCGCTCGGAGCAGTCTGGACGCTCCTGACGCTCCTGATCCTACCGCTTCTCTATCGATATTATCGACAGAGAAACCCGGTGCCCGCGCTGCTGCTCCTGGTCCTGATCAATGGATTTGTATTTGGGTTCTTCTTCAACACCGCCTCACCCAAGCAGCTACTCCAACATCGCCCAGCGGTCGTCGATGAGTTGGCCCGCGCTCCTCATGCCCGACTCGTTGGAATTGGCATGGGTACCCTCCTGCCGAACTTTGGCATGAGTTGGCGCCTCCGTGACCTACGCGGCTATGAGCCTATCCTCTCCGACCGCTGGGTGCGATTCTATTCGGAACTGCAACCAGGAGCGCGAGACCCCCATCACCCAATTCGCGATCTGGACCGCGCTCGCCTCGACTTGCTGCGTCGAGCAGGATGCGCCTTAGTAGTAGCGCCGCGCCGACTAGGGTTGGAAGGACTAACGTTGTTGCGTGACCAAGCGCCCTATATCTATGGCGTAGATGGGGCCGCACGCGCTTCGATTGCCAAATCTGTCCTGCCGGCAAGGGATGGAGAGGAAGCACTCCGGTTGCTTATGAACCGAGAGTCTGACGCCCTCATTCTCGAGTTAGTCGGGGATCAGCCGCTGTCGGCCGGAGCGGGAACGGCTTCTTGGCTTTCCGATCTGCCGACCGAGATAGAAATCGAAGTAGAGATGGAGCAAGAAGGCTGGCTCGTCCTTCGGGATACCTTCGACCCGGGTTGGGAGGCCCAGATCGACCAGAGTGAGGCCAAGATCTTTCGCGCGGACTACTTGTTTCGTGCCGTTCGGGTACCCGAGGGAAAACACGTTGTGCGCTTCAGGTATCGGCCAGACAGCTTCTACTGGGGCACGGTTTCGTCCCTGCTATCCTTGGCCGTCCTGGGTGGGTTGGTCTTCTCGTCCCGTCGGTCCTCGAGCTAGCACGAACAGGGGGGGCACAGAGTCTTCCCTTCGAAATTCGATCTTCTGCGATCCAGCATTTCTGCCGGTTGCCGTCTTCAGAGCAAGAAAGAAAGGCTACATCACAAACCGCAGAACACCGAACATGCGAACGCCGAAGTGGCCGGAAACCAAGCTTCAGCCTTTCGGGCGGAAGAGCATCACCAGGCACCCCCCTGAAGCCGCCAGCAGAATTCCCAGGACGAAAGGCCAGCGAATGCTCGATATTCCCCCTGCAGGGGGGTGAAGCAGCATTGCGGCGATCGCGTTGACTACCGGAGCACCGGCGAACACGATTGCCATGACGACGCTGGGCGAGCCTTTGGCTCCGAAGGCAAGCAGAACTGCGAAGGCTCCGATTGCACCAAGGATACCCGCGAAAAGGGACCACATCATCCCGGAAACGGGGAACTCCCAGGAAGATCCGTGAAGCTTGAGTAGCAACAGGGGCGCTAGCACTGCCGTGATGAAGTAGGCGACTCCTACGAAGAGAAAGGCCTTGTAGCGCCCATTCTCGGGATCCGCCATGGCCATCTGGCCGGTGTGAAGGAAGTTCCCGTAGAGTCCCCACGCTACTACCGTGAGCAGTGCGAAGTAGAACCACGCAAGTCCCAACTGAGCCGGGTTGTTGGCTGCCATTTGAATTCTCCTTAGTAACGATTCTGGTGTGGCTGGTCCGCTCTAGGACTAAGCTGAAACTTGATTTGACTGTTCCTTAGCCACAAGGGTGTACCCTATTGACTCTGTGATTGTTAGGTCATGGAATCCTGGAGCGCGAGCGAGGGGTTGGGGTGCAGCAAGATGCGCGGACAAAGGGCTCGAAGCTTGGCAAAGCAGGGAAGTCAAGACGATTCGTGGTGTTCCCCAACCCCTCGCTTGCGCTTCAGGCTTCCATGAATCGGCAATGCCTAGCCTGGGGGCACCAGTTTCTTTCATGTACGATCCGGTGCAGCCGGTGGCGGGGCTAAGCTGAAACTTCAAGAATTCATCGCACGTCTGAAGGCGTACCCGGGTCAGCGCTTCCACTTGAATTTGAAGTGGTAGCGATCCTCTCCACCCTTGGGGTCAGAGATCTGGATGACACCTGTATGGTCATTGCCCTCCCAGGGACGCTCTGTCCTCTACAACAGGAGCAGCTGTCAGTACCGTCTGCGGCTTCAGGCTGGTTGGGGGAAGAAGCCTCTCTCATTTCCATTTGATTCGAGCGTGGTAGCGGTCATCTCCCCCTTTGCGATCGATAAAACGAAGTTTCAAGTTGACCTCATTCTGGATCGAGGGCTTTCCCACGACCAGGATATTGCCGCGGCCATCCTTCTTCTCTACTTCGCACTGCTTGAAAATTGTGCGAGGGATCTCCTGGGAATATTCGGGGCGGGCATCGGAGGGCTCACGACCCCTGATCACTTCGTAACGGATACTGGCGCCTTGCACCAGAACTTCCACTTCCTCATCAATTCTCAGCCTCAGGCCGAACTGGCCCTCACGGGATTTGGGGTCGTAGTCTTTAGAAGCGTTTGCTGGAAGCCCTCCTGCTGCACGAAGTCCTCGGGCTCCGGAGCAGATGGCTGTTCCAACGTTTGGACTCTCCTAACCTCAGGGGCCCGGTTCCCGTCGATTCCCAGGAAAGGATTGAACACGTAGTCGAGGGAAAAGGAGCCGGGAAACTTCGGGTTCTGGGAGGTAGCATAGGCCGGATCCAGTCCCCACTGCCCCGCAGACAGGATCTTCTTCTTGTCGGTCCGCCGATCCTTCCATCCCCAAAAGGGCTTGGCCTTGTTCGATCCCCTCTTGCGCCCCAGAAAAGCCCCGGCGATCTCCGGGTAAGGAGGCGCAGAACGGTTGCCGTAGGGCTGGTAGGCGAAGTAGTCATCGTACATCTTGTTCTGGCCGTGACGACTGCTGTGGCCCGGCACCCACAGGTGCTCCCAGGCGGAAAGCATATCGTAGCCCACGAGTTGGTGGTTGGCGTGTTGAGGACGCTGGGGCTGGCCTTTGTAGACGTACGCCTGCGATCTGCCGGTAGGAGCAGCATCCCAGTTATTGTCGCCCTGGGAATCACCATCAAAATCAACGCGGGAGACATAGTCCGCCTTGGGTTGAAACCAGGTTTCCTGTGGCAGAAAGGGTGAGTGATGCTCGACCAACTTACGATAGGGATCCGCGGAACGTGGCTCGGCCGGAAACGATGTCTGTTCAGCTTGGCGCAGGGGGCGGGCACCAGAGTGGACCTCGATCTCATAGCTTCCAGTTCGCTGGGGCGCGGTGTAGCGGACGCCGTCCACACCGAAGTCATCCGGGCGACTGGCACCGAAGAAGCTTTGCAATCCCGAGGCAACCAGGGAATCCGCTTTGCGCCCGCGAAAACGAAACGGCTTCGAAAGCCAACTGCCGCTGTTACTGCGCAGAGTGAACTGGGTACCGCCACCAGAAATCTGAACCTTCTTCTCCCCGTCCTCTTCGAGCTCACCGTAGGCAAAGACTTGAACGAACAAGCTGTCGAAGGGTCGTACCCGGACGGTATCAGGGTCGGGCTTGAGCTGGATTTCAGTCAGAATGGCGGGCGCTGCTGAGAGTGATGAGGAGGCAAGGAAAAAACAGCTGAAAGCGATTCTGATTCGAGTCATTGGTGGCTTCCGAGCTTACCTTAGCCGCCCAGCTGGAGCAAGGCCGATAAAAGCCTCGCCGAGATCAGTCAATACCCCTCACCGCGCTGTCCATCGACAAGAAAATCCAGGACGATAGGATCATGGTCAGAAAGTGCGCCTTCCGAATCGACCAGCCCATTGACGACCCTCGGGGGGTGGTCCGGATAGGGAATAACGTCCTTGCCCGCAAACCAGTCCAACTTCATGGAACAGCGTCCCTGCTGCTTCTTCAAAGCCCACTCGATAAACCAGAAACACCAGTCAGGTATCCATTCCCCCATGTTCTCGTTGGTGGAGAGGTCCTCTACGTCGTAGTGAAGAGTGCAGACGCCGGACTCGTTGAGGTCACGGTAGCTGTAGCCTCGGCGCTCGATCTCGCGGAACAGGTGTCGCTCGAACCAGCGGTCCGGATAGGGGTAGTGGTTCTCCAGAACATGTCGAACTCCCATCAGGACCCGTCGAGCGTACCCGAGAATGGAGTACGCAGCGTTCTTGGAGTTATAGGTCGAAGTGTTCCAGTCCCCCCCGATCAAAGTCGGTAATGAAGGATTCCAGCCCTCCAGATGCTCAAGGACAAGTTTCATCTGGTGCTGCCGGTGTCCCTGCGTACAATGTGCATCCAGGTGGACACTGATGGCGCGAAGAGTCCCCAGGGGATGGTCGACCAGGGCCAGAACCGCTCGTTGGCAGCCCAGACGCTTTTCGCCGCCTTTCATCTTGTCCTTTCCGTTTGGCAGCGCCAACGAGTGCGCTTCGCGCATAGGGAAGCGTGAGAAGAGGGCATTTCCGTGAAGAGCCTGAGTGTTCTCACCGGGACTATCGGCTTCGAGACCGGCTCCCTTGTTCAAATTCATGTAGCAGGGAGCAAAGGCATAATCCATCTCCAGCGCGGCGGAAAGTTCCCTCGCCACGAAACGGTTCTGGGTTCGGGTCATCCCGTAATCCAGCTCGGTAGCGAAGATGAGGTCGCTCTGACTAAGCTCTGGGTGCTCTTGTAGGACCCTAACAATCCCCGCGAGGCGGAGGCCGCGCTCGAGATTCCAGGCGGTCGCTCGAAGGTAGGGATGAGCGCTGCCGGATCCTTCCCGCAGACTTTCGTGCACGGTTCCGCCCAGGACCCGGTCGATTTCGGTTCGAAGTTCTGCATAGATCGGTGAAGCTTCCAACTCCCTGGTTGAGGAAAAGCCGCTCAAAAGAGGGAAAGAGTCCCGCAGGTTGTGGTCCAGGTTGCTGCTAGGGGAGACTACAGAGGAATTAGGCACGATCACAAATTCAGAACAGTGTTATCGGGTAAGCAGTAAGTCAGTGAGCAGTCAGCTGTGAACAGTCCTAATGGTGATTTCGGACCGAGGGCTGAAAACCGTCACTATCCCACTGCTCACTGCTTCTATCGGGTCAATATGCTTTTCCTTCAGCCCGATCCCGAGATGGATGCCATCGACCCGGGGCTGCCCAAAACCAGGATCAAGAAGATTATGAAGTTGATCCCGTGTGAAGTGAAGCACAAGACGCAGATTACGCGGGTCACGAACAGTAAAGAATAGGTCAAGAAAATCCCCAGGCCAACCGTTCCCAGGCTCGCCATCAGATAGGCATAGTAGGCGGGGGGGGAGTAGAGGAATCCCCCTGCCACTCCAGCCATCAGCGAGACATAGAAGATCTGGCCCAGGACAGAATTAGGCAGACCAAACACCCGGGCCCTTGGAGTGAAGACGATAGTGGCACAGGTCTTCTCTCCCAGCTGACAGAAGGTAGGAATCCAAGGGACGTCAGGACGGATCCATCGGTAGGCGACGGCAGTGAAATAGAGGGAGATAAAGAAGCCCAACACCGAAAGGAAGAGCAGCGCAATTGACGTCATTCAGATCCTCATTGTAGCGTGGGCGCATCGGGGGCAGCAAACTCGCCTGGTGGACTGTAACACTTGAAGCAGCAGTGAATGAGCGAGCCATTCGGGCCGAGATCAAGGCGCTCCGACACAAGTATCGCCGGGACTATAGCGAGGAAGCAACGCACAGATCGGGCCCGAAGGTCGCTCAAGCGCTGTCGATTCAGGTGTTACAGTTCACTAGTTGTGCGATGTCAAAGATGGTGTGAAGATGAGAATGTCGAGAAGTTTGAAGTGATTGTTGCGCATGCGGATGAGTTTCGGTGACGCTAGAAATCCCCTGGTTCTGGTCTTGGACGTAGGGACCTCGTCCTTGCGAGCCCAGATTCGCGACGGCCAGGCAAGCGCTATCCCTGACTTGGATATCCGAGTGCCTCACCAAGTCTTGCGGAGTTCGGACGGAAGGGCAACCCTGGATGCCGACCAGATCCTCACCGGGGTAGCCTTAGCCGTTGATCAGATCCTGGAGCGGGCGGGAAGCCTCACCCAGCAGTTAGGGGGAGTTGCTGTGGCCACGCTGGTGTCCAACGCTCTCGGCGTGGACTCCCAGGGATGTCCGCTTACCCCGGTCTACACCTATGCCGATACTCGGAGCCGTACCGATACGGAAGAACTACGCCGTGAGGTCGATGGCCAAGATGTTCACGATCGCACGGGTTGTCTGCTGCATAGCAGCTACCTGCCTTCTCGCTTTCGGTGGTTGAATCGAACCCAACCCGATCTTCTGAGCAAGGTAGCCCGTTGGATCTCGATTGGCGAATACCTCTATTGGCACTTTTTCCGAAGCTATGGCGTCAGCCATTCGGTTGCCTCCTGGAGTGGCCTGCTCAACCGTCACACGCTGAACTGGGACGAAGAGTGGATCTCACGGCTTCCAATCGACGTCTCCCAATTCTCGGACCTCGTCGACATCAACCAGCCATTGGTGGGATTGGTGGACCCGTGGGCCAGACGCTGGCCTTCGTTGGCACACCTTCCCTGGTTCCCGGCGGTGGGAGATGGGGCGGCAGCCAACCTCGGCAGTGGCTGCTCGGGGCCGGATCGCCTCGCCATCACCATCGGAACGACTGCTGCAGTACGGACGGTTCTCAAGGGTCAGGTGGATTCGGTGCCCCTTGGGCTCTGGAGCTATTGCCTGGACCGGCATCGTAGTCTGTTGGGAGGGGCCACCAGTGATGGGGGCAGTGTCTTTGACTGGATTGGCAAAACACTGAAGCTGCCTGATACGACCGAACTGGAGGAAGCATTGGCTGGGGTCGAGCCGGCAACACCGGGTCTCGCCTTCTTGCCCTTCCTTTCCGGCGAACGAAGTCCCGGTTGGCGAGATGATGCTCGTGCGAGCTTCGTGGGACTGACGCTAGCGACTCAGCCAGTGGAGATGTTGAGGGCAGCGCTAGAAGGCGTGGCCTACCGGCTGGCGCTTATTCACGAACTGCTCCGGCCCCACCTTTCCGAAGACTACCAGATCCATGCGGGCGGGGCGGGACTGATGGCGTCACCGGTATGGCTGCAAATCCTGGCTGACGTCTTCGGCTTGCCGATTACCGCAGCGGCCGAGCAAGAGACCACGGGCAGGGGCCTGGCTCTGCTTACTTTGGAGAGTCTGGGCACCGTCGACGATATCAACACGATGGCTTCTGATCGGGGCCGCAGCTACGATCCCGATCCGCGCAGACACGAGCGGTATCGGGCTACCTTGACACACCACCAACACCTCTACCATCTCCTGATAGGGCAAGAGCGAGGGCGACCGTGATTCCCTCTCTGATTGACATCTGGCATCGTCCAGCCCATTGTGGCGAGGCGAATATCCGGAAAAATACAGGAGAACAAAGATGGAACCAACGGCAGACATCGGCCTCATCGGACTGGCCGTAATGGGAGAAAATCTCGTCCTCAACATGAACGACAACGGCTTTACGGTGGCGGCCTTCAACCGAACCGTTTCGAAGGTTGACGATTTTCTCAATGCCGGGGCCAAAGGGACCAACGTCATTGGCGTCCACTCGATCGAGGAGTTGGTGGGTGCGCTCAAGCGCCCTCGCCGCGTCATGCTGATGGTCAAGGCGGGTTCAGCCGTGGACGACTTCATCGAACTCCTGATCCCCCATCTGGAACCAGGCGACATCATCATCGACGGAGGCAACTCGAACTACGAAGATACGGTGCGGCGGACCCCCTATATCGAATCCGAGGGCTTGCTCTATATCGGCACCGGTGTTTCCGGTGGAGAAGAGGGCGCTCGCTATGGACCCTCGATCATGCCGGGTGGCTCGCTCCGGGCCTGGCCCCACGTTAAACCCATCTTCCAGGCGATCTCAGCCAAGGTTGAGGATGGTACCCCCTGCTGTGATTGGGTCGGCGAGAACGGCGCCGGACACTTCGTCAAGATGGTCCACAACGGGATCGAGTACGGAGACATGCAGCTCATTGCCGAAAGCTACCACCTGATGAGAGCGGGTCTGGGCATGAGCGCTGACGAGATGAGTCGCGTCTTCGGCGATTGGAACGAGGGAAAGCTGGACTCCTATCTGATCCAGATCACACGCGACATCCTCGCCTTCAAGGACGAGGATGGGACACCGCTCTTGCCCAAGATCCTGGACGCGGCGGGTCAGAAGGGCACCGGTAGGTGGACCGTGATCTCCAGTCTCAATATGGGAGTAGCCCTGACCCTGATTGCGGAAGCCGTCCTGGCCCGAGCACTGTCGGCACACAAGGAAGAGCGGGTGGCTGCCGCCAAGATTCTGGGGGGCCCAGTTCCCCGGCTCGAAGGGAAGCGGGAAGAACTCATCGAGGATATTCAACAGGCACTCTACGCCTCCAAGATCGTCTCCTACACCCAGGGGTACGACCTGATGCGGGCAGCGGCCAAGGAATACGGCTGGAATCTCAACTATGGAGGTATCGCCCTCATGTGGCGAGGCGGATGCATAATCCGATCGGTCTTCCTGGGCGAGATCAAGGATGCCTTCACCCGCGATCCGGACCTCAGGAACCTGTTACTCGATCCCTACTTCAGGGGTGAGATAAAATCTGCTCAGTCGGCGTGGCGGAGGGTGGTAGCCAGGGCGGTCGAGACAGGAATCCCAGTACCAGCCATGTCCAGTGCGCTGGCTTATTACGATGGCTATCGTCAGGAGAGACTCCCGGCGAATCTGATCCAGGCACAGCGAGACTACTTCGGTGCCCATACCTACGAGCGCATTGATCGGGGTAGAGGCGAATTTTTCCATACCCAATGGACGATCTGAAGTGCCACGACCCTTTCTGCTGGTGGCCCGCACTCACAAAAGTCCCTGATAGGCACGGAACAGGGTCCGGTAGTACTTCATGACCCTGATTGGATCTGTGCTTTCAGGGATCTCGGCCAGGCAGAAGCCGTTGTAATCAATCTTCTTCAATAGACCGAACAGCTGTCTCCACGGGTACTCCTCGACAAATAGATCGCGCATGTGGACCAAGCTTATATGGGAGCTGACACTGTTGAAATTCTTCTCAACGCCAGCATCCAATAGATCGGTCGGATTCGAGTTCCAGCAGATTCGAGCGTTCGGGTGATTGGCGTGATCCATGATCTTCCGGATCCTGGGCAGCCGGGAGGTTTCCCTTCCGTGGACCTCGAGTCGAATCTGGACGTCATAGTCGGCGGCAAAGCCCGCACATTCGGAGAGGGATCGGCCGATCTGCTCTAACGTTTTCTCTTCCGGCACCCCAGCCGGAAGTCCATTGGGGCGTACCTTTACACCCTGGGCTCCCAAATCACTGGCTAGCTTCACGAAAGCCTTGGTTTCCTCGATGTTGCTTCTGACCACAGCCTGATCGGGGGAGTGGAACTCACAGGCGCTACCGATTTGAACCACCTGTACCGGGGAGTCTTCGAATCGCTTGCGTACCTCTTTGCGTCTTGCTGCTGGGGTGTCAATCTCGATCCCATGAGCGTGGGTGCTGCGGAGCTCTACCCCCTCAAACTTGGTCTCCGTACAGTTCTTGATAATGGTTTCGATGTCCCAGGAGCGTCCCAGATTGTAGGTGACCGTTCCGAGATGGAGTCCTTTGTCACCGCCAGGCGGATGGCTCTCCAGCGAAGCCCCTTTCAGAGATGGGTTCAGATTCAGCGTGCTCGACGCTGCCAATGTTGACGCAAGAAACGTTCTTCTGTTCATAGCACCCTCCTTTCGCGGTGGTCTCCGGGCCGCCGTGCAACGAGCCAAAGGCTCGAAGCAGAAGAATACTTCGGCCTGGAGGCCAAAGCTACGCCCGCCAACGAAACTTGTCCCGATCCGAAGTTTTCAGCTAAGCTGGCTTCTTTATGCAGAGATCGCTCACTAGTCTGCTGATTTGCCTACTTCTCGGAGGTCTCCTTCCGATCGTCGGTGCCGGATCCGGCACCGGTTCTCAAGGGGAAATCCCTTCCCCGCCGGTTGCAGGGACTCCGACAAAGGCCGAACTCGATATCGCGATTCAGAAAGGTACCCAGGGGTTCATCCGGGAGTTTGTCCAGACTTCCTACGACGTTGTCTCCACAGGGTACGTCGATTACACGGACTCGCAAAGCAAAGAGAAGCGTTACGGACCAAAGGCGTATGTTGCTTTCCAGCTCTATTTGTTGACCCACTACTTGATGTACTTCGAGGACCTGGGTATCCCGCGCTGCGATCCCCTGCTCAACCAGATACACGATTGGTTCATGGCCCAATTCGACATGGACGAAGGCAAATGGCTCTGGTCTCACGAAGGATGTCTGCACGCCAAAGGCATGTACGCTCTGGCGAATTTCGGGCACAGGGATCTGGTCGAGAAGGGTTACGGATGGGCCCTCAGAAATCTCTCCCTGCCCTTTTCCCCTCCTGCCTCTCTTCCAGTAGAAGATCGCATATTCACAATGAGACAGTCGGGCAACATTATCCAATCGGTGGGCGATGCAAAGCTGTCTCTCACTGGCAAGCATGGATGGGAGCATGGAGGTCCGGTTCCCGATGTCGAGAACAGTGCCAAGTTTCTCTACGCGCTCCTTAAAGCGGGAGTACCCATCACTGATGTTCGTGTGGGCGACCTGCGACGAGGACTCGTGGACCAGATTCTCAGTTTTCATCCACGCCTGGCAGGGGACTTCATTGGCCTGGCCTGGTACATTTTCGCGATCCACAAGTTCGGCCTCGATCAGGACGCTGCCTACGAGCGCTGCCTGAAGCATATGGAGCAGTTGGTAAAGGATGGCTGGAGGTCGAACTTTCCACTGGTGGAGGTCCCTGCCTTTCGCAGTCTAGCGGTGCGCGCCTTGTTGATTGCGGGGTATCGTTTCCCGGAGCTGGACGCGTCGATCAACGGATACGTTAAATCCCAGGACGAGGAAGGTCTCTGGAGGCTTCCACGAGCCATGCAGCTGTGGGGACTGACGAAGCCTCCTACTAGTGGGATCAAAGTGGGAACCTTGGATGGCGCCAACACCTACCTGTTGACTCTGTCCTTGATCGACTATCGCCGAATCAAGTTCTCCGAGGGTAGAAAGGGTACCTCGGCTGTCCTCCTGAGAAGCACCTTGCCTACCGCCTTGGAGACAGATAATTCTCCCGACGCTCTGGCCTTCAAGCGGGCCTGTGGGGCCTGCCACCTACTGCCGAACCTTCAAACCTATTCCCGGGAGGCCTGGCCGGGCGTTACCAGAAAGATGATGGGGTACATCGCCGAACAAGGTCTGGAGATACCCGAGAGCGATGTGAGGCAGAGTCTTCGCTACCTGCAGCGGCACGCCCTATCCGCAGAGCAGTAAGCCTAGCGGGCTAACGGCCGGCCGACAGGTCGACTCGGACAATTTCCTTCGAATTGCGAGCGAAGACGGATCTCTGGGCGAAGGCCGGATGGGACCAGACCACCATCCTTCGCCTTATCGGATTCGTAGGTTCGATCAGGAAAGCCCGGCTGGTTTCACGATAACCTTTTTGGGATAGCTGGGCGGTGATCAGCTCTCCCTGCTCGTTGCAGATGAAGAACCGGTCCTCGTGTTTGATCAGAAAAGCATTCCACCAGCGATCTTTCCCGGTGGCTTCGAGCGTCGTCCAGACTCTCTCGCCCGTCTTGGCATTCAGACAGCGAAGTTCTCCGTAGCTGTCGATCCCGTAGATGTGTTCGTCCTGAAACACCGGCGTGCACATTAGGGAATGGAGGCCGTCTGTTTCAATCTCGCTCTTGCTCTTGCCCCTCCACAGCAGACTGACCGAAGGTTGGTGCGCATCGGGTCGCATCATAAGAGGGCCGTCGTAGAAGGCGCTCACAAACAGGAGCTGGCGATTCAAGTCGAATATCGGAGTGGCCAGACAGAGCCCGTTTCTTATCGGGAATTCTTGTTCCCAATAGCGTTTGCCCGTCTCTGGGTCCAGCCCGTAGAGGCCGCTCGGGTTCCAGATGATGAGCTGGCGCTTGCCGCCGGCCTGGATAATCATCGGTGCAGAGTAGCCTGGTTCTTCGGCAGTCAGGGCGTGCCAGAGGGTCTCACCCGTGTCCTTGTCTAGAGCCAGTACGCAGCGATCGTCGGATCCTCCGGCTATCAGGATCAGCTTGCGGCCGTCTACCAGAGCTGGCGAGCTAAAACCCCATACCGGAACCTCCGCGCCGTAGTCCTTCAGATAGGATTTGGACCAGAGGTGCTTTCCGGTAGCAGCATCCAGGCAGAATAAGTCCCCCATGGCGCCCAGCGAGTAGACCTTGCCCGAGTGGACCGTGGGTGTGGCCCTTGGACCCTCTGGATAGGAGAGAGTGTAGGCGGTGGCGTACTCATATTTCCAGACGATCTTTCCGCTCTCGGAGTCGAGGCAGAGAACGCGTTCCGTGGCCTTTGCCTTGGACGATTCATCCCCCCGGACCAGATCCGTCACATAGACACGATTCCCGACGACGGCCGGACCGGTATAACCCTGACCAATCGCGGTTCGCCACATAAACGACAGTTTCGAGGGCAGTTGCTTGACGACTCCTGTCTCGCGCCAGACTCCGTCGCGCTTGGGCCCTCGCCATTGAGGCCAGTCGTCTGCCAGGAGATTTAGATCGCCGGTCCAGAATCCGAGTATGAGTGCAAGGCTAACCAATCGCATCGCCGCCACCTTTCTGAGTCGACAATGATATCCGGTCTGGCTCATCACAGCTACTGCTCGCCCTGGGTAGCTTCAGCTAACCTGAGATTTGTCGGATCGTCCCACGTCTCTAGTCCCCGGACAGCGCGTCGAACGGGCCCTGTTAGCCGGCAGCATCAACCTACTTCACCAAGACTAGACTCCCCAGACTCTTGTCACGGCCTGAGAGTGAACTACCAGTATGACAAAGCCACGTCCGTCAGAGCCGCGAACGGCTTGAACCGTTAGCAACATGAGGCCAAGTTCCGAGGAGAGAGCCGGAGAACAGCACAAATCCCCAGTAGCCGGAAGTTTCCTTCTCGAATGGGGCAGCACCGCTGGGGGGGCTGCCCTGAAACTTCATCGGATGGGAAATCATGCAGGAGCAGCCGTTTGACAGAGCCGGGACTGCGAAGGAGCGGTTCCGGCATACCGATGCCGGCAAACAACGGACCCGGCAGACAGTGCCCCAAGGACCCTCTTCTTGTGGACTCGCCATGCCCCGATCCGTGATCGGGGCCCGCTCCCTCACGGTCACGGCGGTGTATGCACGCCGAAGCAACAGCGAGGCGGGATCCTAACCCTTCCAATCTCCAAGGGCTTCTGCGACACCCGCTATTCTGGATCCTTCGAAGTTCCTTTCGCGAATGGGGCAGCGTAGCGGCGGCGAGGCTGACCTGAAACTTCATTGGCTAGGAGGTCACCCAAGAACCGCCAATGCCAGAGGTGGGACCGGGAGCGGTTCCGGTATAGGGATGCCGGAAATAATAGACCAAACGAACGGTGGCCCATTGGGACCGCTCCTTTGCAGTCCCATCTCTGTCCCAGGCGATCGCTTCAGTTGCCACTTGGTTTGAAAATGGTCTCGGACTCGCGCGCGGTGCACCCGACTCTCCATGCTGGGCTTCGAGATTCCTAGCCTTCGGCACACCTGATCCTCGGAGAGGCTCTTGCCCTCCTTCAATAGACAGGCCTGGCGGTAGTTATCGGGCAGCTCCTGAATACAATCTCTGATGAACTCCGACAGCTGGCGAGTGTGAAGAGACAGACCGGGGTCCGGATTCTCGCATCGAAGCCAGTGGGCTGGGGGAAGGCTTCCCTGCTCACCTCCAGAGGCCGCCGTCCAGGCATCAAGTGATACCGTGACGGCCCGGCTTCGCTTCCGGAGTTTCATCAGGGATTGATTCTGGGCTATTCGGTAGAGCCAGGTGTAAAGAGACGAGTCCCCACGGAACCCGTCTATGGCCTCGAACGCCTTGAGAAAAGTCTCCTGTACGGCATCTTCGGCGTCCTGTGAATTCCTCAAGATCTGAAAGCTCGCTGTGTAGATGCTTTTCCCGTACCAGTCGACCAGTTTCTCAAAGGCACTGCTATCGGTCTGTTGCAACGAATTCATCTCCTTGTCCCTCCTCATCGGGTGCGAACCGGTCGACAGAAACTTGGTCAATTCGACAGTATCCGAAACTATTCACGTCCAAAATGTTTATTTTGCGACTTTATCCACTCTCTGGATGCTCTCTTACGTCGCTTTTATTCCCCAATTAGACCGTTTCGTGGCCTTTTCAGTTCAAATACTGACTTTCGCAGGCCGCTGGGGATGCTGCCGGGAGACCGCATTTACAAAACGGAAGGAAGAATCTAGAGTATCGAGGTGACCGGGAGCACCAGTTTCTCGAGAGGGTAGGGGCATGAAAGTTTCTCTTTTTGTGACGTGTCTGGTAGACCAGCTCTTCCCCCAGGTAGGCCTCAGCGCCGTCAAGATCTTGAAGAGGCTTGGGGTAGAAGTGGACTTCGATCCCGCCCAGACTTGTTGCGGCCAGCCAGCTTTCAATAGCGGCTATGTCGATGAGGCGGCGAGCGTCGCACGAAGCTTTCTCCAGACCTACAAGGATGCCGGTCCGATCGTGGTCCCCTCCGGATCCTGCTCGACCATGATCAAGGTATTTCTACCCGGCCTGTTCGAACTTGGGTCAGCCGAACGGCAATTAGCCGAAGAGATAGGGGAACGGACCTATGAGCTTTCCTATTTCCTGGTGTCCGTCCTCGGAAAGGATGCCACCGGCGCCCGGTTTCCCGAAGTGGTTACCTACCATGACTCCTGCCACCTGCTTCGCGAGCTGGGGATCAAGAGTGAGCCTCGTCAGCTCATTGGAGGCGTCGAAGGGATCGACTTTCGCGAAATGGACAACCCCAATAGATGCTGCGGTTTTGGGGGAACCTTCTCGGTAAAGTTCTCCGCTGTCTCGGCTGCCATCGGAGAAGATAAGATAGACTGGATTCGCCAGTCCGGTGCCAAATACGTCATCTCAAACGATGTCAGCTGTCTCATGCACATCGACGGACTATTGAAGCGGGCACAAGTGCCAATTGAGACGATGCACCTGGCCGAACTCTTGGCGCAGTTCGATGATTAGAATCCGTTTGGGCGCTGCTTCCGCTCTCGACAATCCACAGCTCCAGAAGAACATGTCGGCGGTCATCCGAACCGCTCTCCACTCCCGCGATAACTCGGTGGCGGAGGTGGCGAACTGGGAGACTCTGCGGCAGTACGCTCACGATGTGAAGGAGCACACCCTGGCCCGGCTCGACTCCTACCTGAAGCAGCTGGAAAAACGGGTGGTCGAGCAAGGCGGCAAGGTGGTATGGGTCGAGAACGGTGAAGAAGCGCTCAGCTTCATCACCCGGCTGGCTCATGAAAAAAACATGACCAAGGTGGTCAAGAGCAAGACCATGCTGGGCGAAGAAATTCACCTGAATAAAGGGCTGGAGGCGGCTCATATTGAGCCTGTTGAGACCGATCTAGGCGAGTACATCATCCAACTGGCCAAGGAGACTCCCTTCCATATAATTGCCCCGGCTCTGCACAAATCGAGGCAGGAAGTGTCTGACTTGTTCACAGAGAAGGTGAACATGCCGCCCACTGATGACGTGCAGCAGATCACAGCCACGGCGCGAAGAATCCTGCGAGCCCACTTCCTGACAGCCCGACTCGGAATCACCGGTGTCAATTTCGGAGTCGCTGCGACCGGAACCCTCGTCGTAGTGGAGAACGAGGGCAATGCTCGCCTCTCGGCCTCGGTTCCGGAAGTTCACATTGCCCTGATGGGAATCGAAAAGGTGATCCCGCGAGCCGCCGACCTTTCTGTCTTTCTGAAGCTTCTCACCAGGAGCGCCACCGGCCAGAAGATCACCAGCTACGTCAATTTTATCAACGGGCCGCGGAGGCCGGAGGAGCTGGATGGACCTGCCGAGTTCTACCTGGTGCTGATTGACAACGGACGCAGTAAAATTCTTGCCGATTCGTTTCTGCGCCAGACCCTGGCGTGCATTCGCTGTGGCGCCTGTCTGAACGTTTGTCCCGTCTACCAGAGAATTGGTGGGCACGCCTATGGTTCTACCTATCCAGGACCGATCGGTGCAATTCTCACGCCTCAGCTGTTGTCCGAGGAGGAAGCCCCCGAGCATCCTTACGCCTCCTCGCTTTGCGGGGCCTGCTATGAAACCTGTCCGGTGAAAATCGAGATCCCTCATATCCTGCTTAAACTCCGAGAACGGGTTCAGCGAAAAAAGAATGACAAGGCCAGCCATATTCCCCTGGAAAAATGGTCCATGCAAATCTGGGCCTGGGGCATGAGCTCCTCTCGTCGTTTCGCTTGGTTTGCGAGGCTGATGCGTGCGGCCCAGGGATGGTTCCTGAAAGAGAAGGGCTCGAGAATTGAGCTTCCGGTGCTCAATGGCTGGACCAGGCACAGGGACCTTCCCACCATCCCGAAGAAGAGTTTCCGTGAAGTCTTCAAGCCCGAGGAGAAAGGGAATTGAGCCGGGCAGTCGTTCTGGAGAAAATTCGTCGAGCGTGTGCTGCCAGCGCCACAGCGGGCCTGCCAGATGAGCTGCCAGAATTTCCTTCCTACGAAGATGCCGCTTCCAAATTTCGCGATGAGCTGGAAGCCACCGGAGGGGTCTTTTTCGATGCTAGGAGTTCAGACGAACTACCCGAGATCCTAAGCCAAATACTGGAAAGGACCGGCACCACAGAGTTCTACTGGGAAAGCGAAGAAGTCTTCCAGAAGAGCGCTATACCTTATCGGCTTCGCGACCCGGAAGCCTTCAGCCGTCCGCATCTGGTTTTCAGCTACCACTTCAAGGGTAAAGTCGAGTTCCCCCTCGTCCTGAACTTCAAGCCCTACGATCGCGCGACGCTAGCCGCTGTTCCAGTGTCGGTCAGCAGGGCGCCCTACGGGATCGCCGAAACTGGTACGATTGTGCACTCGGTGACACCCGGAACGGGGCGGCTACTGTCGGTGCTACCGGAGGCACACGTGGTCCTTCTGTCCGAGAAGAACTTGTTGATGAACTCGGTCGAGTTCTTGGATAGGACGCAATTAGGCGAGTTGGGTAGTGCGCTTACTCTGGTAACAGGTCCCAGCCGCACCGCTGACATCGAAAAGACACTGGTGCTAGGAGTGCATGGCCCTCGACAGTGGTACGTCGTCCTCACCTCCTGAAGACGGTGCCTTGGACCATTCTATGGTGGAGAACCTCGAGGGCAGGAAAGCGCTGGTTACGGGAGCCGCAAAGCGTGTGGGGCGTGCCATTTGTCTTGCGCTGGGCGATCAGGGTGTGGATATTCTGATTGCCTATCGGCGGAGTGCCAAGGATGCCGAGGCAACCAGCCAGGCGCTTCGATCCAAGGGGGTGCGAGCCCTAGCTCTGCAGGCGGATCTCGCGGAAAGTTCCGGCTGTCGGCGATTGGTTTCCGATGCTGAAAGGGAGTTCGGCTGCATCGATATTCTGGTTAACAATGCCTCAGATTTCGGCAGGACTCCGATTAGAGAACTGGTCCAGGATGTCGAGGAATTTCAAAACCGATTCGACTACTTCGCACACCTTCACATGGCAGCTCCCCTCTATCTGGGTATCCGCCTGGGCCTGAGGATGAAGGAGAGGGGTTGGGGCCGGATTGTCAACCTGACCGATCGAGTGACGGTTCGCGGACAGGCCTATCCGGATTGGGCGCTCTATCTGGCCACCAAGTACGGTTTGTACGGGACCACCCAGATCCTGGCTAGAGAGCTTGCACCGGAGGTTACCGTCAACAGCGTCGCTCCCGGTTTGGTAGTTCCTCCCCCTGATTTCGATTCAGAAGAAGTAGAGCGGATCCGCCGAAGGATTCCCTTGCAACGCCAATCCTCAGCAGAGGAGATCGCGGCGGATGTTCTTCATCTCATCCGCTCGGCATCCAAAACGGGCTCGGCGATTCTTACCGATGGAGGCGTTGGATTGATCGGTGGATAGTCGAGACTGAATCGGTCGCAAGCCTTGCCAGGAAGGCACTTTCACCGCCTCGCTACCAGAACTTTTGAATAATCGGGGCTAGAACACGCTATGCATACAATCGTCAAACGACTTCATTTCTGCTACGGCCATCGGCTGCTCGACTACAACGGCAAGTGTGCCCGTCCGCACGGCCACAACGGGGTGATAGAGGTCGAGCTCTGGAGTCAGACCCTCGACCACAGAGGAATGGTCTTCGACTTCACTGACGTCAAGACTCAGCTAGGTGAGTTCATTGATGCCGAGCTGGACCATCGCATGCTTCTGCGACAAGATGATCCTCTGGTACCGGCGCTCCAGCAGTTGGGGGAGATCCCCTACATCATGGACGTGAATCCGACGGCCGAGAATATTTCAAAGCTGATCTTTTCAGAGGCCAAAGCCAGAGAGCTGCCAATAGCTGCAGTGCGCCTGTGGGAAACCCCTGACGCCTTCGCAGAGTACAGGGAAGGCGGGCTGAACGCGGATTTGGAGGCTTGAGACCCCCGGGCAAGAGGGCACAGGGCATCGCTGTGTTGGCAAGCGGCGGACTCGACAGCTGTGTCATGTTGGCTGAACTGGCCAAGTTTTCCGGGCCCGTTTATCCCATCTACGTCCGCTGTGGCCTGTTCTGGGAAGAAACCGAACTGAGATTTCTCCGCGACTTCGTGAGTACGGTCGGAGACCCTAGGATCCTGGAACCTCGGTCGCTGGAGTTCCCCATGGACGATATCTACTCGGGGCAGTGGCAGACCACTGGGACCGGAATTCCAGGCTACTATGAGGCAGATGAAAGGTGGGAAATCCCGGGCCGGAACCTGATCCTTATTTCCAAAACCGCTGTCTGGTGCAAACTTCACGACGTGGGACAGATCGGGCTGGGGACCTTGGGCAGCAATCCATTCAGCGACGCAACTCCAGAATTTTTTGCTTCCCTGGGAAAGGCATTGGGCATGGGCCTGGATCTTGGCCTGGAAATTATCTGTCCTTTTGCCGAATTGACCAAGCCCGACGTTATTCGTCTGGGTTCCCACCTTCCGCTGGAGCGCACCCTCAGCTGTGCCAGGCCGCGGGAAAGTCGACATTGCGGCGTCTGCGGCAAGTGCCACGAGAGGACAGACGCCTTCCTCCAAGCCGGCGTCAAGGATCCGACAGCCTACGCGTCCGAGCCCCCGACTCGGGCGTAGTTGCGTGGATAGCAGATTCGCGCTGGGTCGGAGATAGGGAAGATTCTGCTGTTGTTCGGCTCTCTCCTCGGAACTTGAGCTCATTCTGCTAACGGCTCAAGTCGTTCGCGGCGCTGACTGACTTGGTTTGGCAATACCGGCAGCTGTTTCCAATACTGCTCACTGCTCAAACCCTTTTCTCTGCCAGTTCCGTCGTGTTACAGGTCGTGTTACAGTACGACGCTCAATATGGAGGGAACAGCAGGTGGCCTGGGGGTAATTGATTGGGTAATCGTCGTCGTCTACGCCCTATCCACCATCGGGCTGGGTTGGTTTTTTAGCCGCAAGCAGCAGAATATCCAAGAGTACTTCGTCGGCAGCGGCGCCATGAATCCTTTCCTGGTAGGCGTCTCTCTATTTGCCACGCTGCTGAGCACCATCTCCTACCTTTCCATGCCTGGCGAGACGATTGCCAAGGGCCCTATCCAGACTGCTGCCCACATCTGCGCCTATCCCATCGCCTACCTATTCGTCTCGCGCCTCTTCCTCCATCTCTACATGAAACACCGGGTAACCAGTGCTTACGAGCTCTTGGAGGAGAGGCTGGGACTGGGCATCCGCCTGTTTGGCTCCTTCATGTTCATCGCCATGCGGCTGGTGTGGATGTCACTGCTCGTCTACATTGCGGCCAAGGCCATGACGATCATGTTGGGTGTTGGCGATGAGTGGATCCCTGTCGTGGTGTTGGCGACGGGATTTGTCTCGGTAATCTATACCTCCCTGGGAGGCCTGGGTGCGGTCGTTATTACCGACTTTGTTCAAGCCAGCCTCCTGCTTGGTGGAGCCTGGTTGGTGATCGTGCTGATAACCTGGGACCTGGGAAGCTTGAGTTGGTTCCCGACCTCCTGGCAGCCAACCTGGGACACGCAGCCCCTTTTCAGCATCGACCCCCGGGTAAGGGTAACGCTCTTTGGAACGGTACTGTCCGCTAGCATCTGGCAGGTTTGTACAGCCGGCGGGGATCAGGTCAGTATTCAGCGCTTTATGTCCACACGCGACGCCTCATCGGCGCGCCGTGCCTACTTGACACAAATGTGCACGGGCACCATCGTGGCAACGACCTTGGTGTTGGTCGGCTTTGCCCTGATGGGATACTTTCAAGAACGTCCACATGAGCTTCCCAGCCACCTGAGCCTGGCCGCCAACGGGGACCAGATCTTTCCCCGATTCGTCTCCTTCCATCTGCCCGCAGGGGTGACCGGTCTGGTGGTCGCCGCCATGTTTGCCGCCGCCATGTCCAGTATCGATTCGGGCGTGAACTCGATCACCGCTGTCGTCATGACCGACTTTCTGGGCCGGTTTGGCTTGAAGCCCAAGAGTGAAAAGGGGCATGTTCGCTCTGCCCAACTCCTGGCTCTTGCGGTCGGTGCCATTGTGGTAGTGGGCAGCTCCTTCATAGGGCAGGTACCGGGAAACTTCATGGCCATGACCCAGAGAACTACCAATCTTCTGGTGACGCCCCTGTTTGGTCTGTTCTTCTTCGCTATGTTCGTCCGCTTCGCGAAGCCCGCCGGAGTCGCCATCGGTGCTATCTACGGCATCGTGACGGCAATCCTGATTGCCTTTTCGGGTAGCTTCTACGAGATTCTTGGCGCTGAGACTGCGATCGAAACTACCGCTCTGAGCTTTCAGTGGATCAGTCCGCTGGCCTTGTGTGCGAACCTGATAGCAGGAACCCTGGCCTGCCGGTTCATCAAGAGCGCGGACTCGACGAATCGAATCCTGGCAAAGACCGCGCTCTGTCTGGTTCCGCTGCTGGTGTGGGGAGGGCTGATTCTAGCCTATCCCTGGATCGCTCCGGGAGCGTAGGATTGGGCCCAGGAGGCGAAGTTCATGCGAGCTATTTTTGTCGGCATCGAATACGCTGGAAAATCCACGCTGATCGAGCTTCTGGACGCGTACTACCAGAGATTGAAGCTGCATCCCCATATTGACGACCACTTCACCATTCCCGATTCCGAGCTGAGCCCGGAATCTCGGGAGCTGGCGCTGAAGTTCCCCGACGACGTCAAGGAGCGGACTCAGCGTATGCAGATCCATTACCACATCGATATCGTCAAGTTTTACGAGCACGTCCTGCTGGCCGGATGGCATATTGAAGAGTCGATCTATACGTCCCTATATGGGCCGGACCCGTCCAGCCACTACTACCCGGGTTACTGGTATCAGTTCCAGCGCCAGTACGAGGCCCAGCTGCTCAAAGAGGATTTGCCAGGGTTGGTCCTGATTCACGTGACTGCCGAAGATGACACGATCCAGCAGCGGATGCGGGATCACCCACACAAGCATCAGGTCATTCGGGAAGAACACATCGCCGAGCTCAAGCGGCGATTTAGCGGCGAGGTCGAAAAATCCCTGCTCACCCAGGGCCGAGAGTTCATCGACCTGGACACCACCGCCAAAACGCCTCAGCAGTCCTTGGACGAGTTGCTGACCCTCTCCGAACCGCTGGTCAGTACGGCAGAGCTAGCGATGCGCAGCGTTCCAGTTCCGGCGACAGAGTATGATGTGCGCTATGAGAATGGAGTCCGCAAACTGATCCCAAAATCGACGAAGGAGGCTCGTGAAGGCATCACCTGAATCTTTTTCCAGAGCCGGCGGTTCCCGCACCGCCGTTCTGAAGTTGCTGGTGCTACCTATGCTGTTTCTGGGCATGGCCCAGGAAGCCACGAAGGCCGAGGTCGTGGATTTGTCTTTGCTCATCGCAGCGGAGCTGCCTTGCACCTGGCCCCACCCCAGATTCTCTAACTTCCAGATCAATCACTACCGACGGATTGGTCGATCGAGCCCCTATAACATCGACATCCTGACGATTGATGGCAACACGGGTACGCAGCTCGATGTTCCTCCGCACTCGGTTGCTCGCCCTGAGCTGGGGCTGCCCAACTCCGGCCATTTCGGCCATATGTTCACCGACAAGGTTCCTGCCTGGCGGTTTGGTGGTGAAGCCTGCGTCATCGACCTGAGATCCCTTCGCGACGCCGCCGCGAACGGCTACAGCGCACTCATCGAAAAGGAACACATCCAGGCCTGGGAGCGTGAGCATCGTCCCCTCGGCCCGGGCGATGTAGTTTTGTTCTACTCCGGATACAGTGATCGTTACTATAAACCTTACCCGGAAGGCCGGCGATTCATTGCTTCGGCCCTCGAGGCGGAGACTCCGGGCTGGCCTGATCCCAGCCCGGACTGTATGGAGTACCTGGCCAGTCGAGGCGTGAGAAACCTGGCAACCGACAGCCCCAGCATGGGTCCGCTCCCTGACCTCGCCGAACCCACTCACTTCGCCGGTCTCAAGCATGGAATGATATGGACCGAAGGAGCTACCGGTCTCGGACAACTGCCTCCGACGGGATCCTTCTACTGCATGATCGGCCCCAAGCACGCAGGTGGGCCCTACGGCGAGGGAAGGGCCTTGGCGGTGATCGGTGACCCGCTCGCTGCCAGGCTCATCAACTCGGCACGCAAGAAACGGGTGGTCGACCTCTCGGTGACCCTGGCCCCCGAGCTGCCGGTAACCTGGCCCGGATTCCAAGCTGGAAACCACCGACACCCCTATTACAAGGTAGACTTCTGGTACGCACCCACACTGGACATCTATCAGCACACCCATATATTGGACAGCCATGCCGGAACGCACCTGGTGCCACCTGCGTATGCCCTACCTCCCCAAGGATTCGATAACAGTGACTATTCGCCACAGGTACAAACCTGGTTGCGGGAATTCGAGAAGAAGTACGGACCTCGACTGAGCAGCGAGGTCACCACCGAGAAGGTGCCGCTCTCCCAGACGTCAGGACCCGCGCGCGTGATCGACGTCAGACACCTGGTGGGCTCGATGGACAGCACTCAATGGCCAGGCTCACCCGAAATCACACCGGGCAACATACAGGAATACGAGAAAAGGAATGGGGATCTGAGGCCTGGCGACATCGTCCTATTCCACAGCGGCCACGTCACCAAATACTTCACTCCCCACAACGAAGGTAACGCCTGCATGCTCGATCCTCTTCGTGGGAAGAGCGAGGGTTGGCCAGCTCCCGGTCCCGATGCCATTATCTACCTTGCAGGCAAGGGAGTCCGGTGTGTAGCAACTGATGGCCCGTCCCTGGGCGGCGTAGATCCTCGGAAGGCGTTGATGACCTATTGGGCACTCGGAGACAAGGGGATGACTGGCGTCGAGTTTCTGACCAATCTGGGCGAAGTACCCGAAAAGGCATACTTCATATTTGCCGCCGTGAAGATCAAGGACGCCCACGGCGGTCCAGGCCGCGCCATCGCTCTGTACTGAGGTTAGAAGGGGGGATCGGCCCGACGAAGCGCACCTAAACTGGAGGCGATACTCACACATCGCCGAGGTCTGGACAGGGTATTGGCAACGAACCTTGAGACCAATTCAACTTGCGAAGAAAATGTCCGACTCCGAAAAGGCAGCCCCATCCATCGGCCCCAAGAATCCAAAGGACTCGAGGCTCGCACGAACTATTTGCGCCGCACAACCTCTGCACCCCACCAGCGTCGGTCGGAAAGGCACCGGGATCCTTCCAAAACGCGATTGCCACTATGTGGATGTAGGTTACGGGAGACCGAAGAAAAGCAGATCAGGTACTGGCACAAAGACTCAGCCCAACCTTGAATCGTCCCGCAGAGGAACTCCAGGAGCAGCTACCCATCGGATCCCCAGAGCTGCGTGCGGGGCAAACTCACTGCTTACGCCAAGGCAGGAGCGCAAAGAGTTTTCCTTTGGCCTCTGAGTGACGAGCTGGAGCAGTTGGAGCAATTCATGGGACGCGTTGTGCCCTTGATTGAAACCGATTGGAATTCTGCGGTGTTTTTACCGAACCGAATGTCTCCTCCAAAAGGGATGAGCGCTTGGCGCTGAAACTCAACATCGTCGTGTTTTCCATGAACTCTCTCATAGTCTGTCCAAGAGAAACATCCGGTGGGAGTCTCGCTCTAGAGTTCCGCAAGTAGGTGCTGTTAGCCCTATATATATCTTTATATACCTAACTTACATCTATTGAATAACCCAGATCTGACCGTACAAACAATGTCGGAATACATTGTCCCTGACCGGCCGCTTGGTAATGGGTTGAGGTCAGAGCCTATTCCGCAGCTAGCAGGAACGCGTTGATTCAACATGTCCCGATGGGTTTGCCTTCCGGCCGAAGGATCGTCGCAGATGACTCAAGAGAAAAACGATGGGGCGACGAAAAGCATGGGTGCGGGCTTGGGAGTGGGAGTAGCCCTTGGTGTTGCGTTCGGAGCGGCTCTCGACAACGTGGGCCTGGACGTCGCACTTGGTGTGGCATTGGGAGCCGCGCTTCTTGGGAAGAATGCCGACGTGTGAGGCACTCCCATGGTCCGCCAATACGGCCACATCGGCGCTCGATTCGAGGAGTACATCCGAGAGCGCACCGCAGACCATTCGTCTCTGGTCCCCATGGCTATGGGGGTCAGGGCAAGGCGCGCTTTCGCCTCGTCTGTAAGGACACCCTCCGCAAAAGCCTGGTTTGACGGGGCAAGCCTGTGCCCGGAGACCAAAACCACGCTAGAGACCAATAATACCAGTCAGATTTCTCCGTACCCGGGGATCTTCAGCTGCCTGCCCCCTTCCAGAGCCGAGCGGTGGGCCACTATGCCCGGGACGGTCATGGCTAGCGATCTTTCCAGGTCGATGACCGGCTCCCGGTCTTCCAGCAGGGCCGTGATGAACTCCAGGGTCAGGAAGGGATGGGATCCACCATGGCCGCTCTCGTACTCCATGCCCTCTGGGAGCCGGTCTCTGTACTCGGGAATCTCCTTCCATTGGGGTGCCTCCGGGCCCTGCAGTCTAAAGGGTTGCCCTCCCGAACCTGGCATATAGAACGTAAGTTTTGTGCCGAACCACTGGGCCCGCTCGCCGTGCGCCGTCCCTTCCCAGAACACGTTGCAGCGACAGAAATGTCCCCGGCCGGTCTGGAATATAGCCGACGACGCGTTGAAAGGGGCGCCGTAGACATTGTCCTTCAAAGCCGGATTGTCGGGGTTGCCCCAACCCAGACAGGACACCTGGGTGAAGCGTTCGTCCGTCACACCGATGAGAAGGCCGGTGGAGTGGGTCGGGTAGAGCATGGGAGGAAATCCGTACCTCCAGGTGCGCTGGCCTTCGTGGAACGAAAGTGGCGAAGTCCGTCGACCGATGTGGGGATGATAGTATTCGACCTCGCTGTAGAAAAGCTCGCCGAAGGCTCCCGCCTCCTGCAGTTCGCGCGCCGCAATACAGTAATGCCGATAGTAGCTGGTCTCGGCCATCATATATTTGCGGCCGGTGGCCTTCTTTACCTGCTTGAGCCGTGCTGCCTCCTCCAGGGTCAAACAGGCTGGGACGGCGGAGATCACGTCCAGATCGCGTTCCATCGCCATTCTGACGTGTTTCTCGTGGTTGGGTGCCTCGGTAAAGATGGCGAGGGCATCCAGGTCCCGGGCCTCCTTGAGCATGGTTTCCATGGAATCGTATGCCGCGGCGCAGTGAAATCGATCCTGTAGACGCTTGCGGCGATCCGGTCGCAGGTCGCTGACCCCAGTCACCACGCAGTTGGGGTGCTGGTGCCAATGGAACTTGGCTCCGAATCCGCCCCCGACGACACCCATGCGAATTTTCCGGCCAGAGCTGGGCACGGCCCGTGTGCCCACAGTCCCGCCCGCCAGAACGCGTTGAGATGTCGAAACGCCCAAGGCCGTTATCGGGGCCCTCTTGAGCACATCGCGTCGGGTGATCTTCGGGATCTTCACGGGAGTTCCTCCGTTCGTGGGTCGAACTTACTTCCTTACTGACACTCTATGGAGACCTTCTCCAGATAGGGTGTATTGCCGCCGTCCAGATTGAGGTCCTGTCGATTGATGGTCTGGGGGCGGCCCTGGCGCGACACATACAGATTCTGGCCTCCGTCGGCTGCAACCCCCTGGCGCAGCTGCTCATATCCATGCCTTTTGATCCAGACAGGCTCGCCAGCATGGAGGGCAGGGATAAGCAGAAAAGTGATCGCTACCAAGACGACCATTCAGGCAGACATCATTGAGAATCGTTGCATCGGAGACTCCTCGATTCCATCGAGTGACAGTCAGGAATCTGTGTGCGGCTAGGAGCTTGCGCGGTAGAAATTGATCTACTGAGAAAACGGTAGAATCGGTCCATATTTCCCCGACTTTTCGACCAATAGAACAACCATGCCCCTCGGAATCTAGAAAATCTGGCCTCGATTCCCCGCTTTCTCGCTGCGATCATTTCTACGGCGCAGACTCCTAGCCCAGTAATATTCCCCTGAGCAGCTGTAATCCGATTAGCAGGATAAGCGGCGAAAAATCCAGTCCGGAAACTGGACCAATTGCTCTCCGGATAGGCGCCAGCACGGGTTCCGTCAAGGCACTACAAAACCTTACTACCGGGTGATGGGGTGGCAAGTTGATCCAGGAAATGATGACGGACAACAGAACTATCAAAGTGTAGATATCAATCAGCTTGGCAATCAACATATTCGATCCTGGTGAGAGCAGCGCCCCTATTCTGAGATCTCAAATCTGCGCGCCAACCCCAGCCTAATCAGGCCTAGAGACAAACTGGAATGCAAACAGTTTCGCATCGCGCATCAGGAACCGCAACCTGACCCGTTGACCCTTGACCTGTGAAAGGTCGGTCGCGCCCCTCCAGCTAACGGTGGCTGCGACCGAGCTGCGAAGAATCTGGTCTGCATCCTCGCGTGTAAATCCGGAGATGGCACGATCACTCTCGTCCAGCAGTTCCACGCGGATCCAGCCACCGGCTGAGGCATCAAGGTTCAATTTTAACAGATCCCCGTCGAAACGGATCGAAGGCGTGGTGAAGCTTCCTCCCTCGTAAGGCGCATCGACGGACATAAACCCATCCAGCCGGTAGATGGCACGGCTAATCTTTCCTCCCAGGAAGCCTCGCTTGACATAGGCTCCGTGCGTCACATCGTGGGCCGTGTAGTAGAGGGAAAGCTCTTCGCCATCGCGCGAGAGGCCGTACCCCGCATACATGCATCCGCTATCCCACTCTCCCTCCAGGCCCAGACGGATGATGGGACGCCGATCCGGACGCTTCCAGTCGACGCCGTCGCGGCTGGCGGCAAACTGCACATCCAGTGGCCCATCGTTGGAAGGGTGCGGAGGGGAGGGCCAGTGATGGTAGGCCGCGGGGAACATGTAATAGGCGTCCGCGGCGAACGGGTATTGGATCGTGGCCGAGGTATAGAAATCCATCTCGGGCGGATCCTTTCCGTCGCGACCCAAAACCACTACCGGATCGGGGAAATCTCCCAGAGTTGGGCTTGCGGTCCGCCCAACCGTTCGACTGAAGGGAGGAAGATTGATGCGCGGATAAGCGACGTAGCTCTCAATACGCGAATCCCAGAACATGACGTTCTGCGAATCCAGGCCGCTGTGGCCAGCCATGTTCAGAAAGGGCTCACTCCCCTTGGCCTTCCACTGAAATCCGTCGCCGGAAACGAACAGCTTGTTGGGTTGACCCGAGAAGAGAACGTACCTCTCATCAGCAGCAGCGTCGGGCCGGTTGCGAAAAAGGTGAAAGCCGTGGACACCCTTGATGACCAGATTGTTCTCACTCGAGCCCCGATATTCGACCACGCCAAGCTTGGGCTTGACCCAAGTGGCTCCACCGTCGCTTGAGTAGGCGTAAGCAACGCCTGTCATTCCCTGCTTGGGATCCTTGATAGCAGCGCGATCCGAAGAGTCGTACCACATGTGGACCCGGCCACCCTCTTGGATTACCGAAAGGTAGTCGCCAATCCATCCACTTTCCCAGGGATTCTCCGGCACCAGAAGCATTTCCCCCGTCGCCCGGGGCCGATTCACGACCAGCTCTACGCCCTGTTTCGATCCCAGAAATCGCCCATCAATGAACACTTGCTTGGCCGTCCCAACCTGAATTGGCGCCGCCAAGAGAACGGGCGAGATACTGGGCTTTCCCAAAAGACAGAAACTCAGCAATCCAAAGAGATGCAGGTACCTTGGGAACAATGCTTTAGCTCCTATCGTGGGGCGGGCCCTTTCTTGGAACTGGCGCCGTCACCCACCGAAACCAGGATCGCCCGACCCGGGAATCTCAACATGGTGAATCGGAGGAGGTAGGATTCGAACCCACGGTGCCCTTACGAGCACAGCGGTTTTCAAGACCGCCGCCTTAAGCCACTCGGCCACTCCTCCATCGATGTGCGCTCTGCCATTTTCTCACAGGCAGCCTCGCGCCTGAAAGCAGAGTTTTCCTGCAACTACAGGGGCGCCACGGTCGGTTCGTCTGCTCTGGCGCTGACGGATTCAGTTCCACCTCAAGCCCATCACTCCAGCCGTATTTCTGATCGGACAGGCTCTTGACCGCCCTGGATGTCTCTGCGTCGATCGCCGGATCCAGGACTCGGGTCGATCCCTTGAAGCGCTGGTCGCCTACGCGGAAGGACACCTCTGGGTTCTTCCGCAGATTCATGACCCACTGTCCTTTCTCAAAGAGGAAAGAGATGACGTAGTAACGATCCTGGTAGCCTTTGAACCAGATCTCGATCTTGCGCGCCCGCCCACTCCGCCACCCGGTTGTGGTCAGGTAGAGGTATTGCTGATTCCCGTCCTCGGTCCGTTCAGGCACTCAGCTCGCCTTGGAACTTCTGCATCAACAACATCTTCTCATCGTGGGGTAGGAACGAGGATCTGACGCCTTGGAGGATGATGCGATGGAGATCCTCTACACTCAGCTCAAAGTGTTCCACCGCTTTCACCAGCTCTTCCGTAAGACCGGTCTGGAAGAGTCCCGGATCATCGGTGTTCAGTGTGGTGGGAACACCGCGGCGGTAAAGCAAGTGGAACGGATGCTCAGACAGTGGAGCCCAGGCTCGGGTCTTGAGATTGCTGGTCAGGCAAATGTCCAGGCCGATGGCGTGTTCACGCAGGTATTCCATGAGGCGAGGGTCGCGAGCCGACTGAATCCCATGTCCGATGCGGTTGGCACCCAGAATCTTCAAGGCGTCCCAGACCTGATCCGGGTCGCCAACCTCCCCGGCGTGTACATGGACGAAAAGCTGGTTGGCCTGTGCCCACAGAAAGACTTCCCGATAGTCACTCATGGGCAGCGAGCGCTCATCGCCCCCAAGACCAATACCAACGACTCCACGAGACTGAAACTTCTGCGCCAGTCTAGCTGTCCTCCAGGCTTCCTCCGGGCCAAATTGCCGGACGCAGTCCAGAATCCAGCGAATTATCGTGCCCTGCTGCTCCTCGATTCTGCGGCTTGAATCGGTCAGGGCTACCAAGATCCCTTCACCGCTTCTTCCCCACTTCCAAGGAATGGACGGGGTGTAGATGATCTCTGCGTAGCGAACGTGCTGGAGACGATAGTCCTCCGCCAGATCGTCCAGGAGCCCAAGATAGTCCTCCGACTGGCGAAGGTGATAACAGGCTATCTTGTAGGTATTCAGAAAGTCATTGAAGTCCTCGTACTGAAAGCTTTGTTGGGCCAGAATCTCGGCCGCAAGTGACCTGTAACGCGAATCGTAGGTTTGGCTCAGTTCGTGCAGGCGCTGTGGCGTCATGCAGCCTTCAATGTGCACGTGCAGCTCAGCCTTTGGGAGAGTTCTGATGTAGTCCTTGGAAAGCTCCATGGGATGGAGGCCACTCTCCTGAATCTTGCAGATCCGACCGTCCTGGACCATGGTCAGGCACGATCAAACCGCTTTCAGCCTAGCAACTGCAGTTCCCTCAGCTGATCGATGGTGTCGTCGGAGATGAAGTTCTCATAGGTCTTGAGGCTCTTCTCCGCCGGAGTCCGTTTCCGCATTTCATCCCAGCACATCGGAGAGACGAAAATGAGATCAGCCTCAGCGATGATCTTGGTGATCAGCTCCTCGCTGTCAATCGGCGCGATCCAGAACTGCTTCTCGGTTGAGGGATAGTAGATGTTCATGAAAATTTCCATGGACGCATGCAGCGTCTGTTTATCCCGAATCACGATGGCGACCTTCTGGTGGCGGGCGGCGGCGAGAATCTCGGTATAGATCTGATGGCTCGGCTTTATCTCAACCAGCTGCTTCTGAAACCGGTCCGCCACCTCGCCAACCTCCTTCAGATGATAGCTTGTGGTTAGCAGGTAGTCACTTTGGCTTAGAGTCCTGTCGACGCCATCGTCTTGCAGCTGGTCCAGCGAGACCGAAGACACCTCGACACCTCTCACCCTCATCTTGAGCTCGCGAGAGAAAATGAATGCCTCTTCCTCATGATCGACCACTGCCAGGCATAGCTTTCTCAAGTTGGTTCCGGTGCAATAGCTCTCCAGCAGAACGGCAAACTTCTCGGGCGCTATTGCCAGACTACCAGCCCTTTCCGAAACCTCGCCGAGCAACCTGAAAATCGCTTTGCGGCGCATGTGCTCATAGGTATCTTCGCTACTGCGTTTTTGTAGAAAGGCGCCACTCCCTTTGACGATCCGGATGTAGTTCTCGTCGGCCAGGCGCAGATAGACACTGCGGATGGTCTTGTAGTTTACACCAAGATCCTCGGCAAGCTCTCGGATCGAAGGAAGGCGATCCGACTCTTTGATCTTGCCGCAGTAGATCGCTGAAAGCAGCTGGCCCTTGATCTGCTCGTAGAAGCTAAGTGACACTTCTTTGTCGAGATTGAACTTGATCATAAATGCGCTGGCTAGTCCGGTCTCTACGAATTGAGAGCACCCTCATCGGTAATCCTGGTCATGCCGCACATATAAGGCTGGAGAACCTCGGGTATCAGGATACTGCCATCCGCCTGTTGGAAGTTCTCAACGATGGCTACCCAGGTCCTCCCTACCGCCAACCCAGATCCGTTTAGAGTATGTGCAAGCTGGGGCTTTCCCGATTTCGGTCGGTATCGAATACCGGCCCTTCGGGCTTGAAAATCCTCGAAGTTGCTGCAGGACGAGATCTCGCGATAAGTGTCCTGCGCGGGAATCCAGACCTCGAGGTCATAGGTCTTGGCCGCGCTAAACCCCATGTCTCCGCTGGAGAGAGTTACCACCCGATAGGCTAGCCCCAGACGAGACAGCACCTGTTCCGCGTCGTGAGTCAGCTTCTCCAACTGCTCGTACGATTCCTCCGGCTTCGAGAACTTGACCAACTCGACCTTGTTGAACTGGTGCTGACGAATCAAACCCCGGGTGTCTTTTCCATAGGACCCAGCCTCACTGCGAAAGCACGGTGTATGGGCGACAAAGCTAATGGGCAGAGCTTCCTCCCTGAGCACTTCGCCTGCAAAGATGTTGGTGACGGGAACCTCGGCAGTCGGGACCAAAAAGAAGTCTTTCTCCGCAATGTGAAACAGATCGGCCTCAAACTTTGGCAGGTTCCCGGTCCCAAAGAAACTTCCTCGATTTGCCATGAAGGGTGGAATCACCTCCCGATAACCGTGCTGCTGCGTATGTAGATCGAGCATGAAGTTGATAAGGGACCGCTCCAGAAGGGCACCGGCTCCGTAGTAGTTGGCAAAGCGGGCCCCTGTGATCTTGCTGGCCCGGTCGAGATCGAGAATCCCGAGGTCAGTCCCGAGCTCCACATGATCCCGGCAGGGAAAATCGAACTTCGGAGGGGTTCCGGCCTCTCGCACGACTTTGTTCGCTGATTCGTCCACACCTGCAGGGACCGACTCATGTGGCAGGTTCGGAATCCGGGAGAGAAAATCCTTCAGGCTCGACTGGACCTCTGCGAGCTCTTCGTCCAAATCCTTGATTCGGACCGAGGCCTGTTTCATTCTCTCGATTTCTTTTGCTGAATCCTTTCCTTCTCGGCGCAGGCTGGAAATCTCGTCGCTGGTGCGGTTGCGCTCGGCTCGCAGCTCTTCGCACTCGACCCGGGTCGACCTCTCTCTCTGGTCGAGACTCTCAAAAACTGCTCTTTCGAGTTGATAACCCCTGGGCAGGAGCCTCTGCTCCACCAACTCCAGGTGCTCCCTGACAAAAATCCTGTCGAGCATGTTTTCCTGAGAACATCCGCCTATGCCGCTATCTCAGTGCGACAGGTCGAACGCAGCGATACGCTTCTTCAGTTCGGGACCCAGGTCCTCCCGCTTCAAGGCGAAGGCCAGATTGGCCAGCAAAAACTCCAACTTGCTCCCGGCGTCGTACCGTTGTCCCTTGAAACGATAGGAGTATACCGGCTCTCGTTCAATCAAGCGGCGAATCGCATCTGTGAGTTGGATCTCCTTACCGGCTCCCGGGGGAGTCTCCCTTAGAAGATCGAAGATTGCGGGAGTGAACAAATAGCGTCCGATGATCGCGAGATTGGAAGGAGCCTTTTTCTGAGAGGGCTTCTCAATAGTGTCACGTATTCGAAACAGACGCTGTTCTTCATCGATAGCCTCGCCCTCTACCGCCACGATGCCGTAGAGGGAAACCGCTTCGGGAGACACTTCCATAGTGGCGAGCACACTCCCTCCGTGGGTTTCCTGGACCCGCCGTAGTTGCTCCAGACAAGGGGTCTCATGATCGATGAGGTCGTCACACAAGACCACTCCAAACGGCTCATTCCCAACCAGAGGCTCCGCCACCAGTACAGCGTGGCCGAGCCCAAGGGGCTCCCGCTGGCGCACCGAAGACACCGAAACCATAGAGGAGACCTCTTCCAGGACTTGGACGAGGTCCGTTTTTCCCTGGTCTCTCAGTCGGTTGGCCAATGCGTAGTCGAAGTCGAAGTAGTCTGTGATCGAGTCTTTCCCACGACTGGTTACGAAGATGACGTCGCTAAACCCGGAACGGACTGCCTCCTCGACGCCATAGTGGATAAGCGGGCGGTCCACAATCGGTAGTAGCTCTTTCGGTACTGCCTTGGTAGCTGGGAGAAAACGTGTCCCCAGTCCTGCCACGGGAAACACCGCCTTGCGAAGTCGTCTCACCCGATACTCCCGACTGGTCATCTCAACCGGCTGGATGATAGCACGCTAAAGAGCCCTGTGGAAAACGGGGCGGGGCGAGAAGTGCTGGCTGCCATCCCTTGACATCCGACAGGGCACAATCATATATTCCCTAATCTGTCTGCGGCTCAGGAGCACCCAGAACAATGCCCCTTTTCGATTACGCGTGCGAGGCCTGCGGTCATACCTTTGAAGTGCTCCAGAAGTACTCCGACCCACCGCCACCGGAGTGTCCTAGCTGCGGCGGAAAAATTGAACGCCTGGTGTCGGCTCCCGCAATCCAGTTCAAGGGGACAGGCTGGTACGTGACCGACTACGCCAAGAAGGGTGTGGACCCTTCTGCGGCAGGGAAAGAAGACAAGAAAGAAGACAAGATGGAGAAGAAAGAGGAGAAGAAGGAAACAAAAACCGACTCTGGTTCGAAGGCTTCGGAAAAAAGCAGTTCGTCGAAAGACAGTTAGGGCTCTGTCAAGAATAACTTCGCAGAGTTAGCGCTCATATTTGCGCCAGATTTGGTCGCGAACGATTGAGCGAAACCGCAGGCGTAGCTGGGCCTGCATTGAGGATTTCGCGATTGAGGAGCGGCCAAAGATGGCGTGAAGATGAGATGCCAGAATGTGAAGTTATTTTTGACAGATCCCTTAGTGCACTTGGGGTTCGAACTGGCGTTTCCTACCGAGTAGGGTAAAGTGAAAATTCTTTTAGTGGGTTCCGGTGGTAGGGAGCACGCCCTTGCCTGGAAATTGAGCCAGAGCGCCCGAGTCGCCGAACTCTATGCCGCCCCTGGGAACGCGGGAATCTCAGGCGTCGCACAGATTGTCTCAATTGCTTCGGACGATCTGGACGGACTGCTGGAATTTGCGCTTTCTCACAAGATCGACCTGACCATTGTAGGTCCCGAGGCGCCTCTGGTCGCCGGCATCGCCGACCGGTTCCGAAAGTCCGGGCTGGCCGTCTTCGGCCCCTCTTCCAGTGCAGCACGTCTGGAAGGTAGCAAATCCTTTGCCAAAGAGTTCATGGCGCGGCACCAGATACCCACCGCCGCTTTCGCGGTTCACGACTCTGCCGACGAAGCGGAAAGGAATCTCAAATCGGGCAGGTTCTCGTTCCCAGTGGTAGTCAAAGCCGATGGGCTGGCCGCCGGGAAGGGTGTGTTTATTTGCGAAACGTTGAATCAGGCTCTGGAAGCCATCGAGGCTACCATGAGGACTCGCACCCTGGGTGTGGCGGGCGATCGAGTAGTGATCGAGGATTGTCTGCAGGGAGAAGAGGCGTCGTTCATGATCCTATCTGACGGCGTCAATGTTGCGCCGCTGGTTCCATCCCAGGACCACAAACAGATCTTCGAGGGCGACACGGGACCCAATACCGGGGGCATGGGAGCCTATTCGATGGACGGCCTACTTTCGGAGGTGACTCAGCAGGCAGTCCTGGACCGAATCATTCACCCCACCATCCAGGGAATGGCGGCTGAAGGCCAGCCTTTTCAAGGGGTCCTCTTTGCCGGCCTGATGCTTACCTCAGGGGGGCCCCAGGTGCTCGAGTTCAACGTCCGTTTCGGAGACCCTGAAGCCCAGGTCATCCTGCCCCGAATGCAAAGCGATCTGGCTGATTTGCTGGAAGCGTCGACCCGTGGGAAGCTGGCGGGAAGGGACGTCTCCTGGCACAGAGGTGCTTGTGTTTGTGTCGTGGTGGCCTCCGGAGGTTACCCAGGCTCCTACCCATCTGGAAAAGAGATCCGGGGACTCGGCATGGCGGCCGAGGGGAACGACATCCTGCTCTTTCATGCCGGCACCACCTTCGACGAGAACCGCCTGCTCACCAGTGGTGGACGCGTACTGGGAGTCGTTGCTCGGGCGGTTTCGCTGGACGAAGCCATTGCCAAATCCTACGAGGGCGTCAACAGGATCCATTTCGACGGAATGTACTACCGCCGCGATATCGCGGCCAAAGGCCTAGCCAAACTACGAGGAAAAACTTCATGATGGGTGCGAAAGTCGCCATTCTGATGGGCAGTGTTTCCGATTCCGGCGTCATGCAAGAGACCGCAAAAATACTAGATGATTTCGGGGTGCCTTACGATATGAAGGTTCTTTCTGCACATCGGACTCCTGGCCCTACGCAACAATATGCCCAGGCTGCTGAGAGAAACGGGATCCACGTTCTTATCGCAGGTGCGGGTGCGGCTGCACATCTGGCAGGTGCCTTGGCCGCCCATAGCACCCTACCAGTCATTGGAGTTCCCCTTGACTCTTCGTCCCTGGGAGGATTTGACGCGCTGCTATCGACCGTACAAATGCCGGGTGGCATACCTGTGGCAACCATGGCTATTGGCAAGGCGGGAGCTCGCAATGCGGGTCTTTTCGCGGTACAGATCCTCAGCCGCAGCGACGCCAGCCTGGTGAAGAAACTTCAAGCCTATCGAGAGAAGATGCGCCAGGATATTCTAGCCATCGAGTTGTAACCGCTGTCCTGGGTTCGGACACCGTTTTATCCCTATTCGGTGATTTCTCCAACGAATCCGGCGATGGTCCAGATTCTCCCGGTTGTGCCCTCTCGTCGGTAGGAATAAAAGAGATCAGTGCGGCAGGCCGTACACAATCCCGAATCTTCGACCTCAACTGCACCCATTGCCTGAAGCTGCGAGACGTTCGCCTTCACCAGATCGAGGTGGGATCCGCTCATCAGTTTTTCAACGTCGTGCCCGGCTCTCCAATATCGGTCGCGTACATCAGATCCGACTTGATAGCAGCACTTGCGGATGCAGGGCCCCACTCCCACCCGGAGATCCTCGGGGCGGGCACCCGAGACCTCCAGGAATCTCTGAATTCCCTTGGCGGCGATTCGATCGCAGGTGCCGCGCCATCCGGCGTGGATCAGGCACACCATTTTGCGTCTGGGTAACAGTGCCAACAAGGGAACACAGTCCGCAGATCGAACAGCAGCGAAACAACCGGGTCCCGTCAGGATGACGCCATCTCCTGGTTGCGCCTGGCGGCTATCAAGTGATATCACTTCCTCGTGGTTGATTGTAACGACCTGGTCGGAGTGCTTCTGGTCCAAGAGGACGAGTCTTTCCTTCGATACACCCAAGGCGGCGAGGAGCTGTTCGTTTGGAATCGCGTTCCCGGACTCCAGCCCTTTTCGCGCGCTGAACCCATCGCCAGCACCTCGGTTGGTAATAGCGTGGATTAGTCCTGGAATTGCCTCGAATTCCTGGAACGCGGAATAGCGGAAATGCCCCGACTTCTTCTGGTAGAACATCTTTTGAAAAGGTAGCACACGGCGATGATTATCGGTATTGGTCTCGATATAGTGGAAGTCCCTCGAATTTCCAAGGCTCTTGAAGGCAGCCAGTCTCTTACCGATCGAGTCTTTTCGGCGGAGGAGATTGCGTACTGTTCAGAGCGAAAAAACAAATTTCAGCACTTCGCTGGTCGCTTTGCGGCAAAGGAGGCCGCCTTGAAGGCGCTGGGTACTGGCTGGCAGAAAGGCATCCGCTGGAAGGACGTCGAAACCGCTTCAGGTCCACTGGGTAAGCCTGAGCTCAACTTTCACCGGAAAGCCAAGCTGTTGTTCGACGGGTCGGGTGCCACTCGGGCACTGGTCACCATCACTCACGCCTCCGCTTACGCCGTTGCCGTTGTGATTCTGGAAAGCTAGTCTGAAACTTCATTCGGAACTCGCGCCTCCAGGTCGCCCAATAATGCGAAACGTCCGGAAGCCTGGAGCGCGAGCGAGGGGTTGGTGGGCAGCGCAATGGGGGGACGAAGGGGCCTGGGGCGCGGCAAGCAGCCAAGCCGGAGGGATTCGGGGTGTTCCCCAACCCTTCGCTTGCGCTTCAGGCTTCCATGGCTCGGGAAGTTTCCTTCTCGAATGGGGCAGCACCGCTGGGGGGCACTACCCTGAAACTTCAAGAATTTGTCCCACGTCGCAGGTCTCCTGTCCTCCGAAGATGCCGCCAGCGGGTGAACTGCTGGCCTTACGAAGCCAAGTCCGACAGAGCCGCGAACGACTTGACCCGTTAGCAACGTGAGGTCCAGTTCCGAGGAGAGAGCTGGACAACTCTTCCCCACGCAGTGACGCACAATCTCCCCCATCCTCAACCTAAGGTTTCCTCCTGAATGAGCAGCCTCGGAGCGGTCGCTTGGTCTGGAAATCTGACCGTTCCCGGGGTCTGCTCCTGGATAGGGTTAGTTATAGTTAGCCAATCGGCCGAATCAAGAGAGTGTTGCCCAGCTCTTCAGTAACGAGCCCGTCGATGATCTGGTTGGCAGGTACCCAGGCTGGCACCTGGGCTCTCAAATAGTTCGCCGATAGAGCATCTCGCATCCCCTCCTGGTGTTCGCTCAAGGTCAGGACGGACAATCTCTGGCCCAGAAATCGTCTCCGGAATGCTCCGCTTTTTTCCTCTGAGATCTGGCGCAGCTCTCTACCCCTTTGCTGTCTGACCTGCGGGTCCACTTTCTGGTTTAGCTGGGTCGCCTTGGTGCCCGGGCGGTCGCTATAGGGAAAAACGTGCAAATAGGTGAAGGGCATCCGTTGCACGAAGGCACGGGTCTGCTCATGGTCCTCATCGGTTTCGCCCGGAAATCCCACGATGACATCGGTACCGATTGCGGCGTCGGGCAGGCTCGAGTGGATCTCAGAAATCATGTGCTCGAACATCGAAATGCTGTAGGGCCGCTGCATGCGTCTGAGAACCGCATCGCTTCCACTCTGGAGACAGATATGGAAGTGCGGGGCAAACTTGTCACTCTCGGCGGCCAGCCGGATGACCCGTTGGGAGAGCTCCATGGGCTCGATCGAGCTGAGACGGATCCGAGCCAACCCCGGGATCTCTGTTAGCCCGGCCAGCAGAAGATCCAGTGAATAGCGCGGCACCAGGTATCTCCCGTAGGTCCCCAGATGGATGCCAGTGAGGACAACCTCTTTGAAACCCAATTGCACCAACTCCTGGACTTGCTGCAGGATTTGCCCTGGGGGTACGCTTCGGCTAGGCCCCCGGACGAGAGGGATGATGCAATAGCTGCACTTGGAATCGCAGCCATCCTGTATCTTGACGAAGGGTCGTGTCCTGGCGCCCGGTTGTTTCGCTGCCGTTGAATCCAGCACACGAACCTTCTGAAAGTCATCCCGATAGATCCGCGCAATGTCTTCATACTGGGGCAGAAGAGTCCGTCCATCGTCCAGTTCCGTCCCTGCGATCTCCACAATCTGGTGCTTGTGGGTGTTGCCCACCACCGCTCCGACTCCGGGAATCCGAGCAAGTTTTTGCGGATCTCGTTGAGCGTAGCATCCAGTAACAATGATCTGGGCCCCAGGGTTACCGCGGGAGAATTTTCGGGCGAGCTGCCGAACCTGCTGATCCGCACGGTGGGTGACGGTGCAGGAGTTGACTACGATGATCCGGGCTTGCCGCCAATCCAGGGTCTCCAGATAGCCCTGGGAAAGAAAGTCGTCTCGGAGCGCGGCACTATCCGCCTGGTTGGTTCGGCATCCGAAGGTGGCCAAATGAAATTTCTTATCGTCCACTCGTCATATCCTTCACGCGAAACTACCGCGGCGCCTGGCCGTCACTTCCGGCTTTCTTCAGGTAGGCCAGCTGGCCGCAGGCGGCAGCGATCTCGTCCCCGCGAGGCCTTCTGACCAGTGTCGTTACCTGATGACTCACCAGGATCTGCTGGAATTTCTTTACTCTTTCCCAAGCAGGTCGTGCGTAGCCCAGACCCACTCCCGGATTGTACGGAATCAGGTTCACCTTTGCACGAGCACCCTTAACGAGTTTCGCCAACCGCCGGGCATCCTCATCGGAATCCGTCACGTCCTTCAGGAGAACATACTCGAAGGTAAGCCGGCGCCGGGGCTCGAGCGGGAACGACCGACAGACCTGCATCAATTCCTCTAAATTCCATCTTTTATTAATGGGCATGACAACGTCACGGATCTCGTTTGTGGTTGCGTTGAGTGAGATGGCGAGGTTGGGCAAGATCTCTTCTGTGGCTATCTTCTTGAGCACTGGGACAACTCCCGAGGTCGAGACCGTGATCTTTTGGCGGGACAGCCCCATGCCTGCAGGGTCGATCATGATCCGGAATGCCTTCGCCAGGTTCTGGTAGTTGTACAGGGGCTCACCCATCCCCATGAAGACCAGATTGAAGCCCTTTTCCCGCAGTAAGCCGGTCCCTATCACCGCCAACAACTGCCCGACAATCTCGCCTGGCTGCAGATTGCGCTGGAAAGGCATCTGGGCTGTCATGCAGAAAGTGCAGCCGACAGCGCAGCCAATTTGTGAAGAAACGCAGAGAGTCTGCCTCTTGCCTTCAGGTATAAAGACTGTTTCGATGAATCGGCCATCCTCCAAACGCAGCAGAAACTTAACGGTCCCATCGGCGGACGCAGTCTGGCTTTCAACCTCAGGATAGGTCAGCGAATACTTCTCGGAGAGCGACCGCCGAAGATTCTTCGGGAGCTCTGACATCTGGTCAAAATCCTGGAGTCGACGCTGGTAGATTTGATGATAGAGCTGCCTTCCACGAAACGCCTTCTCGTCCATGAAAAGCGCTAGCCTTTCAAGCTCCGCTGCGCCGAGACCCAAGAGGTTTTTCTTTTTCATGCCTGGCTGCTACATTCTATCTCACGATGCAGATATGTGTGCTTGGGAGTGGGAGCTCGGGAAACTGTACCTACATTGGGACGGAGAAAACTCGCATCTTGCTGGATCTGGGTTTCGGGAAACGCAGTCTCCGGCGGCGTTTCGAGGCGGCGTCCCTCTCACCAGACAAAGTCCAGGCCCTGATCTTGACACACGGACACAGTGACCATGTGGCGGGCGCAGCCGCCTTCGCCAAGGAGCGTGGAATTCCGATTTTCATGAACAAGGGGACGAGGGAGGAGGTTCCCAAACTACAGAAATTGGATCGGTGGGAGTGCTTTGAGGTAGGGCAATCCTTCTCGATTGGGAATATCCAGATTCACCCCTTTGACGTGAATCACGACGCAGCACAGCCCGTTGCTTTTCGATTTTCTTCTGGCGGAGTATCTGGTGCCTCCGTGACTGACCTGGGTGAGCTGACTGCCCCTGTCATGCAACAACTCCGAGGCTGCGACTGGCTGATTTTGGAATCCAATCATGATGAGGAGATGCTCAAGGTCGGCGGCTATCCCTGGTTTCTTAAGCAGCGGTTGCTGGGGAAGAAGGGACACCTTTCCAACCAGGCCATCTCGCGCTTCCTGACCCTGGACTTCGACGGCAGCGCCACCCACCTTTTCCTGGCGCACTTGAGCCGGAACAACAACCTGCCCCAGCTTGCCGCCGAAGCTGCCTCGGCCGCACTCCATAATAGAGGCAAGGGCGACCACCGGAGTCCCCAGGTCCACTTGACTCATCAGCACAAACCAACGATAGTCCTAGAGTTATGATCGCCCGATACACCCGGCCTGAAATGGCCCAGATCTGGTCAGAGGAGAACAAGTATTCGCGCTGGCTCGATGTCGAGATCGCTGTCTGTGAGGTTCTAGCTGAGAAGGGACAGGTCCCAGCCGACGCGCTGTCGGAGATCAAGGACAAGGCCGCATTTTCAGTAACACGAATTCACGAGATCGAAGCGGTCACGCGCCATGACGTGATCGCTTTTCTGAGCTCCGTCGCCGAATCGGTAGGGGAGTCCTCGCGATTTATCCATCTCGGACTCACCTCCACAGACGTCGTAGACACCGCACAAGCTTTATTGGTGAAAGATGCCTCCGTAGCGATCGAGACCGAGATGCTGAATCTGCTTTCGATCCTGAAGCGGCAGGCTATTCGCTACAAGGACACGCCGGTGATGGGTCGGACCCATGGCGTCCATGCCGAGCCCACTACCTTTGGTCTGAAGCTGGTCGTCTGGTATTCAGAAATGCAGCGCAACCTGGAGCGTTTCCGGCGGGCCCGGGAAAATCTGGAGGTCGGCAAGATAAGTGGTCCTGTCGGAACCTTCTCCCACCTACCTCCAGACGTAGAGGAGAAGGTCTGCAAGAAACTGGGTATTGGGTTTGCTCGTGCCTCCACGCAGACCCTGCAGCGCGATCGGCACGCCGAGTACATCTGCTCACTGGCCATCCTGGGCTCCACCTACGACAAGATCGCCACGGAAATCCGCCACCTGCAGCGCACCGAAGTGGGCGAGGCACGGGAGGCCTTCGGCTCCGGGCAAAAGGGGAGTTCGGCGATGCCTCACAAACGCAACCCGATCTCCTGCGAAAACATTAGCGGTCTGGCCCGCATCCTCCGATCCAATGTGGTCACGGCACTAGAGAATATCCCCTTGTGGCACGAGCGAGACATTTCTCATTCTTCGGCAGAGAGGGTGATCCTCCCTGACAGCACGACACTCGCGCATTACCTGACCACCAGGATCGCCAATGTCCTCAAGAATTTGGCGGTCGACGAAGCCCAGATGCAGGCCAATATCGACCTCTCGGGCGGCCTGACTTTTTCTAGCACGCTGCTGGTTAAGCTGGTCGAAAAGGGTGTCCTCCGCGACGAGGCCTACGTCTGGGTTCAGCGAAATTCTATGCGGGCCTGGGACGAAAAAGTCGACTTCAAAGGCCTCATCCTGGCCGACGAGGATATTCGAACCCATCTCTCTGTCAAAGAAATTGAAGGGGTTTTCGATCTCCGAAACACGCTCCAGCACGTGGAGACCGTCTTTGAACGGGTCTTTAGTCCGGCATGAAGCTGAACCCTCTCTTCCCTTCCGAAAAAACCCTGGGAATTAACACCGATCTGTACGAGCTAGCTATGCTGGGGGCGTACTTCAGCGCCGGACGGACTAGCGATCAGGCCACCTTCGAGCTTTTTACTCGGCGCCTTCCAAGCCAGAGAAATTTTCTGGTTGCTGCCGGACTGGAGCAAGCACTCCATTATGTCCTTGGCTTGTCTTTCGACAAGGAGATAACCGACTATCTCAGGAGCCTGGGAGCCTTTCGGCATCTGGGACGCGCTTTTTTTGAATACCTGTGCGACTTTCGATTTACTGGTGATGTCTATGCTCTCCCCGAGGGCACCCCCGTCTTCCCCAACGAGCCGATCCTTCAAGTGACGGCTCCGATAATGGAAGCACAGCTGCTGGAGACCTACCTGATCAATTCCATCAACTTTCAGACCATGGTGGCAACCAAGGCGGCTCGGTTGTGTCTGGCAGCCGGGGGAAGGGAGGTGGTTGACTTCGGAAGTCGCCGGGCACACGGCCCCCAAGCCGGCGTCCTGGCTGCGCGGGCCTCTTTTATCGGGGGCTGCGCCGGCACCAGCAATGCCTTGGCCGGATTTGAGCTGAATCTCCCAGTGCAGGGCACCATGGCCCACTCCTTCGTACAATTCTTTGGGGATGAGTTCGCGGCCTTCCAGTGCTTCCACGATATCTTTCCGCAGAATTCCGTCCTTCTCGTGGACACCTACGATGCGCTGTCCGGAGTCCGCAAAGCGTTGCAAGTTGTGGGCGATATCAAGGGAGTGCGTCTGGACAGCGGTGATCTCGGGAGCCTCGCGGTTGAGACTCGACGACTATTGGATCAGGCCGGTAAGACAGACGTTCGAATCGTCGCCAGCGGAGACCTGGATGAGGAAAGGTTGCAAGCCCTGACTTTGAGTGGCGCTCCCATCGATGCCTACGGTGTCGGGGCCGAGCTGGTCGTGTCTCGAGACGCCCCGGGTTGTGACCTCGTCTACAAACTGGTGTCGGCTGTCCACGATGGGGAAACTCATCCGAGCATCAAGTTGGCCAGGAACAAGACCACCATGCCCTATCGTAAGCAGATCTTCCGCAAGGATAGTGCCGCCGGATTTTGCGGGGACGTGGTGGCTCGCTGGGACGAAGTCCCCGCCGGAGCGGGTTCGGTGTCCCTTCCGTTGCTGAAAAGGTATGTGAGACAAGGTGCGCTTACTTCTGAGCTTCCCGACGTCTTCAAAATCCGGGACTACACTCAGAAGCAACTCCACGCCCTTCCGGATTCAATCAAGGTTCTGGATGCCTGCCCCCCCTATCCGGTGGAGTACAGCGCCAAGTTGCTTTCAGCCCGGCAAGAGCTCGAAACCCAATACGGAAATCCTGAGTAATCACTGCCTTTTGGGTCTGCGGCTCAGAAACGAAGCCCGTCTACTGATCAAGGTATTTGGAAGCCAGCTCGACGGCAATTGCCGAAACTACAAGAGACGAGATAATCAAAAGTGACCGCTCTGTGAAAGTTCCGTGGGCTAGCTTCATTGCCGCTACTCCCAGAAAGCCCAAACCGTGACAGGTGCGGATGCCCCAGAGACGGGCGTCAGATCCACGGGGGTACTTGACCAGGAAAATAATAAATCCGGCGGATGCCATGGTGAACAGCAAAAGGGATGCCAATGCCATAGCGATCACCTGGAGACAATCACCCAGGGAAGGGTCGCTTACTCGACCCTGAACTGCCGACAGACCAGCCCTGCTTCCTGGAGCAGTTGAAAGGACGTGTCGCTCAGGGGATACTCCAAGTTGTATACCACCTCCCGGATCCCAGAATTGATGATCATTTTGCTGCAGGTGAGACATGGTGAAAAAGTCGTGTACAGTACGCCGTCTTTGACGCTTACCCCGTGGTACGCTGCCTGAGTGATAGCGTTTTCCTCGCCGTGAGAGCAAAGACACTCATCTAGTTGGGTGCCACTATCCGCCAATTGATTACAACGCGGACATCCCCCTTCGAAGCAGTTCCGTGTTCCACGTGGGGTCCCATTGTATCCGGTGGAAACGACTCTCTTGTCCCGGACGATTACGGCCGCAACCTTTCGTTTGACACAGTTGCTTCGCAGGGCGGCTACTTTGGCCATTCTCATGAAGTACTCGTCCCAATCGGGTCGGCTCAATTGAGACGTGCGCTTCTGAAGCCAGCTCAAAACCTGTGCGCAGAGCTCCTCCTTGGTGCCGTTGTTCTCAACTGTAAAGTCGGCCAGGCGAGCGCTCTCCTCGAGCTTTTGTCCTTGGGACTGCTTGCTGGCGATCTCTTCCTCCTCCAACCGGAGAAACTCTTCGAACTCAACAGGGTCCGATTCCCGTGCTCGAGCCTTGATCCTCTGGTAACGCGTTTTCGCCTCTGCTTCCAGGGCAAGCAGCTGGAAATCGGATCGGTTGCGGAATTCCTCGACCTCTTCGGGATGCCGAAACGAGTCGACGACGTAGTTTCTATCCTCGTCCAACTGCTTCAGGATCTGCCGCGCCAGATAGCCATTGCCGAACCTTGCTCGCAGATCTCTGCCTACCTCAATCAGGCGTTCCCGGGTAACCTCGTGGCCTCGTTTCGTTACTTCTTCTCGAATGAAGTCCGAGAGAGACAGGTAGTCGAAGCCCTTGGCCTGAAGAAACTCGGCTACCAGACCCTTACCTGAAGCATTTCTACCTGTCAGTCCAATGACCATTTATCTCTCTATGATACATCTTTGGGCTGGCCAGATCTGCCTATGCTATATTCCCTTCATGGCGTTTCAGAGCCCAGATTTCATGAACCTCGACGGCCTCCTCAGCAACGAGGAAACGCTGGTTCGAGAGAGCGTCCGCCGCTTCGTAGACGAAGAGGTTCTACCGGTTATCGAGGAGCATTACATGGAGGGAAGATTCCCCTCCCATTTGATCGAGCCGATGGGCAAGCTGGGTTATTTCGGGGCCAATCTCGAAGGCTACAACTGCCCGGGCCTCAACAGCATCGCTTACGGGCTGATCATGCAGGAACTCGAGCGGGGTGACAGCGGACTGAGAAGCTTCGTTTCGGTGCAAAGTGGGTTGGTGATGTACCCGATCCATACTTTCGGCAGCGCCGAACAGAAGGATAAATGGCTGCCTCTTCTACAATCCGGCCAGGCAATTGGTTGTTTCGGTCTTACAGAGCCTGATTTTGGCTCGAATCCGAGCGGGCTTAGGACGGTTGCTCGGGAAGAGCGAGACGGTTTTGTCCTGAATGGCACCAAGGCATGGATAACCAACGGCAGTATCGCCGATGTGGCGGTAATCTGGGCCCGCTGCGACGATGGGAAGATTCGAGGCTTTCTGGTTGAAAAGGAAACGCCGGGATTCGGAAGCCGGGACTATCACAACAAGCACTCTCTACGGGCCTCTGTCACTTCGGAACTGGTGCTTGACAACTGCTACCTCGAGGGGTCGAGCCTGCTGCCTGAAACCACCGGCCTCAAGAGCGCTCTGATGTGTTTGAATCAAGCTAGATACGGAATCGCCTGGGGAGCGATCGGGGCGGCCATGGCCTGCTTCGACACGGCCCGACAGTGGGCCCTGGAGCGAACTCAGTTCGGTGGTCGTCCTATCGCATCACATCAGCTGGTCCAGCGGAAGCTGGTCTACATGTTGACCGAAATCACCAAGGCCCAACTCCTGGCTCACCGCCTGGGGCAGCTCAAGGATGCCGGCAGCGAACGGCATGAGCAAATCTCACTGGCGAAGAGAAACAACGTGGCCATCGCCCTGAAAACAGCTCGGCTGGCACGAGATATCCTGGGGGCAAACGGGATCCTGAGCGAGTATCCCGTGTTTCGACATATGGCCAACCTGGAGACCGTCTACACCTACGAGGGAACCCACGACATCCACACCCTGATCCTGGGCGAGGTTATCACCGGCATCCCTGCCTTTGACTGAGTTTGAAACCTTCAGGAACCCGAAGGGAATCACGAGCTTCGCTCACTACGAAGAGATTTCCTGTTCCAGCCACTCTTCGACACCGCTGAAGAACGCGTCGAAATCCTCCAAGCGATCGAGCCTGGAGTGAACACGGCGGAGATCAATCTCTGCATATTCATACACGAGCACGTTGCGAAAACCAGCCAGACTTTCCAGCCGATTCATTGTTCTTCTCTTACGCACTCCGCGGGCAGCCCCGCTCTGGGCACCGACGTGCACTCAGTTCGGCAGTCGCCCTCTCGCAGGAGCATCCAACGATTTCTATTTTTCCTCGTATTGCACCTTGATCGAATCCACAACCGCTGGGTCGGTCAGGGTCGTCGTGTCGCCTAGAACTCGCCCTTCCGCTACGTCGCGCAGAAGTCGGCGCATGATCTTTCCGCTTCGCGTCTTGGGTAGTTCGGAAGCCGGAAAGACCTTCTCCGGACGCGCGATAGGCCCAATCTTCTCACCAACATGCCTCCGCAGCTCCTCCATGAGTTCGTCGCTCGCCTCGTTCCCAGACCGCAGGGTGACAAAGGCTGTGATTCCCTGTCCCTTGATCTCATGAGCAACCCCGATGACGGCTGCCTCTGCTACGGCCGGGTGACTCACGAGAGCGCTTTCGACCTCCATCGTGCCGATCCTGTGTCCGGCGACATTAAGGACGTCGTCCACACGTCCGAGGAGCCAGAAATATCCCTCTTCGTCCCGTTTGGCACCATCCCCGGTGAAGTAGACCCCGGGATACTGCGACCAGTACTGCTCTTTCCAGCGATCGGGGTCGCCCCAGATCGTGCGGGCCATTGCCGGCCAGGGTCGCTTTAGAATCAAGAACCCACCCCCGCCCAGCGGCACCGAATTTCCCTGCTTGTCGACGATGTCAGCCTCGATGCCAGGGAAGGGAAAGGTCGCAGAACCCGGCTTGGTGTCGGTCAGCCCAGGCAAGGGAGTGATCATCATCATCCCTGTCTCCGTCTGCCACCAGGTATCGACCACCGGCACCCGATCCGCACCAATGTGGCGCCGATACCAGATCCAGGCTTCGGGGTTGATTGGTTCGCCGACCGTCCCCAGGAGACGAAGCGAGCTAAGGTCGTACCGCTCCGGGAATTCCACTCCCCAGCCCATGAAGGCTCTGATGGCGGTCGGCGCGGTGTACAGGATGTTGACCCTATACCTCTCCACGATTGACCAGAACCGGCCCTTGTCGGGCTGATCGGGCGCGCCCTCATACATTATCGAGGTTGCTCCATTGGAGAGGGGTCCGTAAACGATGTAGCTGTGGCCTGTTACCCATCCCACGTCTGCCGCACACCAGTAGGTGTCGGTATCTTTCAGGTCAAACACATACTTGGTGGTTGTGTGCGCTCCTACCAGATAGCCGCCCGTGGTGTGAAGCAGGCCCTTGGGCTTTCCAGTGGTACCTGAAGTGTACAGAATATAGAGTGGGTGCTCGCTATCCAGATGCTCTGGCTCGACGACCTCGCCTTCACTTTTCTCCATCTCCAGATGCCACCAATGGTCGCGCCCCTCTTTCATCGAGACCTCGGTGGGATCGGAGACCCGATTGACAACCAGGACGTGTTCGACACCGGGGGACGCCTCCAGGGCTGCATCCGCATTTTCCTTCAGCGGGACCACCTTGCCTCTGCGCCAGGCCCCGTCGGCGGTAATCAAAAGCTTCGAGTCGGAATCATTGATCCGGTCGCTGAGGGCCTCCGGGCTGAAACCACCAAAGACCACATTATGGGGCGCACCGAGGCGGGCGCAGGCAAGCATGGCGATGGGCAATTCGGGCACCATCCCCAGATAGAGAGCGACCCGGTCGCCTCTCCCGACACCCAGCCTCCTGAGCGTCGCCGCACAGCGATTCACCTCCCGATAGAGGTCCAGATACGTCAAGACTCGAGTATCGCCTGGCTCTCCCTCCCAGACGATCGCCGCTTTGTTCTTTCTCCAGGTAGAAAGGTGGCGGTCAAGACAGTTGTAGGAGATGTTTAGTTGGCCACCAAGGAACCACTTGGCCGTGGGTGGATCCCACTCCAGGACCTGGTCCCAAGGCTCGAACCAGTCAATGGCTTCTGCCATCTGGGCCCAGAACTCCTCCGGGGCTTTGCGCGCCTGCTCGTAGATGGCAGGATCACTCCAGTGCGCCTCGGCCTTGAACGCCTCGCTCGGCGGAAAGCGGCGATCTTCCTTCAATAGAGCAGATATAGTTCCCTCTTGTTCTGCCATCGAACCTCTCCTTTTGCTTGATCTTGGTCTCTTCTAGTGCCCACCGGATTGGAGCCCGGCTCTTCGGGTCAGGACCCGAAATCCAGCCGGCCCCCTTCTACTCTCCTGCTAAACCCAGGCCCGCGGCGATCTCGGACATGCCCTGGATCACCGTCTGGATATGCTCGTCCATGCCAACCCCCAGATCGGCGGCGCCCTGTCGGATGTCCTCTCTGCGAACTGAGCGCGCGAAGGCCTTGTCCTTCAGCTTCTTCTTGACAGACTTGACTGGCAGCTCGGCGATTCGTTTGCCCGGCCTAACCAGCGCAGCGGCGGTAAGAAAGCCGCACAATTCATCGACGGCGAAGAGCGTCTTGTCCATCGGGCTTCGACGGGGCAGGTTCAGATACTCTGCATGCGACTTGATCGCATAGATTATATCCTCGGGATATCCCTCTTCCTCGAGAATCCGGGCGCCCACCAGAGGATGGTCTTTGGGATCCGGATTCTGCTCGTAGTCAAAGTCGTGCAGAAGTCCGACGATGCCCCATTTCTCCTCGTCACCATTGAGCTTTCTCGCATAGGTTCTCATGGCAGCCTCAACTGCCATCGCGTGACGAAGGAGACTCTGGCTCTTGGTGTAGCTTCCAAGTAGCCTCCAGGCTTCCTCCCGGCTCAAGTTCATACCCTTGCCTTCTCTTGGAGATGTTTATGAGGATCCCGCCAGGGCGCATCCGCCGGCTCGCGGGGCGCTAGCTCCAGCGTGGCGAGGTAGGGAAGATTCCGGTACTTTTCACAATAGTCCAGGCCGTAGCCCACCACAAACCTGTCTGGGACCTCGAAGCCGACGTAGTGAAGCGGCACGTCTACCTGTCGCCGGCTCGGTTTTGACAAAAGGGTACAGACGCGCAGGGACGCCGGGTTTTGCCTGCCCAGCTGCCGTATCAGGTGACTGACCGTCACACCCGTGTCGACAATATCTTCCACCAACACAACGTGCACGCTCTCGATGCTGCTCTCGAGATCGTTGATGAGGCGTATCGGGCCCGGCGACCCGGACCCATCCCGATAGCTCGATAGAGTAATGAAGTCTATCTTGAGATCAACGCCTACCTGCCGGATGAGATCTGCGTGAAAGATGGCGGCACCACTAAGAATACCGACAAGGAGAGGCGTAGTGTGATGGTAGTCCTGGTCGATCCTATGGGCAAGCTCGGCGACGCGCTCTCGAATTCTCCCGGCATCGATAAGGGGCTCCAGTCCAGCGGTCACAGCAGTCACGCCGCAGATCATAGCACACGCCCGAGGCCTTTTGGGGACGACGAACGGGAACTATCAGCTGGTTGCCCCTTGCTATCTGAGACGCGAGATTTCCCGCAGGGATGATGCTAGAATGTCGGCACACTAAGGAGGAGCATATTGAGCGGCGACGTTGCATACATGGAGAAAGTCTACAACTACTATTCCCGTTTCTATGACCAGATCTTCGGGAAGATGGTCGATAGCGGCCGCGAGATGGCACCCTTCCTCCTTGAACTGTCTCCTCAATCCCAGCTGCTCGAGGTGGGCGTTGGTACTGGCTTGTCGATTCCCGCCCTTCCCAGAAACGTCGAGATCACAGGGATCGACCTCTCGGAGAAAATGCTCCAAAGGGCACGCCTGCGCGTCGAGTCGTTGGGACTCGAGAACACGAAGCTCCTGAGGATGGATGCCAACCATCTCGATTTCCCCGATGATTCCTTCGATAGGGTGCTGGCTGCCTACTTTATTTCTACTGTTCCCGATCCCGTCCAGGTCATTCTGGAGATGAAAAGGGTCTGCAGGTCCGGGGGGTTCCTGGTTTTTCTGAATCATTTCCGCGGCGAGAATTTCCTGTTTGGTGGTATTGAGAAGCTCGTTTCTCCGATCTTTTACCGGATAGGTTTCCGCACCGACCTCGAGGTCCATTCACTAATGGAGGAATGTGGGCTGACAATCGAATCCAAAACACCCATCGACTTCCTTGGCCACTGGCAGGCGGTCCGCTGCGTGAACCCCTGAATGCACTGTGATCCGCTCGTGTCCGGTTGAACTGAAATAGGTTGCCTGCTCCGGGAGCCTTTGTCCGGACTGTTTAGGGTCTTCTTCCTGCCCTTTGCCTTCCCCCGCGCCCCTGCCTTTGCTTCCCAAGGCCGCGGCTTCCCTCTCAGTGCCCCCCCAGCGGTGCTGCCCCATTCGAGAGCGAAACTTCCCGAGCCATGAAACCTGAAGCGCAAGCAAGGGGTTGGTGAACACCCCGGATCCCGGCGGATTGGCTGTTTGCCGCGCATCAGGCCCCTTCGTCCCCCTATTGCGCTGCTCTCCAACTGCGCATTCAGGAAGAACCGTCAACATCCCGTAGTTGCACGGGCATCCCTGTCCGTGATGGCCGGCCCGTGGAGCTAGAAGGCTCCACAATCACGGCCTGGAAGGCCGTGCCTCGGTTTTCAAAGACAAGGGACGTTCAGAAGATTCTTTGAACTTTCAGCTTAGTTTGTTGGAAATCTCGCCGAAGGTCCGGCGCATTCTCTATTCGGAGGCCGGACTTGAAATCGCTTCGATTTTGACCGGCCAGGAGCTCGGATACATGGAAACGATAGGGAACACGCGAGGGGAACGGCAACGGCGCAGGCAAGTTTGTAGGCGAGGGCTGGGGAAAGGATGAGGTGAGGCGCTAGAGCGGGGACACTATGGCCGCCAGGCTGGCAGTAAGAAAGCTTGCCATTGAGCCAGCTAGCAGAGCCTTCATCCCAAGCCTTGCCACTTCCCACTTTCTCTCCGGTGCAAGGCCACCAATTCCGCCGATTTGAACGCCGATGCTGCCGAAGTTAGCGAAACCGCAGAGGGCGTAGGTGGCAATCAACTGGGACTTTGGACTTAGCGTCTCTCTCAAAACAGCCAGATCCCGGTAGGCCACAAACTCGTTCAGAACTACCTTCACTCCGATCAATTGGCCCACTTGAAGACTGTCCTCCCAGGGGACCCCCATGACGAAGGCCAGAGGCGCCAGCAGATAACCTAGGATTAGCTGCAATGTGGGTGTCACACCTAACACGTCGTTCAGGCCGAAGGCCCGGGACGCAGCCGCCAGAATACCATTGACCAGATAGACCATCGCCACGAAAGCAATGAGCATGGCTGCGATATTCAGAGCCAATCGCACACCTTGGCTGGCGCCGTTGGCAAGCGCGTCTATGAGGTTGGCTGAGGTACGCTCTATTTTGAAGGATACGCGACCGGCTGTCTTGGATGAAGACGTCTCCGGGACCATTATCTTTGCGATAACGAGCGAGGCGGGCGCTGCCATGAAACTCGCCGCTAGAAGATGGTCGGATTGAATACCCAGGGCGATGTAGCCCCCCAGTACAGCCCCGGAAACGGTAGCCATGCCAGCTGTCATGAGTGCCATTAGCTCCGATTCGGTCATTTCGGGCACGTAGGGTGCCACAACCAGAGGGGCCTCCGTCTGACCCACGAATACGTTCGCGGCTACGGCTACTGATTCCGATCCGCTGACACCCATCACGCGGGTCATCAGCCGCGCCATGCCACCCACCACGATCTGCATGATCCCCAGATAGTAGAGACAGGAGAACAGGCTTGAGATGAAAATGATGATCGGGAGAACCCTGACGGCGAATACGAAATGGTCTGGATTTGGATCTACGGCCAGCCATCCAAAGACGAAACGCCCCCCTTCGTCTGCCGCAGCGATGAGTTGCGTTGCCGCTTCTCCTCCCGCGGCCCAGAGGCGCCTCCCAAAGCCCAGTCTGAGAACAACCAACGAGAATATGAGCTGAATCAAGAGCCCCCAGACCACTGTCCTCCAGCGGATCGCAGCTCGATTCGAGGATAGGAGGTACGCCACACCGAGAAAGAACAGAATGCCGGCTAGCCCAATCATGGTTCAACTAAGCTTGCGCCAGAGGCCCCTGCTGAAGGTGGACCCTCTTTCGAGGCACAAAAAAACCCGGACGCGAGGGATCGTCATCCGGGTTCGTGTTGTTTGTTTCGGAAAGTGGCTATGAAGGGAATCGCTGCTTGAGCAACTTCTTGCGCGCTCTCTTTCTTGCCAGGGCCTGCTTCAGCCTGCGTTTTTCGCCAGGCTTGAGATAAAAGGCATGCCGTTTGGCTTCCTTGATAATCTCCTCCTGTTGAACCTTCCGCTTGAACCTACGAAGAGCACTCTCCAGGGGTTCACCTTCTTGTATGCTCACAAAGGCCAAGTACTCGCCTCCTTCTGCCAGACTCTCTGTTACTGCTCCACGAGCGACCCAATATACGCAGTTCTCGAGCCTCCTGTCAAGCGACCCGGTCTCGTCGGACCAAACTCTGGATAAAGATGTCTTGGGGCCTGACCAATTCTCTCTTTTCTTGGACCGCGAGCACCAAATGGTCTTGGGAAACTCCGCACGAGCGGATCTTCGGTTGGGGGCAAGAAGGGCTATCGATCCCGCTCCACTTCGACTCGTTCTAGCAGAAATAGCTCCTCCTTGGGGTGCTTCTCTCTGGGAATTGCCTCGGGAATGGCGATCGCCTGGGCACGACATTCCTGGCATTCTTCGGACGCCATTGTTGCCTCGAAAAATCGAATCTGAGCAATCGTCCCGGGACGAATGAGGGCCTGCTGCCCCAGGCGATCGTCGGCTTTTGCGGCGCCGCCTTCCTGTAGGTAGCCTCTGGCGTCTTCGAGCCGACGCTGCTTCAGGTGTGTATCTCCTAACTTGAATGCGCCGTGGCGGCGTTCTTTCGGTGATAAGTTCCGCTCCAGCGCCCTCTCCCAGTATTCCACTGCGCGATCCAGGTCACGATCTTCGGCCTTGTGTATCTCGGCCAAGCGCAAACGGTCATCCTTCGCTAGCGGGCTCGTGGGATACTCTATGATCAGTTCTCCCAAAACCTGGGTCGCCCGCTCCAGGTCGGATTGATGACTATAGTAAATACTGGCAGCCTCCCAGAGCGCGGCTGGGGCATGGCGGCTCTTTGGATACTCACGGTGGAGCGACTGGGACTGTTTGATCGCACCCTCGTAGTCTTCGGCGCGACACGTCTCTTGTGCCCGCTTGAGACCGGCCTCTACCTCGTTCTCGCCCCGCTCCGTCACTCCGACTCCTACCCCAAAAAGAATCATGGGGGATAGGAGCACGCCGCTTTGTCTAATCCTCCTCGAGCTGAACGGCCTCCTCGAAGGGGACCAGGGTGACATCGGCCACTTGATCACCGGCCTCTAGATTTATCAGCTTTACACCGAGTGCGCTTCGTCCAGCGGTTTCTCGAATTCGGTCTGTCTCTAGTCGAATGATCTTGCCCTTGACCGTAATGGCAATAACCTCAGCCGTCTGGTCAACCGGAAAGGCCTTTACGACAGAACCGTTCCTCCCTACCGTCTTGATATTGATGACGCCTTGTCCTCCCCGGCCTTGCTTGGGGTAGCCGGCCGCTGGAGTTCGCTTGCCAAAACCGTTTTGGGTCACTGCCAAAATATTCCCCGAATCGCCCCGGATGACGCCCATGCTCACTACTGAATCTCTGGGTTTCAGCGAAATGCCCTTTACCCCTCTGGCAACTCGCCCCATCTCGCGGACCCGTTGCTCGGAGAAGCGGATTGCCTTCCCTTGTGCGCTGCAGAGAAGCACGTCATCGTTTCCAGCCGTCTGATTCACCGCTATCACCTCATCCCCCTCGTCCACGCCACATGCAATGATGCCTGTCGTTCGGGGGTGAGAGTAGGCTGCCAGGCTAGTCTTTTTCACGTGCCCTTTTCTAGACGCCATGACGACGAAAGTCGGCTCTGAGAAATCCTGCACGGCAATCATGTCGGCGATCTTCTCTCCCCGTTCGAGATTCGCCAGGTTGACAATCGGTTTTCCCTTGCCTGCTGCTCCCACGTCCGGAATCTTCCAAACCTTGAGCCAGTATACTCGCCCTTTGTCCGTAAAAATGAGGATGTAGCTGTGGGTAGAGGCGACAAACAAATAGTCGAGCACATCATCCTCGGTCCGCGTCGACATCCCGATACGCCCTTTCCCGCCGCGACGCTGACTTCTGTAGATGTGCAGCGCTGTTCGCTTGATATATCCGCTGTGGGTGGCGGTTATCACCACCTGCTCTTCGGCGATCAGGTCCTCGACACCCAGTTCGATTTCCTCATCCATGATCACGGTCCGGCGAGGGGACTGATAGGTGCGTTGAATCTCGAGCAGTTCCTCTTTGATCACGCCCTTGAGAGTGGTCTCGCTGGTCAGGATCCCCTGCAGCATAGCGATTCGCTTTAGTAAATCCTCGTACTCTTCGATGATCTTGTCTCTCTCGAGGCCAGTCAGCCTCTGTAGTCTCATTTCCAGGATTGCCTGCGCCTGCGCCTCGCTGAAATCGAATTGAGACACCAGATCCCTCTTGGCTTCGGGGGGTGTTCTCGAACTCCGAATGAGGGTAATGACCGCGTCCAGATGATCCAGTGCCTTCTTCAGACCCTCGAGAATATGAGCCCTCTCTTCTGCCTTTCGCAGCTCGAATTGGGTCCGGCGCCGGACAACACCCTTCCGGTGCCCGATAAACTGGTTCAGTAGTTCGACAAGAGTGAGGACGCGCGGCTGTCCTTCCACCAGGGCAAGAAGGATAATCCCAAACGACGTCTGCATAGCTGTCTGCTTGTAGAGTTGATTCAACACTACTTGGGGGTGTTCGCCTCGTTTCAATTCGATGACTGCGCGCATACCCTCGCGATCCGATTCATCCCGCAGATCGCTTATTCCCTCGATCTTCTTCGCCCGCACCAGTTCGGCAATATTCTCAATCAGGCGGGCCTTGTTCACCTGATAGGGTAGCTCGTGGATAATAATCGCCTCCCGGTCCTTTCTGATTGTTTCGATGGAGGCTCGGGCGCGCAAGTGGATCACGGCGCGGCCAGTCTCGTAGGCGATCCGAATGGCTCTCCGTCCGGTGATAAAGGCTCCTGTCGGAAAGTCGGGCCCTGGGACCAGCTCAATGAGCTCATCCAGCGAAGCCGTGGGTCGATCGATCATCAAAAGAAGGGCGTTGATGATTTCACCGAGGTTATGAGGCGGAATGTTCGTGGCCATACCCACTGCGATTCCAGAGGCACCGTTGACGAGCAGGTTGGGGACCTTCGCTGGCAACACGGTGGGCTCAACCAGGGATTCGTCATAATTAGCCTGGAAATCGACGGTCTCTTTATCGATGTCTGCCAGGAGCTCACCCGAGATGCGGGACATCCTGACCTCGGTGTACCGCATGGCCGCGGGCGAGTCTCCATCCACCGACCCAAAGTTCCCCTGCCCATCGATAAGCATCTCCCTCATCGAAAAGTCTTGAGCCATCCGCACCAACGTGTCATAGACAGCTGTGTCGCCGTGAGGGTGATACTTTCCGATAACCTCGCCCACGATGCGCGCCGACTTCTTGTGAGCTCGGTCGTGGCGGTTGTTTAGCTCACTCATCGCGTAGAGAATCCTGCGATGGACAGGCTTGAGACCATCTCGTGCATCGGGAAGAGCTCGTCCGACGATCACCGACATCGCATAGTCTAGATAAGAGGCCTTCATCTCCTCTTCGATGTCGACTGGTATTTCCTTACCGCGATACTCTCTCATGGGGTCACCTTTGTGGGGAATAGGGGAGGGCTTACTGCGCTAGACGTCAAGGTTCTTGACGTTCAGGGCGTTGTCTTCAATGAACTTGCGGCGCGGCTCGACCTGTCCGCCCATCAGAATAGTGAAGATTTCGTTCGCCTCGAACAGGTCTTCGATGTCGACCCGGAGCAGCGTGCGGGTGTCGGGATCCATTGTTGTCTCCCACAACTGCGTCGGATTCATTTCTCCGAGCCCCTTGTAACGCTGAATGTTGAGGTTTTTTTTCCCGGCTTCAAGGATGTGCCCTGCCAGCTCGGACTCCTCCTCCAGCTGGATCTCCGTTTCTTTTCCGGCCTGCCGGATGACAAAGGGTGGCTGGCGGAACTCCATCGCCCTTCGATAGAGGCTCACTAGTTGTCGCCATTCTCCAGAGGCGACGAAGGAGTGGTTGAGTCGGGCGATCGGTGTGCCGTTGCTAATATGCAGCTCGTAAAGGCTGTGCTCCTCGTCATACTCGGTTGTCACATCGTAGCCCAGTTCCTCCAAAGGGGCCCCCAGCTCGGCAATCTTTGAGCGCTCCTCGAAGAGCTGCCTTGCCGATGCCTCGTGCTCTCCTTCCTGGAGTACCTCGGAGAAATAGATGAGCAACATATCAAGTAGCCTGCTGTCCGGTAGTTGGCGATGGAGTTTCTCGTGGGTTCGGCGGAACTCCATCAGGTTGTCTAGCTTTTCGATCAGGTCGCGCCCCTGATACTCCTTGCCTGTTTTCGGAAGAAAGACCCGGAGGTCTTCTGCCGCTCGTGCCATCAAGTGCTCGGTTAGCTCGCGCTCGTTGTGGAGGTATTGCTCCTTCTTGCCCTTCTGGAGACGATATAGAGGAGGCTGGGCTATGAATATGTGACTCTTTCGGACCAGCTCAGACATCTGGCGATAAAAGAATGTGAGTAGTAGCGTGCGGATATGGCTGCCGTCGACATCCGCATCCGTCATAATAATGATCTTGTGGTATCGAAGCTTGGAGATATCGAAGTCTTCTGCCCCTACACCGGTGCCGATCGCTGAAATCATGGTGATGATTTCTTGATTGCTCAGCACCTTGTCAAAGCGGGCCTTTTCCACATTTAGGATCTTCCCCTTGATGGGGAGTATTGCCTGAAATTTTCGGTCTCGTCCCTGTTTAGCAGAGCCTCCAGCCGAGTCCCCCTCAACAATAAAAATCTCTGCGAACTCAGGATCCCGCTCCTGGCAATCTGCCAGTTTGCCGGGAAGGGAAAGGTTGTCAAGGGCGCTCTTGCGGCGAGTCAAGTCGCGAGCCTTACGCGCTGCTTCCCGCGCACGCGCCGCCTCGATCGCCTTCTCGACAATTCGTCGGCCCACCGCCGGGTTCTGCTCAAGATACACGCTGAGCCTTTCGTTACAGGCGGTTTCAACAAGCCCCTTCACCTCGCTGTTTCCGAGCTTGGCTTTGGTCTGACCCTCGAACTGCGGATTTGAGATCTTGATGCTGATGACCGCCGTCAAGCCCTCCCGAACATCATCCCCTGTAAGATTCTGTTTCAAATCCCGGAGCAGGTTCGCGCTTGCTGCATAGCTATTCAGTGTTCTGGTGAGCGACGCCTTGAACCCCGCCAGGTGAGTGCCACCTTCAATTGTGTTGATCGTATTTACGAAGGAGAAGAGGGTCTCGGTATAGGCGTCGTTGTACTGAAGCGCGACTTCGACTTCTGTGTCGTCCTTCTTGTCGGATATATAGACAGGTTTCGGGTGTAGAGTGGTCCTGTTCTTGTTGAGATAGGTGACAAAGTCGGAGAGGCCTCCCTTGTAAAGAAAGGTCTGGTGCTTGCCCGATCGCAAATCCTCGGCCTTGACGGTCAGCCCGGGGTTGAGAAAGGCCAACTCCCGCATGCGCTGGGCTACGGTTTCATAGGTAAACTCGACGGTCTCAAAGATCTCGGGGTCGGGTTGGAACGTCACCTTGGTCCCCCGGCGGCTGGTTGTGCCTGACTTGCGAAATATTGTCGCCGCGATCCCGCGCTCGTAGCTCTGTTCATAGACGTGTCCATCACGCCACACCTCCAGATCCAGGCGCTTTGACAGGGCGTTCACCACTGAGACACCCACGCCGTGCAAACCACCGGACACCTTGTAGCTGTCGTGATCGAATTTGCCGCCGGCATGTAGTGTAGTCAGAACCACCTCGGCGGCAGGGATCCCTTTCTCTGGGTGTACGTCTACTGGAATACCGCGCCCGTTGTCGACCACCGTCACCGAGTTGTCGACGTGAATCGTCAGATCGATGGTGTCGCAGTAGCCGCCAAGGGCCTCGTCCACAGAATTGTCGACTACTTCGTAGATCAGGTGATGAAGTCCCGCCGCACCGGTTGAACCGATGTACATCGCCGGGCGCTTGCGTACCGCCTCCAGTCCCTCTAAAATCCGGATTTTTTCGGCAGTGTATCCGTTGCTATCCTCTGCAACAACCGTCTCTATTGTGTTGGGAATACTCCCCCCATCAGCCATACTTTTCGTGTCGACTCCTTCTTTTTGCAGTTCTTCCTAGTTTACCACGATGCGCTTCGGTCTCCTTATTGTACTCGGCGCCACTGCCATACTTGACGTCCCTTCGCTCGCTTATTCCGGGATGCCACTGCCCGTCGCCTTGTCAGGGAATTTTTCGGACGAAATCGGCCCCCTGGATCTTCCTTACATGTACGTATCGAGCAGGGAGAGATCCGTGCTAGTTGTTGGCGGGGGCGGGGACACTCCCGATCTGATTGAGCACGAACAAGAAGGGTCAAGGAAGCAGAGGAAATACTATCATCTTGCTCTAGGAGTATGCGCGGTAGAAATTGATCTACTGAGAAAGCGGTAGAATCGGCCATTATTCCCCCGCTTTCTCGCCTAGGTCATTTCTACCGCACATACTCCTGCCCCAAAATAGGCGCAATTTAGAAAACAGGACCGTTTCCAGGCTTCTAGGAGTCATTTTGGAGGCCCGAATTCTAAGTTTTTGCACCAAGCCACTCAGAACTCGGCTCGGCTGTTGCGGTACTGCCCGCCGATCGCTTATGAGGAGCTATTCTACCCCCTCTGTCGACGTTT